>Ga0070706_100005638_pt1 | contig 11912 bp, 3 predicted proteins | sample KBSK5501metaG_FD_65476 | JGI IMG/M metagenome (GOLD analysis project Ga0070706, IMG submission 65476) | Corn, switchgrass and miscanthus rhizosphere microbial communities from Kellogg Biological Station, Michigan, USA - KBS K5-50-1 metaG | ecosystem: Host-associated > Plants > Roots >...
CCGCCCAGGCGAGTGTCCACAGCCTGTCCCCAACGCGGCATGCGTCACTGGCAACGGTGGGGTGTGGAGCCCGCGCAGTACAGGCCCAAGGGCGGCCAACCATCAGCGTCGCTACAGGCTGGGGAAAACCGGACGGGTGAACGGAAGTGCAGCCGTGGAGGAAGCGTCGGCACTATGACCCACCGAAACGATGGTTGCGACGGTGGGATGGCTCCGACCCCGCCAGGGTTTCCCTGGCGAGATCACAGACCAGTCGTTTTCATGCGCGACTGGGGCGGACACCTGGAGCCCGGCGTCGAGCGGACACCCACCCCGGTCGCAGCTCACCGATGGGCCACAGGGCAAGCCCGATGAGGTCTCGGCATGGCGGCCGAGTGGCTCCCCCGTCAGGGGTGGTGAAGTCCTCAGCGGGAAGGGGATGACCCAAGAAGCGAAGGCTGGCAGTCGAAAGACAGCGGGAACCACGCGGACGTGCCGCGTCGAACCGGCCAGAGAGGGCGGCCAGGTGGCCGAGATCCCCAACCGGAACGGGTGCTGACGTGGGTCGGTTGAACGGTCACACGACGGGGTAATGACGGTCAATCAGGGGACAAGTTCGGTGCGAGTCGTCGGCTCGTCAACGGACCGCTGACGGGCCGGTGAAGGACCGAACCGCCAAAGACCTCGACGTGTCGACAGGGAGATTGAGCCGTGTGCGGTGCAAGTGTGCGCCGTGGTACGCACCGAACGAATTGCCACCACAGGTGGCCGGAGTTCAGGGCACTGACTCCGAGGCGAACAACTTACCTGGACTTGAAAAGGAAAGGGGACAAGAGCCTGTTGTCAAAGCGAGGAACGACCGAAGATGTGTAGGACGGCGCCTCGCAACGCCTGAGCGATAGGGCTAGAGCCACACTGCCCGAACCTGAATGCCCAGCGGCGGAACCGCACGCCCGTCGGTAGCACATCTGGACACCGACGCTATCGAGAGCCAAGGATTCGACTTTTGTTCTTGGTACGCCCTGCTCGGTAGGCGCTCAGAAGCGATCTGAGCCAAGGACATGGGTCAGGAGCCTACGTCGCTCTATCTTCGGTCGTCGGTGACGGAACACGGGATTGCCTACGGAGTGAGAGCTCTATGGCAACGGAGTGCTCATACTAGTCGTGGGGGTCACGTCCCACCAGGGAGCCTGGGAGAGCCAGGCGCAGGGCGAAGGAGCACAGGTGACCGCGATGAACAGCTACCATGAGGTATGCGAATGCAGAACGCCGAAACGGTACTGAACATCATTCGAAAACCCAGCCTTCTCGAATCGGGGTCACTGGAGAGCCACGTGACACAGAAATGGTCATGCGTGGTTCGGGGGAGGGCCGTTGGAAAAGGACACTACTGTACCTCGCTGGCGGCCCATCCTGCCGCATGCACGGTTCTTAGAGGGGGGAGAGGCAGTGATGCTTCTTCCCTACTCGACCGTCAGGGGAGCGGGTCATCACTGGGCATAGCTGAACACCACATGACTCACGGCACCTCCTCGTCAGGGAGTGGCACCTGCACAGGGTCGTGGAGCGCCAGGTAGGTGATGTCCAACTCCTGCTCATCGGCGCCACGATCCGCCGGCGACGCCATCCATCCAGCGCACCGTACCGCGTGCCGCCTCCTCGCCTTGCGCCAGTGGGTGAGTGGCAGCAGCGCGCCCAGCTGTAATGCTCCTGCGGTCAGCGCGACGACGAGCTCCCCGCTGCGGCTGACCTGCTCCACCGCCGCCAGCTCCCCACCGCGCCAGAGAAACTCAGGCGGATAGCGTGCGCGCATGAAGGTCACATAGGCCTGCGTCGCAGCGTACGCATCGCGCGTCTGACGCGCGCTCCACAGCGCCCAGGCGAAGGCGCCAAGTGATACGAGCCCTGCGAGGCGCTCGTACCGTGGCCGCCACAGCGACGTCAGGAAGGTGAGGACGACGGCCTCAGGGGCCAACGCGGTTGGCGTAGGCGCTGGGACCGCCAGCGCACCGATGCGACCCATGTCCGGCCTGATGGTAGGAACAGTGAGCAGGCTGGAAACACCCGGGCCGGCCGCCGATACGCCTGATGGTGTGTCGGCTGGGGGAAAAATCAGGACCATTGCGCAGCGTCGTCGGGTCTGGGGAGCGCATCGTGTGGAACGCGCCGCTGCGCCGGGTACGGGCGTGGTTGTGCCCCTGGGCACGGCTGCAGCTCTCCTGGAGGCGCTGGTCGACCGCCGCCCCACCGCCCGCGCTGGCCGCGCTCCTCGCCCATGTCGCGCGCTCCCTCCCGCTTGAGGCTCCTACTTGACCAACCAGCGTTAGTGGCGAGGTCGCCAACAAAATCGAACTCATGTTAACCCGATGTGCAGGTTTTGGGTGAGGAGATACGCAAGCTGCAAGGGCGGTCGACCCGCAAGGAGGTTGGTGAAGACGGCCAAAGTGTGCATAAGGACCTTGCGCACCAGGCGGTTGGTAAGCTGCCACAGATCATAGGCCCAGACCCGCTTGAGATGCGTCCGCTCGACCAACTGACCAAAGACCGTATCGATGCGGTACCGCCAGCGCAAGAGTTGCCGCTCAGGTGTGGCCAGGGATCGTGAGCGCGGCGCCGGAACGGAGCGAGGAGGATGAGGCCGTGGCGCGCCAGCTCCTCACGCAAACGCGGCGACCAGAAGTTGCGGTCACCGATGACGAGACCGTGTGTGGCCTCGGTCAGATCCACAGCGGTGGCCAACTCGGAGCCTTGGCCCGGTGTCAGTTCGATCTGGCAGATTACGCCAGGCCAGCAGACGCGGGCATGGAGCCGAGAACCGTAGAAGGCGCGCCGGGTGAGGTGATCTTGGCCATAGCCCGCCTCCCCTGCAAAGCGCTGGCAGCGAGGAGCGCGCGTGAACTGATAGACCGGGATAGCGATGCTGTCGAGGATGGCGAGCGTCGGATCATGAGGAAGTCGTTCCCTCAGCCAGCGCCCGAGCTGATCCTTGAGGCAGCGGAGGTTGGCGGCTTGGCGCACGAAGGTCGTGCGATGAAGGTGGCGGAGGCGAGGAAACAAGTGACTCCAGTGCCGCTGAAAATAGGCAAAGAGCGCACTCTCCTGATCCAGCCCCAGATACTCGCCGACGACTTCCATCGTGAGCACTTCACTGTCGGCTAAGACAGGATCGAGGCCACGTTGCCGGAGGCGGCGGTCGCCCACGATGTCCTTGATTCCCTCGTCAATCCAGCAAAACCACGCGATAATCAGCGTATCCAGGTCCATCCCGTGCCTCCTCTGGCGCCCTGACTCGCCTGAGTCTAGCAAAGGGATGGACCCGGATCTCTTCGTCAGAAATACCTGCACATCGGGTCACGTTAGCTAACTCCTCAGATGATGCCCTCGAAGTATTTCCACGTCAAACCGCCAGGTCTGACTGGGCTGCTGCGGATCGAAGTAAAATGACTTGCGGACAACTGCAAAGACACCGTTGGGCGGACCCTGAAGGACCCACCGAACAGCAGCGTTAAAGGCTCGATCAGCCAGGGAGTGCAGCCGCTTCGGGATAGCAGGACTATTTCGTAGCCGTCTCAAGGCGTTAATGACCTCGGCTGTGGTGACCCCGTGACCCGTAAAATCGTGTAGGGTAATAGCCTGATAGTACCCTGCTACTCCTTTGCTTCTCTGCTCCTGGAGTTGAACTCTTACTTCGCCATGAGACTGCTGATGGCCGACATTACCTCCTTTCCTGGAAATGGGTGGGCCGTGATGTACTGTTGCCACTGTGTGATGCACATGTGGATTGTGATGCGTTGGCTTATGTGGACGACTTACAACCCGGTGACCGATTTTTGGTGTTGGCGGATAGAAGTCACAACTGTCGCAAACATGATGTAGACCGCCGACATGGTCGTAGTAGTCCGGGTATCCAAAGCAGCCACAGCCCATTGGGGTGGGGTTGGCCAATTGCCATGCCACCTCTACTATCAGTAGGCATAGGAGGCAGCGTCCGCTGGGATCTGTGAGGGTCTCCGGATTCCCGCCGACATACGAATAGCGATTCAGCCCATCGGGTATGTAGTCGGCTGAACTAAACTGACCAATGGCGGGATCATAGTAGCGAGCGTTGTAGTAATCGAGGCCCGTCACTGCGTCGCCGTGTTGCCCCGTGAAGCCGCGATCGGTGGGCATGGTCCCGCTGCTGTACCGGCTCGTCCCATAGGGAGCAAAGAGCTGGCTCGCGGTGACATTCCCTGCGCCATCGAGGGCCACTGTGGTGCTGCCGAGGAGATCCGAAGTGAGGTACGAGAGCGTGCCATTGACCGCCAAGGCGATGCGCTGCCCGCCGAGCATATAAGAGGTCGTGGTAGTCGTCGTCCCACCACTTGTCTTGAGCTCCTCGACGGCGCCGACATACACGGTCGTAGTCGTGGCGCCACTGACAACGGACTGTTGCTCGACGCGGTTGCCCTCGCCATCGTAGATGAAGCTATCGGTTGACGTTGGGCTGGATTGTGCGTTCTGCCAGGCGGTGAGGCGCCCTTCATTGTCGTAGGTGAGCTTGGCCCCAGTGAGCGTTCCCGCGCACGTCTGGCTGCTCGTGGGGGCGCGGCAGGTCATGTCGCCTGCGGCGTCGTACTTGGCGGTGTAGCCTGTTCCCACCGCGGTGGCAGCGTGCAGATGCCCGCTATCCCCGTAGGTGTAGCTGCCCACCGGTCCACTGGTGAGCCGGTTCAGCGTGTCGTAGCCAAAGGTCTGGCTGTAGGCGGCGCTTGTGAGTGTGCCTGCCGTCACCGTCCCGCCACAGGGCTTGGTCCCACTCGTCGCCGCCCAGGTCAGGCGGTCCTGCTCGTCGTAGCAGAAGCCCTGGTTGTCCGTCCCGCCCGGCAGCGTCGTCGAGACAGCCACCACGTTGTCTACGGCGTCGTAGCTGGGCGTCGAGGAGAACAGCGTCGCGCTGTCACTCACCCGCGTCAGACTTGCCCCGGTGAGGCGCAGGCCATTGTCGTAGCTGAAGGTCTCGTTGTAGGTGTTGTTCCCCAGCCGCGCCGAGGTCAGCGCGCCCGATGCCCCACCCGGCCCGGTGTAGGCCAAGGTGTTCGCCAGCGTCGTCGTGGTCCCACTCAACGTCCGGCTCAGGCTCGCCAGCCACCCTTGCGATCCATAGGCGTTCGTCACCGTCTCGTTCGTGGGATAGGTCTGGGTCAGCACCTGCCCGGCGTCATTGTAGGTGGTGGCAAGCGGATAGGTCGTCCCGCCCACCGTCAGCCTCGTATTGGTGACTTGCCCACGCCCGTCGTAGGTGTAGGTGTACGAGCCCGATCCCACCGACCCACTGAACGTCTCCCCCGTGCGTCGTCCGACGCCCTTGTTGCCCCCGGTGGTGTCGTCGTAGCTGTAGATGACGTAGGCCCCGATGGAACTGTTGGTGGCGTTGCGCCACACCTGGCGGTTGAGCCCGTCGTAGCCGGCGTAGATAGTTCCGCCGGTCGCGTTTTGGGTGATGTAGCCCGAACCGCGCTGTGGCCAGTGGTTGACGGGTCCAAACGGCGTGGGCAGCGCGCCTAGATTGGTCGCCTGGCTGGTGGGGGCGTCATCGCCTGCTCCGCCCGCGGTGTCGCGGTAGTACAGCCGTCCATTGCCCAGCGGACTGAGGAGGGCGATGAAGTAGGTCTGTCCCGCGGTGAGGGTCACGCTGGAGAGGGAGACGCTGTTCCACGCCCCTGCCGCCGGCGAGGTGAGCGTCGCCTGCCCCAACAACGTGTTGGGGTTGCCCGAGCCATCCGCGCTGTAGAGGCCGACGAGCACCTGGGTGGCGGCGTTGGCGCCATCGAGATAGAAGGAGACGGTGTCGGCGCGGCCGCTGGTGGTGGCGGTGTATTTGAAGGCGACCAGGGTGCCGGCCTCTTCGAAGTCCTGGGTCGGCTCGATGGTGGTGTCGCCCAGCAGTGTCACCGCACCGCCGCCTGCGCCCCGCGCATCCACCGTTTGGGTGGGGTTGCCGTTCTGGTCGTAGGCGTAGGTCTCGCTGCCACGGTCAGGATCGGTCATCCCCGTCTGCCGTCCCGCCGCATCATAGGTCCAGGTCGTGACGCTCGTCCCATTGGGATGGGTGACCTGGATGAGCTTCCCGTTGCCGTCGTACTTGTCATTCGTCGTAGCATAGGTAGCATAGGTGGCGCCGGAGTTGCCCGTATAGCTCTTGGCGTACGTCTCTCGTCCCCAGGCGTCGTCGTAGCTGGTATCCTGGTGGCCGTTGGCGTCAATCGTCTTCGTCTCTTCGTAGCAGACGAAATCGCCGCTCACCACATTGCAGATCGCCGCGTAGCTCGTGGTCGTCACATGACTGAGCGGATCCGTGAACTGCTTGGTGCGATCCAGCGCATCGTAGGTCGAGCTGGATCCGACCTGGTTCACATCAGGCGCCGCGAAGGCCGCCGCGCCTGGGGCGCCGGTGTAGGCGGTGACGAAGTAGGCGTTGCTGGTGAAATACGGATGCTCGGAGGAATCGTAGAAGGAGTACCGCACCACGTCCTGGCCATTGGGCGCCGGGGTGCGCGTCTCGACCAATCTTCCCAGGCCATCGAAGAAGGTGCGCTGGGTCACGGTGTTGGAGTTGTCCAACCGTTGGATCTCGTCGATCTCGACACAGGGCGCCTGCGGACCAGTGGTCGCGCACCAGACGGTGTAGCTCGTGCTCGTCGTCGTGAGGCCCGTGCCTTCGCCGGGCAGCGTCGAGCTGGTGGCACGCCCCAGCGCATCGTACGTCACGCTGGTCGTCTGCCCGTTGGGATCAGTCGTCGAGGTGGGCCAGAAGCCGAAGCCTCCACCGGTGGTAGTGGTGTAGGCTGCGCTCGCCGATTGGTTGAGCGCGTTGGCGCTGGAGACGGGAATCGTCTTGTAGACAGTGTCGTAGGTATCACAGGACGTATACTGCACGCTGCTCACTGTGCAGCCAGTATGCCCACTCACCCCCGCATTGGCATCCGGGTCCTTGCCGGCGACGACCTGCCCATACACGTCATAGACCGTCGTTGACCGCAGCTGCCCGGTGGGCGTAAAGGACGGCGACGTGCCACATCCCGTGTAGGTATCGCTCGTCGTCGCCTCACCGAACATCAGGCTGCTCTGCTGTCCTGTCGCATACGCGGCCGTGTCGTAGCTGGTCTGGTGGCAGGCGTAGTGCGTCGTGTTGGCCAAATCGCGGCTGTACTCATACGCCGGGTAGTCGATGAGGTAGCGTCCCGTCGCGTCATTCGGGGTCACGGTGATCGAGTCGTTCCAGATGTAGTCGGTGTGCGACACGACCTGATCTGGCGAGCCAGTGGCATTGCTGCTCAAGGAGAGCGCCGACTGCGGTACCACCTGCTTGGCGACGCTGGGACTCGACCAGGAGAGGTGGATCACGGCTCCCAAGCTGTTCTCGTAGTACTCCAGCTTAATGTCGACCGGCACGCCAGCGGTGAGCGCGATCGTCCCACTGTTCTCGGTGGGGCCATGATCGGTCCAATTGTTGATGATCTGCACGCCATTGACCCACAGCCGCACGCCGTCATCTGAGGTGGTGTAGAAGGTGTAGGTCTCGCTCGTCTTCGGCGTTACCTTGCCCGTCCAGCGCGCCGAGAACGTATCGACCCCCACACTGGGATCGGGCGAGCCAGTGCCCCAGTCGTAGTCCACGTTGGGATCCAGCCGCGTGACCTTGAGGTTGGTCAGATCAATGTTGTCGTAGTACTCGGCCTTCAGCCCCGCCCCGTTGCTCGTCGTCACATCGGTCAGCCGACGGTAGTTATTGCCCTCATAGGCGTAAGTGGTGGTGCTCTGCGGGACCTTCCAGGCGGCGCCGCCGTCGAACTGGAAGTGATCCTGCTGGCTCGGCAAGACTGAGCAGACCGCGACCGGGTTGTTGTGGTCGAGTCCACTGACGCGGTTGCCGTTCCAGTTGCCATAATTGGGGCTGGTGTAGGGCGGTGTCGCCGAGACGTTGGGCGGCGGACAGGCAAGCGAGTACTGTGTCTTCTCCTGTTTCAGGACCGTGGCATTGTCGGTGTCATAATAGGTCACCTCGAACTCCATGCCGTGCCCCGCCGTGCCTAGGTGCCAGTAAGGAGCGTTGTGACAGGTGAAGCCAGAGAAGCAGCCGACTTGGCTGGTGTCGTAGATGCCCCAGCCCTCGGTGGTGTAGTAGCGATGTCCGATCTTGGACCCATCCGGGAAGTACTCGCTGACCCCCGCAAAGCCCATGAAATGGCCGTTGTAGTAATCGAGGTAATCGCCGTCGTTTTGGTTGCCCCAGCTAAAGCCGGCGACGCAGTCAGAGCACTCCTGGGCGGCGAGGGGATAGGTCAGGGCATAGGTGTAGGTGTACTGGCTATCGATGAGCACATTGCCACTGGAGGCGGCGCGGTAGTGCTGCTGGCGGCGCAAGGAGACGACGGCGCGGCTCCAGTCCTCGTCGTCTGTGGCGTTACAGGGATAGGTCGCTTGTTGGCCAGCGCTCAAGGTGTTGCAGTAAAGGGGGTTGGGGGTATTGGTGTCGCCGCCGCCGTTGACGCCATGCTTGTTGCTGCGCGCGTTGTCCCAACTAAAGAGCGAGCGCAGGCCGAGCCCGTTGTCGGCGGTGGAGAGGTAATAGGAGTTGCCCTCGTAGGATTTGCTCCAGAGCAGACACCCACTGCCATTGCCCGTGTTGAAGGCGGGGCCGCAGTTGGTGGTCGGGTTGGGATGGTAGCCCGAGTCCTCGTAGTATTGCGTCACGTTGGCATACGCGAAGGTACGGACTGGGAGGGCCGTCGAGCCGTCGTCACCCACGTCTTTGTACTGGGTGAGCAGCATGCGCCCGGAGGTCGAGATCTGCTTGCCGGTGGCGGGATCCGTGATGGTGCTGGGGCCGAACTGCTCGTAGCTGAGCTGGTAGTCGCGCTGCGTATTCCACGGATTGCCGGTCCCGTTCCTCGTCTGCACCTGGATGTCGTTGAGGACGTAGGTGCTCTGGATCTGCGGGGCGACGAGGTTGGTGGGGCTGAGATCGAGCGGGTTGTCGCAGCGCGCGTCGGTCGTGGTGTTGCACCCACTGGGGCTGTTGGTCAGGCGGGTCGGGGTGTGGCTGGCATTGAAGAGGATCTGCGCCAGCGGGCTCCAGCTCGCACAGCGCGCTTGCGCGTCGCGGCAGGTGGGGTCGTCGTACTCGATCTTGCTCAAGACCACGTCACGCGGATAGGTGATGCCGCTATTCACCTTCTGGTTCTGCTGGTAGGTGAAGCGGATCTGGTTGCCTTCGGGATCGGTGATGAGGTCGAGATACCAGGCGGTGACATGGTCGCCGTTGCCCGGCTCGTAGTAGAACTGCACCGAGTCCAGCGTGCAGCCGAACTCCTCCATGACGCCGTTGGTCAGCCAGGCGCGAAAACACGGTGGCGCCGGCGGCATGGTAGGCAGCGTCACGGGGCCGACGTAGGAGACCACCTTGGTATATTTGCCATCCGCGGTGCGCCAACTCGACTTGGGCCAGCCCGGGTAGGTGCACGCGCCGCCGGACATGACGCAGTAGCTATAGGGGGTGTCGTCGTAGTAGGTCGAGATGTTGAAGTTGTCGGGAATGATCTCGGAGCCCGTACCATAGGGGTCGCTGATCTGCCAGGAACTCTCCCATAGCGGCGCGCCAGTGGGTGGGATGACGTTATGCTCACTCCACGTCACCGCGCCCAATCCCAAACTCCAGCCCTCCCCCACCCAGGAGGCGGAGGCCTGCACGTTGTGGCGCTCACTGACCTCGGCGCTGTTATAGCTCAGTTGCACCGGCGGCAGTGTCCCACCCGGAGCCGGCGGCAGGTTGATCGGGAGGCTGCCGACCAAGGCGCCACTACTCAGACTCGTGGTGAAGGGATCGGGGGAGCCAAACGCAGCGACGGGGGAGTGGGTATTCCAGGTCAGCGTCGTGCTGGGATCGCCCAGGACGAGCGGGGTGACGAGGCTATTGGTTTTCGTATCCACACTGGGCGTGACACTGCTGAGCGCGCCCAAGCGCATGGCCGTGCGGTCGGCGATGTTGGGGTAGACCGCCTCGGGTTGGGCCGGGCCCACGATGGGGCCATGCTGGGGGGTGGCGGGGGCGTAGAAGGTGGGGGCGACCGGTGTCCCAGTGGGCAAGGCGCCATTGAGCACGAGGAGGGATGTGGAGAGGGGCAGCGCGGTATTGGCTTTGGCGCTGGGACGGAACGTGGCGTTCACGGGCGCGCGCAGACCCTGCGTGGAGAGCGCGCCGGAACCGTCGACGACCTGGAGAAGATACGAACCAAACGAGATGAGGCCACTGCCCCCGGCGATGGAACCACCAGCCGGGGCGGTCTGAGTGATGCGCAAGGAGAGCGTGCCCCCGGCGGCGGCCTTGAGGTCGCTGGCGGTGACAGCGCCGGCGGGGATGTCGAGGGTGAGCGTCTTGTCGCTGCTGACGAAGTGCGTGACCCCAGGGGTAAGGGTGAGGATTGCAGGGGTCATGAGCGTGGCAGGAGTGTGCTGCAGAATCTGCGCAGGCGACACAGGGATATTGGCAGGCGGGGGAACGGCGGGCTTGATGTCTTTGGGCGGGACGGTCTTGGAGCCAAAGGAGGGGTCAGGATGGTTAGGCTTATCGATTGCTGCGGCGGCGTGAGCGGGCTGCACCCAGCTGAAGAGGCGCAGATTCGAGGCGATGGGCTCGGCGAGGGTGGTGAAGAGCAGAATACTGAGCAGCAGGCTGGTGAGCAGGATGCGTAGATGGCGCGGCGGGAGGGAATGCTGCAGACGGGATGCGAGTTGCGCCCAGATAGGATGAAGACGCTGCGCCATGGGAGTGCCTCCTGCCCAAATCAGCCCTGGTTCAGATCCAGTTCAGACCCACTCAATGGACCCAGCTACAGCACCTAACGTGGTGCCGCGAGGCGCACGCCATCCCGCTTGCTGGCGCGCTGTACGCGCCTGTGGAGAGGATGCGCGAGTGACGTCGCAGCGTCGGTGACGAAGTGCGCAGAGATGTGAGTGAACGGTGATACGCAAACTGCAACGGTGAGAGGAACGCCAGGAAGCGCGACGCAGTAAGCAACAAGACGATGGGCAGCCACAGACAGGATTGCGACGCGAGAGGAGTCACCCGGCGCCGAGCGGTCCCAGTCCCACCCGGCCAACGAGAGCAATACGACCAACAACCGACAACGTTAACCTACTATTGAGTGCGCCGCCACATTTCAGCGAGAGGTGGCATGCGCAACAGTACACGATATCCATCCAGCCTGTCAAGGGGTAGCAGCTCTCGTAATAAAACTCGTGTATGGAACATACGGTCTCTGACTGGAAGTGTCCGTTTCGTGAGCGGTCTCGCGCTCCTGCGCATACGCTCTGTCATGCATTCCTGCCCCGGTCCTCGGCTGACCGCCACAGGTGGCGGGAAGCGTGGGATGGTCGAGGCGAAGGAGGCGTCTCCCGCGCTGGCGACGCCTCCTGTGCTGACGGGGCGCGGATGAGGATAGCGACCGTGGCGTCATCGCCTCCCCACGACCGTCACCGGTTCCGCCTCAGTGGAACTCGTACGCCCCGATGTCGGTGGCTGTTCCCTGGGGACGCGTCACCTGGTTGAAGTCGTGAGTCGGCGCGCCCGTCGCCGTCCCGGTATCTTTCGCTGGACTCCCGCTCTGCAGGTGGTAGTCCTGCCCGGCGTAGTTGACGTAGAGCGGATCGCTGCTGATGATGAATTGTCTGCTGCCCAAGCCAAATGATACGCCGTCACGTCATACCGTTGTAGAGTGGCATTTCCGCTCCCGTGGCAGGCTCGCAGCTCGGCGGGGCGACGAACTACAAGGGTATGGTGCGACATGGTATTACCCTCTTCTGTCAAACTGGGAACAAAGCCGGGAAAAATGGGAGTTCGCGCACCAGCACCTTGCGAAGCAAACGAAAGGCACGGATGCTGGTTTCAACGG
>Ga0070706_100005641_pt1 | contig 11908 bp, 11 predicted proteins | sample KBSK5501metaG_FD_65476 | JGI IMG/M metagenome (GOLD analysis project Ga0070706, IMG submission 65476) | Corn, switchgrass and miscanthus rhizosphere microbial communities from Kellogg Biological Station, Michigan, USA - KBS K5-50-1 metaG | ecosystem: Host-associated > Plants > Roots >...
GATTCTCCAGTTTCCGCTTATGTTTGTCATTGTCGTGTTCGCCCTTTCTCAAACGATAAGGATGGGACTGAAAGCGGCCCAGCCCGAAACGCCTTGTGGATTCACCGAGTCGGTCAGTTTGCCGGCAAAAATGAGCTGTGCGGCACGAATGTCGCCCAAGAATCCCTCGAAGAACTGGAGCGTGCCGTCGGGAATGGTGCGTGTAAAGGCTATCCTTCTGCCTACATCATCCCAGCCGCCCTGGATCATGTCTTCTCTGGGGGCGTCATCAAAAATGACCGAGCCCGTCAGGGTCAGATTATCGGTTGACTGGAGCGTCAGCGTTCCTACAGAGCCGTTAGCATTGATGTGCCATTGGGAGCGGTGCAGAATCGGGTATGGACTATTCTCAATACCAGTGGTGTAGACGATTTGAGTCATAACATGGCTTTCCTTTCTTGATGGGCTAGAAGTAGCGAAGCTGGCATATACCGCAGAGTGGTTGAAAGACAGGCCAATACTTCTCCTCTAGGGGTAAACCTTCTTTGCAAGAGCTTCTTGGCGATTGAGTCAGCAGCAATATGGAATCGGCATGGCGGAGGAGCTGCTCGACGATGATGCGCCGCAAGCGATAGATCTCCTGGACATCACTCCACTCCTGTGGACAGACCTGCACAATCTCTTGAGGACCCAACCCACAGTGGTAGAGCAGGTAGGCCAGTCGCCGCTCATGCGCGCTGAGCAGCAGGGTTTGGAGGGCCTCCCAGATCTCGTTGCTATCCATCTGGTCTTCTTTGCGTGGCTCGCCTGCCAGACCTGGCACAAGCCTCGAGACTTCGTTTGGCTGGGAGAGGGTCCGCAGTCTCTCCAAGATGACCCCATGCAGATGTGCGCGCAGGTAAACCAGTAATCCAGCCAGCGTCTCGAATGCCATCTGCGCCTGGACAGCGGCCTGCCGGAATCGCTCAAAGGCCTGAACCACTAAGTCCTTTTCGCACAGCCCTCGACACGCAGCCTCTCTGCTTGGATGCACATGCAGCCAGGTCAGTAGGGTCTCCTCTAGGCACTGTTGGAACGTTGCCCAGGCATCCTGATCGCCATGTGCAATCGCACGGCGCAAGAGCTGTAGGCTAGACACCTCGAACGTCTCGTCTCCATCACCTCTCACGTTGATGCTCCTTATGTTCCAACTGGTGCAACGCCCTTTCAACAGGGTGGTCAGGGGTCTATTCCTCCTGACTATCATTCCACTGCAGCAAGCTCCACTGCTTGCATGGCCGCTGCATAGTCTGGCTCACGTAGCTGATCGGCGACGTACTCGGCGTAGACGATGTGGTCGTTGCGATCAATTACAAAGACGGCCCGCTGTAAGAGGCTCCACTCCTTGAGCCACACGCCATACGCCTGACCGAACTGCTCACTGCGATGAGCCGAGAGGGCTTGATGCAGCACACCCGCGCTCTCCTGCCAGCGTGCTTGCACCTGGGGCGGATCCATGCTCACGGTGTAGATGCATGCCTCCAGTGGCAACGCCGCACAGAGCGCCTCCCACCGGCGCGTCACCAGCTGGCAGAGCGGCCATTCAAGGCTGTTCACGATGTTGAGCAGGCACACCGTCCCTGCCAGGTCGGCCAGGTGGACAGGGCGGACGACCATATCCACCAGGTCCAGGTAGTCCAGGGAGAAGTCGGGGGCTGCTTCCCCCGGATGCAGATGCAGGCCCTGGACCGTGAGCTGCTCGGTACCTGCGAATGCTTCGCCACTGCGCTCTTCTCTGATGGCTTCCCCTCCGATCCTTGCGATCTCGACTGTCGCCTTTCTACTCACCAGTCTAGCGCATGATGGCTGAGAATGCGCCGTCAGAACTGAGGGATTTTCACCAGGAAGAGGGGTTGAGGATATCCCCTCAAAACTGAGGGGGAGTCCGTGACGGTGAGAGGGCTTGCAGGATGGACGAGAGATCGGCCGAGGTGGTTGCCGTGAGCCTGGCAGGGCTCAGGTGAAGGATGGAGCCGTCTCACACGAGCCGGTGTTCTATGGCATAGCGGGTTGCTGCACTCCGTGAGGACACTCCCAGCTTGCTGTAGATCGAGCGCACATGGAAATTGACGGTGACCACGCCGATGACCAGCTGCTCGGCAATCTGCGCGCTGGTCAAGCCCTGCGCGAGCAGACGCAGCACATCCGTCTCACGAGTGGTCAGGCCAGCAGGAGGGGTGGGTGGTATCCGCGCTGGAGGAGCCGATGATGGTTCCGTGGGGATGAGCGCGAGTACCTCCGCTGTTCCCCTTGCAGCAAGAATCTGTTCCCGTGACATCATTCGTCCTTCGGACCACGCTGCGGCAAAGGTCTTCTCCCCGAGATGGCTGTGTGTGGCAGCAACCGCCCGTTCATAGGCAGCACGCTCAACAGGCGGAAGGGGTGTACCAAAGGCTGCACGGATGGCCTCCGCTGCCCCCCAGAGTTGTGCCCCTCGTGCGAACTCTTTCTGTGTCGCCAACACGCTCGCCAGTCCTTCCAGATAAGGGGCTATCCTCCACTTGCTGCCTATCTCCCTGGCAATCGCCAGGCTCTCCTCGTAGAGGGCACGTGCTGCCGCATAGTCATTCTCTCGGGCTGCCACCTTTGCTAAATCGGAGAGCGACTCGGCAATGTTCACTCGCTCTCCTGACTGTCTGTTGATCAACATGCTCTCCTCGAAGAGCGAGCGCGCCAGGGCAACATCGCCCTCTTGTAGGGCTACCTCTCCCAGAAGCCAGTACGAGTAATCAATACCCATCTTTACGTTTAGCTCCCGAAAGAGGGTAAGACTCTCTTCGAGTAGTGCGTGTATCGTTGTAAGATCGCCTAGCGAAAGGAAAAGTACCTGTGCCAATCGGAAGAGCGTGATGGCGGTGCCATACTTATTTCCCAACTCCCTGTACAGATTCAAGCTTTCCTCTAATAGCGCATAAGCCTTGACATACTCCCCTTGATCTTTGAGCAAGATTCCCAGGCCCTGGAGCGACCGGGCGATGGCCACCTTGTAATCCGATCTCTGGGAGAGCGCCAGGGCTTCTTCCTCCAGAGAGCGTGCTGCTGCAAAGTTCCCCTTCTCCCGGGCAACCTTTACCAGGTGACCGAGTGTGTCAACGACGCCTCGTGGGTCTTCAAGCTCCCTGTACAGTACCAGGCTCTCGCGGAGTAGTATCTCTTGCCGATCAATTTCGTTCTCGGTGTAATCCAATAAGTATGCAGCGACCTTGAGAGCCTTTGCTCGCGCTGATATCACGACTCCATTGCTTATCGTCAGCGCCCTCTCCATAAACATTCGCCCCTCACTCCAGTGTCCGCATGCCGTCCAGAAAGATTCCAGTGCTCCAAACATCCGTAGAGCTAACTCTGCCTGATCTACCTCTGTCTGCGCTCGCTCCATCAGCCACCCAAGTGCCGTACGCAGGTTCTCATGCTCCTGCTCCAGGCGATCTAGCCACCTCCCCTGCTCGGTACCCAACAGATTTGGTTCGGCCTTCTCTGCAAGGCTCAGGTAATACGCTGCATGTGGACGACTCGCTGCCTCCAGCTCACCGGACTCGCGCAAGCACACCAGTCCAAATTCCCGGATCGTCTCCAACATCAGCAGGCGCGGCTCCTTCCCCTCCTGCTCGCCCTGCAGCAAGAGGCTCTTATCAAGCAAAGCCTCCACGACCTCCAGCGTAGAGACAGCCCCTGGTTCTGTCTCATTGCTCAGTTTGCTTACAGCCTCCGCCTCCTCTAGAGTGAATCCACCGACAAATACGGAGAGGCAGCGGAAGAGCCGTTGTTCCTGGGCTGTAAGCAGATCATAGCTCCACGCGATGGTGTCGCGCAACGTTTGCTGACGTGCTGGTGCATCCTGTGCTCCGCCCGTCAACACCGCTAACCTCTGAGAGAGCCGTGCCAGAAGCGCCTGTGGTGGCAAGAGTCGAACGCGGGCCGCGGCCAGTTCAATGGCGAGCGGCAAGCCATCCAGATGCACGCAGATCTCGGCAATTGTTCGCGCATTCGCCTCAGTGAGCTGAAAGTCAGGCAGAAGCGCCTGGGCACGCTGGAGGAAGAGGGAGACTGCTGCATACTGGGCCAATTCCTCCCGCTCGGGCAGGTGGTCGAGGTCGGGCAGGGCGAGTGGGGGGACAGAGAAGAGATGTTCGGCCTGCAGGTGCAGCACCTGGCGGCTCGTCACCAGCACCTTCAGCTGTGGGCAGACCATGAGTAGATCCATCACCTGCGGGGCTGCACTCACCACCTGCTCGAAGTTGTCGAGCAACAGCAGGAAATGCTTATTTCGCAGAGACGCCTTGATGCGCTCGAAAATGGGCAGTGCGCCTACCTCACTCATCCCGAGAGTTTGGGCGATGGCGGACCCCACCAAGTCGGGATCATCGACGGGGGCCAGTGGGACGAAGCAGGTGCCATCAGCAAAGTGTTCGCACATCTCCATCGTGACCGCCAGAGCCAGGCGCGTTTTGCCCACACCAGCCGGGCCGGTGAGTGTCAGCAAATGCACCTCCGGACGCCGTAAGAGCTTCACTATTGCTGCTGTGTCCTGCTCACGCCCGACGAAGGAGGTAAGTTGGAGGGGAAGGTTGTGTTTTGGCACTGACGCTGGGGATGCGAGCTGCTGCGGGACGATCACGTTCGTTGGCAGCGGAGTGATGGAAGCCTGGTGGGCCTGCAACGTCTCGTTTCCAGATGCCCACCGATCTGGTGCGTCACCTTGCCCTGACAACTGCGCTGCCACCGCGTTCAGCCGTTGGAGTGTCACAGTGTGCGACTTGCCGAGATAGGCGCGGCGCAGTTTCCCGTCCTGTTTGCGGTAGGCCTTCCAATAAGCACCACCATGCTGCCGGGTTTCTTTGTGCGCCGTAAAGGTGCCCCTGTCACTGACAAAGGCAAAGGTCGAGACCTCCTCCAACCAGGCATACCAGGCAGGGGTGCCCACGGTGAGCTGCTGCTCGTGTCTATCCATAGACCAGGTCACGGTCTCGGCTTGCACCACCGGGGTCGTTCGTGCCATCGTCTGAGACTCCTTTCCCGCAAAAGTTCCCTCCTACGGCAAAGAGGGCAGTGGGGAACTTGGCAAGAAGTTCCCCATGAGTAGCCCTTCCTGAGCCTCTTCACGGTCTGCTGCAGAGGGGAGACGATAACGGCGTGTCTCCAAGCGGTTCTGTCCCGCCACCTCTGCCATCAAAACCTGAGAGGGCAAGGTACAATATTCGATGAATGCTTCACTGTCCCAATGGTGTTTCATTGCGTTCCGTGTCTCCATTGCTGTCAGTGCTAGCGAGAAAGCCCAGGATGACCAGCATGTGTGGTGGCCGGGGCATTTCTTTGCTAGCCTCACTCTACTGAACTGATACGACGCCCGCAATACCATTCCTGGGCTTGTGAAAGGACTTTTACACGACGTTACAGTATATGCCAGTTTCGCTCCTTCTGCCACTTTTTAGACGCTGGCAAGGGGATTTTTTCACACCGAGTCCTGACTTTCCCTATGTCACTACGTCCCGAAGCTGAAAGTTGTCAGTCAGCCAGCTCATCATGTTCCTTTCGACCACGCTGATCTTCTTCTTCCTTGCAGACATGGACATTGATGCTGACTTCTTAGGCTGATCGTCACCACCTAGCCACTCGAGCACAATCGGAATGGGAAAAAACGGGTAGTAAAGGATCCGTAAGGACTATGGGTACAGCAATTGGGGTGACGCGTCGTTGTTTTACTCGGTAAGAGATAACTCTGCTGATAAGGGTCCCTCCTACGTTTGTGGGAATTTGAATCTCCAATATTGTTCCGTCCAAGAAGACGACGGTGCAGTTTCCTCCCGCCCCCGTACAGTCGGGAATGGGCCTACTAATGTCATGGCGCTGTCCCCTGCCGCCTTTCGGTGCAAGGTGAGGCGCTGCTTTACACTCAGTGTCCTCGTAGTTACCCCACGGTAATCAAAAAGAGACAACCCTTGTGAGGTTGTCTCTCTTCAAAAGTGGGCTGTACAGAACTCGAATCTGTGACCTCGTCGATGTCAACGACGCGCTCTAGCCAACTGAGCTAACAGCCCGTGCCCATAGAGTAGGTATCAGAGTGACCGCACTTCGCGGCTTGGGAAGGTACGCATCGTCAGGGCGCACATGTCAACGTGGCGCTCTAACCAACTGAGCTAATCGCCCTTGAACACCGGTAATCATAGCATTGGCCACGCTGCTTGTCAAGAATTTTTGCACAAAGTACTTTATGCGTTGCGCGTCAAAACCGGAAAATCACCAGAAATTACCCCCCTTGTACCTTCCGCTGCTTCTGAAGTCGATGTTATACTTTACCTGAGATAACAGTACGATATAGATCAGCGTCTATTGCACACAACAGAACACCTTTCCGCTCAACTCAATGCACTTAGCTGGGGGGCTCTCACAAACTGCGGCCGAGGAGTGAACCAGCATGTAACGACAATCGTATGTTTATTTGGAAGAAGTGATATCTGGCGAGCAAATTACGAAGGAGCGTTTTTATGCGTGCTGCATGGCCTGCTGTGCGTAAAATAAAACCACCGCATGTCCGCCGATACATCCTACATATTTTCGCACTTATTTTCCTCATCTCAATTATTTGGATTGAAGTCGGCATGGCGCATGCCAGCACTTCGTTTGACCATACAAAGGCTACCGTTGACAGCAACTGTCATCAGGCGTATTTCTCATCCGATGGCAACCCTTTCCCGCTCTGTCCCGGCCCCTACCCAACAGGGGGGAACTGTGTTTGGTGGGCATGGGAGCAGTGGCACCTGCTTGGCTATGATCTTCCGCTCAACTGGGGTAATGCAGCTGATTGGATTGTCGACGCAGAACGTTACGGTCTACCCCTGGGAACAACTCCACGGCTTGGCTCGATAGCGGTCTTTCCGGTTGCGGACGGTGTGTGGGCTTTCGGCACGGCTGGGCACGTGGCCTTTGTTACCTGGGTCAGCCCTGACAGTAGTACGTTTGATGTAACATATCAGAATTATGGTGACCCTGCCCCCATGTTCGTCGGCACAGGCTATACTGTTTCTGTCATCAATGAAGCACGGTTCCAGAATGGTCAGCTGCGCTTCATCTATTTCCCGAAGCCCATTGATCCGGCTCTCTTTGCACATCTTCCAGGAATTGACGGCAACGGAGTTTCACAGGTCGCCCTGGCAAATAACCAGTTGAATACTACTGGTAGCACTGGCAACGGGAATAGCAGTAGTAATAGTACGAGTACACTGACGAGTAGCCAGATTGCGCTTGGCTTGCCCCCCGGATCAATTGACCAGGAATTCAGCGCCGACTTCACAGGCACGGGTTTCACCGAGCTGTTACTCTATAATCGCCAGCAAGGCCGCCTGGATATCATCACTTTTTCTGACAAGTTCCAGCAGAAGCAGGTCCCACCGCATTTCGCGCATTACGATGGGCAAAATCAGGCAGTGTATATTCCTCAACTCCCGCAACGTGTGAGTTTGAGTGATGCAAACACGCCGGTCAATGGTTGGGGTTCGTCTTTAGATATTCATGTTGGAGATTTCACTGGCAGCGGGCGCTCTGAGATCCTGCTCTATGATCGTGTGACCGGCGAAATACAGTTGATTAGCCTGACTCCACAGCTTAAGATTCAGAAGCATATCACGCTCCCAGGTTGGGGGCCAGGTTGGGAACTCTATGTTGGCCAGTATGATGGACATCGCAGCAGTGTCTTCATGTACAACCGTTCTGCTTATCTGAATCCAATCATACCATCAACAGGTCCAACATCCAACCCAACGTCACCGGCAGGCCCAGCGCCAACCCCAACACTACAGCCTGGCCCAAAGGCCAAGCCAAGCCCGAGTCCAACACCGAGTCCGAAGCTGAGTCCGAGTCCAAGCCCAACGCCGAGTCCGACACCGAGTCCAACGCCAAGCCCAACACCGAGTCCGAGTCCGACACCAAGTCCGACGCCGAGTCCGACGCCAAGCCCGACACCGAGTCCGACGCCGAGTCCAACGCCAAGCCCGAGTCCCAGTCCAACACCGAGTCCGACGCCGAGTCCAACGCCGAGTCCGACAGCGAGTCCGACACCAAGCCCCAGTCCAACATCGAGTCCGGCGTCGAGTACAAGTCCGACGCCAAGTCCAACACCAAGCCCAACATCGAGTCTGGCGTCGAGTATAAGTCCGACGCCAAGCCCGACGCCAAGCCCAACACCGAGTCGGGCAGCAAGCCCGACGCCGAGTCCAACACCAAGCCCGACGCCGAGTCCGACACCAAGTCCGACGCCAAGCCCGACGCCGAGTCCGGTAGCAAGCCCGACGCCGAGTCCAACACCAAGCCCAACACCGAGTCCGGTAGCAAGCCCGACGCCGAGTCCAACACCAAGCCCGACGCCGAGTCCCAGCCCAACACCGAGTCCCAGTCCAACATCGAGTCCGAAGCCGAGTCCGAGTCCCAGCCCAACATCGAGTTCGACACCGAGTCCAAATCCGACACCAAGCTCAACATCGACCGGGGAAACAGGCGCGAATTCGGGTATAGAGCATACGACAATTAACGCGGTCCCAAAACCGGGGGAGGACCTGAGTGGCAGTGTACTACAGGATTGGGAGACGCAGGGACGGATGCCAAATATCCTGGTGTTCGATTTCAAAAAAGACTTTAGCATTGACCAGGAGCAGCAGTACACGCTCTGGCATGATTCCTGGGAAGTATATGTCAGTCGCTTTGTCAATCCCCACCAGGATGGCATCTTTCTCTATGATCGTACTGCTGGCGAGGCGCGCATTATGGATTTTGATAGCAAATTGGTTGTCTCGCACTATCAGCAGGTACACAACCTGGTGGGGAACTGGGAAATCCATAGCGGGGATTTTAACGGCTCCGGCCGCGCGCAGTTGCTGCTGTATGATCCTGATAGTGGGAATGTGCAATTCCTGGTTTTTGGCTCAGGCCTCTCACCTGTGGATCAGAAGAGCGTATCCGGGTGGAAATCTGGTCTTGTCCTCTATGTTGGTCACTTTGGCCTGCGCTCGCTAAGTGTTATGTTGTACGACCCACAAGCAGGCCAGAGTACGTTTATAGCCTTTAACTCATCGCTTGCAGTGACACATCAATATACCATTACGAGTTGGGATCAGAATTCGCAGGTACTCGTAGGCGCCTTCCTCGATCGCTCTCGCTGCCTGGCCAGTAATACCTGCGTTACGGGCGACGACATCCTGGTGCTCAATCGCCACACGGGCCAGGTACAGCAGTATATCTTCTCCTTCAGCAATAACTTCAAAGTGTTCGACAATCGAACGCAATCGTTTTTGCGTGATGGCACAGCCTCAACTGCCTACATGAGAACGGTAGATCCAAGCTCCATTAGCCTCGTGACAACCCTTGATACGGGCATCCACAACGAGGAACTGTATTAACCGGCACAAACGATAGCTAGTAGCCGTCTTGCGCGCTCCCGATTGAGTGATATAATGGCAACTACAGCAAGGCCTGAGAAAACCATTATCAATGCAGCACGAGCGGAAAATAAGATTCAATTTTAAGCTTCAATGTTGTTGTCACGCGAAGAAGGAATTGCATGAGTCAAGAACCAATCAAACAACTTCGTACATGGATAGCTGAACAAGAGCTGGATGCTTTTCTTGTCACACAACCCCAGAATCGTTCGTATTTGAGTGGGTGGCTCAATGATGATATAGAGGGCGCTGGTATGCTCCTGGTAGGACAGCAAGAGCAACTATTGCTGACCAATCCACTGTATAAAGAGGCAGCAGAGAACGAGGCTGCCGGCTGGCAGGTGATCGTCGTTGAAGGGCGAGAATATGCCCCTGCTATCGCTGAACTGGTTAAGGAGCATGATTTTCAAAAAATCGGCGTCGAATCTTCGGCCATCACCTATGCAGACTTTGAGAAGATTAGTAATGCCGGTAAAGAAATCTACACTCTCCAGCCGTTCGAGAACAGCTTTGTAAATGAGTTGCGCCAGGTGAAGCGCTCTCATGAGTTGGAGTTACTCAGGCGAGCTATTGCCATTACCGATGAGACGTTTGCTCATATCTGCGATTGGATACAACCTGGTATGACCGAGAAAGAAGTGCAGTGGGAAATAGCACGCATTATGATAATGCTGGGTGCTGACGGTCCAGCCTTTGAAACCATTGTCGCTTCCGGCCCGCATAGCTCGATGCCCCATGCCCATGCAGACCAGCGCCGTATCCAGCGCGGCGAGTTGATCACCATCGACATGGGTGCTCGCTATAAGGGCTATTGCGCGGATATGACACGCACCATTTGCCTGGGTGAGCCTGCCGATCCCCGCGCACTTGAAGTCTATCTTGCTGTGCTTAATGCCATGAAGACATGTGAATCCGGCATACACGCAGGTATCACGAGCAAAGATGCTGACGCTTTAGCGCGTGATGCACTGGAGGACCTGGCGGAATACTATGTTCATAGCACAGGTCATGGTGTAGGCTTGCAGGTCCATGAGGGGCCTCTGTTGTCGCAACGAGCGCCTGAAGATATGCAGCTGCCTGCTGGCGCTGTTGTCACAGTCGAACCGGGAGTCTACATCCCAGGCTGGGGCGGTGTGCGTATTGAAGATTGCGTCCTGGTAACAGGAAAAGGTGTCGAGGTGTTAACACAATCGCCAACCAGGCTGGTGATTGCGCGATAGTTGAAAGAGGGTGTTGAAATGATATCTACGAGTGATTTGAGAAAAGGTGTCCCCATCGAATTTGAAGGGCAGCCCTGCAGCATTCTTGACTGGCAGCATGTTAAAATAGGACGTGGTGGCGCGATAGTGCGTATGAAACTGCGTAATTTGCGTACCGGCGCTACATTTGATCGCACCTTTGATGCGGGTGAAAAATTCAAGCGCCTCTACCCGGACCGTACCACTGTTATCTACCAGTATCAAGACGGCGACCAGTATCATTTCATGGATACCAGTACTTACGACGATATCGTATTGACCAGCGAGCAGCTTGGCGACGCCAAAAATTACCTGGTCGACAACCTGGAGCTTGATCTCGTTCTCTTAGATGGGGAGCCGCTTTCCGTTGAGCCTCCCGAGAAAGTCGTTTTGCGTGTCGTATATACGGAGCCAGGTTTCAAGGGTGATACTGCCACGGGTGGTACGAAACCCGCAACTACCGAAACAAGTCTGGTTGTACAGGTGCCCCTCTTCATCTCAACAGGTGATATGATTCGCGTCAATACAACGACAGGAGCATATGTAGAACGCGCGTAGGGGCCAGGCTTGCCTGGCCCACATCCTTGTATTTGGAGAATTGTAATGGATGGAAGCAGATTCCAGTCCTCTAAGGAAGCTGGTGAACAATCTCAGGATTCCGCCAGCGTCATCAGTATTGAGCAGTTACAGCACCTTGTGTGCCTGCTCGACAAAAGCGATGTTTCCGAACTGGAGTTGAGACGTGCTGGTGAGGGAACACGTCTTGTACTGCGCAAAGTAAAAGCTCCCGAAAGCGGCTATCAGCCCGCCTCGTATGTGCCTTCTGCTATCAGCAGCACTGATAGCGTTGCTCCTGAGGCGGCGGCCAAAGAAACAGAACACAAAGTTCTTGCGCCCTTTGTTGGTACTTTCCATGTATGGGCCAAGCCCAGGGGCGGAGCCTTAGTTGCGATGGGTGATCGTGTCAAGGCTGGTCAACTGGTGGGAACCATCGAGTCGCTCAACGTGCTCAACGAGGTTGAGACTTCGGTGGCTGGTCGAGTGGTTGAGATATTTGTCCAGGACGGGCAACCTGTAGAATATGGACAGGTGCTCATGACGATCGATAGCTCAGCGGGGGGATAGATGCTATTTTTAGATACGCCATCGGTCTTAAGCGTTTCGCAGGTGTCACGCTATCTGAAAGAACTCCTGGAGACGGACGAGGTATTGCAAGATGTATGGGTG
>Ga0070706_100005643_pt1 | contig 11906 bp, 13 predicted proteins | sample KBSK5501metaG_FD_65476 | JGI IMG/M metagenome (GOLD analysis project Ga0070706, IMG submission 65476) | Corn, switchgrass and miscanthus rhizosphere microbial communities from Kellogg Biological Station, Michigan, USA - KBS K5-50-1 metaG | ecosystem: Host-associated > Plants > Roots >...
CGCGCGCCCAGCGCCTCCGCCCCGCCTCGAATGATCTCCTGGAAGCGCTCCTTCGAGACGCGCTCGCCCTTCGAGCCGGGCCCGAGGCCCACCCGCGCCATCACGCGCCGCGAGAAGTCGCGGACCTTCTCCGGCGTCGCCTGGTCCCGAGGCACCTCGGAGCGCAGCGCCGCGATGCCGCAGCCGATGTCGTAGCCGACGGGCCCCATGGCCAGCGTTCCGGTGGTGGCGATCACGCAGCCGACGGGCACGCCGTACCCGTGATGGGCGTCGGGCGTGACCGCGACGTCGACGACACCCGGAAAGCGGCGCGCGTTCTCCATCTGCACGCCGAGGCTCTCCTCCATCTCCGCGAAGAGGGCCTCGCTCATGAAGATGCGCACCTCGCCCCCCTCCGCACGCCAGCGGTAGAAGCCGGCCGGATCGCGCCGCGCCGCACTCTTCCAAGAAGTGCTCCGTCCGTTCACCGGCACATCCTTTAATCCCTCTCCCGCGAAGCGGGAGAGGGCCTGGGTGAGGGCTGCTCGCGACAATGTTAGTCTCGGACGGGAGGACCGTCGAACGATGCGCCCACTCATTGCCGCCGCCCTCGCCTTGGCCGCCGCGACCGCCGCCGCGCAGGAGCCCGCGACGCCCCGCGCGCGCGACCTCGGCATCCCCTTCGAGTTCGGGACGCCGGGCCGCCACGATGCGATCACCGACGTCCCTGGCGTGGAGGTCGGCCACGTGACGCTCGTCGAGGGCGATCGCGTCCGCACCGGCGTGACGGCGGTGCTGCCTCGCGGCCGCGGCAAGCCCGGCCTCGATCAGTGCTTCGCCGGCGCGTTCAGCCTGAACGGCAACGGCGAGATGACCGGCGTCGCGTGGCTCGAGGAGTCGGGCCTGCTCGAGGGCCCGGTGCTCGTCACCAACACGAACTCCGTCGGTGTCGTCCGCGATGCCGTCATCGACTTCGCGAGCAAGCGCTGGCCGTCGGCCGAAGGCTGGGCCGACGCCATCTGGTCGCTGCCGGTGGTGGCCGAGACGTGGGACGGCCACCTGAACGACATCTACGGCACGCACGTGCGGCCGGAGCACGCCGTCCAGGCCATCGACGGAGCGCGGCCGGGCCCCGTGGCCGAAGGCAACGTGGGCGGCGGCACCGGCATGATCTGCTACGAGTTCAAGGGCGGCATCGGCACCGCATCGCGCGTCCTCGCGCCCGCCGAGGGCGGGTACACGCTGGGCGTTCTCGTCCAGGCCAACTTCGGCCGCCGCCACCAGCTCCTCGTGGCCGGCATTCCGGTGGGCCGCGAGCTGCGGGACGATCTCGTGTACACGCGGGCCGACACGCCGGCGGGCACCACCGACGAGCGGAGCGCGATTCACTCGCGCGAAGCGAGAGGGGGTCTGGGGGGTGCGCCGCTAGCACCCCCCAGCTCGATGGAGAACGGCTCCATCATCATCGTGGTCGCCACCGACGCGCCGCTGCTGCCCCACCAGCTCAAACGCCTGGCCCGGCGCGCCGCGCTGGGGCTGGCCCGCACCGGCAGCGTCGCCGGCAACGGGTCGGGCGACCTCTTCATCGCCTTCTCGACCGCCAACCCGCGGGTGGGAGACGCGAAGGGCACGGTGGCGCTCGCCATGCTTCCCCACGACCGCATGGGTCCCCTCTTCGAGGCCACGGTGGGCGCGACCGAGGAGGCCATCCTCAACGCGCTCGTGGCCGCGCGCACGATGACCGGACTCGACGGCCACCGGGTGGTCGCCCTTCCCCACGACCGGGTGCGGGAGATCCTGCGCCGGCACCTCCGCCTCGCGCCGGAGGCCGCGCGCGACTGACCCGATGCGCCCACTCGTTCCGCTCCTCGCCCTCGCCGCGTCGACCCTGCTCGCCCCCTCCTGCAATTGGATCCGGGAGGGCCGCTGGCAGGTCTATCAGGACGACGGCACCCGGTCGCTCGAGCGGCGGCAGTACGCCGAGGCCGAGAAGCAGTGGAAGAAGGCGCTCGAGATCGCCGAGGGGTTCGGGGCGCAGGACCCGCGCCTGGGCACGAGCCTCAACAGCCTGGGCCGTCTCTACGCCGGCCAGGGCCGTTACGCGGAGGCCGAGCCGCTCTACGCCAAGGCGCTCGCGGTGTGGGAGAGCGCGTGGGGGCCGGGGCACCCTGCGGTGGCGAAGGCGCTCGACAACATGGCCGCGCTTCGCTACGCGCAGGGACGTTATGCCGACGCGGAGCCGCTCTACAAACGGTCGCTGGAGATCAAGGCCAAGGCACTGGGGCACGAGCATCCGGACCTGGCGACGACCGCGCACAACCTCGGGACGCTGTACCGCGCCCAGGGGCGGTTCGCCGACGCCGAGCCTCTCTACCAGCAGGCGCTGACCCTGCGCGAGAAGGCCCTCGGTCCCAGCCATCCCGACGTGGCGACGAGCCTCAACGACCTCGGCAACCTCTACCGCGCCGAGGACAAGCTGGCCGAGGCCGAGCCCTTTCACCGCCGGGCGATCGCGATCTGGGAGAAGAGCGGGGGGGAACGCAGCCCCGACCTGGCGGCCGGGCTCGAGAGCCTCGCCGACCTCGAGCGCATGCAGGGACGGGGGGCCGAGGCCGAGGCCCTCTACCAGCGGGCATTGTCGATCCGGCGAGAGGTCCTCGGCCCCGACCATCCCGACGTGGCCCGCACCCTCAACGGGCTCGCGCTTCTCTACAAGTCGCAGGGGCGCTATGCCGAGGCGGAGCCTCTCGCTCGGCGCGCCCTCGAGATCTGGCAGAGGGCCTTCGGACCCGAGCATCCCAACGTGGCGACTGCCCTGAACAACCTCGCGCTGATGCTCTTCGCCCAGGGCCGGCCCGCCGAAGCGGAGCCGCTCTACCGCCGGTCGATCGCGATCCAGGAGAAGGTGCTCGGCCCCCAGCATCCCGACCTGGCGCGCAGCCTCGACAACTACGCGGCGCTACTGCGCAAGCAGGCGCGCGACAGCGAAGCGCGGCGCCTCGAGATGCGCGCGGGCGACATCCGCGCGCGCCACGCCTGGGACCAGCCGACTCAATAGTCAGTTCGGGGGGGTACAGACTTCACTGAAGCACCCCCCCGCGCGCATTCGCGCTCCCCCCCACGTCGCTCGCTCGGGAGTGAATCCCTCGCTCGCTGCCCGTGGCTTCAGCTCCAGCCGAGGCCGCCGCCGCCGGAGCGCGCGGCGAGATCGCGCGCGAAGTCCTCGATGTCGGCGCGAAGGGCCGGGGCGGGCTCCGCGTCGAGCCCACAGAAGTGGAGGCCGGTCACGAGGCCCGGATCGTCCTCCCTGCGCACCGCCTCCACGTCGCGGGCGCGCGTGACCTCTCGCGCATAGTCCTCGAGAGCGACCTCGCCCGGATCGTCGACGGCGTAGCCGGCGCGAAAGGCGAGATCACGGCATCCGGCGACCGGACGGGCCCGCATGTGAGCGTGTTATACCAGCCCCAACAGGCGGTCCGGGGCCGCCGCGTCCAGGAAGCGCAGGTTCAAGCGCGGGATGTGGTCGCTGCCGATGTAGATGTTGCGGATCTCGGCCCGGACCTGGAAGTCGCCGTCCACCTCTTCCAGCTTCACGACGTCGCCCTTGACGACGGGGAGCGACGTCATCACCCGCGCCCCGCCCCGGCCGATGTTCTCCGCGATCGTCTGCTCTTCCAGCTCCTGCCCGCCCGGCGTCGTCCAACGGAGGCGCACGTTCACGAAGACCGACATGCGTTGCCATTTGCGCCGCTCCTCCTTGGAGACCGGCGGCGGGTCGGTGGGGAGCAGGTACAGCGCGCCCGGATTGGCCTCGTAGCCCTTGGGCGGGCTCTTGCCGAGGAAAAGCACGCCCACCCGCTGGTCGCCGCCGGTCGTAGCGGTGTGGCGCACGAGCGCGAACACGCGGTAGAACGCCTCCGACAGGTCGTAGCGGCGGAAGTGCTTGGGCAGCGGCAGGGAGAGCGAAAGGACCTGGCCGCGCACGACCGGCCGCTTCATGCGCATGGCGGCGCCGCCGAAGGACGTGTTCTCCATCGCCGCCATCTCCTCCCAGGGCTGGTTCCTGGCGTCGTGGCCCTGGACCCGCACGGGCAGGCGCAGGTTCATGCGGGTCTCGCCGCGTCGCTCCTTGGGGGCGGGCTTGTCGGCAGCCATCTGCGGGTCGGGTCCTCGGAAGTGGCGTAGCGTAGCATGGGGAGGAATTTGACGCGCCCCCGGGCTCGGCGCTAGAGTCGTCACCTCCCTCCCGCCGACAATGTCCGCCGATCCGAGCTCGCCCGCGTATTTTGGCCGCTACCAGGTCGTCGAGGAGCTGGGGGCCGGTGCGATGGGTGTCGTCTACCTGTGCGTCGACTCTCGCCTGGCCCGGCCGGTGGCGGTCAAGGTGCTGCGCGAGAACGAGCTGATGACGGAGGGGGAGCGCGAGCAGTTCCACGCCCGCTTCCGGCACGAGGCGGAGGCCGCGGGGCGGCTCACCCATCCCGACATCGTCCAGATCTACGACATCGGCCCGTCGTACCTCGTGATGGAGTTCCTGGAGGGCCGGCCCCTGGGGCTGTTCCTCAAGGCCGGGGGGTCGTTCTCGGTGCGCCAGATCTGCTCGCTGGTCCTGCGGGTGGCCGACGCGATCGACTACGCCCACCGCCACGGCATCGTCCATCGCGACATCAAACCCGCCAACATCATGATGATGGACGACGGCTCGGTGAAGGTGCTGGACTTCGGCGTGGCCCGGCTCGACTCCTCGAACCTGACCGCCGCCGGCACCGTCGTGGGCTCCGTGCAGTACATGGCGCCCGAGCAGATGATGGGCGAGCGGGTCGACGGACGCGCGGACGTGTTCTCGCTGGCCGCCGTCGCCTACGAGCTGCTGACCGGCCGGGCTCCCTTCCCGGGCAAGACCATCACCGAGGTCGTCTCCCGGGTCGTCCACGGTAACCACGTGCCGCCGCGGCAGGTGGACCCCCGCTTCCCGGAGGCCGTGAACGGCGCGTTCGCCCGCGCGTTCGCCGTGGACGTGCCGTCACGGACCGGGCGGGCGATGGACTTCGCCCGCGAGCTGTACGAGGCCGCCCAGCCGGTGCTCGACATGGAGGTGATCCACAGCGCGCCGGAGTCCACGCCCACGCAGGTCCCCGTGCCCGGCACGACCGTGCAGGTCCCCTCCGGCCTCGGCCCGCGCGCGGCGCCCGCGCGCGTGGGCCTCCTGATGCTCGACAGCGATCCGCCCCGGGCGCGCGTCTACCTCGACGGCAGCCCGGTGGGAGAGACGCCGCTGCCGGCGGTCCCGGCCGCTCTCGGCCGGCACGTCGTGCGCATGGAGGCCGAGGGGCGCGAGGCGGTTTCGGCGGAGGTGGAGCTGGAGCGCGAACGGCCGCTGCGGGCCTTGAGCTTCACGCTTCCCGTGCCCGCTCCGGCGGGGGCGCCGGTCCGGCCGGGGCAGCTGGTGGAGTTCTCGGCCGAGGTCACGCCGCCGCAGAAGATCTCCGGGGCGGTACCCGCCTATCCGACCTCGGCCCTCGAGCGAGGCCTGGAAGGCGCGCCGGTGGTCGAAGTCTGGGTGGGCGAGACCGGCCAGGTGATCGACGTCGCGATCGTCGAGTCGGCGGGAGCGCTGCTCGACGCGGCGGTGCTGGAAGCGGTGGCCGGCTGGCAGTTCACGCCGGCTCGCTTGCGCGGCGTCCCCGTCTCGGTGCGCTTGACGTTCCAGCACCTGTTCCGGCGCTAGGCTCGGCGGCGGGGCAGAGACGGGGATGATCCGGGAGGGATCGGCTCGTACTCGGTGGGGATCCGCGTCGCGACGCGGCAGGGGTCCTGGCTATTTCCGCTTGGCGTACCAGTCGACTTCCATCTGCGTGTACTGCGCCCACTTCTCGGGCAGCTCTTCCTGGGGGAAGATCGCCTGGACCGGGCACACGGGGACGCAGGCGCCGCAGTCGATGCAGGTCTCGGGGTCGATGTAGAGCTTGGTCTCGGCCTCGAACTCCGGCTCGTCCTTCTTCGGATGGATGCAGTCGACGGGACAAACCTCGACGCAGGCGGTGTCCTTCGTGTTGAGGCAGGGCTCTGCGATCACGTAGGTCATGGGGCGGATCCTCCTTGGCGATCCAGCTCCCGGTACGACCGGGTGCCTCGGAATCCTACTCCAAAAACCGAAACGATTGGAAAGGCTGCGAGCGAAGCGGGATTGCTGCGCGCCTTCACCGTGCGGAGCCGCGCCAGCGGGTCCTCGCGGCGCTCGGACCGCATTCCCGCGAAGCGAGCGGGGGCTCAAGGGGGCACGCCGCAGCGCCCCCTTGCTCGATGATGGTCACCGGGTCAGCTCCCGAAAAAGCGCGAGCAGCCGCGCGTCGTTGGGGCTGACGGCCAGTCCGGCCCTCACCTCCGCCAGCGCCGCGTCGCGATCGCCGCGCTTCAGGGCGGCGCGCGCGTCCCGCAGGCGCGTCTCCACCACCAATGCCGCCTCCGCCTCTTCGGCGATCATCTTCGCCTCCGCGTGGCCGGGGTCCCGGCGCAGCACCGCGCGCGCCTCGGCGAGGGCGGCGGCGAAGCGTCCCTTCTCGAGGAGGTCGTTCGCGCGTTCGATACGGCCGGCCACGGGAGCCGGCGTCTCTTCCGGGGAAGACGGCGATTCGGGGGGGGCCGCCCGCGCGAGTGGACCCGGCGTCGGAGACGGTGGTGAGGCCAAGGGACGCGCCTCCGGCGTGGACGCCGGCGGCCGGGACGTCGGCGCAGTCGTCGCCGGCGCGGGGAGCACGGCGGCGGCGAGGGAGCTCGCGGGCGCGGGCGTGTCCGGTGGCCGGCGCGAGCGAGCCAGCAGCAAACCGCCCACGGCGGCGACACCCACGGCGGCCACCGCGGCAAGAGCGAGACCGAGGCGTCGGGTGGGGGCGGCGCGCGGCGGCGCGGCCGCCGGAGACGAGGCCGGTCCCTCGCCGGGAGCCGGTCCGGCCACGCGCCGCGCACCCCTGCGCGCCAGCACACCGCGGTCGGAAGCGGTCGTCCAGTCCGCGGTGCCGCCCAGGTCCCGGAGCGCCAGGGCGAGCTGGTCCTGCATGTGGCCGGCGGTCGGGTACCGCTGCTCCGGATCGCGAGCGAGCGCGGCGGACAGGACGTCCCGCAGACGCGCCCAGTCCCCGCCCCGGGGCAGGAGCGACAGGTCCGGGTCCTCGTGCGCGATCTTGTAGACGAGCGCGACGACCGAGTCGCCCCGATAGGCCTTCTCGCCGGTGACCAGCTCGTAGAGGATGAGGCCTGCCGAGAAGACGTCGCTCCGGCCGTCGACGGGGTCGCCCCGCACCTGCTCGGGGGACATGTAGTTGGGTGTGCCCACGATACCGGCGGCGGTAGCGCCTCCCGCGAGGCGGGCCACGCCGAAGTCCATGATCTTCGCGGGTCGGCCCCGGGGCAGGAACAGGTTGGAGGGCTTCACGTCGCGGTGGACGATGCCGTGCTCGTGGGCGTGCCCGAGCCCGGCGAGGAGCTGCAGAACGATCGGCAGCGTCACCTTGGGGTCGGGCCGCAGGCCGGCTTCGATGGCGCGCTGCAGGTCGATGCCCTCGAGCAGCTCCATCGCGATGAACGGCTCGCCGTCGTGCTCGTCCGCCTCGTAGATGGTGACGATGTTCCGGTGCTGGAGGCGGGCGGCCGCGCGCGCCTCGCGGAGGAAGCGGGCCCGGTCTTCGGCATCGCCGGCGCCGTGCATCAGCTTGAGGGCCACGTCGCGGTCGAGCGAGTCGTCGCGGGCGCGGTACACGACGCCCATGGCTCCCTGCCCCACCACCCCGAGCACGCGGTAGCGTCCGATGCGCGCGGGCGTCGCCATCGCGGAGCGATGATACTTGACGCCAGGGGCGCATCTCCTTAGCCTCGCGCGATGGCCGTTCGCGAGGGCAAGTGGCGCTGTCCCTACTGCTCGGGCGTGAACCGCGGATCGGCCATGGCCTGCACGGGGTGCGGGGCGACCCGGGACAAGGACGTCGCGTTCTTCCTGGACGATGACGCGGGGGAAGTGACCGACGAGGGCCTGCTCGCCCGGGCGCGGGCGGGCGCCGACTGGCTCTGCAACTTCTGCGGCGACTCCAATTCTCCCGACCGGGACCACTGCCGCAACTGCGGCGCCGAGAAGGGCACGGCTCCCTCTCGTCCGGTGCGGGAGATCCCCCTCGAGGCTCCTCTGCCTCCTCCTCGTGCGTCCGTGACCGCGACTTCGCCATCGTCCCGCCGGTTTCATCCCGTAGTCGTCGGCGTTCTTCTCGCGCTGGTGGCTCTCGTGGTCCTGGCCGCCTACTTCGGCCTGCGGCGCACCGAGGAGACGCTCACCGTCACCGGCTTCGAGTGGGAAAGGCACGTCGCCGTCGAGGCCTGGCGCACCGTCCGCGAGCAGGCGTGGGAGGGCGGCGTGCCCGCCGCCGCGCGGGTCGTCTCTCGCCGGCAGGAGGTCCACCACACCGAGCGCGACCAGGTGGGCACGCGCCGGGTGAAGTCCGGCCACCGCGATCTCGGCAACGGCTTCTTCGAGGACGTGTACCGCGACGAGCCCATCTACCGCGAGCGGCCGGTCTACCGCACGCGGGTCACGTACGACGTGCAGCGGTGGATGCCCGACCGCACGGTCCGGGCCTCCGGCCAGGACCACGCCGCCCATTGGCCGGACCCGGCCCTGCGGTCCGGAGAGCGCGAGTCCTCGCGCGGCGAGAAGCTCGTCGTGGTCCTGAACGGCAACCGGACCTATCGGATGGAGCTGCCGGAGGCGCGGTGGTCGGCCCTCCAGCCCGGCGAGTCGCTGAGCGCCGTCATCCGCGGGGGAAAGTCCGTCCTGGAGCTGAGACAGTAGCCATGCGCGCGGTCGTGCAGAGAGTGGCCGAAGCCGCCGTCCGCGTCGAGGGCCGGGTGGTGGGCCAGATCGGTGCCGGCCTGCTCGTCCTGCTCGGCGTGGGCCAGGGCGATCAGGAGAGCGACGCCGAGTATCTGGCCGAGAAGATCCTCAACCTGCGCATCTTCGCCGATGCGGAGGGCCAGATGAACCTCTCCGTCATCGACGCGCGCGGGGAGCTGCTCGCGGTCTCGCAGTTCACCCTCTACGCCGACACGCGACGGGGCCGGCGGCCCGGCTACTCCGCGGCCGCGCCGCCGGAGGAGGCAAGCCGGCTGTACCGCTACTTCGTCGGCCGCCTGCGGGAGTCGGGGCTGCGCGTCGAGGAGGGCGTGTTCCGGGCCATGATGGACGTGAGCCTGGTGAACCGGGGCCCCGTCACGATCCTCCTCGACAGCGCGAAGACGTTCTAGTGCCGTTCCAACCAGTGGTCTCGACGAGGGATCCCCGGCGAGAAGAGTTGGAACGGCACTAGGCGGTCGCCGCCTGCGGCTGCTTGCTCCTCGTCACCTTCTTGGTCACCCACATCACGATCGACGCCACCAGCCACCCGACCAGGGAGAACGCGACCATCCCGATCAGGACATGGCCCAGGATGTGGGCCCGGGCGCTGCCGGCTCCGCCGTACTCGGGCGCGCTGTAGATGTTCACCTGATGCGTGAGGCGGGCGAGGACGATCGCCGCGATGATGAGCGTGTGGGTCACGACGTTCTGGATGACGATCAGCGGCAGTAGCTGCTTGTAGCTGCCGAAGCCGGTCGTGTGGACGCGAATTCCGTAATAGAAGATCCCGACGAGCCCGATGACGGTGATGCTCAGGAACTTCACGGTCGAGTTCGGCATCCCGGACAGCGAGAGGAAGAGCCGGGCGAGGCCGACGACCACGATCAGGATCAGGAACACGCGCTGGAAGCGGACGTACTCCGACAGGCGCTTGCCGAAGATCATGTGCGCTCCTTTGAAACGGGCCAATCATTGCGCTCGTCCGGTGCCGGCTGTCAAGCGGAAAGGTGGAGGTAGTTGCCCCCGGGGCGGCCGCCGTCCTACAGTGGGGCCATGGACAGGGTCAACGTGTCCTCGGGCACGCCGTGGGAGCCGGTGGTGGGCTACTCGCGGGCGGTGCGGGTGGGACGGGTGGTGCACGTCTCGGGCACCACCGCCACCGACGAGAGCGGCGGGGTCATCGGAGCGGGGGACATCGATCCCCAGATGCTGGTGGAGATCGAAGCGGAGGCGCTGCTGCCCGGGGACGAAGCAGAGTAGAGGAGACATCGTTCATGGCCACGCCGGTCGTCAACAACTTCATGCGGCAGCAGGGCTACCCGGACGAGCCCGCCGACGCGTGCAACATGCGCTTCGCGGGGCTCTACTTCCAGCCTCGCATCGTCTTCACCCTCGTGATCGTGGGCATCCTGCTGCAGTCGCCGTGGGCCTTCCTCGCGCTGTCGGCCGTGCTCTGGTGGAACGTGCTCCTCCCCGGCCTCAATCCTTTCGAGCGGGCGTACAACCGCTCGATCGCCGCGCCTCGCGGACGCGTTCTGCTCGGCGCCGCCCCCGGCCCGCGCCGCTTCGCGCAGGGCATGGCGGCGGCGTTCCTGCTCGGAGCGGGGCTCAGCCTGCTCGCGGGGCTCACGGTGCTGGCCTGGATCCTCGAGGCGTTCCTGGTAGTGGCCTTCAGCGCCCTCCTCTTCGGCAAGTTCTGCCTGGGGGCGTACGTCTTCCACCTGCTGCGGGGCGCGGTCCACTTCGCGAACTCCACGCTCCCGTGGGCGCGCCCCCCGCGCTCCGGAGGCTAGGCCGCGAGACCGAGATGGCCCTGAAGATCCTCTGCGCCGGAGGCTCCAAGGAAGAGAAGGAAGCGGTCGAGGCCGCCGTCCGGGCCGGGCTCGGTCCGCGTCCGGCGGCAGAGACGTGGACGGTCTCCCTCGTGAAGGTGGGCCGGCAGTGGTCCGTCACGATGGACGGTCCCGAGAAGTCCTCTCCGCGCGCCACGTTCATCGCCGGCGAGGGCCGCTTGCGCGACGCCATCACCGAGTCGATCGCCCATCGCCGCGTGGGTGGCGGCGGGGGCGCCGGCGGTCGCCCCGCCGCGCCGACGGCGGGGGCGACGGCCTCTTCGCGCCCCGCCGGCCAGCGGCGCAACGCCTACAAGTGCCCGAAGTGCGGGAACGGCTTCGTCGTGAGCTACGACGTGGAGGAGGGCGAGGGCGAGGAGACGGTGCCCGCCGCCTGTCCCCATTGCTGGAACATCGAGAACGTGAGGGTGGGCAGCACCGCCGCGGTCAACAGCGACTACCGCGTGGAAAAGAGCTGAGGAAGGTCACTCCCCGACCATCCTTTCGGGTTTGACCCACGTGTCGAACTGCTCGGGCGTCACCAGGCCCAGCTCCACGGCGGTCTCCTTCAGGGTCTTGCCCGTCTTGTGCGCGGTCTTGGCGATCTTCGCGGCGTTGTCGTAGCCGATGTGCGGGTTGAGGGCGGTCACCAGCATCAACGAGTTCTCCAGGTGCTGGCGGATGCGCTCCCGGTTGGGCTCGATGCCTTCGACGCAGTGCTCGCGGAAGCTCCGGCAGCCGTCGGCGATCAGGCGGGCGCTCATCATGAAGTTGTGGATGAGGAGCGGCTTGAACACATTCAGCTCGAAGTTGCCCGACGCCCCCCCCACGCCGATGGCCACGTCGTTGCCCATGACCTGGGCGCACAGCATGGTCATGGCTTCGGCCTGGGTGGGGTTCACCTTGCCGGGCATGATGGAGCTGCCCGGCTCGTTCTCCGGGATCGAGATCTCGCCGATGCCGCACCGCGGCCCCGAGGCCAGCCAGCGGATGTCGTTGGCGATCTTGTTGAGCGCCGCGGCCAGGCCCTTCAGCGCCCCGTGCGCGTGGACGATCGCGTCGTTGGCGGCGAGCGCCTCGAACTTGTTGGGGGCGGTGACGAAGGGGCTGCCCGTGAGCTCGGCGATCTTCGCCGCCACCTTCTCCGCGTAGCCCGGCGGCGCGTTGAGACCCGTCCCCACCGCGGTGCCGCCCAGCGCCAGCTCGCTCAGGTGCGG
>Ga0070706_100005649_pt1 | contig 11896 bp, 11 predicted proteins | sample KBSK5501metaG_FD_65476 | JGI IMG/M metagenome (GOLD analysis project Ga0070706, IMG submission 65476) | Corn, switchgrass and miscanthus rhizosphere microbial communities from Kellogg Biological Station, Michigan, USA - KBS K5-50-1 metaG | ecosystem: Host-associated > Plants > Roots >...
ACTGAAATCGTAGTTACGACAAATGGCATTTACATAGAAGAAAATCTACCTATTACAGAGGTAGGTCAAGAGAAAACTCTAGCTGAAACTGCAATAGAAGAAGCTCAGACTGCTGAGGAAGAGGAAATGGTCGCCGAAGAAGCTGAAGCTGAGGCCACTGACGCTGAAGAGGCTGCTGAGGAGGCTGAAGCTGAGGCAACTCATGCTGAAGTCGAGGCGGCTATAGCAGAAAAGTCTGCTGAAGAGGCGAGAGCCACCGCTATTATAGCTGAGGTCGAAGCAGTGCTGGCGGAAGAAGCTGCGGAGCTTACACAGCTAGCAGAAGAGGAAGCTACGGAAGCTGTTGCTCAAGCCGTTGCAGCGGAAGAAGCAGTCACTATAGCTGTGGCCACAGGTGAAGAACTAGAAAATGCGGTAGCCCAGGCCATTGAGGCAGAAGAAGCCGTTGACATCGCAATGGTGGCTGAGATGGAAGCGCAAGAGGCTGCTGAGGACGCAGAAGCTATTGCCCATTTAGCAAAGGAGGAAGCCGCAGAAGCTATTGCTCAAGCCGCCCTGGCGGAAGAAATCGCTGAGGAGACCGAGGCCGAAGCAGCCGAAGCAGAAGCTGAGGCCGTGGAGGCTGAAGCAGAAGCTAGCGTCGCAGAAGCAGTAGCCGAAGAGGCGGAGAGCGAAGCAGCCGAAGCAGAAGCTGAGGCCAGGGAGGCGAAGAGCGAAGCAGCCGTTGCTGTTGAGGTTGCTGAAGAAGCTGTTACCCCGGCCACTGCAACTGAGCAGGCAGTCGAGGAGGCTATGGCCTTGACCGCTGTTGCTGAAGAGGAAGCAGCCGTGGAGGCCGAGGCGGAGGAGGCCGCTGAAGAAGCGGAAGCAGAGGCGGCCGTCGCAGAAGCAGAAGCAATTGTTGCCGGAGAAGCCGCTGAGGAGGCAGAGAGCGAAGCAGCCGAAGCGGTTGAGGTCGCTGCTGAAGCGGAGACCGAGGCTATTGCAGCAGAAGAAGCGGTTGAGGAAGCGAGAGCAACTGGCACGAGTGAAGAACTAGAGGAAGCAAGTGCTTTGGCCGTTGCTGTCGAAGAGAAAGCAGGAGATGCAGTGGTTGCGGCAGCTCTCACTGAAGAAGCGGCTGAAGTTGCAGAGGAAACTGCCGCAGAGGCCGAGGCAGAGGCAACCGACGCGGAGGAAGCCGCTGAAGAAGCGGAAGCAGAGGCGGCCATCGCAGAGGCAGAAACAATTGTTGCCGGAGAAGCCGCTGAAGAAGCAGGGGCGGAGGCAGCGGTCGAAGAAGAGATCGTTGCTGAAGCTCCTGTCCAGGCCAGTGCAGTCGAGGAGGCAGCAGACGCTACTCTGGTAGCAGCAGTTGTCGTAGAAGAAGCCGCTGAAGTTGGGGAGGCAACCGAAGCAGAGGCGGCCGTCGCAGAAGCAGAAGCAATTGTTGCCGGAGAAGCAGGGACGGAAGCGGTGGTTGAAGAAGAGATCGTTGCTGAAGCTCCTGTCCAGGCCAGTGCAGCCGAGGAGGCGGCCGGGGGAGCCGTAGCCTTGACCGCTGTTACTGAAGAGGCAGCCGAGAGCGCGGAGGAGGCCGCAGAAGAGGCCGTTACAGAAGCAGAGGGGGAGGCGATCGAAACAGAACAAATTGCCGCGGAAGCGGAGGCCGGTGCTACTGCAACAAAAGAGGAAGAGTCAACTCAAGGCGACATCGTGGAAGAAGTGCCAGGCAATACAGCCGTTGTAGAGGAAAGGCATAGTGTGGTTGAAGAGGAAATTCCCCATGCATGATGAATCCTGGTAGGGACGTGTAACGCCTACCCTCTCTCAATAGATGTAGAATCGTTGCTCAAGCCTGCAACGGAGCGTCAGTTCCGTTGCAGGCTTGAATTGTGCTGCAATCATTCCCATTGCATTCTATTTTATTCTAGGGGTTCCCGTAGCAGGCGGCCCAAAAACAACGATAAGATCTTGCCTGGGATAATCAGCTCTCTATTGCACTCATTTGCATACATGCAACAGCAGTTGATCAACGTTTTCCCTGCAAAACAAGCGCTCACGACCAGCCTTCTCAGTTGCCTGACAAAGCTTCACCTAATGACTTACATTCGCTTTACAAGCAGTTTTATACCGTTAACGTTGCTTCCTGTCCACTTGCTACCGGAACCCCTCGCTCCCCAATCCGTGATCTTTGTCATGGTCAAATCTAGAGGAATTTCACTTCTCCTCCGGTCCATATGCAGGTACACTCCTGTGTAGGAGCAGATGCAAGCATCGAAATGGAGCAAGGCAAAGGAGGCGCGAAGCATGATCGATGGTTTTCCCCTCTCCTTCTTCCTTGCCGTGATCGGCTATGGTCTCGCTCTTTGTGGGTATGGAGCACGACGCTTTCGGCAGGACCCACGGGTTCGGTACATGCTTGGAAAGCAGTAGGTCGTTGTCCAGATCGTGGGAATGATTGGCTCCTACATTGTCCTGTGGACAGCCTTTTTTGTGGATAACGCCCACCGGATTCCAGGGTTGAATCAGCTTCCACCGCTCACATTCTGGGTGCTTCCTACTGTGATCGAGATACCGTTCATAGTGCTATCCATCTCCCGTTTTGTCCCGAACATAGCTGTGCCTGACATTCGACCGAGGATGGAAAGGAAGCCGGGTGGACGACAAGCATCTAGTCCCAGAGGGATCGTTCTCCGATCTCGGCTGGGAAAAGGAGGAAATACCAATGACCGTTCGGATAGCACAAATGGTATTGCGCACCTGTGTTGTATTGACCCTGATCCTTGGAATCCTGTTCTGGACAGGCCATGCAGCCGATAGCCTGGTACCAGTTCATATGGGCCTGGGTATCCTGGTCGTGCTTTCCCTTTGGACACTGGGTGTGGCGCAAGCCCTGACAAAGGGGGGAAGCTGGGGCCTGGCGATAGGTGCAGTGGTATTAGGCATCATCCTCGCAGCATCCGGGGGGACCCAGGACGAGATTCTCACGGGCTCGTTGCACTGGGTCATCCAGGTGATCCACCTACTGCTGGGCCTTTCAGCGCTTGGCCTCGGAGAGAGGATTGGCGGTCGCTACAGGCGCAGCAGAGTTGCAGCAATGCCTTAGCCATCTACGTATTCCGATGTTCGATTGGCTGGATCGGAATGCATGGTATGCGAGAGGAGGAACGATATGCGTGTTTCCCGAGAGGGCAACCTGGTCACATTGATCAACGTCTTTGAGACGCAGCCGAAGCTTCAGCAGACGCTGATCGAGCAGTGGATGCGCTTCGCTGAAGAAGTAAAGGAGGAGCCTGGCTTCATCGGAGCGGCGCTGCACCGAAGCACCGACGGCACCCGCGTCATCAACTATGCGCAGTGGAGATCGGAGGAGGACTTTGAGCGCTTTGTGAAAAAGTACCGCGAGCAAATGGACGCCCGTCGCCCGCTCGCCGAGCGCGTCGATCCCCATCTCTACGAAGTCGTCTATCTCTCTGAACGGGCAGACAGTTGATGGCCTGTGCGCGGGCACCGAAGATCGAGAGCGTGTGGGCCCCTCGCAGATCAGCGGCGCGTACCGAACCGATGGAGAAACACCAGGCAAAAAAGGAGCACGTATCGTATGGCAAAGCAGTATCGAGTCAATGCTTTCGTGCGCATCAACAACGCCATGATCTCATCTTTGTTGCGCCTGGGCATAAAGGTTGGAAGTTTCTCACTGCTCACGATTCGCGGGCGGAAAAGTGGCAAGCCGATCGCGACCCCCATCGCAATTTTTGTCCAGGATCAGAAACGCTACCTTGTTGCCACTTACGGAGTCGTGAACTGGGTGCGCAACCTGCGGGCGGCGGGAGGAGAGGCCACCCTGGTTCGTGGACGGAACACCGAAAAGATTCACGCCATCGAACTGGAGCCAGAGTCCGCGGCACCCATTCTTCGAGAAGCGGTGCGCTCTGGCCCCCCCGGCATTCCCACCCTGATCTTTCTCGGATACCGCGCTCTCTTCGTCTTCCCTTATCTCAACGTCACCGAGAACTCTTCGCTTGAGGAGTTTGAGCGCGATGCACGGGGTCATCCCGTTTTTCTCTTACAAGCTACGATGTAGCACGTTTTCCAGAAAGTATCACCTCAGTCACAGCAAACGAAGGGAGTTGCTATGAAAACGAAAGTGATTGGTTATTGGGCGACCACCACCATCGTCGCGCTCGAACTTCTGGCAGGTGGAGTGACGGACCTGGTGCATGGGCCAGCGCTGCTCTTCGTCGGCCAGCCCGTCGTTGAGGTGCTGGCACACCTTAGCTACCCGGTGTACTTGCTCACGATCCTCGGAGTGTGGAGGCTGCTTGGAGCCATTGCCTTGTAAGGAGGGCATATGTCAGCATTTATTCAGACCGATAAACTCACCAAGAGCTACGGCAAGAGCCGGGGCATTCTCGACATTACCTTTGAGGTTCAGCAAGGCGCGGTTTTTGGCTTCCTGGGACCCAACGGTGCGGGCAAGACGACCGCTATGCGCACGCTCATGGGCCTGCTGCGGCCGACCAGCGGGAACGCGATCATTGGCGGTTTGGATTGCTGGAAGCAGTCCACCGCGGTCAAGAAGCTGGTCGGTTACTTGCCTGGCGAATTTACTTTTGACGCCGGGTTGCGCGGCGGGCAGATTATCGAGTACCTGGGCCACCTGCGCGGCGGGGTCGATCAGACCTATGTGCGCAATCTGGTGGAGCGCCTGGGCTTTGATCCGACCAAACGCTTTCGCGAATACTCGCGCGGCAATAAACAAAAACTGGGGCTGGTGCAGGCCTTTATGCACAAACCGCGCCTGCTGATCCTGGACGAACCGACCAGCGGCCTTGACCCGCTCAACCAGCAGGAATTTTATCAGATGCTGAGCGAGGTACGCACACAAGGGTGTACGACTTTCCTCTCCTCCCACGTGCTGCCCGAGGTTGAGCATACCTGTGAGCGTGTAGCAATTATCCGCGAGGGGAAACTGGTCAGAATCGGGCATGTCTCGGAGTTGAAAGAGGTTCAGCAGCATGACGTTGAGCTCAGTTTCGCGGCTCCGGCCCGGGCGGAGTGGTTTGGCGGCTTGCGGGGAGTCAGCAAAGTGACGGCAGGCCACAATGAGCGGAGCGTGCGCCTGGTCGTCCAGGGCGATCTCAAAGAGATCCTCAAGGTTGCCAGCCAGCACGAGGCCACCACTATTGTGACCTACGAGCCCACCCTGGAAGAGATTTTCTTGCGCTACTACGAGTCTGAACAACCCACGTTCTCGATTGCTAGATAGGAGCAAGCATGATGTTTCGCACCATTTGGAGCAAATCGCTCAGAGATTACCGGGTACCGATCCTGAGCTGGGGTATCGGGCTGGGCCTGCTCATGGCTATCATCTTCGCGGGAGCCACGCCAGCCCTGCGTGACGCCTACGCGAGCGTCGCGCAAAGCTTCCGCTTCTTCGGCGACCCCTACGCTGTCCAGACATCCGAAGGCTTTATCACTACACGCCTCCTGGAGGTCACCCTGCCGATTCTGTTTAGTTTCTGGCCCATTCTGGCCGGTGCACGCATGGTGCGCGGGGAAGAGGAGCGGGGCACAATGGATGTGCTCCTGGCCACACCGCAGTCACGCACGCGCGTGATCCTGGAGAAGCTGCTTGCGCTGATCATTGCGCTGCTCCTGATCGCCCTGCTGATGGCGCTGGGAACAATCGCAGGTGAGTCAGCTGCGAACACGCAGATGCATTTCGGCAGAGCACTCCTGGCTGCGCTGAACGTGAGCCTGCTCGTCTTTTTCTTCGCTATGGTGGCCCTGTTGATCTCCCAGTTCGCCACCCACCGCGGCACTGCCGCCGGCTGGGCAGGTGGACTGATGATTCTGGCTTTCTTGCTCGACGGGACCGGGCGCACTGTGAGTGGCACATGGGTGCAGCACCTTTCACCTTTCTACTATTACAATCTGAATCGACCACTGATCCCAAGCTTCAACAACACGCTGGGAGGAGCGCTCTTGCTGTTCGGTCTGAGCCTGCTCTTCGCGACGAGCAGCGTCGTGCTCTTTGCCGGGCGCGATAGTGGCGGACCGGCGTTCATGTGGCGGCACAAGCACGCAAACGGCAATCTCCAGGTTGAGCGCAGTCTGAGAAAAGCCGAGCGCGCCATCTCAATGCGCACTATCAGCCTGCGAGCCTTAAGGGCCCAGGGTGGGGCTTCCTTCTGGTGGCTGCTTGGCATCGTCATCTGGTGCGGCTGGTGCGTCTTGTTGATCCCGAGCGTCCTGGAGCCGCTGAAAAAGGCTGTAGCGCAATCGCCTAATCTGGCCCAACTTTTTAGTGGTAGCGATATCGGCACGAACGCTGGCTTCATGAGTTCAGTTGTCTTCGCTTTCCTGCCTGCACTGGTGGTCATCTTCGCCATGACCCTGGCTCTGACCTGGGCTGGCGACCTGGAGAACGGGCGGCTGGAACTGGTGCTGGGCACACCGCAATCGCGCCAGAGAATGGTGCTGGAACGCTTTGCAGCCATCTTCTTGCTAGCTTTGCTGGCGCCGGTCCTCACCTGGCTCGCTATTGTTGTCGGAGCGCACATAGCCAATCTCAGCGTCGATCAAGGTCATGTCATCGCTGCTAGCTTCAGCCTGCTACCGCCGGCACTGATCATGATGGGCCTGGTCTACGTGCTGGCCGGGCGGCTGCGCTATGGCGTTGTGCTAGGTATCCTGACTGCGTATATCACCCTGACCTTCCTGGCGGAGTTTTTGAATACACTGCTCCAGTTGCCCAGCTGGCTCCTAGCGCTCTCGATCTTCCACCAGTATGGCAGCCCAATTACCACTGGGATGGATTGGGGGGCTTTCATTGGGATGACTGTTGTAGCCATGCTGCTGCTGGTGCTCGGCCTCGTCCAGTTCAGATACGCCGATATAGAACGTGGATAGTCCAGAGTGACGACCTTCCCTGGTTGCGACCACGCGGGGAAGAAGAAAAATGGCCTACGCTCACCAGGATCATTGTGTGATTTTCGCCATGATAATGTTTGCATGTACATACTGAGGGCCTCGCCATCATCGAGGGAAACAGGATCGAGGAAGATCAGCCTGGACAACGGCGGTGGTAAAATGGAAGCGGAGGCCCGAGACATCATTCACAGCACCGGAAAGAAGGGGATCTGCTATGCGAGCACGAGACGATCACCGATGGCGAGCAAAGGGAAACACAAGCCAAGAACGAGTCGAGACGAACGATGAAGTGATTAGGGAGAGTGGCGTCACTTTCCCCATCTGGCAGCTCTACCAGCACTTCTGGCTTCTTATTGGTCTGTTCTTTCCCCTGGCTTCTTTGGTGAGCAAACCGGATGCCTGGCTTCGTCTCGCTGTGGGCAGCACGGCCCTGCTCTTTTTTGCGATCAGTTATACCTGGATCATGTGGCCGCATCCCGCGAGCCGGGAAGCGCGAACACGTGGCCGATCCCGTCTGTCGTTGCTCCTCCTGGTTGCTCTCGGCCTCCAGGTCACCGTGTTCAGCCTCCTTGATACTCCTGCCTGGCTTTGGCTCTTTCTTGGGGTGAGTGCCATTGCTGGAGTGTTGCTCCCCATGCGCCGTGCGGGGATCGTCGTCGTGCTCTTGACGGCTCTTCCGCTCCTCATCACCATCTTCACCCATGGAGGCGTGGCAGAGATTGATTGGTGGTGGCTCATCGCGCTGATGCTGCTGGTGCGAGGACTGGGCCTGGATATGATTGGCGTGGTCCGCATGGGCAGCGCCATCCGAGAACTGCATACCGCACGTCGAGAGCTGGCCCGCCTGGCGGTGATCGAAGAGCGCGAGCGCCTCGCCCGCGATTTGCATGACCTGTTGGGGCAGACCCTCTCCATGATCTCCCTCAAAAGCGAACTCGCCTCCTGCTTGATCGAGGAAGATCCCAAGCGCTGTGCCCAGGAACTCTCCGAGATCGAACGCGTGTCACGACAGGCGCTGCGCGAAGTGCGCGAGGCCGTGGCTGGATATCGACAGCCGACCCTCTCAAGCGAACTGGAAGGAGCCCGGCAACTCCTAGAAGCGGCAGGGATTCAGGCACAGATCGCAACCCTCCAAGAACCCCTTCCACCTGCTCTAGATGCCGCACTCGCCTGGATAGTGCGCGAAGGGGTAACGAACATCATCCGCCACAGCCGCGCGCAGCATTGCTGTATTCACCTGACTCACAAGACCGGGACGGTGGGAGCCGAGATCTTCAACGATGGCGGCGAGCGGAGGCAGGAAGAAAAACCAGCTCGGAGGGGTTCGGGCCTGGCCGGTCTGCGGGAGCGGGTGTCTCCACTGGGGGGATATCTGGAGGCTGGTCCACTTCTCCTCCAGGGCAAAGAACACTTTCGCCTCTGTGTAGAACTGCCCTTTCAGAGCCAGGGAGACGCATCGGCTTCTCAGGAGGACGGCTCATGATCCGAGTGTTGCTAGCGGAAGACCAGGCGATGGTGCGTGGAGCGCTCTCGGCACTGCTCAGTCGAGAAAAGGATGTCGAGGTCGTCGCGGAAGTGGGGCGAGGCGATGAGGTTGTGCAAACGGCGTTGGTGACGCAGCCGGATGTCGCGTTGCTCGATATTGAGATGCCGGGCCTTGATGGACTCGCAGCAGCGCGGGCACTGCACAATGCCCTGCCAAGCTGCCGGAGTGTGATCCTGACCACCTTTGGACGCAGCGGCTATTTGCGCCGGGCCATGGAGAGTGGAGCCGTGGGCTTTCTGCTCAAAGATGCGCCAGCCTCGGAATTAGCTGTCGCGCTTCGGCGTGTGATGGCAGGCGAGCGGGTGGTTGATCCTGACCTGGCTCTGGCCGCGCTCTCTGAGGGAAACAATCCTTTGACCAATCGAGAGCGGGAAGTGCTCGCCGCAGCTCTCCCTGGCCTCAGCCATGCTGAGATCGCCGCGCGCCTCTTTTTATCCGAGGGGACGGTTCGCAATCATCTTTCCGCAGCCATGCAGAAATTGGGGGCGCGCAATCGCATGGAGGCGGCGCGCTTGGCTGAACAAAAAGGATGGTTGTGATCGTACTGTTCTTCTGCCCTCGCTCTTCTGAACGGGACGCGATGGGGAACCGCGCAATGATTCTGAATGCTAGTTTGTTTGCTTGTCATGAAGGCGATCTTCACAATTGTCCCCGGTTTTCCAGTTGTTGTCAGTATGGGATGCTCTTTGAAGTATTGCTCCACATCTACCAGGGTAAAAGCTGGAATAGTTCACCCTTTAAGGCATAAAATCGTCTTTGAAGCTTTCACCCGCCCTATATACTGTGGGCTGACCATTGCGGTAGATCGTCACCGCCCCCTGCCCGTAGACGCGCCAGCCGGTCTTGCTGCCTCCATCGCCATCATCCAGCATACCTGTCTGTTCATCGATACCGAGCAGCACTGCATTGGGCAGGTTTGCCGCCATCTGCTTTGCCCAGCCTCTGCCGAAGGTATTGTGGTGGGGCAAGACGCATGTATTGGGCACCAGCCAGAGCCCTTCGACGACCTGGGACTTGCCAGGATCGTAGTAATACTGGCACAGGACCATTGCTCCGGCACTGCTGCCGGCTATCACCGCTCCGCTGGCGTAGGCTTCGAGCATGGCCTGCCAGCTTGCACTATGCTTGAGTGTCTCGCCCAGGTAGCCCGTGAAGCCGCCGAGCATGTAGATCAAACGCGACTGCCTGATTTTGCCGGCTATTTGAGGATCGTTAGCTGAGGTCTTGTCGATGAGTGGTAGCGATTCAACCTGCCTGGCACCAAGGCTCTTGAGCCAGTTGACGCCATTGCTGCCTGCGCGCCGATGGTTATTATCAGGGGCTGCAGCAGTCGGGATGATGCTGATGGGCGCGTCTGACCCGCCAGCAAGCTCTATGGCGCGCCGATCCGGCTCGGACATCAACCCGCCAAATTCTGCGCCACCTTCTAATAGGATGTATCCTGCCATGGGTTGGCTGCCTTTCAGCTACCGGGTGATGTGGAGTTCCCTGACTTCAGATAAGGAGAGGAAATAACGCTCTCAGGTTTGTGAATTACTGTTGAAAGTAGGGGACTCCTTGAAGCAGCTTCACACTTGCTCCTGTTTGTTATATTGAAACAAGTTTCAGGAAACATGGCGTTCATGCTGATGAGTTTTCTCGCCTTGCTTCCTGCATAGATAGAACGGTACCATCAGGTGTTGCTACCGCGTATATGTAGTATATCAGCATATGGGAAAATGTGAAAGCAGTGTCACTTGTGACTTTCGTTTGCACTGGATTGTCTTTCGGGCCCTTCACCAGAATAAGTGAGCCTGCTTGCTTGTTGTACTCTTTCCGTCTCATCTCTTTTGCGATAAGTATTTTTACAGATGTATCTGAGGTGCTTTGCAAGTATACTAGTTGATCAGGGTCTTTGGCAACTCATCTCTGTTGTACTTCAAGAGTGGGACAACAGACGTTGGTCACAAGGGCAGCTGTACCTGTCCCACGTGAAAAGTGCAGGGGGTCGTGACTTTCGCCTGCGCCTCTCAAGCCGTTGGATGGCAGTCTTCACCCACAGCACAAACAACGCTCTTCGTCCCAGTCTCCAAAGGCACAGTGATCAGTGACCTGCAACGCTGTCCAAACGTTTCACCTCCGTATCAGAACAGTGTCTCCTTGCTTTCTCAGCTTCATCTCAGTATTCTCACAGGTTCAACTCAGAGACCTCAGCTATACTTGTGTGCAGTACGTTAAAACAGAAGCGCTGGCAACTGCTTCCTCACAGGTACAGAGCAACTGAGAGAAGGAACTTTCCTTTCAGCGGAAGCAACAGCTCTCGTCTTAGTCTTGTTGTGCAGCAGGAGTTGTTTGCCAAAGATCCTGTTGATGGGATTCGATTACTAGCCGCACCTAGTGCAGGCTGAACTCTCCTGGCACGATCAGCAGATCGTCAGCAAAACATGTTATTTAGGAACGTCTATTTTTGGAAACGCCTCGTGACCTTGAGAACACTAGTTTTTACAATACGAACTGTCCTTGAGAAGAACAACATTCTACAGAAGTGGACCAGTGTAAGCAAACACTGAAAGGAGAATCAAAATGAGACCCGCAACAGAAAACTCAGGTGCCCTCCTCTTCGTCAACGTAGAGACCGGCGAGGGCGCGACCGCCGTGCTCGACGGCGCCGGAAACTACCAGTTCGTCGGTGCCCTCTCCGGCTTCTCAAGATGGACCCACATCGTGGGGCTATAGCTCAGACCGCAAAGGAAGTCCGCTGTGGAGGTGTCCGAAGCACCGGCGAGCATCGGTGACGCGAGCCGCGTCTGACAAACGGACCTTAGTCCATGCTCGCGCTTGAATCGAAGCCAGGTAGGGTGGGCAACTTCTTTTCGTTGCCCACCTGGTAGGCTCTTAGTTAAGGAAGAACCTGTGTAGCCGCAAACTGGATAAGTGCGGTCCAGTTGTGTACATCACGGAATGACATGCGCCCAAATGTGAGAAGGATGTGGGCGATTGCTTCGTTTCTGAGGCGACAATGACCCCCTTCCTTGTCCAAATTCCTCCCCTGTCATTCCGTGATGTACCCTCTACCAGCTCTGGACGCCCGCCACCTGCCTGGTGGGGGAATTCAGGCGATTGAAGAGGTTGGTCGTGGCAATCATCAGAAGCAGGGCCGCCATCCCCTGCTCGTCATAGTGCTTCGTGGCCTCCTCCCAGATCTCGTCCGGCACCGGGTCGCTCCGGTCAGCCATCCGAGTGACGGCCTCGGTGAGCGCCAGGGCAGCCCGCTCGGCATCGCTAAAGTAGGGAGCGTCCCGCCAGGCTGCGACGGCAAAGAGGCGCTCCGCACTCTCGCCAGCCTTGAGGGCATTGCCCGCCGAGCCCACGCAGAAGCTACAGCCATTGATCTGGCTCGCCCGCAGGTGAACCAGATCCAGCACCGCCTGCGGCACCCCGCCCTTTCTCGCG
>Ga0070706_100005650_pt1 | contig 11896 bp, 20 predicted proteins | sample KBSK5501metaG_FD_65476 | JGI IMG/M metagenome (GOLD analysis project Ga0070706, IMG submission 65476) | Corn, switchgrass and miscanthus rhizosphere microbial communities from Kellogg Biological Station, Michigan, USA - KBS K5-50-1 metaG | ecosystem: Host-associated > Plants > Roots >...
CTTCCGGCTTGAACCGGAACATTGAACCGTCATCGTGAATGCCGATACCAAGGCACGAACCGTCGCTCTGATAGTTCGCGCAATGCTCTTTGGCTAATTGGAGCGGCGTCATACCTTCCCCGCTTCCTCCGCGTTCACCAGCCGTTGCAGTTCCTCGTATGCCCCGTCTTCGGAGCCTGCTATTGCGCCTCTATTCGCCGCCTTGCTCGGACACGGCCCGTTCCCGCAATACAGAATCAGCCCATAAAGGTCTCGATTCCCATTTTCCTTGATCCTCAACGGCTGCCCGCACACCGGGCAGTTGTGCGCGCTCTTGGTCATATAACCGGAAGCTCCTGCGGCTGAATCTCCATGTCTTCCAGCGGCGTTCCCGCCAGCCGCGCCACCGCACAGGACAACGGATAACGAGCTTTTAGCCAGCCTTCGCGGACAACAACGGAGTCAAGCCAGTTGTTTGCAACGAGCCTCGGCCTCTTTGGACCGCGACGGCCTGGGATAATGGTGACAGTCGGTTCCCAATACGATTGCTCGTGAAAGTATCGGCGGAAGTATTCGCGGAGTTGCATGTTCAATTCCTTATTCTGGCCAAAGCGCCAAGCCGTGCAATCTCACTGCGCCGACTCGCGGTCAATTGCATCGCCCGGTTCCGGCCTCCACGTTGACCAGCCTTGCGCCAGACGTTCCGCATTTGCTCCAAGGTCGTGACCTTCGGCGAGACTGGTGGCAGGTTGACCGCCTCGTTCAAATCGCATTGGCCTTTGCGCTTGTAGGCTCGGATAACCTGCCCTTCCAACCGCGAGCCATCTGACTTTTCGCAAAAGCGCAGTGTGCGGAACGCAAGCCCCTTGTCGGCGTGGTCGGCCTTCCTTTGCTTCGGGCTGTCAGTCAGTCCAACGTATCGGCATTTGCCGGTTCCATCGAACAGACCGTAAATCGCTTTCATCGGTTCCAACGAATACGCCAACGGTTAGGTATTGTCAAGCGTCGGTTCCAATTATTCTTTGACTGTGCGTTCCCCTTTCGATTTGCGCGGCTTTCCCTTCGGCCAGCCGCGCCGCCGTCCGTTCCGGCACGGTGCAGACCCGTTCCGTTTCGATGCCCGTTTCTTCGCTGCCGACTTGCGACTGCCCAGTATCGCCATTGCCTTGCTGATGATCGCGCTTTCGTTCACGCGACAATCCTAACGGCTGGCAAAAGATTTTTCAAAATAAATCTTGTATAACCTAACGGATAGCTTAATCTCCGTGTAACGTAGTAATGCAAACACTCAAAAACAAGTAACCACGGACAAGGAAAGACTCAATATGAGACCTGAAAAGTTAACGCAGTTTCTAATCAAAAGCATCGGGGCAAGGCGTCGTGTGCTCGTAAAGGGCAAGCCCGGCATCGGCAAATCAGACATTGTGGCGCAAGCAGCCAACGAAGTAGGAGCGGAGCTTGTCCTGATGCATCCCAGCATTAGTGATCCTTGCGATTACAAAGGACTTCCATGTCTTACCAATGGTGGAACAGAAGCGCATTTTCTCCCCTTCGGGGACTTGTCGCATCTGTGCAAGACAAAGACACCAACGGTCGCTTTCCTTGACGATATCGGACAAGCCGCGCCAGCCGTACAAGCTGCGCTCATGCAGCTAATCCTTGCGCGGTCAGTCAATGGAACCAGCATAAGCCCCGAAGTAGTATTCGTTGGCGCAACCAATGACACAAGCCATATGGCGGGCGTGTCCGGGATGATTGAACCGCTCAAGTCCAGGTGGGACACAATCCTTGAGCTTGACGTGAGTGTGGATGATTGGAGCGGGTGGGCGTTGGACAATGGTTTGCCGGCTGAATTAGTCGCGTTCATTCGCTTTCGGCCAGCCCTGCTCTCGGACTTCAAGCCAACGAAGGAAATCAGAAACAGCCCGTGCCCGCGCACTTGGGCCAGTGTCGGTAATTGGCTATTGGCTGGTGTCAAAGACCTGGAAGTGTTCACTGGCGCGGTTGGTGAAGGCGCGGCGTCTGAATTTTTCGCGTTCATGGACCTTTACGCCAGTCTGCCAAGTCTTGACGCGATACTTCTGGACCCGACCAACGCGCCAGTCCCCGAAAAGCCGGCTGCTCTTTATGCCGTTGCTGGTGGTCTGGCTCGCAAAGCTACTCCGCAGAACCTTGAACGGGTAACACGTTATTACAGCCGTTTGCCAAAGGAGTTTGAAGTACTCGGCATGCGCGATGCCTTGAGACTCGATAAAAAAATCACCATGTCGCCGGCCTTTGTCGCATGGGCAACCAAAAACGCGGGGGTGTTATCGTGAATTTACGCCAGGCAGCCCGCAAAGCCTACAAGACAACCGATGCGTTTCAACTCGAACGATTGCTTTCGGAACAATCCCGCTGGAAACGCAAGCTGACAATCGCAACGAACAAGCTCGCCGAAGTCCGGGAACGCATTGACGAATTAGCCGGCAGACTGAGCAACGAGAAAGCGGGGGTCGATGAAACCAAGTGAACGAATGCAGAAGGCGCGCATTGCCTTGGTGCTTGACCAACCTTTCTTCGGGGCTTTGTTGCTCGGCTTAAAGCAAATCGAAGACAAGCCCGGTGCGTTCACCAAAACAATGGCGACCGATGGCGTTTCGCTCTATTGGCATCCGGCCTTTGTAGAAACCCTGTCAGACCGTGAAACCGTTACCGTTCTCGCCCACGAGGCTTTACACGCTGCGCTACTTCACCCCTTGCGCCGAGCCAATCGTGAAATGCCCGATTGGAACGTTGCTTGCGACCATGCCATTAACCTGCACCTTGAAGACTGCAACCAAACTGCCCGCACTAAAGGCCAGCCTGAACCTTTCCCTTGGCCGAAACTCCCCGGTATCTGCAAAGACCCTCGGTTCGCTGGTCTCAGTGCCGAAGAAATCTACGGACAACTCGCCGGTGAGAAGCCGCAAGACAAGCCCGGTGATGACCAACCGGGCCAGAACGGGCCAGAATCACCCGGTAAGGGCGATTCTAGCGACGAACAAGGCATGGGGGGTGTCTTGGATGCCCCAGGTGACGAAGCCGCTAAACAAGAACAGGAGGCACAATGGAAAGTCGGCCTCATCCAAGCCGCGCAAGCTGGCAAGCTCGCTGGCAACCTCCCTTCAGGCATCGCAAGGTTAGTTCAAGACACAATCAATCCTCCGGCTGATTGGAGAGACCTGCTTAGAGCTTTTGTCCGCACGTCCGCCAAGGATGATTACTCTTGGACTCGACCCAACCGCCGGTACGCATCGACGGGTTTTATCCTGCCCAGTCTCTTCTCGCAACGACTTGGCAGAATAGCCGTGGCCATCGACACAAGCGGTTCAATCGACTCCGCTTTACTCGACGAATTCCTGAGTCAACTCGAAGCGATAATGCACGAGTGCCGGCCAGAAACCGTTACCCTGATTGACTGCGATACAACAATCAATTCTCAGCGGGATTATGAGCCAACGGACACACTCCCGCGTGAATTTAACGGCGGCGGCGGTACGGACTTCCGACCTGTATTCGACGCACTGCAAATCGACCCTCCTGTTCTACTGATTTATTTCACGGACTTGGAAGGCAAATTTCCCAAAGAAGCACCTGCTTGGCCGACTCTTTGGGCGACATATAACATGGACAAGCAAGCTCCATTCGGTACAACACTAAAACTACGGTAAAACCAACGAACACAATGCAAATCAACGACAAAGCCCTCTTAGTCAAACTGAGCATCGGCATGCCCGGTAACTCCCGCAAAGATAAACCGCTCACCGCTGAAGTAACAGCAAATCATTCACTCGCCGCCAATGCCGGTAGATGGAATAAAACCCTCTATCCCGCCGAAGCCTTTGAACCTTTAGTAACCCTCTCCGGTTCAGCCCGCACATTCCATTACGAGAACACCCTGCCGTGGTTAGATGACGGCATGCGCATCCTCCCGACACTCAATTACGAGAATTACACCAAAGCAATGCGCGATTTCCGAAGCAAATTCGAGTCTCTTGCTGACTCGCATTTCATCCAACAATTGACGCACTGGGAAGCTAAAGCCCGTTCAATGCACAATGGCACTTTCCGACAGGAGGATTACTTGCCCGCACACAAGCTCACCAAAAAGTTCAAGTTTGTTACCGGCTGCCAGCCGATACCAACCTCTGACGATTTCCGCGTCAAATTCTCGGATGGCGAAATGCAGTTGCTCCGCTCGGACATGTCCGCTCAACTCGACAAAGCGATCCTGAATGCCGAGTCCGACTTGTGGCACCGTCTCGCAGACCCACTCTCCCATCTCAGCGCTAAACTTGCGGACCCAGATGCCAAGTTCAAGGATTCAATCCTCGGCAACCTATCCCAAATCTGTGAGCTTATCCCGAAGCTAAACCTCACCCAAGACAAGCGGCTCGCCGGCTTCGCCTCCGAAGTCCAAAGCAGACTGGCCGGCCTTGTCCCCGACAAACTCAGGCACCAATCCAGCGATCGCAACGCCGCCCGCCTTGCCGCCGATCAAATCCTTGCCAAAATGTCTGCTTACATGCCGGAGGCGACCAATGAATGACCATAACGATTGGCCCCATGAACCCTCCGACGCCTCTTGGGGCGGCGCCTTAGCCTGCCTCGGCGCCTTCATCCTCATCGTCGCCATAAACGTCGCATTCTCGTACCTGTGGGAGTTCTTAGCCCAGTAACCAGACCAGTCCCATCACGCCCAGCTCACCGCTGGGCTTTTCTTTGCTCTTGACTCCATCACCTGTCGGATTTACTTACAGCCTGTGTCGGATTCGCTTACACCAAGTCAACCTTCAAAGTCAACTGTCCCGCTTGATCGTCGCCGTGGCAATTCTCGCGGCCTTACTCAAGCCTACGACTTGCGCGATGCCTTTGCCAAAGAAGCTCTTGCGTTGCTTGCTGATACTGTTGCTCCTGACCTCGAACAGCGTTGTAGACGCGCTGTTGCTGCTACGTCGCTCGCTAAAGGCTGGGAAGCTGCCTGTGACTGGGTGAGGATAGCACGTGGTCGTCCTCTTCCAGGTTCGCTCCGCCCGACCAAGCAGACCAACCACCGCCAACCTCGCCGTGGTCTAGCTCCCAAACAACCACAAGCCCCGCCGATACCCGGCTCGACCAACGCCCAGCCCGAGCCGAATGCCTAGGGAGTCTCCTTGCGTTCTGACCCGTAGTGGCACCTGACACCGGGAGGGGCCATCGGGCGCTTCTGTCGCGTGATGACACCCCCTTTCTGTTGGGAAACGGTTTTTGGTAACAAAGCTGGTCCCTGGTTAAAGGGCACAGCGAGACACCCCTTCTTTGTTGGGAGATGGTTTCTGGTAATAAACTAATTATGAGCACATTACGAATGTATCGTGTGTAACATTGGTGTTACGGTGGATAGATACACGACCCCCAAGACAGGTGGTGCTTACCGGAGAGCGTCCGGTGAGCGTGAGGGCCGTCTGCCGGGGATTAAGCCGGACACATGCGGGGGCATGGGTGACACCCCGCCTCAGAGAGCGGTCACTGGATGAGTGGTGAGGGGTAGTCTGTGCGTTGGCCTGATGGGGGATTCGCTGGGAAGAACAACGGCATGGATGAACTATCAGCTATCCTGTTGCTCGACAGGCGGCGATTGCGTTGATAGCAACTCTGGGTAGAGGTCCGACCAGAGGTAGCGCCCGGATTTCTGCGGGCGGGCAGGCCAATGGGACATTCACCGATCATCCTGGGAAATTGGCGCCGGGGTGTTTGGTCTTCGCTGTAAGAGAGAAGTCGCCGTCCTGGCCATACAGGATTAGGCGCCCGGCACAAATTGGCAGCAGCACCAAACACGAAATACAAATTTCACGGATCAGATTTTCTGTCAAGTGTGGATTGCGCCGGACAGATTGTGTGATATGGTCGGGGTGTGAACGTTGACCTCACACAATCAGCAAACCGTTTTGCCGCGTGGCTTTCGTGTCTGATCGTGGCTCCCATGATCAGGTCAACCGCGAATGTCCGCGCGGCTTTCAAGTTAAATCCATGAACAAAACATTCGTAACGGTCTCAGGTCTTTGGATGCTGAGAATCCTTGCAGCAGTATTCATCATGTCGCCTGGGGTCTATATCGCAGCCCGCGCGGGAGGACACGGCGGTGGCCATTCGCACTCGGCATCGCATTATACATCGCCAGCGACGACGCATAGCTCGACATACGCGGTTGGAGTAAAACGGGATTCAAGCGGAGCAATCGCCCGCAGTTCAACCGCGCGCTCGGAATTTTTGAAAGCAAGCGGCTATCCGAACGGTCGTTCAGGGTATGTTGTGGACCATATCATTCCGCTGAAACGTGGCGGGTCAGATACGCCGTCGAATATGCAGTGGCAAACCATCGCGGAAGCCAAAGCAAAAGATAAGACGGAGTGAAAAGAGTCTGCTGGCCCGCTTGGACTTACCATCCAGGCGGGCAAATGGATTGAAAGAGTGAACCATGAAACCAACCAGACACAAGCCCCAGAGCAGGCCGGTGCGGGCGTATCGGAAAGGATGACATGCACTGGGACCAAAGGACGGAATGATATGGGTAAATGCACCAAATGCGGAGTGAGCTTCGTGGGCACGCCTGAGAATCCACCGGCTGACGGTCTGTGCAAGTATTGCGAGATCGACCAACTCAAGGCCGAGAATGGTAAGCTCCGAAAGGCATTGGCGGAACTCGTTGGCGCAAGCACCAAACAGGAACTTGAGGAAATGGAAACTGGCCTGCGACTCATGCCCGGCGTCGAGCGCGACAAGATTGCCGCGTTAAACGCAGTTCACGCGCTACAGGAGACCGCTGCACCATGACCACGCCGCAGGCCGAGAGATGAGCAAACTGCCACAACGCTTGTTTGAGGCTTTAACAGCCGTCGTGAACAATGAAGGCGACGACCTTTATTTTGCGCTCGGTTATCTGTCGAAATCCACAGCTAGAAGTTATCTCTCGCAACTCAAATCTCGCGGACTCGCTTATACGTACCTCAACAACGGGACCGTGGAAGTGTGGGCAAATGATAAGGGCAGGAAACTTTGCAAGCCGCCGCAGGCCAAGGAAGGGTTGAGGTACCACGATGAGCGGAATCGCAGATGACCTTGGGCACTTGAAGCACTCCGAAGCCATCGGTTACTTCAACAACCTCATCATTGACCTGAAGCTCCAAACGCTCGGCAAAGAGCCGCGCGAACCGTTCACGATGGAACGGCTCGACGAGGCGACAAGGCATGTTCAGAAGCTCATGGAATGCCGCGAGAAAGTGCGATACAGATGAAACCACGATGAGCGCACCCGCCCGCCAACCGGAGATGGATGGATTCAAATTCGAGCACATCCTGATTTCAGTGACAATCGCGCACAACAGGTCAATCGGGCAGTTCGATGATTCATGCGCTCATCAAATCGAAAAGGCCATGAAGGGGTACCAGGGCATTTTAATGGTGGACGCGCAGGTGCAGTATCGACACGGCTCAGCAGGCCAGCACGCCAAGGATTGCGCGTGCGGCTTGTGCAACAGGGTGCGTCAATCGCAGGAACGAACTGAGGTTGCGCCGGTCAAGGGGATTTGAGAGGGTGCGGACGTGCCGAGTTTGGATTTCAGCGACGTGCAGGTGAGGAACCTCGCCGCAGCCAAGAGGAAGCTGGAGATACCGGCTTTCGGAGCCGGGTGTCCAGCGACGACGGATGCGTTGCCGGAGGGAGCTATCAACAAATATCTTGGCAGTGAGCCGGGGGCGAGGTCGGCAGCGGACTCCGCATTGTCCGCAGCGATAGCACTAAAAGAGAATCCATTGACGTTTGGGTTGCCGATGGTGCGGACGGTCAATGCGGTGGCGATGCCGGCGGCGACATCGGGTGTGGACGGGTATTTGAGTGCGGCGGCTTTCACGACATTCGCGGCCAAGGTTGGCACAAGCCGCTTGATTGCGACGACAGCACCGTTAACAGGCGGTGGAGACCTGAGTGCCGACCGGACATTAGTTCTGGACTTCACGGCTGCGTGGACGTGGACGAAGATGCAGGTCAACGCAACGGGTGTTGGGTTCAATGGCGCTGCGGCGGTTGGTAAAAGCGCGGCTTACACCTTTTCTAATCAAACCGCCTTGCGGACAATTAACGTGAGTACCGCCACACTCACCGACGCGCTGAATTGCTTGGCGGCAATCGTCGCGGATTTGAAAACTGTTGGGTTATTCCTATGATCCACGGCGCGATACCGGCGAACACCGACTCAGGCGGCGGTTGCATTCGCGCTGGAAGCGTCTCCGTGCTTCTGACTGACCTGACCAAAACCGTTACCTTTTCGACACCCATGCCGAGTGCGTCTTACGTCGTAATCCTGGCTCCGAACGGACTTTTGGGTTCATTCACCGCATCGGCGTTAACGGCGAATGGATTCACTCTCAATCTGCCCGGCGTGACAGGAGTAGTTGGTTATGTTGCAATCAGCCTTGTATGACCGACCCAGCCACATGCGATCATCCGAATCGGCATCTCACGGTTGAGCCGAAGCTCGCCGTTAAAGACGGCAAGCACTTGGCTTGGCTCCGAATCCGATGCTCCAAGTGCAACGCGGTGTTCCCGGTGCTTAACGGTCAGACGGAGCCGCAGGTGGAACCACCGATAGCGCCATGAAAATCTCTGAAGCACGAGTACTCAAGACCGACACGCCAATCATACCGGCTAATAGCGAACCGCACTTCACGCTCTTGTTCACAAAGAGCGAAGCCGACGCGTTGGTGTCGTGCCTTGACGTTACGGTCAAGGCGACTGGGGTTCAGGCGATTCAAGCGGTTGCGCTTTGGCTCGACAAGATCAAGGACGCCATGAAACCATAGCGGTGGACGGGTGTGACGACGGCTATGAAATATGTTTCCACACTTGTCGGCGTAGAATTTTCTCAATGTGTCCAGCCGTTACCGGGAATCGTTCAGCGAGTTTTCTTGCCGACACCTTATATGGAATCCAAGCAGCGTGAATTTCTTTCACTACCTGTTCGGTCAGTTTCGACGCGTGGTTGTCCGATCCGCGCATGACGAACAATCTGCCATTGGATAGCGCATCCTGAGAATTACTTTTATCTGTCCCAAGGAACAAATGTGCCGGATTGCAGCAAGGGGGATTGTCGCAATGATGACAAACAAGCAAACCGTGTTCAACTGGCCCAAAGTGCAAAATCCACGAGAAGCGATGTGCCCCGATGTCCTTTCCATTGAAACGTATTTTACCATATCCATCTTGGACCCTATGCAATTGCCATTCCCAACACGGGCCATCTCCATTTCGTTGGATCAAAACATACGATTTGTGAAACACGTCGATAGTCTCTTGTAAAGTGTAAGATCGAACACACGGTCTTAACCTTCCGTTGCTATCCAGGCGAACTGCATACTTTCGATTGGCCCAAAAATCTCTTGTTGGTGGATTCATAAATAAAAGCCAGCCGGTCTAGAACCGTAGCGTCGATCAGTGGGACTGACCGCAGTTCCAAACAGACTGGCAAAAAGGTGAGGCTGCACACGCTACGCTAAAGCGTGATTGCATTCTGAAACTTTTACTGTTGGAGTCAAGGCGATATGGCCAATGGAAGCGACGTGCGGATGATAGATGGGCAGTTCGATTGGCAGGCCGGCGTCAATTCGGCCAAGGTCAAAACGATTGCTTCGCAGACTTATCCCAAGGGACTCGCAAGAGATCAACTGGTTTGGCTCGTCAACGGGACGGTTCGAGGCGGCGGCATCACGCAGAGAACAGGTTTTCAGCCGTTGGTGCAAGGCGCGCCGTGGACTGGACTTTATCAAGGCGGCATTTTGATGGAACGGGAGTTTGGCGATCCTTACTTGGTGTTGGCAATTAACGGGGAACTCTGGCGCGTGCGAGTGGACACAGACAACAGTGTTCAAAACCTTTCAACGATTTACGGACCTGGATTGACGATGCCTCCAGCGCAACCGGAAGCCTTCTTCGCTCAAGGAGAGTTGTTCGTTGTGTGGCAGGCCGGCGACGATACGACGAATCCAATTTTCTTTTGGGATGACGGCGCGGCTTTGATCGGGATGCGGCGCAGCAACGGTTTTGTGGGTGTTGCTGACCCGACCAACGAACTGCCACCGGCATTGATGATGGATTATTACCAGCTTCGCATGTGGTACGGATTCCAAAGGAACTACGTGGCTGGCGACATCGTTACGAACAAGGCAAGCGGAACCGCACCGTTCGATTATCGGGACAGCATTTTGAAGGTCACTGAAAATCCGGTCGCAAAAGCCGGTGACGCATTCACAATACCGAGCACAGCCGGAAACATTCGAGCCTTGAAACACGCGGCGAACCTGGACACCGCACTTGGCGAATCCAATCTTTTCGTTTTTACAAGGAAAGCCGTCTTCGCTTGCTCGGTGCCGATCACAAGGGACGATTGGACGAAGGCCACTCTGGACCTTATGCCGTTGCAAAAAGTCGCCCTGATTCAAGGTGGCAGTTATTCGGAGCGCGGAGTCGTGGCGGTGAACGGCGACCTTTTTTTCCCGTCGCCTCCCAACGGAGATATTCGCTCGCTCACGACCGCACTGCGTTATTTCAATCAATGGGGTAACATTCCGATTTCCAGAAATGAAAATCGCATTCTCCAATTCAACGACCGTTCAAAACTGCGTTACACAAGTGGGATTGCATTCGACAATCGGCTGTTGCTGGGAAGCTCGCCAGTCCAGACACCCGCTGGTGTCGCGTCCAAAACGGTTTTGCCTTTGGATTTCGACATCATCAGCACGCTCGAAGAACGTACTGCACCTGCCTGGGAAGGACATCAGCAGGGTGTTCTGATTCTTCAAATGTTCGAGGGAGATTTCGGCGGGCGCCCACGAGCCTTCGCCGTTGTGTGGAATGAAGTGAACCTTGCCGTCGAGATTTGGGAGATCACAATGGACTCGAAGTTCGACAACGGGGACAACCGTGTCGAATGGGTAGTGGAATTTCCGGCGTACACTTGGGGCGACGTTCTCAAGCTCAAGAAATTGGTCGGAGGCGCGATATGGATTGATAAACTTTTCGGGACAACTCAGTTCACGCTTCAGTATAGACCAAATGCGTATCCGTGTTGGATAAACTGGCACTCGTGGGAATCGTGTTCCGCTCGTGATTGTTTGGAAGATATTCCGACTGATTGCGGGTATCCGAGTGAGGCTTGGTGCGAGGGTTATGAACCGGACATGGAATTTCCCGTGCCGCCTTCAATCTGCATCAGCACACGCCAAAAGAAACCGTCGAACTTCGGTTATCAATTCCAGGCCAGACTGATTATCAAAGGCTGGTGTCGCGTTCGCGGCTTCATCCTGTATGCTGAACCTGTGATGAAACCGCCGTGGAACAATTTGATTTGTTAGCGTATGCCAGTCTTGCCGTGTCCAACAAAGTTCAACGAGTGTTCGCCGTGCGCGGATGACACACCTATTCGGAACTGGACGAGTGAAGACCCGGATGGACAAGTGTTCATCGGCATTTTCAATCAAGGGCCAACAGCCGGAACTTTCTTTGCACCCGGTTGTGTTGCGCTCTGTGAATCGGCAGTGAGCCAGCAAGCCGCCGATCTTTGCGCGGCTCGCCAGGCGTTCGAGTGCAGCATGGACAACGCGCCGGCCAAAAGAAACTTCGCGCCGTCGAACAGGAAGTTTGGCAACTCGCAGCAATCGTGCGAATCAGTATGCGGCGATGATCCAACGGGTGTGACCAGTGTTGTCGCGCCAGGCACGGTCGTCAGCGGCACGCAAGCCGACGCTGATGCGCGCGCACATGCTTTGGCCTGCAAGGAAGCCGATAACAAGGCAGTGTGTTTCGTGACGGCATCACCGCTTGATCCTGTGTGCGTCAACACGGGCATGTCGGTTGTGTTCGAGG
>Ga0070706_100005651_pt1 | contig 11894 bp, 15 predicted proteins | sample KBSK5501metaG_FD_65476 | JGI IMG/M metagenome (GOLD analysis project Ga0070706, IMG submission 65476) | Corn, switchgrass and miscanthus rhizosphere microbial communities from Kellogg Biological Station, Michigan, USA - KBS K5-50-1 metaG | ecosystem: Host-associated > Plants > Roots >...
GCTGAGGTCACGGGGATAGATGCTGACGGGCATGAGACTCCATGACTCCCTGGCGGCTCTGGAATGACGCTAGTGAGCCGCCCAACCCCTCAGCATATCACCCTTCTTGTACACCCTCTAATAAATGTCAAATAGGTCAATAAATGATTAGAGCCATTTGCAGTGGTTCCGGTGACACTTCCAATTGCTCGCAACCGCTTTGCTATGGCAATCAGGCTAGCGTGTGGCTGTTTCAAGTCCCTAACGGTCTAAGCGTGTGGCGAGCTGTATCCCTCTTGCGGTAAAGGTCACAACGGCATGTCTCAGGAACTTTCTCCGTCAGAATGGCGTGAGTTACCGCTCTTCGGCATACTCGAAAACCTGCTGTTCTACATGGCGGGAGACGAGGCAAGCACAGCGCTGTTTGATGCCTTGCACATCGGCGTATTCACCGTCGTCCTCGATGCCAATACCATCATCCAGGACGTGTGCCGCCACGTCAGGACTGGGGCCACGCTCACTGGGGTATTGCTCGCGGCCAAACTCGGGATCGTGCGGTTTTTCTGCACAATTGAGGTGGCAGATGAGGTACAGGAACATCTGCCTCAGGTAGCCAAGGACAGAGCAGAGGAGGCGCTGCAGGCCTGGCGACGCGTCTACACTCCGCTGATCTGCGTCCTGGATCTTTCAGAGCTGGAAGAGCTGAGTCCCCGAGCCACGATTGTTGCGGGCAACGACGTAGACGATGTGCCCACGGCCAAACTCATTGATCTCATCAAACCGCATGCAGTTCTGTCCATCGACCGCCACCTTGCACCCTATGAGCCTGCGGGGAACCAGTGGACCGAATGGTCGGCGGCCTATCGCGACAAATCGACGCGCGATGCGAGCATGCTCGGCCTACAGCTTGGCGGCGGTATTACCATCTCAGCGGCGAGTTCGGCCGTCAAAGGGCTCATTGACCTGGTTCTCAAGATAGATCGAAGGGCGCTGCTCCTTATCGGGCTGGCGATTGTGCTGTCATCTGGTGTGGCCATCGCGCATCCAGTATCGCGTGAATGGCTCAAAGATCGGGTAAGCGCCACCGCTTCGTGGTCATCAGAACATATAGTGGGCCAACTCATGGCGCTGCTCAGTGGGCTCAACGACCTTGAGAAAACGGGCAAAGAAGCCAGCGCCTTCCTCGATGAGAAGCAGTTGACCTACCCCGCAACTCGCCTCGCCCGCGATTACATAGCAGAGGCGCTGGCGCGAACGTTTGTACCGCTCACCGCCCCTGAAATTACGGAGCGTATCGAAAACTTGGGCTATGAGCCGCGGGGTCGGCGCCCTGAGTGGTATGTGGCCGCTGTGCTTCGGAAATATCCGCTCCTGTTCCAAGCCGAGGAATCACACCGCTGGACGTTGCGTTCTCACGCCGACCTATCTCATTCGCCAAGATAATAACTGTATCGAATGCTATCGCATGACCTGCGCTTGAAGCAGATTGTCTGACGCGGGGCGTAGCATGGAGAGGAGAAACTCTGTTTCGGTCTCATCAGGACTGAGCCAGGCCGCCTCATCGTCCTCGGTGGGGATGACTGGCGTACGGTCGTGGACCGACGCGACCATCTCGTTGGGCATCGTCGTGATGATGATGCAAGACTCCAAATCCTGTCCGTCTGGCGTCTTCCAAGTGTAGTCAGCGACACGCCAGGCGCGTGGACTGGTAGACTCTAGTAGAGGCGCACTGTGCGCTGAGCGCCGTCGGTCAGCGTGACGGTGATGGCGCGCTCGCCCTGGGATGGCGGCCTCAGGCTGTCGATGCGCTCAGGCGGCACGTCGAGCGCGGCGGCCAGCGCCTGTCGTACGTCCTCCAGCGCCGTCAGCGGAGCGATCGCCGGCTCGTCGAGGTAGCGCGCCCGAATCAGCGCATCGAGGCTGTCCCCGAAGTCCTCGCACTCGCACTCGCCATCCTCGTCGTGGTCGTGCGCCGCATACGCATAGCGCCGCAGCAGCGCCACCGTCTCCCCCGCCGCAGGGCCTGCGCCAAGGAAGAAGTTGGAAGTCGCGATGTCGTCGTCCGATGGCTCGCCCAGGGCGAAGACCACCACATCATCTGGCACCTTGCGCCAGTCGAGTGATTCTTGGGAGCCGAGGCGGCGCAGCGCATACCGTCCTGGCGCGCGTGCCACCAGTCCGTCGCCCACCGAGTCGGGCGCCCAGACGAGCTCGTGGGTAGGCTTACAGCCCCAGTGCGGCATGGCGAGCGAGAGATCGAGCGCGCCGACAAAGGCGCGTAGGCCGACGCTCATCGCGGTCACCTTTTCCAACGGAGCAGATCGCTTCCAGCCGGGCGCGCGGCGCCGCGCCATCGGCTCCTGATCCCACGGAGTCGGGAGCGCGCAGGCATCGGCGTCGGATGGGCAGACGAGCGCAAGCTCAGACGCGACGAGGACCAGCTCATCCTCGCGCTCAAGGCGCTCCAGCGCGACGACGCGCTCGGTTGACCCCCAGATCGCGCCATCCCTGGCGTGCTCGTCGTGGGCGACGTCGGCGACGCTCTCAATCTCCCCATCGAGCGGCGAGACTTCAGAGATGATGGCGTAGGGTGAGAGGGCCTGCGTGCGCGCGACGTCGCCCTCGCACAGGCGCGTGAGCAGGCGCAGCTCGTCGACACTCGGCGGTCGTCGCGCCGCGAGGTCGTCGCGCGCCAGATCCGCGATGCGCGCTATGAGTGCGTCCAACGCGGCGTCAGCGGACGCCCTGTCCGAACGGCATAGTAGGCGCGCACTCCGCCCGGCAGCCCCCAGAGCGGCGCAGCGATGAGCTGGCCGTACCAGTTCACGACCAGCCTTCCGGCCCGTGAGCCGTGCGCCGACCCGAGCCCAACGCGCAGTTCATTTCCGGCATACTCGGTGACGGTGGACGCCTCGGGGAGCGTCACCGGATCGAGGTCGCGCTCCGCGGGACCGCGGTAGGGTGCGCCGTCGATCGTGACGTCGAGCAGATCCCCGTATCCCAGCGCGGGATGCTCATCGAGAGCGCGTTTTACCTGCCCACCGGGCCATTCCTTGACGACGTCGAGCGCCACCGCGCACGCGCGCACAAAGGCGGCGCCGGCTTCAACCTCCAGCGCGAATCCAGGCGCCGGTGGGTCGAGCGGGCGCAGCAGCGTGAGCCAGCTGGATCGGTACGTGGGGTCACTCCACCAGCGCGCCGGCTCAAGGGTGAGCGCTACATCGTTGGAGCGCAGCGTCACGCGTGAGACCGCGTCTGAGGCAAGCAGAGAATAAAACCCGACACCGAAAGGCTCCTGGTTGCGCGCCACCTCAGGGTCGTCATAGCGCGAGAGCCCGATGCCGAGCAGGGTGAGCAGGCCGAAGGGGCCGTCATCCAAGCCAGCGCCATCGTCGTGGTAGACGAAGCGCCGCGCCGATGTACGTTGATCGGGTTGATCGCGCGTCGGCGCGTCATAGCCGTCGGGGAAGGAGATGGCGACATGGCGCGCGCCAGCGCGCTGCGCGTTCTGCAGCAGCTCGCCAAGGACGTGTACCGCTCTCCCGGAGAAGGACCGTTTGATGAGCGCGAAGACGCGGTCGGCGTCGACGAGCGGCGCGGCGCGCAGTTGCGCGAGGCGATCGTCATTGAGGGTGAAGGGCATGCGGGTCTCCTTTGGTATGCCTGGACGACGGAGGTATCAAGCGCCCACAGAGTCATTCCCGCTGAGGCTCGCGCCAGCGGCGCCTGCGGCGCCAAGGAGGCGTGAAGCGGATGCAATGCATGGATGGCATGCCCCCGCGGACGCCCTAACGTCGTGGAACAGCGGCGCAGGTCGTCCACGCAGGGTAACTCGTTGTTGTGTCGCGTCGCAATTTTGTAATCTCAGCAATCACATCAGGCCGTGATGCTTGGTGCGAAGTGCCCATATTTGCCCTGTCCTGGTCGTATGTCATGCAGGTACTGCTAATGCATGGCCGCTCGCTTACATATACAACATGCTCGATCTGGTCGACTGTGCGGAATGACTTTTGGCGTCCTTGTATTCCTCACTTCGAATCGTGTTGCCCATTAGGCTTTGCGAAAACCGCGCCTATGGCCATCGCGCCGATCAATCTCTATGTCGTCTGCCGGCGAGTACTTGCGCTTCTCCTCCTCAGCGTCCTGCTCAGTGAAATAGGCGTAGATCTTCACCATCTCCAGCGTCTCATGGCCTAGATGCCGCTGCAGCGCGAAGAGTTTGCCCCCTTTGAGCAAGAACCGAATCGCGTACCAGTGGCGGCAGGTATGCGCTGAGATCCGCTTGTCGGTGATGCCGCTGTACGCTTTCAGGCGGCGGAACAACTGCTGGATGGTCTGGTAGGTAAGGGGACTGCCCCTCTCGGTCAAGATGAGCGGCTCGTTGTCCTGCTCGGGTTCCCCCCGCCAGTGATCCAGGTAGCTGCTCAGATAGTGGTAGCCCCGCTGCCCCAGGAGCAGTTTGCGCTCTTTGGCGCCCTTGCCCATGATGTAGACCGTGCCCCGCCGGCGATCCAGATCGGCGAAGCGGATGCGGCAGAGCTCCTCAGCGCGCCTGCCCGTGTCCAGCCGTGTCCAGCAGCATCCACAGCACGGCGCGATTGCGCGCGGTGAGCATGCGGCGCACCTCAGGACCCAGGCCGTTCTGAGGCGGCGTGCAGACCTCATGGAGGCGCTTGATCTCCTCGTCAGTGAAGACGCGCAGGTGCTTCTTCTCCGCCTTCGGGAGCTTCAGACGCTCGGCGGGATTGTGGTCGAGGAGCTCCTCAACATAAAGCCAATGCAGGAACGCCTTCACCTGCCGACAGTAGCTCTCGATGGTCTTCGAGCTGCGTGGCCGGTCATGTGGCCCCGGTGTGTTGCGGAGCCAGACCAGCCAGGCGCGCAAATGCTCCAGTGTCAGGTTGCCAAGGTCATCGATCTGCTGCTCGTCGTTGAGACAGGCGAAGAACGGGCGCAGGGTTTTGCGGTAGACCAGTTCGGTCTTGCGCGAGTGTCCTTCGGCCTCATGCCAGATGAGGTAGTGTTCCATCGCACGTTGCAGATCACACAGGCGCTGTGCAGACGCCTTCTTGGTACGTGTGTGGCGCGCCGAGCGCGTCATTGGTGGACGCGGTGTGGCAGGAGTGGTGGAGCGTGGAATGCGCGACATGTCAACCTCCAGCCCGGTGGCAGAAGATCAACCGCTCGCAGCTCCATCCATCGAATCAGCTAGTGTAGCTTCAAATGGAGGATTCGCGAGTCAGCTGCTTCACCACCGGGTGAAAATGGCGGACATGACAAACAGCGGAGGAAGTCCGTCTCTCTGTCTGCCAGTCACGAGACTCGGCACAGAGCGGAATCACACCGCTGTTGCATCAGGCTGGTGAGCCCCCCCGGACTCGAACCGGGAACCCGCTGATTAAGAGTCAACCGTCCTACCTTACAGCGGTAGGTTGCTAAAGGGTCAGATGTGAAGGGGTTTGTGCGACAACATGACGGGATACGGCGTCGTGCGCTCTCGTAGTAGAACCGGGGTATGCCACGACACCTTCACCTCGAACCCCACGTGAGCAACAACGAACTGTCTGTACGGTATCGCCAGGGCTAACGCATGAGAAATTGCTCACAATAGGCTGAGAGGTTACAGTGGGGGCGCCATTCCATACGGACCGGAACGGATCGGAACGGATCGGAGTGACTCCCTTGCTCAACCACCTCATCGATGCATTTTCCCGGCTAGACGATCCCCGCTGCGCCTCCAAAGGGGAGCACAACCTGCTCGAGATTCTCATCATGGCCATCTGTGGAGTGTTTGCTGGTGCTGAGAGCTGGGAGGATATTGCGCTGTAGGCCAAGAGCAAGGAAGAGTTGCTGAGGAGCTTTCTGACGTTGAAGCATGGCGTCCCTTCCCATGACACCTTTCGTCGGGTATTCATGCTGATTGATCCCCACCAATTTGCGCAGTGTTTTCGCCACTGGGTGGGGCAATGGCTGGGAGTCAATCAAGTCGGACACGTGGCCATCGATGGAAAGACGGTTCGGCATTCCTTTGACCGCAAACGGGATCAATCGCCACTGCACCTGGTGAGTGCGTGGGCCAGTGAGCGCCGGCTGGTGTTAGGGCAGGTAGCCGTAGACAGCAAATCCAACGAGATGACCGCCATTCCTGCGCTGCGCGCGGGTTTGGCGCTCTCCGGTGGGCTGGTCACCATCGACGCTGCTGGCTGCCAGAAAGCCATCGCTCAAGCGATTCTCGACCAACACGCCGACTATGTACTCACGGTGAAAGGGAATCAGCCCCGCACCTTGCAAGTGGTGGAAACCTGGTTTGCGGAGCAGGCCTTTGCCGTGTCGGCTTCGTTGAAGCCCGTGCTGGATGCCTTTGACGAGAGTCATGGACGTCTCACCCGCCGCCGGGCGTTTGTACATCCGGTACCACCCGAGCTGAACATGCTCGAAGAATGGCCTGGAATACAAAGCATTCTGGCGGTGGAATCGATTCGGATGATCCAAGCGCATGGCGCAGTCACGGCAGAAAAGCGGTTCTTTCTGTCCAGTTTGCCAAGCGAAGATGAGCGGCAGATCGCCGCCATCCCTCAGCACTGGTTGATTGAAAACCGTCTGCATTGGGTGTTGGATGTCACGTTTCAGGAAGATACTTCCCGCGTCCGCAACCAGCATGCTCGACACAATCTGGCCTTGCTGCGAAAAGTCGCCATTAATCTGATCCACCACCGTGCGACCATTGGCAGTGTCCGCAGCAGACGAAAACAGGCTGCGTGGAACGATGCGTTTATGGCCCAATTGCTCAGTTGAGTCTCATGCGGTAGCCCTGACTTCGCCACCTGGTCCGAACTCACGTTCTTGTATCCTCTCAGCCTATTGTGAGCAATTTCTCATGCGTTAGCCCTGCGGTGATGGGCGCCTTCGCGGAGTTCGAGCGGGCGCTGATACGTGAGCGCCAGCGGGAAGGGATTGCCCTCGCCAAGCGGCGTGGCGTCTATCGCGGTCGCAAGAAGGCGCTGTCGGAGGCGCAAGCGAGTGCGATGCGGCAACGGGCGCTCGCAGGAGAGGCAAAGGCAGCGCTTGCCCGCGAGTATGGGATCAGCCGCGAGACCCTCTACCAATATCTGCGGGACGCGTAAGCGCCACCCTGTGCGCTGCGCAAGTTGATCCTTGAACAAACCAGTCATCCTCTCCCTGTCACGATGCATACAGAAGCGTCAGAGAGAATTACGACAACTGGTGCGAACCTACGAGAGAACCATATTTTGGGCGCGCTCGCCGAGGTCGAACGGGAGTTGATTCGAGAGCGCACACGGGCAGGTTTGCAGGCGGCGCGCGCTCGCGGTCGGCAGGGAGGACGGCCACGACTGCTGGCGGGCGCCAAGAAGCTCGCGATGGTCCAGGCGATGTATGACGACAAATCCAACACCATCGAGGATATCTGCCAAGCGCTCCATATTTCGCGGGCTACCTTGTATCGCTATCTCAAGGCCAACAGAACCGCCGCTGAGACCACCGCTCAAGAAGAGCCTGGCTGAGCACTCATAGCTGGTGAGCAGTAATCAATCGCATACTGAAAATTGTCTTCACAGTTCTCTCCCATGTAGTGCCACCGATCTCACCAACTGGTAAATTGCGCTAAGTCGCCGACGTTCTTGCGCCAAGTTGTCAACACGCTGCGCGAAGGTGTCAACACGTTGGCGGCCGACATCGCACCGCGCGCCAGCGCCGCGCCGGTTCGTCCAGCATAGCCCTTTCCACGAGTGATTGATTGTCGAGAGAGACGCCGACGCTCCAGGGTGTCATGCCAGGCACGCATCCTATTCGGCGCCCGCACCGAGATACGCGGCGCAGTCCAGGCGGTCACCGAGGACGCGCAGCACCCGCGCGAGACGCCAGCCCATCTGGCGATGGAACGGAGACTGCCAGAGCGGAACAAGCGCTCGCATCACCGTGGGCGCGATATTGTACACCTCGTAGACGAGGCGGCTCCCCCGCTCGTGTGGCTCGACCGTATAGACGCCCCGGTACCACAAGTGCCCCTGGACGGCGACGCGATGCTGTTCCTGGTCGACTTCGACGTCCATACTCGTCGCCGGCTCTGTGACCGCGGCGACGAAGCGCTTCGGGCCGCCAGCGAGCACGATCGCACCATGCTCAGCCGGGCCTTCCAGCGTCACCAAGAGGCCATTGTGATCGTCAGCGGGGCCCGGGTGGACAGCGCACAGCACGCGCGCTACCCGCTCGACTGGCGCTTCCACGATCCCCCAAACGGTCCACATGGCCTGTGACGATCCGTTCACGCCGCTCCTCCTACTCCCTGCTCCGTCGCGCGCGCGATCCGGAGGAGTCGGAAGGCGAGGAGCGCCATCCAACTCAGGCCGCTGATGAGCGACACGCGCTGGAGCAGTCCCCCTGGCCCCGGTGAGAGGACACCGTACTGGTCGAGGGCAGCAGCCACACTACAGGCGATGAAGAAGCCCGCCACCAGCGCCGCGGTGACGATGGAATAGGGCTGCCATCCCTTCCAGTGTGAATCACCTGAGAAGCGGCGGGCGAATACCAGGCAAGCTGCGCTCAACGAGCCGAAGAGGACCGGGCCGGCGTCGAGCGCGTGGACGAGGCCATGCAGAGTGTAGGTCTGCCGCGCGCCAGGAGGGTAGTCGAGGCTGGGATCGATCACGAAGAGGCCGGCGACGATGAGGCTCAGCCCGAAGACGGCCACCAGTCGCGGCCCCCAGGTCGACCCCGTACCGGAGGGGAAGGTCAGCGCCAGCCCGCGCGCGAAGCCGAGCATGAGCAGCCCGAAGACGACGAGTGCGGCGCTATTGACCCAGCCGTGGTCCCCCAGACTGAGTTGGCTCACGGCGTGGCGCCATGCGCTATACCCAGGGCGAGTGGCGCCCTCGGCCAAGAACACGAGCACAAACAGGAGCGGGCCGCCGCCGCATGCGAGCAGGTAGCCGGTCAGCGCGCGCCGACGGCGGGATCTGGCTGGGGATAGGCGCCTGGGGCGTCCAGGGCTGGTCTGCGCTGGTGCGCCACAACCGTCAACAGCAGCCTGGCCAGAGAGCGCTGAGATCGGTCGGGACGTGGGTCTGCGCCACAACAGCCGCAACATAGGAGCTCCTTTCACCGGCGACGTCGATGTGGTATCCTGCTGAGAGGATCACATACTGCACAGAGAAGTATCTGCACTGCGCAGATAATAGCCCGGGAGTGATGGTCATGTCAAGGGGTGAGGCGACACCCGACGCAGTGACTGCGGCGCTCGATCGCGAGCTGGGTACCATCGGCACGCAATCGGTCCTCCTCAGCCAGGCGGTCGCTGACCGGCTGGGGCTGCATCCCACCGATGTCGAGGTGCTTGACCTGCTCGGGCGCGGCGGTCCACGCACGGCTGGCCAACTCGGCGCGGTGACCGGGCTCACATCTGGGGCAGTCACCCGGCTGATCGACCGTCTGGAGCGCGCCGGGTACGTCCGCAGGGCGCCACATCCGCGGGATCGGCGCAGCGTCCTCATCGCGCCGGTCCCCGAGCGCCTGGCGCGCGACGTTGCCCCACTGTACAGCGCGCTGGAACAGGCGCTGACCGGGCTGCGCGCCGACTACACTGGGGAGCAACTCGCGCTCATGGGTGACTTCCTCGGTCGCGTCAATGCCGCCGTCCGTGACCACATCGCGCGGCTGCGACTGGCGCGATCAGACGGCTGATCCGTGCCGGACAACAGCAGCCGGAGGGACGCCTCGCACGTCCATCTCTGCATGCCGTGGCGGCCCGCGCGCCCGCTCGTCTCCGGTGGTGGGCGATTCTGGCGCTTCGCACGATGTGGTCAACGCTGTCGCACGAAGGCTCCAACGGGTCCTTCGAACAGGTGACGCGTCGACCGCAGCACGCGGATCCTGTGGCGAGAACAGTCGGAAGTGACAATCACAGCGCTCGACCACCCCTCAGAACGAGCGTGTGCGTAGCAACAACCGTTGACAACTTCGTGCAGGGCCCGTTGTGCGAAGTTGTCAACACCGACCCGGCGAATGCGGACAGGAAGCGAACGAGGTGTGGACACTTCCGCGCAATTTTCCACCAACTCCAACTGGCGTCTCGCCATCATATATCGCAGGCGACAACTGCCTGACGGGGAGAAACAGGCGCTACCCAGCGAAGGCAGCGCGTTGCGCAAAGGCGGTCGCTACACCAGTAGCGACCGCCTAAAGAAGCTAACGTGATGGTGGGGCGCCTCATCTCCCGCCGGGCTGCCTCGCTTTTCAGCGAAAGCAAGCGTCGGTACATGACAGGCGGCTCGAAGCCTGAGCGTCAGCAACTGACAACACGGAACAGACGTGGAATGCTGTCGCGCATGGCACGGATGCGCGGCAACATTCCAGTCCAGAACATTCATGTCGCAGTTCAGAACATTCGTGTCACGGGACAAGCATGTCCCAGGGCATGAATGTGCTGAACAAGGCACGCGCAGGAGATTCCTTGAATTGCGGTCCGCAGACCTCTTCCTGAATCGAGGCAATTCCCTGCAAAGTTCTGAACGAATTTGTGGTCTGAGCAACTCACGTGGGTGCCTCAGAGCACAACCTTATATTGTTCTGAACTCCGTAGATGCTCTTCTTCTCACTCGCCTCAGGGGAGCTGTCCCGTGACACGAAAGGTGTGCACTGGACGATTTGTGCAGTCAGATATATTCCGGTTCGGCGCTGCACTTGCGGATCATGACATTGCTCTGGAACGGTCTGAACAGCGCTACGAACTTGTGTCTACCTTCATCTCTCCAGTCATACGGAAACCGGCTGGAGTATTGTAGGATAGAGGCATGCCAAAACATGTCACCCTCCTCCCCCACCTGTCCACGGACGACTTAGAGCACCGCTACCGGGGCGCGCAAAGCACGGGGTACTCCCCGTATTGGATTGGCCAACTGGCCAAGCGCTACAACATGGAAGGTCCCGCGGGCATGCGCAATCGCGCGCGTACCGAGTCCTATCGCTGCCCACCGTTACTCGACGCCGCGCTGTGATGGAGATCGCGTGGATGCGCTACTGGCTAGACACAACAGCATCAAGCGTGATGGGCCGCTCCCGTGAAGGCAAGGAATGCCTCGATGTGCAAGCTGGCGGGAGTGTCGAGGGGAGTAAGTAGCGCCATCGGGATCTCGCGTGTCACGCGTCGCTCATACCCCGCATAGAACGGGGCGATCTCGATCAGCCTGGCCCAGAGGACGGTACGTTGTTCTGGGGTCACCACCTGGGCGAGTGCGGGGACATCGCGACCGTGGACATGGAGGGTGACCTGTGGGTTGCTCTGCACATTGAAATACCACCCCGGATTGCGCGCTCGCCCCGCGTTGGAGGCGGTTACTACGTACCGAGGCCCGTCCCGCAGATAGAGCAGCTCGACGATGCGAGCCTGCCCGGTCTTGCGTCCAGTGGTGGTGAGCTTGAGGAATCCGGCGGGACTATTCTCGTCGCCTGCGAAGGCGCGGCCGCCGGTGAGCGTATGGGCGATCACGGTGAAATAGTTTATGCGCCTCGTCTTCGTGGCCATAGCGGCACCTTCCTTCTCGTAGCACTGTCTCGCAGCACTGTTCCCGAAAATGCTGCTACTGAAGGGAAGTATGCGTCATAGCATGACCCGCTTCATCGGCCATTCGCCCAGGAGCGCGACTAGCTGAATAGACAGGAGAAGAGGAGTCATACGGAATCCGCTGCGAGTGTTGGCGCACGAGCGGACTTCAGTCCGCCAACATCATGCTCTGGCGCTTTAGCGCCGAGAGGACGATCTACAACTCTCCAGCCGGAATCAGTATCAGAAACTGTTTGAAAACCCTTAACAGGCGGGCAGCGGCGTCAGGTATGCTGGGGGATGGATACCTCGCATCTGCTCTATGCCAGCGACCTCACGGATCGCGAATGGGCGCTGC
>Ga0070706_100005654_pt1 | contig 11892 bp, 10 predicted proteins | sample KBSK5501metaG_FD_65476 | JGI IMG/M metagenome (GOLD analysis project Ga0070706, IMG submission 65476) | Corn, switchgrass and miscanthus rhizosphere microbial communities from Kellogg Biological Station, Michigan, USA - KBS K5-50-1 metaG | ecosystem: Host-associated > Plants > Roots >...
GCGACTCAGCACCAGTTGCACCTTCAGCAACCAGTTGATTCACATTGTCGGCATTTAGATCGAAGACGACACATTCGTGACCTCCGCGCGTTAACCGCCGGACCATGTTCGCACCCATTCGGCCCAGACCAATCATTCCCAGTTGCATCTTAATGACCTCTCTTGACACGCCCGCGAAATTTCGAAGCCAACCCAATTCGTGAGCACCATTTCGCGGTTCTGCCGACTGATATCCGGAAAGGCTCGGCCTTTCCGATCAGGACCTTTCTTAATCTCTCACCTTTGTTCCTTCGAGGCGTAGCCTCGAAGGAACGAGAGAAGGAAAGGGTTGCAGTGCCGCATGGCAAAGCCCTACCGCACGTCTGACGGCAAAGCCGCTCCTGGCAGCTATGTCAATGCAGCTCTTATCTCTGCTTCTAATTTTACCAAGCCCGCATTCACATCCTCGCCCAGATGCACACGCAGGGCACGGCGTCCGCGTTCTGCTAACACTTCAAAGTCGCCGCGTGCCTGCGCCGCTTTAACTACACCGAACGTGTACTTCTGTCCGGGCACCGGCAAATCCTCGACATCGTCGCGGGTGATTTGTAGAAACACGCCGGTGTTCGGCCCGCCTTTATAAGCCTGTCCAGTCGAATGCAGAAACCGTGGGCCGAATCCAAGGCACGTAGCGACGCGTTTCGAATCGCGCACTGCGTGGCGCACCGATTGCAAAGCGCGTTCGTGCACTTCATTCATTTCGACGTAAGCAAGCAGCGCAAAATAATCTCCATCCCTCAAGCGACCCAGATGCGCCCTTAAATATCCGTTCACCGAACGCTCACTGATTGCATGATTCAGAGTGTTAGTATTGGCCTCGTCCGCGAAAAGCTTCACGCTTTCGGCTTCAAAGATTGGAGTTTCAGCAGGCAATGAACCCGTCTGCTCGTATTCGTCGGTGAGCGTGCGGGTCGCAATCTTGCTTGCTTCGACGTCCGGCTGATCGAAAGGATTGATGCCGATGATCGAACCTGCGACCGCCGTGGCGATTTCCCAACGAAAGAATTCCTGGCCGAGATCGTAGACGTCGCTCACCGAAATTATTACTACCGGTTGACCCGCGCGTTCAATATCCGCGACTGCCGAATCCTGAGATACGTCAGGCGTAGACTCTGAACGCAGATAGGCAAACACACGATCATGACCGTAAGTGTCAGGCGGCCCAAGCGACTCGCGATCGACTGGAATTAACCCTTTGCCATTCTTACCAGTTGACTCGGCCAGCAGTTGTTCCAGCCATGCGCCTAGATCATAAATCCCAGGCGATGCGACGATTGTCACTTTGTTTCGGCCTTGATTGTGCGCCGTGCCTAGAATCGTTCCGAGAACAACACCGGGATTTTCGCTAGCCGGAACATCGCGGCCACAAGCCGCGACCATTTCGCCGGCTTGATCAAGGAATTTAGTAACATCGACGCCCATCGCCGCCGCCGGCACCAGGCCGAAGTCCGAGAGCGCAGAGTAGCGGCCACCGATACTCGGCACGCCCAGGAAGATTTTACGGAAACGTTCGCTCTCGGCTGCCTGCCGAAGCTTCGAGCCCGGATCAGTGATCGCGATGAAACGATTGCCGACCTCGTTATCGCCGACAGCTTGTCTCAGGCGCTCGAAAAAATACTGCTTGAAGATGTTCGGCTCAAGCGTCGTACCTGACTTGCTGGAGACGATGAACAGCGTGTTGACGAGATCGATCTTGCTTTCGAACGATTTGATTTGTGCAGAATCGGTTGAATCGAGGACGTGTAGCTCCGGGAATCCTGCAATCTTGCCGAAGGACTTGCGCATTACTTCAGGGCACAGGCTGGACCCGCCCATTCCCAGGAGCAATACATCCGAGAAGCCGGCGTCTTTCACCTCTGCGGCGAAATTAGGAAAGCGCCTGATACTCCTTTGCTGCTCGTTGACAATAGTCAACCAGCCAAGCCACTTGCTTTCGTCGCCACCCGTCCATAGCGATGCGTCACGATCCCACAGCTTTCTGAATTTGTTATTAGCAGCCCATTCTTGGAGCGTGGCCTTAACGCCTTCAGACAATGCATGCGGTAGAGAGAAGCTTTGCGAATTGATTCGGGCAGTCATCGTGAAAGGGGCTTTCGCTAAGACGCGGAAGCAGAACGAGCGCTCGTAAGGTCTCGGAGGGTTTCAGTATATGGGGGCCGAGCGACGCCACGATCGGTAATAATCGCGGCGATGAATTCAGCAGGCGTGACATCAAAAGCGAAGTTTTGAACTTTCACTCCATCCGGCGCCAGTTGCTGATCGCGCACATGCGTCACTTCCTTCGCAGCGCGTTCTTCAATTGGAATACCCTCACCCGTGGCGATGGAAAGATCGATGGTTGATATGGGCGCGGCGACATAGAACGGAATGTTGTGCTGCTTCGCCAGTACGGCGACCATGTAGGTGCCGATCTTGTTGGCGGTGTCGCCATTTGCGGCAATGCGATCCGCGCCGACAACGACGCAATCAACCTTACCTTGCTTCATGACATGGCCGGCCATGTTGTCGGTAATGATCGTAACGGGAATGTTGTCTTTTTCCAGTTCCCACGCGGTCAGACGAGAGCCTTGCAGGAAAGGCCGCGTCTCATCGGCAATGACGGCGACACGTTTGCCGGCATCGCGCGCGCCGCGAATCACGCCGAGCGCGGTGCCATAATCTCCCGCCGTTGCCAGCGCGCCTGCATTGCAATGGGTAAGCACCGTTGCGCCATCGGCAATCAATTCGCCGCCGAAGCGTCCCAGCGCACGATTCGATTCGATGTCCCCGTGAAATATCGCCTGGGCTTCATTGATTAGGCGTTTCTTAACCTCTTCGACGTCGCTTATTTTTTCGGATTTTGCTCTTGCGATTACACCGCGCATGCGTTCGATGGCCCAAAACAAATTGATGGCCGTCGGGCGCGTCGCGCTCATCACCTTGCACATGTACTTGAAATCGAATTCGAGATCCGCGACTGACGTGCCAACTGACTGACTTGCGCCCAGCGCCAATCCCATTGCCGCGGACACACCGATGGCCGGCGCTCCCCGCACGACCATGTTCTTAATGGCGTCCGCAACTTCTTCGTATGAGCAGAGCGTTAGATACTTTTCTTCGGTGGGCAGCAGACGCTGGTCAAGCATGCGCACACCTTCGCTCGTCCATTCGATGGTTTTGATCATCGCGCTCTAAAAAAGGCTTTGTTCTGAAGTCCGCAGGAATCTTACTCGACACATGGGCTCGTGGCAACGCCTCCCCGAGCTGTGAAACTCGCGAAGGTTTTGACTTCCGGACATTCCCGTGATAACGTCCGCGCATTATCGCAGGAACGATAAGTTCCCGGTTCTTTCAAATGCGTTCGGGTGTCCCGCGTTGAGCGGGAAGAATAGGGAAGCGGGTGAGAATCCCGCGCGGTCGCGCCACTGTGAAGATCGTCGCCAGCGACGATGAAAAGCCAGGAGACCTGCCCGAACGCTGTTGCAGCTTTTGAACGCCCGCGAAAAGGTGTTCAGGCCGCAGTGGGAATTCTTCTTCTCGGAAAAAGATCCCGTCGCCTGCCTGTCGCTTTCGCGCAGGAGAAGGGCGGCGGGATTTGTATTTTCAGTTTCATAGCAAGCACGCCGCGCATCGCGGTCGGCGAAGCGGACGGTCGAAAATGGCCCAGCGATTCATCGCTGGGGTAAGGCCGTTATCACCGGACTCGGCTCCGAGGCACGCCTGCAATCAACTGGCATCTTTCATGATCGCGACATTGGCGATCGTGTTAATCGGCTCGTGCTCGCCTCCACGCAACCGGAATTCTTCGCGGGCCACTGACGGAACGCGAACAGTTATCGACGAAGCTGGGCGTCAGGTTCAACTTCCTTCCCGAATCGATCGTATCGTCTCGCTGGCGCCCAATCTCACAGAGATTGTGTACGGAATTGGCGCCGGGGATCGTCTGGTCGGCGATACTGAATATTGCGACTTCCCGGCTGCGGCGAAGAACGTCGCGAAAATTGGGGACACGATGCATCCCAGCATCGAGCGGATCATCGCGCTCAAACCGCAACTCGTTCTGGTCTCAACCGCGTCGCAGCTCGAAGCCTTCACAAAGCAACTCGATGAACAGAAGATCGCGGTCTACGTAACCAATCCGCGCAGCCTGGATGAAATCTTTCAGTCAATCGAAGGCTTGGGCGACTTGTTCGATCGGCACGAGCAGGCGGCGAGGCTGGTCGCGGACTTGCGCCAGCGGGCACGGGCGGTCGAAAGCGCAATGCAGCGCGTTAACCCAATCAAGGTCTTTTATCAGGTCTCCGGCGAACCCCTTTACACAATTGGCCGCGAATCTTATCTGACCGATCTAGTGCGGCGCGCGGGAGGCGTTTCAGTCACCGCCGATGTGCCGGGCGCGTTTCCGCGATTCAGCGACGAAGCAGCACTCGCCGCGCGACCGGAAGCGATCATCTTGCCGACTGGAGGCTCGATGGGATCGGCGAACTCAACCGTGGCCGCGCCGCTCCGGAATTCCCCAGCCGTTCTGAATAATCGAATTTGCAAGATTAACGATGATTACCTGGCGCGGCCTGGCCCTCGACTGGTGGACGGCCTGGAAGAGATGGCGCGCGCGCTGCATCCCGAGGCGTTCAAGTGATGAAAATGCCGCGTTTTCGGCTCTGCCGCACGCCAGTGCGGAAAGGCTTCGCCTTTCCGGCTGATCATTCCTGATAGAAGGAGGCCTATGCCTTCGGCGCGAGGCGTAACCTCGCTGGAGAAGGGAAAAGTTGACTCGCCGGTAAGACAGAGCCTTACCGCACTGGACGGCGGCGAAGCCGGTAAACGCGCTTTCGTGTGACCCGATGCTGAATAGATCAATTGGAGTAGGTCATATGACGTTGAGAAGGTCACTCGGAGTGTGTGGCCTCCTCTTGCTGCTGCTAGTCGGCGTTTTGCTTATTGCTTCGCTCGTCGGTAGCCAGCGACTGCCACTTAGCGCCTCACTTTGTGCGTTAGTTAACGGATCGAATTGCGGCTTGTCTTCCGAACAGCAGGCAATCCTCTTCGACATTCGTTTGCCGCGCATTCTCCTGGCTGGAGCTGTCGGGATGTGTCTGGCAACAGCGGGGGCGGCATATCAGGCACTGCTGCGTAATCCGCTGGCCGAGCCTTATCTGCTCGGCGTCTCCAACGGCGCCGCGGTGGGAACGATGACTGCGCTGGTGTTTTTTGGAGCGCACGAATGGAGCCGGCCGCTGATGGCGTTCGCTGGAGCATTGGCGGCGACACTGATCGTTTACCGTTTAGCGCGCGGACGAGCAGGCGCGACGCCTGAGCGGTTAATACTAGCCGGTGTCATAGTCACTACTTTCCTATCGTCGGCAATCGTTTTCATTACGACGTTGATGGACGCGACGCGCATTCGCTCGTTTACGTTCTGGCTGTTAGGCGATCTTTCCGGCACGACGGCGAGTTTGCTTGCGGTTGCGTTTGTCGCAGCCGGAATCGGCGTTGGAATTCTGGTGATGAATGCGCGTTCCCTGAACTTGATGATGCTCGGAGAGCGAGATGCTTTTGATCTCGGCGTGGAAGTTGGACGAGTGAGATTAATCGTGTTCGCGGCTGCCAGTCTGCTCGTAGGCGCGTCGGTGGCGTCAAGCGGGTCCGTCGGCTATGTCGGACTGGTAGTGCCACATCTAGTACGGCTGTCGACGAGCAGCGACAATCGCGTGGTCATTCCCGCGTCTGCGCTGGCAGGCGCAAGCTTTGTGATCGTCGCCGACACACTGGCACGCACCATCATCGCGCCACGCGAGTTGCCGGTCGGCGCTATCACGGCGCTGATTGGCGCGCCGCTGTTTATTTATTTGTTGAAGCGAGGAACATCTGCCGTTTAGTGGCGGGCTACCGCCCGCCTGAATTGGGCGACTCGAATCACCGACGGGCAATAGCCGACCGCTAAACGAAGCAATAATCAAATGCTCGAAGCTCGGGACATCACTATCAATTACGGTCGGCGCGAAGCAGTCGGCGATGTTTCTTTGCGCGTAAAGCCCGGTGAAGTAATCGCGATCATCGGGCCGAACGGCGCAGGCAAGTCTACGCTGCTGCGTGGCCTCAACGGCACACTTGCGCCCACCCGCGGCGAGATTCTTCTTGAAGGCAAACCATTACGTTCCTATGCGCGCCGCGGCGTCGCTCGGCGGATAGCAGTTGTCGCTCAGGAAGCAGACTTGCGCTTTCCAGTAACGGTTCTGGAATTCGTACTGGGCGGACGCTATGCGTGGTCGAGCGCCGGCACATGGGGCTGGGAAAGCGACCGTGACGTAGAGGTCACCCAAGGCGTTCTCAGTGAAACCGAGCTTGACGGATTTGAGTCGCGTTTGATGAATGAACTCTCTGGCGGCGAAAGACAGCGAGCCGTTCTGGGACGCGCGCTGGCGACCGAGGCGAAGCTACTGTTGCTCGATGAGCCAACAGCAAATCTTGATCTCGCCCATCAAGCTACGATGCTGAGGTTGGTGCGCGGGCGCTGTGATGATCGCGAAACCGCGGCTGTGGTCATAACTCATGATCTGAATCTGGCGGCGGAGTTTGCTAACCATGTGCTGCTAATGAAAGACGGCCGCGCGATCGCTTTGGGATCGCCGCGTGAGGTGCTAACACCGGAACGTCTGATTGACGTTTTCGGCCTGCGAGTTTTAGTCGACGCGCATCCGATCACTGGCGCGCCGCGAATCACGCCGGTGCACGGGCAACCAGGATGAAGGATGAAGGATGAGGGATGAACGATGAGGGATGAACGATGAAAAATAATTTGTGGCTTTCCATTTTGTTTCTGATCGCTTCGACCGTGGCTGTCGGCCAAAGCGCTGCATCGATCCGCGGCCGAGTTACAGACGAACGCAGCGCTTCGCTGACCCGAGCTGAAGTGCAGTTACGTTCACGTTCCGGCGCCCAGCTCATAGCGTTTAGCGACGATAACGGCGCTTATTCGTTTAAGAATGTCATGCCAGGCGACTACGTTCTCGAAGTGAAAGCGAAGGGCTTTGCAGACTTCACGTCTAATGAGTTGCACGTTGCGCGCGGGCAATCGCTGACCAACGACGTACGCCTTTCGGTCAAATCCGTCAGCGAAAGTGTCGTCGTCACCGCAACTGGAACTGCGCAGCGCGTCGATGAAGTCTCGAAGGCAGTTACCGTTCTCCAGGATCAAGACATCGAGTCGAAGCGCGAGTTTTCACTACCGGAAGCACTTCGTGGAACCCCAGGCTTGCGCGTGCAGCAACAGGGTTCCCCGGGTACGATTACCTCGCTGCGTTTTCGCGGTCAGCGGAATTTCGATACAGCGATTCTTCTCGATGGATTGCGAGTTCGAGATTCGGCGGACATCAACGGTTCTGCGCTTCCGTTCATCACTGACCTGACAGCGAATGATCTGGATCGGGTCGAGATACTGCGTGGCTCTGGCTCTTCGATTTACGGGACAAATGCAATCGGCGGGGTCATTAACCTTGTGCCGAAAACTGGCGCCGGCGATCGGCAGTTCGAGTTTGGTTTCGATGGCGGCAGCCTCGCGTTATTCCGTGAACGAATTCGGGGATCGGGCGGGCTTGGTGAACGCGCCGGTTTCAGTTTTGGCTTGACGCGTGTGGACGTGCGGCACGGCGTCGATGGGAATGATCAGTATGGGAATACTGTTGGGTCAGGACGCTTTCACTTCAATCCGACTTCTTCAACGACGCTCAGCGCCAACCTTTACGGCACGATTTCGAATGCGCGACTCAACGATAGCCCGTTTGCCCTGCCGGCTGCGTTCGCGAGCGGAACGCTGTATCCGCTCGCTGTCGAAGGAACAACATTTCACGCTGACTTCAACAACCCGGATCAAGGGCGTCGCAATCGCATGCTGGTTGGCTCTGTAAGATTCGCGGATCAGGTTAACGACAAGCTCTCTTACACGATTGCCTATCAACACGTGGGCACTCGCCGGCGCAACTACAATGGGCCAAAAGTCGACCCACGCTTTGCTGCCCTCTCGCCGTTCGGAGAGTTCGTATTCAACAGCATAAACAACGGCGGAACCGATACGCTGGACGCGCGCGCAAATCTTCGTTTGGGCAAATCAAATCTGGCTACGGCGGGATTCGAGTTTGAAAACGAGAAGCTCTTTCAGCGATTCATTTCGGACTTCGGTGCGCCCGCGGGGACAACCGATCGTCAACGAACGTTTGCGATTTTTGCTCAGGATCAGGTCTTTCTTGTGGATGGTCGCTTGCAGATCTCATTCGGTGTGCGTGGGCAATTCTTTCGCGTTCGAGCTGCTGACCGTCCCGGGTTCCTCAGCTCTGTTACACCCGAGAAGTCGCTGACTGGCGACGGCTCGATCGCTTATTTCATCAAATCCAGTGGCACGAAGCTGCGAGCGCATGTCGGTAACGGCTTTCGCGCAGCGTCGCTATTTGAAAGATTTGGACAGGGAACCTTCGCGAGTCTCGGTTTTGTGCGTTTCGGCGATCCAACCTTACGTGCTGAACAATCAATCAGCTTCGATTCTGGATTCGATCAGCGCGTGGCGGGCGAGCGTGCGCGATTTGGCGTGACCTGGTTCTACACGCACTTGCAGCGCGTGATCGCGTTCAATTCAAGTTTCATCGTTGACCCGCTCGGTGTGGGAAGATTCAGTGGCTATCAAAATCAGCCGGGCGGCATTTCACGAGGTCTGGAGAGTTACCTCGAGGCTGCGCCTTTTCGCGGCGCTGAATGGCGGGCATCGTACACCTACACGAACAGCGATCGTTTCGTTCCCTCGCGAGGCCTGCAACCTGAGTACGTGATTCCCAAACATCTCTTTGGATTGACATTGAATCAACGCTACCGGGCTTTGCTTATCAGTTTCGATCTGAATCGAACTGGGGCATATATCGCGCCGGTATTCGAGAGCGACTTTCCGTTTCGCACGGCGGAGCTGACTTTTCCCGGCTATACGAAAGCGGACCTGTTCGTGAGTTACGAAAGGTCGCTAACCGAGCGAGTGGTAATGACGCTCTTCGGCGGCGTGGACAATGTCTTCAATAGAACGTATTTTGAGAACGGATTTCGCGCTCCCGGGGCGGTCGGAAGGGGCGGGATCAATTTTCGATTCTAATTCGCGATGCTGGATCTTAAGAACGATTCGATCAATGCCGCTGGCCTAACCAGCACGACCGTGTTGATGTCATGGAGCGGTGGCAAAGACAGTTGCATTGCCCTCTACGAGATTCAACGAGCGCAAAATTACCGCGTGGCTGCACTGATGACAACTCTCACGCGCGATTACGACCGAATTAGTATGCATGGCGTTCGACGCGCGTTACTCGAAAAGCAAGCGAGCCACTTAGGCTTGCCTCTTCATCAGGTACTGATCTCAAAGGACGCGACTAATGAGGAGTATGAGACGAGGATGGGCGAGGCATTTTCAGAATACCGCGAGCATGGAATTGATTCGATAGTATTTGGTGATCTCTTTCTTGAAGATATCAGAGCGTACCGCGAGCAGTTTCTCGCCCGGCACAAAATGCGCGGCCTGTTCCCCGTTTGGAAGCGCGACACGGCTGGCTTCATCAAGGAATTTATCGAATTGGGATTCAAAGCAGTTGTCACTTGCGTTGATTCAAAGGTGCTGGACCAATCCTTTGCGGGGAGAGTAATTGATGAAACTTTTCTTTCGTCGCTTCCCGCGCATGTTGATCCATGCGGCGAGAACGGAGAGTTTCACTCCTTTGTCTTTGATGGACCGATCTTCGCCGAAGGCGTGAAGTTTTCTATTGGAGAAGTTGTTTTAAGAGAGTCCTTCTGGTTTTGTGATTTGTTGCCAGATTGAGAGAGTTCGCTTCGCCGACTTGTTAGGGGTAACAACCCTGAAAAAGGAGAAAACAGATGTCCAAGCCTCGACTTGTTATGATTGCTTGTATGATCCTGGTCGCAGCGGCCTCACGCTTGATCCCACACCCGCCCAACGTTGCCTCTATCACTGCGGTGGCTCTATTCGGCGGAGCGTATCTGTCCGATAAACGGCTGGCTTTTCTAGTGCCAATGGCGGCCCTGTTTCTCAGTGACCTGATTCTGGGTCTCTACAGCCACATGTGGATTGTCTACGGTAGTTTTGCACTCGTGGTTTGCATCGGATTACAGCTTCGCAGGCGGCGGACGCCGGTCGCGATTGCCGGCGCGGCACTGGCCAGCTCGATGCTTTTTTTCGTCATAACAAACTTCGGTGTTTGGGCATTCGGCTCATTGTATCCAAAGACGATGGGGGGTTTTGTGGCCTGCTACGTGGCCGCCATTCCGTTTTTCCAAAACACGCTTATGGGCGATGGGCTTTATACGGCGGTATTGTTCGGCGGGTTTGCCTTTGCCGAAAGACGATGGCCCGCTTTGCGTGAGCCGACACTCGCTCAGCCGCAATCAGTCTGAAGCTATAAGCGATGAGAGCTGCACCACAGATCGTTTCGTTCCTACCTTCTGCTACTGAGATGGCGTGCGCTCTAGGGTTGTCTGATCAACTGGTAGGAATCACGCACGAATGTGACTATCCGGAGGAGATCAAAGGAAAACCTGTCGTCGTTCGCAATGCTCTTCCCATAGAGAAGATGAGTCAACCGGAGATCGATTGCGTGGTGGCACAACGGCTTAGAAATGGCCTTAGCCTCTATGAGGTAGATGAAGAACTCTTGCAAGAACTTGCCCCTGACCTAATCCTGACACAGGACTTATGTCAGGTTTGTGCGCCCTCCGGGAATGAAGTATCACAAGCCTTGAATCTGCTGCCCAAGAAGCCGCAAATCCTCTGGCTGACGCCAAACTCGCTGGAACAAATCGCTGCGAATGTGCGCGAATTAGGCGCAGCAACCGGCCGCGCTAAAGAGGCTGAGGCGTTAATTGCGACAGGCCGGGCCAGACTGGAAAAGATAGCAGCAGTGACACGCAGGTTATCGCACCGACCTCGTGTATTCTGCATGGAATGGCTCGATCCCGTCTATTGCAGCGGCCATTGGGTGCCCGAGATGGTGAGACTCGCTGGAGGTGTGGATGCGCTTTCGCGCGAGCGCAAGGATTCCGTGCGCATCGCTTGGGATGATGTGGTGGGGTGGGCACCTGAAGTTCTGATTGTCACTCCCTGTGGTTGCAACCTCGAGAAGGTAATCGAACAGTCCCAGCAGCTCTTCAGTTATCCTGCCTGGTCTAATCTTCCGGCTGTCCGGGAAGGCCGCGTGTATGCGGTGGATGCGAACTCTTATTTTGCCCGCCCTGGGCCGAGAGTCGTAGATGGCACGGAGCTCTTAGCCCACCTCATTCATCCCGAGTTGTTTCCATGGAAGGGGTCTGCGAGGGCGTATCAGCGATTAGAGTCTTAACCACCTGATCTAACCGAACTATTGCGGGCTAATATTATGAGGTCTCTTGAACGGAAAAGCTGCTCGGGCTGTGGAGGGAGTTTTACTTGTGGGCCTGAGAAAGATGAAGAGCGATGCTGGTGTGACCACTTCCCGCATGTTTCATTAGTAGCGAATGAAGATCGGGATTGCTTCTGTCCCCAATGCCTGCGCGAGGCAATTCAAAGACTCGATTGCCCTGTCGCAACAACACCGGATGAGAGTTCCTCGTATTTACTTGTTGAAGGGGAGGATTACTATTCGGAAGGCCAGGCGATAGTCTTTACCGCACGCTATCATTTGCGCCGGGGCTACTGTTGTGAGAACAATTGCCGCCATTGTCCCTACGCAAAGGATTAACGAATGACAGCAAATGCCGCCAATGACGGTGGAAATATTGTCAATTGCCGGTACTTCGAAGACGGGCTTTGTGGGACGCGGCGGCGTCAGCTTCAGGTTCAAATGAGTGCGACAGGGT
>Ga0070706_100005655_pt1 | contig 11892 bp, 10 predicted proteins | sample KBSK5501metaG_FD_65476 | JGI IMG/M metagenome (GOLD analysis project Ga0070706, IMG submission 65476) | Corn, switchgrass and miscanthus rhizosphere microbial communities from Kellogg Biological Station, Michigan, USA - KBS K5-50-1 metaG | ecosystem: Host-associated > Plants > Roots >...
ATTATATATTTAGCCCACCGCCTGTCAAGAAGAGGAGCGGGTTCTTTTTACAAGGCCGGCGCTGCGGGCATCTCCCCGTTCCTATGGTCGCGCCAGAACCCTCACATCGCCGCCCACTATGGTTCGTGAAACCGGGCTACTCTCAGAAAGGGATCGGGTGTGTCTCACAGGTCCGAGGTCGCCGAGGCAGTAGCGGGTGCGGACATGGGGCGGAACTCATTCAGACGTGTTCAGTTACTGAGTGCCACCCGTCGGGAGAAGGATCGTTTCCGGTGTAAGTTCAAATCCTTCGCCAGGTAGGCGGTGATGGTGGAGAGGAGCGTGCGTCAAGTGTCTAAGATAGCCGCAATACCGATACGGACGGATACCCTGGGGCGGATCGCGCTTTTGTCGGTTCTTGCGGAGGACCCACAAACGGTCATCGACAGTGCGCCCCGCTATCAAGTGGTCCAGGGCCAAGTCGGCACGATGGATGTCCAGAAGATCATCGCCGCGATCGAAACAGCGGCGCGGCGGGAGCACTTCATTGGGCCCGAATACGCCGAAGAGCACGCTCTGTATCATGCGGCGATCGAGGCATTGTACGGCGTCACCCGAGGGCAAATCGCATTGGGTACCATGCTGCGTACGGTGGGACTACGGTTCTCCTTGGTGAGGGGACCGCGACTGCCCGGTGATGAGACAACGTGGATCGCCGTCGCGCTCTACGGCACCATCGGTCAGCCCGTCAAGGCGATGGAGCATGAGACTGTCGGCCTGGGAATCTTCCATGTCTAGCGAGGCGTCGACGCAGGAGAATTAGCGTGCGCCGCATAAAGAATCGATAGGCTCAAAGTCACTAGACGCAAGGGGGCCACGCCTGAGACGGCGTGGCCTTTTCGTTCGGAGGCGGTGCCGGTGGTTGAGATCGATGGCCAGCACCTGACGTTGGAGGCGGTTGAGTCCGTCGCGCGGGGAGCTCCGGCAACTCTCTCGGTCGCTGCTCGGCGCCGAGTCGAACTCGCGTCCACCATGGTCGCCGAAATCATCGCGGCTAGGCGACCGGTGTACGGAATTTCCACAGGGGTCGGTGAGCTGCGCACGGTGCCCATCTCCGCAGATCAGGTTGAACTCTTGCAGCGCAACATCGTGCGGTCGCACGCGGCGGGAGTGGGTGATCCGCTGCCGGAACCAATGGTCCGGGCCATGGTGCTGCTGCGGGCGAATGCGCTGGCACGTGGCCATTCCGGCGTCCGGCCTGTCGTGATCGATACATTGTTGCAGATGATTGCGAGGGGCGTCCACCCCGTCATTCCGGAACAAGGTTCGTTGGGGGCAAGCGGCGACCTTGCCCCGCTCGCGCACCTGGCCCTCGTGTTGATGGGCGAGGGCGAGGCATTCTACCGCGGCGCACGGATGCTCGGCGGCACCGCCATGCGGCTCGCCGCCATCGATCCTTTGGTTCTCGGGGCAAAGGAGGGGATCGCGCTCATCAACGGGACCCAGCTCATGAGCGCGCTCGGCACCCTGTTCCTCCTGGATGCGGAGCGACTGGCCGCAGTGGCTGACATCGCCGGCGCATTGTCGCTCGAGGCGCTGCGCGGTACGGACCAGCCCTTCATGGAGCGCCTTCATGCCGTGCGTCCGCATCGCGGGCAGATCGAGAGCGCCCGTTACGTCCGCGAACTGCTCTTCGGCAGTTCCCGCATCGTGCACGATGGATACGATCGGGTGCAGGATGCGTATTCCTTGCGCTGTATTCCCCAGGTGCATGGCGCCGTTCGCCAGGCCCTGGTCCACCTCCGGGAAGTCCTCTCTGTCGAGATCAACAGCGCAACAGACAATCCACTGATCTTTCCTGAGGAGGGCATCGTGCTTTCAGGCGGAAACTTCCATGGCGAACCGCTTGCTCTGACGCTCGATTACGCGACGACCGCGGTCGCGGAACTGGCCAGCATAAGCGAAAGGCGAATCGAACGGTTGGTGAACCCTTACCTCTCCGGGCTGCCCGCATTTCTGACTTCCGACGGGGGCGTACAGTCAGGCTACATGCTTGCGCAATACACGGCCGCGGCCCTCGTCTCAGAAAACAAAGTATTGTCCCATCCGGCGAGCGTGGACAGCATTCCAACATCGGCCAACCAAGAGGACCACGTCAGCATGGGCGCGCACGCGGCTCGGAAGGCGCTCCAGGTCCTTCGCAACAGCCAGCAGGTCCTGGCCATCGAGTTAGTGACCGCATGCCAGGCAATTGACTTTGGGGCCGGAGCTCTGGGTGGCGGAACGGCGGCCGCTTATCGCGTGGTCCGCGCGGCAGTACCCCACTTGGAGGACGATCGTATCCTCAGCCATGATTTCGCCATGGCTTTGGACCTGGTGCGCCGCGGCGAAGTCCTCCAGGCTGTAGCGGAGGCTCCACGGCACGATGGTCTCCTTTTCCGAAACGGTCCATTGGACTCATGAATTAGTGATTTACAAAGTTACGCACAGGAAACGATGAGCACGGTGCGCCCAACCGAATTGGGACCCCTCTTCAACACCTTCAGTGTGATGGCGCGATGCCACCGGACTGGCAGGTTCGGCGTCGGCATTGCGACACATGCAATCGCAGTTGCGTCGCGGTGCCCGTACGTCAAAGCGCATATCGGAGCCGTGGCCACCCAGGCTCACACGGATCCGCGACTCGGGCAGACAGCCATTCAGCTCCTGGAGCAGGGGTTTTCGGCCCCTAAGGTCATCAAGGAGCTTGTCGACAGTGATCCCTACATTCAGCATAGACAACTAGGCGTGGTCGATCGCGATGGACGATGCGCGGCATTTACGGGATCCGCGAATGGAGCCTGGGCGGGGCACGTCACGGCGCCGGGCGTCGTGGCGATGGGAAACGCCCTCGTTGGCGAGCGGGTCGTCCAAGCCATGCTGAACGCGTTTCAGAAGGCCGACACCGAAGATCTCGAGGAGCGCCTGGTGCGAGCGATCGAGGCGGGGCGCGACGCTGGCGGTCAGCCGAATGGGCAGCGCTCCTCGGGACTGCTTGTCCACGCGACAGATTCGTATCCGTGGGTGGATCTCCGCGTCGACGAACATGACGAGCCGATTGCAGAACTGCGGCGCATCTTCGAATTATACAAGCCGCTCAGAGAATACTTTCGCGCGAGAGCGGCGCGGCCGGATATCGGCGGCGAAGAAGAGTGGCTCGCCCGCCACTCAGCGTCGTAACGAACCACGGCAAAGTTTGGCTACTGCTACAATCCGAGGAGCATTCTTAATATGCCGATATTGTTCAAGATATCCATGATGCCCAAGCCGCGCCGGGGGACATAAATCAAGTCTCCGGGCTGTAGCTTCAGGTTTGGCGTCGCGGCTTTCCCCTGGATCATCTGGTTCGCCTGAATCGGGATCGCCTTGCTTTTGCCGTTTTCAGCCCGGACGAGCTGCGCGCCGTCCAGATTCGCCTTGTCCGTCCCGCCGCCCGCGAGCGTGAGCGCATCCAGAAAGGTCATCTCATAAGTCAGGTCGTAGCGTCCCGGTTTCGACACCTCGCCCATCACATAAATTGGAGTCGTGCGGAACTGGCGCACGAGCACTGAGACGTAGGGCTTTTTAAGGTACTTCGAGTACAATCTCGTCAACTCGGTCTCGAGTTGCGCCGCTGTCCTCCCCGTCGCCGTTACTTGGTTGACGAGCGGGAGAGCGACGACGCCGTCCGGTTTGATTGTCACCGTTCTGGTGAGATCTGGTTCCCCAAACACGATGATTTCGATTTGGTCGCCGGGGCCGAGGATGTAGTTATCTGGCACCGCGGGATTCGTCTGCGGCGGCTGCGCAGGGGCGGCCGTTAACCCATCCACGAGGCTCACGACCCACAGCAAAACAGAGAGTATCGCTGTGCTCTGCTTCATGGCTAGTCCTTCCAGGCGCTTTAAATGGCCCGCGTCGAACATCCCCCTTGATTCTCGTACGCAAGTGACATATCGCACGACTTCTTCAATTCCTCCATTCAAACGGACGCTTTCATGTGTTGAATTGCCATCGGATTGCTATTCAGACGGGCTCCAGTCATACGTTCGGTCGAACCTATGTTGCTCGAAACCTTTGGCGCCCCGGCGGGCCACCCGCGCTCATGCTTCTTCCGGAGAACTCCGTGAGCAGACGCCGGCCGTGTGGATGCAGCGCTTGGCCCGTCAAGAAAAGGAGCGGATTCTTCACGGGGCAGCGGGCGATTGTCATGCGCCGAGTGGACGTCTCTGCGCTTGATCCTGAGGTGCGTCGCCTCGCCGACCGCGGGGCCAAGGAACTCTTCGGCTTCACGCTCGATCGGCCCCTGGCAGCGCGCGGGGTACCAGGCGAGAGGGGACGGCGATCACTCTGAAGAAATGGTGCGAACACAGCGCGGTCACCTGCACTAAGAGGGAAAAGGAGGCATGACGGAAATGGCTGGCCCTGCGTGGGATGTGGTGCTCCCGTCCGGGATGAGCCGGCGTAGCTTCCTCCGGTTGGTGGGTGGCAGCGTCGGGTGGTCGTTGGCCGGAAGCGTCATCGGCACTCAGCGAACGACCGCCGGAGCGGCATCTCGAGAGCTTTCCCTTCTGGTCGGGACGCAACTGACCATGAAGAGTCTTGACCCAGGGCGGACCATCGAGGCATCGGCGTATACGCTCAATCACGCGACCTATGATTCGCTCGTGACCTTCAGCGGAGAGGACCTGCGAAATCCCAAGCCATCGCTGGCCATGAGCTGGAGCGTCTCCGCAGATGGACGGGCGTACACGTTCAAGCTTCGCCCCAATGTGAAATTTGTGAGTGGGAATCCGCTCACGTCCGCAGACGTGAAATGGTCGCTTGACCGCGTGATCAATCTCAATTCAACTACGAAGTTTCTGGTAGATGGGATCGCGGAAGTCCTGGCGCCGGACCCGCAGACCGTGGTGATCCACTTAAAAACACTGCAGCCGTCGATCATCCCGATACTCTCCAGCTCGAGCCTCGGAGTCTTGGACAGCAAGGTGGTGATCGCCAACGGTGGCGATGCCGGGCCGGATGCAAAGACCAAGGACCAGGCCGAACCGTACCTGAACTCGCACTCGCCCGGGACCGGGGCGTTTATCCTCACCAGTTACGCGCCCAACCAAGAAGTGGTGCTCATGAAGAACCCTGCCCACTGGCGGGGCGCGGCAAAGATCGATCGTATCGTGACGCGCAACATCGAGGAGCCGGCTGCCGAACAGCTCCAGCTGGGGCGGGGCGACCTCGACGTGGCCACGGGCATCGGTCCGGACCAACTGCAGGCCCTCAAGGGGGTGCAGGGTGTCGGTGTGAAGACCAGCCTCATCGCCAACACCTTTTACGTCTTGATGAATAACAACCCGACGATCGGCGGGCCATTTTCGAATCGCAAGGTCCAGCAGGCGGTGCGGTACGCACTGGATTACGATGGGATCATGCGGATCGCCGGGCAGGGCGCGGTGCGGCTGGCAGGCGTGATCCCCACCCTCTTCCCCGGTTCGCTGGATTCGAAGGACGCCGTCAAGACCGATCGTGTCAAGGCGCGTGCGCTCTTGAAGGAAGCCAATCTCGGTGAGGTGCGGGGCCGGATTACCTACAGGGCTGGGGGGAGCAGCTGGGGGGTCCAACTCGATCTCCTCGTGCAGAAGATTCAGACCGACCTTGTGGAAGTCGGGATGAAGGTGGACCTGAACGGTTTGGCTTCGCTCACTGCGCTCCAGGAGTATCGCGATGGGAAGAACCAGATCGGGGTCTGGGGCTGGACGGCAGACTGGCCGGACGCGAGCAACTTCCTCGTCTACGTCCCCGGAGGGGTAGTGGGTAAGCGTGCAGGTTGGCCGGCGGATGCAACCCCGGACGCCGCGGCGCTGGCCAAGCTGGGGCAGGAGGCGGAGTCCGAGGTCGATAACCGCAAGCGCGCGGCGCTGTACCAGCAGGTTGACCGGCGACTGATGGAGATCGGCCCCTACGTGCCGCTGTTTCAGCCAGCCGTTCCGTACGCCTTCCGGTCGAACGTTTCCGGCGTGACATTCAACAGCGTGTGGGGGCCCGACCTCTACGCCATCTCCAAGACCGGATGAGGGAGCAGGCCCATTCCGGCTAGATAACTGTGCGTCTGTGGAGTTATATCCTGCGGCGCGTGCTGCTGCTCGCGCCAATGTTTGTAGGCATTACGCTCCTCAGCTTCGCGCTGTCCCATGCGGTCCCGGCCGATCCCGTGACGGCGAATCTGGGAGAGCACGGGGCGGCGGATCCGCAGGTGGTCGCCGCCTTCCGGCACCGGTGGGGGCTTGACCGGCCGCTCCCCGAGCAATACGGCATCTACATCTGGAACCTGCTGCATGGAGACATGGGAGTCTCCATCTCGACACGTCAGCCCGTCATTACCGACCTGCGGCAGCGCCTCCCCGGCACGATCGAACTGGCGACGGCGGCCATGATCATTGGCATGGCGCTGAGCATACCGTTGGGGATTCTGTCCGCTGTGAACCGGGACAGCATCGTGGACCAAATTGCCCGCGTTGGGTCGCTCGTGGGCGTCTCGATGCCCGTGTTCTGGCTGGGGTTGGTGGGCATCCTCATCTTCTATGCCCGGCTGGGCTGGGCTCCTTCGCCCGGCCGGCTGAGCATGCAGGTGCCTCCCCCGCCGTTCGAGACGGGGTTTGTGATCATCGATGCCCTGCTGGCTGGGCGGATGGATGCGGCCGTCGACGCGCTCCATCACCTCGTGCTGCCGGCGCTCGTGCTTTCCGCCTACAGCGTGGGCGTGATCACGCGGATGATGCGAGGAAGCATGTTGGAAGTCCTCGCCGAGGATTACGTGCGAACCGCGCGCGCAAAGGGGCTGCCCGGCTGGATCGTCGTGCTGCGCCATGCGGCGCGGAATGGACTCATCCCCGTTGTGACGATCGTCGGCCTCAGCTTCGGAGGCCTGCTGTCGGGTGCGGTCGTGACAGAAACGGTTTTCGCATGGCCCGGGCTGGGATCGTACGCGTTCGGTAGCGCCACGTCACTGGACTTCCCCGCCATCATGGGGGTCGGGATCGTGGTGGCAACTGTCTACATCCTGGTGAACCTTCTAGTCGACGTGGCGTATGCATTGATCGATCCGCGGATCCGGGTAGGCTGACGTGGGCATGGCATTTGGGGTGCCTGCGGTTCCGGCAGGGAGGCGAAAGACGACCCTGGGGCGGCTCCTCCCGCGGCCGCTTGTCCGGTCCCCGCTGGCGCTCGTCGCCCTCGGAGTGGTCGTCGTCTGGGCGTTTGTGGCACTGGCAGCTCCTGTGGTCTCACCTCACCCGCCGCTGGTTCAGGACCTTCCGAAACGCCTCTCGCCCCCGGCCGCGGGGCACTGGCTCGGGACGGATCCCCTGGGGCGTGACATCCTGAGCCGGATCGTCTACGGCGCGCGGCTCTCGATCCCGGTCGGCGTAGCCGCCGTCGTCCTGGCCGTATGCCTCGGGGTTGTGGTGGGGAGCGTGGCGGGCTTGACCGGCGGGGTGGCGGACGAAGTCATCATGCGCGCCACCGATGTCATGTTGGCGTTTCCCACCGTGATCCTGGCCATGGTGATCACTGCGGCGCTCGGTGCTGGGATTCAGAACGCCGTCGTTGCGATCATGGTGGCGTGGTGGCCATCGTACGCGCGTCTCGTTCGGGGGCTCGTCCTGTCTGTGCGCGAGCGGGAGTACGTAGAGGCGGCCCGCGCCGTCGGCGCGGCCCGGCTTCGCATCTTCCTCCGCCACGTTCTGCCGGGCATGATTTCCCCCGTCGTCATCCTGGCCACACTGGATGTCGGCCACGCGATCCTGACGTTCGCGTCGCTCAGCTTCCTCGGGCTTGGACCGCCGCCTCAGATTCCGGAATGGGGGTCCATGATCGCATCCGGGCGGAACTATCTCGGTGAGTGGTGGATCAGCACGTTCCCCGGGCTGGCCATCCTCAGCCTCGTGCTGGCGTTCAATGTGGTGGGCGACAGCCTGCGAGATCTTCTGGACCCGAGGTTTCGGAAGGCCTGACGGGCAAGGCCAGGAATTGACACACATCAGCGACAGGGGAGGCCACACATGCCCACGCCGGAGGAGTTTGCCGAGGCGCAGCGTGCCCGGTTCGAGGAGGAGCTCTCCGACCTGCTCCGCATTCCCAGCATCAGCACGCTGCCGGCCCACCGGGAGGACATGCAGCGGGCCGCGCGGTGGATCGCCGATCGCCTGCGGAGGACTGGCCTCGACGCCGAGATCATCGCCACCCAGCGGCACCCGGTAGTTTACGTCGAGTGGGTGGGCGCGCCGGGACGCCCCATGCACTGCCCTGACGAGAAACTCGACCTGGTGCACTTCCACAACGGCATCCACGCGGTGATGCGGTTCTGGGAGCGCATGGCAACCACGTAGTGCGGCTAAAAGGATCTCGCGCTGCTATCGCCAATTGGCGTGGCGTGGAATCTCGAACGCGTGACCTCCCGAATGCCCCCCGCCCCCTCTACCGTTACCTTGAACGTGCCTACGGTCTGGATCTACGTTCCCTAGCACTGTTCCGCATCGGGTTGGCGGCCCTCATCATCGGGGATCTTATCTGGCGCGCGCAGGACCTACGCGCCTTCTACACGGACTTTGGGGTGCTCCCCCGCGCCGTCCTGCTGGATCGATTTGCGGACCAGTGGCTGATCTCGTTGCACCTGTTGAGCGGGGAGACGCTGGTTCAGTCGTTCATGTTCATGCTGGCGCTGGGCCTCGGCGTGATGCTGCTGGTTGGCTATCGCACCAAACTGGCGACGATCGCCTCCTGGGTGTTGCTGATTTCGCTGCAGAACCGTAATCCGATCATTCTCCAAGGCGGCGACATCCTGTTCCGGATGCTGGTGTTCTGGGCGATGTTCCTCCCCCTGAACGCTCACTTTTCCTTCGATCGCGCGCTGGACAACTCCGACGCCGAGCCCCCGCAACGCGTGTTCACGATCGGGTCGGTCGCGCTCTTGGCCCAGGTGGCGTTCCTGTATGGGTTTGCCATGATGTTGAAGAGCGCGCCGCAGTGGCGGACAGAGGCCAGTGCGGTCTATTATGCGCTCAGCCTCGAGCAAATGGCCACCCCCGTGGGCCGTTTCTTGCTGCACTTCCCTGGTTTCCTCAGAGTGCTGACGTTTCTCACACTGAGAATTGAGGCGCTCGTCCCGGTGCTCCTCTTTTGGCCCTTCGCCTCAGGACCGGTGCGTACCGCTGCCGTGGTCTTGATGATCGCGTTCCAGCTCGGCCTCTTGGTGGGCCTCCATCTCGGTCACTTCCCATTGGTCGCGCTGGTGGCCGTGATCGGGCTTCTCCCCACGTGGGCGTGGTCGAAGGCGGAGGAGCGCTGCGGCACACGGCACGCCGTGACGGTCTATTACGATGGAACGTGCGAATTTTGCCGGAAGATGGTGCGCATCCTCGCGGCCTTTCGGCTGGCGGGCGGGACCGTGATCCGACGGGGGCAGGACGACCCGCACGCGCTCGCGGAGATGACCCGCGAGGATTCCTGGGTGGTCGTGGATCGTGGCGGCACGCATTACTTCAAGTCGGCGGCGCTGGCGGCCGTCCTGAGAGGTTCCGTCTTGGGGCCGCTGGCGTGGATGCTCGCGCTCTCTCCCGTGCGGGCGATCGCGGACCGGCTCTATGAGTGGATCGCCAGCCATCGAACCCTGCTGACGGGCCTCGCCACCCCGCTGCGGGACCGGCCGCTGGAACTGCGGGCCCATTGGCTCACGAGCGCGCTCGCGGCGTTCTTCTTGGCCTACGTCCTTTGGTGGAACCTGGGCACCGTGAGCGCACGCGTCGCGATGCCGGATCGATTCCGCTGGATTGGGGTGGCGACGCGAACGGACCAGATGTGGGATATGTTCGCCCCATACCCGCTGCTGGACGACGGCTGGTACGTGATCCGGGGCGTACTCCAAAATGGCAGGGAGGTGGACGTCTTCCGCGATGGAGCGCCGGTGTCGTTCGCCAAGCCGAGCGCGGCCGCGATCGCCGCGCAATACAAGGACGAGCGCTGGCGGAAGTACCTCATGAACCTCTATCTCGCCGTCAACAGCGATTATCGTTTGTACTACGGGCGGTATCTGTGCCGGGAATGGAATGCGGGAAAGGCGGCGGATGATCCGACGCAGTTGAACACGTTCGACATTTATTTCATGATCCGCACGAACGTCCCCTGGACGCAGCCGCCGAGGGTCCACGAGAAGGCGTTGCTCCACAGTCACCGTTGCCGGTGACGTCTTCGAAGCGTGAGCTGGGTTGGTTAGCGGAAGACGAGGCTCTTGACCACCACGGGCACGACATACTGATCGGGCATGAGGCTCCCGATATCCACGTAGTCGAACTCGCGCAGGGCGACCTGATCGATGCACACGAGCGGGCCGGCGACGCCGCACTCTTCGCGGAGCGCGCGGCCCACCAGCCCGGCGACGTCGGCGTCGATCACGACGAGCAGGGGGTGTCCGGCCCCGACCGTCTCCGGCAGGGCCGCGACGATCCCGTTGCACAATTCCGACACCGCGGCGTACTGCGGTCCGTGGTGCCAGTGGATGGCCAGGGCAAACCGATCCTGACCGTCCTGTAGATCGAGCCGCCGCAGCGCACGGCGTACGGCGTCGGCCACCCGCCGTCGCGAAGGCGGGGAGCCGAATCCCCGCACGGCGGCGACGGGCATGTTGCGGACCGGGAGCACGCCGTCATCGGACAGGAAGATGGTGTTGCCGCTCACCTGCACGGTATATTGCGAGGCGCCGATGCACGTCGCGCGGATCCGCTCCCGGGGTTCCAGGATGTTCCGGTCGCGGCAGCGGGCGAGGAGCGCTCGGGCCAGGCGGGGCCCCAGATCGCCGAACTCGGCGGCCTCGCACCCGTAGATGTACTCCGCCACCCCTCCGGAGAACACGAGGTGCGAGAACGGACCCTGCGCCTGCAGGCGTTCCGTGATCCACAGCCCGTCGCGGCCGGCCGGGAGCGGCTGTCCGCTGATCACCCGCACGATGCACTCGGCCATACGGTCTGCGATGGCATCCAGCACGGCCGCCGGTGCGCTATTTCCTGACGCGACATCCGCGCCGGCGTCGCGCGCGAACTCGCGGCCGCGTTCCTCGATTCTACACAGCGTGCCGTCGCCGTCCCACGCCAGGAGCCGCGCCCCCACGTGGATGGCCGCCGTGGCCTGCACGGTGCCCTTGTGGCACACCGCAAACTTGGTCGTCCCGCCGCCGATGTCGACGTTCAGGACCACCGCGTGCTCGGGCTCCCGTGAGAGAGCGGCCGCCCCCGAGCCGTGGGCCGCCAGCAGACTCTCGAGATGCGGGCCCGCCGTGGCGCACACAAACTTGCCGGCGTCCGCGGCGAACAACTGGATGAGCGGCGCGGCGTTCTCTTTCATGGCCGCCTCCCCCGTGGTGATCACGGCCCCGGTGTCGATCTCGGAGCGGGGGAGTTCGGCTTCGCGGTAGGCGTCCTCGATGAACCGCGCCACGCCCGCAGTATCGATCTGCGACGCTGAGGCGTAGGGGGTGAGGATGACGCGCGACCGAAAGGTGACGTCCCGTTTCACGACCTGGTACCGGCTCGACAGATACCGGCCCTGACGGGTCAGCACCAACTCGGAGAACACCAGGTGGGACGTCGAGGACCCGATGTCGATCCCCGCGCTGCGAAAGCGGACGTGCTCTCCAACGTAGACCGCGGGGTCCGCGTCCCCCCCCAAGTGGATATGTTCTTGGTCGTCCTCGTGCATCGGCGGCTCGCGCTAAACTCGCACCGAGAAGGTCTCCATCTTGACGGGCACCCCGCGCGCGGCGCAGCGCTCGACGAACATGCGGTGGATGCGTGGGTCCTGGTCCTCGTACTCGATTTGATTGCCTCCGTCTTTCTTGCTCTTGTCGACCCC
>Ga0070706_100005656_pt1 | contig 11892 bp, 18 predicted proteins | sample KBSK5501metaG_FD_65476 | JGI IMG/M metagenome (GOLD analysis project Ga0070706, IMG submission 65476) | Corn, switchgrass and miscanthus rhizosphere microbial communities from Kellogg Biological Station, Michigan, USA - KBS K5-50-1 metaG | ecosystem: Host-associated > Plants > Roots >...
TCCAACATCGAGCGGGAAAAGCGCAGCGCCCGTCCCGCGACGATTCACAGGATCGCTCATGCTTTGCGTGTTCCCGTTGCCGCAATCACCCGTGATTTCTACGAATTGGAGGGACCAGCAGCCTTACAACGGCTGCAAGTCACGTCGCTCAGCCCCCGTCTCTTAGGGCGATCGGGGCAATTCAGTCAACCACCATATTCATATGAGGGGAAAAGGAATGACCGCAAGCCAAGCAACACGCCCGAGCAGCGCCCTGCTTACCCCGGCGGAGGTCGCTGCAGCGTTCAGGGTCGACCCCAAGACCGTCACTAGGTGGGCGAAGTCCGGCAAGCTCAACTCGATCCGCACTCTGGGGGGTCACCGGCGTTACCTGGAATCTGAGGTTCTGGCCAAGCTTTCCGACGCCGAAGGGCTCGAGGAGCCACGTCACTGGGCGGCCCGTGACAGAGGTCCGTTTCGTGCTCGATGAGAAGACGGAGTGAGCGCAATGGCGGGCACCGGTCCTCTGGCCGCGGCTTCGGGGCTACCTCCGGCACCTGGCATGGGGGCCGAGCGGATGGGGATAACTTGGCTGACCGAAGTCCTGCCACCGGACACCGGATACCAGCCTCGCCACCGCTCGACGCGCCAGGGCGAACTCGACATCGATCGGCTCGAGGACAGCTGGCATGACCATTTGCCAGAACCGGAGAGCAAGTTTGCCGACGCGGGTCCCTCAAGCGACATTGTCGAGGTCACGGGGGATAGCTCTGCGCAGTGCTTTCTCGATCAGATGACGGTCGGCGATGTCCGTCGCATTCTGGAGGGCTGCGCACTCCAGAATGTGACGAGAGTCGTTGCGGAGTTGGTACAACTTATCGCTCATTCATCACACACTCCCGCCACGATCACGAGGGCATGGAGTGAGTTTGAAGAGGCAACATGCGATGTTTACGCATCGCACCTTCGATATCGCAACTGGTCGGCGCTCGTCAGGCGGGCCGAGCTGGGTGCTTGTCCGCATGACGAAGCGGCGGAGAGCGTGCTCAGCTACGCCGATTACGCCTGGCAGCTGATCACGCAGGGTCCCATGAGCGCCGGCGCGCCGGCTGCCGTGCAGGTCACGGCCACGCGGACCCGATGAGACCGGCAGGTTCCCCGCCCTTGGGGAAGGCGGGGGACCTGCCATTCATCAACTAGCTGCCCGGCACTTAGTCCGGGTCTGAATTACAACCGGGCCGCGGCCCGAACAGGTAAGTGCTAATCTCTAATTCCAATTGTTACCGACGCCGAACGCAGTTGAATTTCCGGGGATTATCATGTCAATTATGGCGCTACTGGAATTTCTGGAAGAGTCGGTCTATAGGCCTCTTCGGGGGCATCGGCCTCCCCGACCTGTGGCGGCCGGCGGCAACCGACCAGCCGGGTCAGCGACCTGCTACGGCGTGAGAGGCTGACCGTGCGATACCTAGACATCGACGCCACGAAGAAGATTTCCAAGATCGGGCTCGGCACCTGGCATTTCGGATCCCCGGAATGGAACGACGGCGAGGATTGTGCCAGGCGAAACGCACATGCAATCGTCAGCCGCGCACTGGAGCTGGGCATCACCTTGTTCGACACGGCGGAAATATACGGCGTCGCGGCGCATTGCCGATCCTGCCGCGCCTTGGTTCATGGCCTGGCAGTGCGAGATACCGCCCGCATCGGCGGATTCGGGCGGAGCGAACGGATCCTCGGCGAAGCGCTGGGAGAAGGCCATGATGCCTTCCTCGCCACAAAGTTCTATCCGACCGTGCCCTTCAGCCCGGCGATGGATCGGCATGCTGCGGCGAGCGCACGTCGTCTCGGAACACGCCGAATCGACCTATACCAGCTTCATCAGCCCGGTCGTCTGCTCCGCACCGACAGGGTCATGCGAGCGGTACGCCAATTGCAACGAGCGCGCCTGGTAACCGAAGTCGGTATCAGCAACGGCTCCCTTGCGGCGTGGAGCACTGCGGAGAAAGCACTAGGCAGCCGGGTTCTGAGCAACCAGGTGGCGTACAGCCTGGTGGCGCGATCGGCTGAGCGGGACCTGCTGCCGTTCGCGGAGTCGAACGGTCGCTTCGTGATCGCCCATAGCCCGCTGGCTCGCGGCTTCCTGACAGGAAAATATGACAGGCGGAAAGCCCCGCCGGACGTTTCGCGATCGTCGACACCGCTTTTCCTGCCCGAGAACCTTGACCGGGCGGCGGAGCTGATGGCCACACTGCGCGAGGTGGCGCACGCACACTCGGCGACCCCGGCACAGGTCGCGCTGGCATGGGTTATCCGTCATCCGGCGGTTGCTGCCATTCCGGGTGCCGTCAATGTTGAGCAGCTTGAGGAGAACGCCGCCGCGGCGGATATCGAGCTCGCCGAAGCTGAATACAAGGCGCTGCAGGCCGTGTCGAGTCAGTTCGTGCCGTCCCCTGGGCCAGCATCGCGAGGCCGCCGAATGCGCCGCCGCGTCGCGGCATGGCTGGCGCGGCAGCCTTCTCTGGCCTAGCTGGTTAGGTGTCCGAGCCGGACGCGGTCTAGGGGCGCAGTCTGGGCCACCAGGCCGGAACGGCCCTCCGGTACTGCTCATACGCCGCGCCGAATTGCCGGGCGAGCGTGGGCTCCTCGTACCAGGTTGCGAACGCCCACATCATGGCGGCTACCAGCGCCGCGTAGACAACCAGCACCAGCCGCCCGAACAACAGCGCCTGGCCGAGGATCGCCGCGACTACGGCGAGGTACATGGGGTTGCGCACGTACCGGTACAACCCGCCGACTACGAGGTGCACGGGCGGTGCAACCGGCGCGGGCGTGCCCAGGCCCTCGACCACGAACCGGGTGAAGGCGTGAACCAGCACCAGCCCGCCTGCCAGCACCAGCGCACCGCCAAGCACCCTGGCGGGCAGCCACCAGGTGGTGCCCTGCCAGCCGGTCAGCAACCATGGCACGAGTCCGGCGGCCGTACCGGGGGCAAGCGCCATGAATACCGAACTGCCCACCGCCGCCATCCACCGGCGCATGCGGCCAGTATCCGCGAGCCAGACAATCAGTGGAAGATAGTCAGTAACAGCGATTACGTGCTCGACCTGTAGGTGCGCGATGCGAACGATGGCAGGAGGTCCTGACGTCGCTGCCGTCTTCGCCGAGTTGGCGGAGATGCTGGCCAGCGATCCGGATATCGAGAAATACCTGACGACGGTATGCCGACACTGCGTCCGGCTCGTCGGCACCGACGCCGCCGCGGTCGTCTACGCGACGTGTCATGGCGCTGACCTATCCGGGGTCGCCGGATCGGATAACCGCGGCCGCGGACTTGCCCATAGCGCGCTCAGCGCGGCCGACGGCCCGTGGCACGAGACAGTCCGCTCAGGTCAGCTCGTCACGATTGGCAACCTGGCAGTTCAGGCGGAGCGCTGGCCCCTGTTCGTGGCGATGGCAATGCGCGCGGGATTCACCGCCGTCACGATGATCCCAGTCGGCCCGCAGGACGGCCGGGTCGGCGCGCTCGCGCTTCTAGGCCGCACGGAGCCAGATGCCCACGGCGTCCTGCTCGCGCTGTCGCTTGCCGATGCCGCGGCAGCCGGCCTGGATCTCTGCGCTGAACTGCGGCGGCAGGAGACCGCGATTGCCCAGCTGCAGTCGGCCCTGGCCAGCCGGATCGTTATCGAGCAGGCGAAGGGCATCCTGGCTGAACGGTGCAAGGTCACGCCCGATGAGGCGTTCGGCGTGCTGCGACGGCAGGCCCGCACCAATCAGCAGGCGCTGGCAGATCTTGCCCGCGCCGTCATCAGCGGGACCGCCGACCTTGCTAGACCAGATCCCGCGAAGCGGATATGAGCGCGACCAAGCTGGCGCCCCAGGTCCTCGCCCTGTCTTCCTCGCCGGGCTCCAGGGTGTTCTGTCTGGTCACGATGAAGCTCTCTGGATCGGCGACAATTGCGTACCCCTGATGCCGGAGCGCGCGGCTGATTCCCTTGGACGCGCGGCCGGTAAGAGCGGCAGGTCCCGGCATCCGCGTGTCGAAGGCGGCTGCCTTGCCGCCGACCTTGCTCTTTCCGAGCCCGTCCAGCCATTCGCGCAGACCTCCGGCCACCGCGTCCGGTTCAAGGACGACGCCGCTGTCGGCCTCCTCGGCCATCTTCGCCGCGCCCTGGCGGGTTGAGGCGCGGGTCATGCCGTGCACATGCGTCGGACCGCCGACCACGACTAGGTCAGCGTCTTTGATCTGGTCTGGGCTCGCCTGCGCCACGGGGACCACCGAGACGATGCAGCCATCGACGAGGCCCATCCCGATCGCGTCGGCGATCTGGCGAGTGTTGCCAAACATCGATTCATAGACGACCACAGCCCGCATGGCGTACCTCTTTCTCGACGTGCATTCATTTATACGTTTCAACAATTCCCGCGGGGCCGACGTCGCTGGCAGAGGCCAAGGTCACCAGCAGGCACGACGCACGACCCGAGTACCGGGGATAGGTTGGTCTGGCCATGGTTGCGATCGCATCGCTTTGCGTGTTCTGCGGCTCGTCGACGCCGCCTGATGCCCGCTACCGGCACACCGCCAGGGCGCTCGGCGCTCTCGTCGCGAGCAGGGGCATCGGACTGGTTTATGGCGGTGGCAGAGTCGGACTCATGGGGGCGATCGCCGATGCGGCCCTGGCAGCCGGCGGCCGCGTTGTCGGCGTCATTCCTACCGGCCTGTTCAGCCGCGAGGTAGCCCACACCGAGCTCACCGAACTGCACGAGGTAGGCACGATGCACGAGCGCAAGCAGCTCATGTACGACCTGGCCGACGGCTTCGTCGCGCTGCCTGGTGGCCTCGGCACGCTGGAGGAGCTCGCCGAGGTGACCACCTGGTCCCAGCTCGGACTCCACGCCAAGCCGGTCGTCCTGCTCGACGTCGACGGATTCTGGGATCCGCTGGTGGCGCAGCTTGATCGCATGGTTGCAGTCGGCCTGCTCAAGCGGTCCAACCGCGAGCTGATCGAGCGGGCCAGCTCGCCAGAGGATGCCCTGGCCGCGCTTGCCCGCGCCCGCCCGCCGAGTGAGGAGAAGTGGATCACTCCCGCCGAGCGATAACCAGGCGGATAAGGGAACCCTTAATCGGCTGTCGCAGTGCCCGGGCGGTCGAACTACAGTCAACATTGGGTTAATGCGGCCAACGGCTCGGGAGGTGAACGGGTGGGCAGCAGGCAGACAGAACGAGATACCCGCCGCGGACCAAACCGCAGCAAGCCGGCGGCACGCCAGGAGCCGGACGAGGCCGCCGAGGTGCTGCGTGGCATCTGGTCTGCTAGCGGCCAGACCGCCGCCGAGCTGGACGAGCTGTTCGGACCGGCCAAGTCTTGCAAGAATATGCGGGATGTCGGATTCGGCGGGCTGGCCGACTCGGGCAAGGATCTGCGCGCCGCGTGGCGGGCGACCCTGGAGCGGGAAGGTAAGCTCAGCGGCCGCTCGGGCAGCGTCGCCGACCTGGTGCTCGGCTCAGCCGAGCGCGGACGCAAGTAGCTGGCCGACCGGTTGATGGACCGCCCAGAGACCGTTGGCGAACTAGCGGACGCGCTGCGTCGGGGCGGCTACCTCGCCGACCGCGGGCTGGCCACCGCGCTGTTCGTGGCGGTAAGGATGCATCGACCAGTACTGCTGGAAGGCGAAGTCGGCGTCGGGAAGACCGAAGTCGCGAAGGTGCTGGCGGCTGTCTTCGGCCGCAAGCTGATCAGGCTGCAATGCTACGAGGGCATCGAGGTCAACCAGGCCCTGTATGAATGGGATTACGCCAGGCAGATGCTCCACATCAGGGCGTTGTCTGAGCGGCAGATCGCGGAGTCTGACGCGGTCGACAAGCTTTTCGGGCCGAAGTTCCTGCTCGAACGGCCGCTGCTCGAGGCAGTGAGAGCCGGCGAGCGGGCGGTCTTGCTGATCGACGAGGTCGACCGAGCCGATGACGAGTTCGAGGCATTCCTGCTCGAAGTCCTCTCCGATTTCCAGATCAGCATCCCAGAGATCGGCACGATCAAAGCGGACAGCCCGCCGCTTGTGATTCTCACCTCGAACCGCACCAGGGAACTGCACGACGCGCTGAAACGGCGCTGCCTGTACCACTGGATCGGATACCCGCCGCCCGACCGCGAAACGGAGATCGTCCTGCTGAAGGAGCCGGGCGTCGGTGCGGCGCTCACCCGCAAGGTGGTCGCGGCCGTGAACCGGCTCCGCGAACTCGACCTCGCGAAGCCACCGGGTGTTGCCGAGACGATCGACTGGGCGCGGACCCTCCACTTCCTGGGCGAGACCGACCTCGGAACTGCGGCGGCCAGCGACACGCTGGGCGCGGTCGTCAAGGAGCGCGACGACCTCGAGCTTGTCCGCGACAATCTCGCGGACATCACCTCAGGTGGCTGAGAGTCCGGTGGCTGAACGCCAGGAGTTCGTCCACCTGCTGGTCGGGTTCGGCAGCGAACTGCGCGCCGCGGGGCTCGCTGTCGGCACCGGGGACATCATGAGCTACTGCGCCGCGATGGCCGAACTAGACCCGGCCGACCTCGCTGACCTGTACTGGGCGGGCCGTGCGGTCCTGGTTTGCCGCAGGGACGACATCGGCACCTACGACCGCGTATTCAGGCGTTTCTTCCTGGCTGATGACGACCAGGTCGCCGAAATCTTGCAGCTCAATGCGGCCGCGGCTAGCCAGGTAAGCCAGGCCGCGCTCGTCCTCCCGGCCACCGAGCCAGGGCCCGAGGAGACGAGCGAGGAGGCCGTGGGTGGCCTGATGGCCTCGGATGTCGAAACCCTCAGGCGCAGGTCCTTCGCGGCCTGCACCCCCGCCGAACTCGCCGCCGTCCGGCGGATCATGGCGCGCATGAGGCTGAACCCGCCCCGGCGGCGCACCAGGCGTACCGCGCCAGCCCGCCGGGGTTCCGCACCCGACCTGCGCCGGATGGTCCGCCGCTCGATGCGCATGCACGGTGAGCCAGCTGAGCTCTGCTGGCGGGCCCGCAAGGCGCGCCCGCGGCCGCTCATCCTGATCCTCGACGTGTCGGGTTCGATGGCCGACTACTCGCGCAACCTGCTCCAGTTCGCCTACTCGGCCAGGCGCGCGGCGACGAGGGTGGAGGTGTTCTGCTTCGGCACCCGAATGACGAAGATCACCAGAGAGCTCGACCACCGCCGACCAGACGACGCGCTGGCACGGGCCGCGCGGACGGTTTTCGACTGGGAAGGCGGGACGAGGATCGGGGCGTCGCTCGAGTCGTTGGTACGGGACTGGGGCCGTCGCGGGCTGTGCCGCGGCGGGATCGTCGTGATCTGTTCCGACGGCCTGGATCGCGGCGACCCCGCGACGCTCGCCGCGGCGATGGAGCGGCTGTCGCGGCTTAGCTACCGGATCATCTGGCTGAACCCGCACAAGGGCGCCGATCCAGCCTTCCGCCCGAGCGCGCTCGGCATGATGGTCGCCGCACCGCGCGTCGACCTGCTGCTGTCGGGTCATGACCTGAGCAGCCTCGAGGAGTTCGCGACGCTGCTTCCCTCGATCAACTGACCTGCATGCGATCTAGAATGTCTCCCCGAGCCGATGAGACCGTGGAGCGTGGCGTGACCGAGGCCAGGGACTGATGATCCGGCTGGGCTCCGCGGCCGGCTACCCCTTCGAGGGCCCGAGACTGCTCGCCGGCTGGACGCCGCCCGCGAGCGCCGCTGTCTTCGCCATCTTGTACCGGCCCGATCCGGACGCCAGGCCCGGCCGGTACGCGGTCAGCTACGTGGGGCATAGCGGGGACCTGTCCGCCGATCGCTTCCCGTTCAAGCATCCGCGCTCGTCGTGCTGGGTCCGCCGGGCAGGCGACCGCTGGAAGGTCTACATCGCCACCTACGAGGTCCCCGGCGGCGGCCCTGGGCACCGCGAGCAGATCGTCCGTGAGCTGGTCGCGGTTTATCGTCCCGGCTGCAACTCGCAGCAGTACGACCAGGCGTGGAAGGACGAATGGATCGGTGACTATACCGCGCCGACCGCGAAGTCGGTCACCAGGCGCGGGCCCGACCAGGCCTAGCGGCACCGCGCCGAGCTTTATCTGTCGGCGGCGAATCCGACCGCGTCGAGCAGGCGGGACCGGCGCCGACCTGACGCCGGCCTGGCCGGCTCGCTGGCCAGGCTCGCCTCAGGCGCTGCTGCGGACGGCGTGACGTCAGCGACGATCTCCTCGGCCATCCCGTACAACAGGGGCAGCGCGCCGGCCACGACGCCGCCGGTCCGGTTAATGTGCTCCACGCCCGGGCCGATTAGCTTCGCATGCCCGAGGATCGTCGCTGCTGAATCAAAGCTCTCCTCCAGGTTCGCCGCGATCCGATTCAGCAGCGAGCCGGTCCAGTACAGGTAGAACGCGAGCCCGGCGATGAGCAGGACGATGACGATCACGGTCAGGACGACTAGGGCGGTCATGACTTCACCTTTCCGAGGACCCGGCCAAGGAAGAGGTGGTGCTGCAGACCCTCGGCCAGCACGGCCTCCACTCCGTCGGCAACCTGCGGGATGAGCGCGGTGTCCGCCGTGTTTGCCGCGGCGGCCTTGAGCGTCTCCCTGACCTGCACCACGTGCCGATCGATGATCTTCACCAGGTAGATCAGCAGGCTGAGCAGGGCGGCGACCGCCAGCACCACGACAAAGCCCACGATGATCACGCTCACCCACAGCGTGTGCTCGGTCGATGTCATAGCCAGCTCGCGCATCGCTACCCTCCCAGCCTTTCGCGACCGCGCTGCAGGCCGCCGATGATAACCGTGGCGTGCTCGATGGTCGTACGCAGCCCGGCGAGCGCGGCAGTGTTCTGCACGGCCTCGGCCAGCTCAGCGTTGATCTTCGGGGCTTCGTCGCCGATCGCCCTGGCCAGCATGAGAATCGGCACCACGAGCGCGACCACCACAAGGACGATCACGCCGCCGATCACGTAGCCGAGGATCCAGCCGAATGTGCTGGTGCTCGCGAGGGCCGCCGCATGGCTACTCATCTGTCGCTCCTTCGCCCGCTCACACGGTTTCGCAGAAGTCCCTGACCGGCTTAAGGCTGGCGTTCACGGATGTCAGCCGGTCCGGCACGGTGCTGGTCAGTTGCGCGACGGCGGCAACCCCGCCGGTTACCTGGCGCAGCGTCGCCAGGATGGCCCGCAAGTGGAATATGACGCGCAACAAACCCACCGCGGTAATGCCGATGATCAGCGCCGCGACGATGAGGGTGAACCAGGCTGCTGCAGGCATGGCTGTCGCTCCTAACCCAGTAGCTTGGCGACAGATCCGGCGTACCGTACCGCGCCGATCGAGATGGCGCCGACCGTAGCGTCGGTCGTCGCGAGACCCTCGGGAACGCCTTCGAGTTCGCCGACAAGCGCACCGCCGCCGGCCAGGATGTTGTCGCAGGCGGCCCTGATCCGCTCTAGGGCGGCGAGCACCCGGTTGAGCAGCGCGATCACAACCGGCAAGATCACCAGCAGCAGAATCGCGTTGCCTATCCACCACAAGACCATGGCGTGTTCTCCTCAGCTCGCAGCCTGATAGGGGACGAAGAACCGGCGGAACACCCGCCGCAGTGCCATCAGCGCGGCGCGCACTCCGATCGCGAAGCCTGCGGCGGGCGCCGCCGCGGATTGAACGGCCTCGCCACGCTCGGCCCTGGTGATCTGGCTCGCCAGGTTGGCCGCGAAATCGCGCATCAGCACGGCAGTGACGTCCGCGATCATGCCTCGCCCGTACTGGGCGGCGGCCCCGGCGAGCTGCAGGTCCTGAGTGACCGCCACCTTGGTGCCGCGGCCGGCTGCGGCCAGGGTCGCGGACACGACCATGGACGCCTGGCCACGGCCGCGTTCCTCGGCTCCGGTCGCATGTACGACGATGCGCTTGGCTGCCTCGTCCCGTTCTGTGATTTCAGCGGTTCCGGCGAACTGGAGCCTGACCGGCCCCATCCGCACCGCTACCCGGCCGCCGTACCTGTCATCGCCGAGGCTCTCCGTCAGCTCGGCACCTGGCAGGCAGCTGGCCACCAGGGGGATGTCGCCGAAGAACTGCCACACCTTGCCCACCGGCTGCGCGACCTCAAAGTCGTTGCTGATCAGCATCGCGTCTCTTTCCTGACGTATGAAGGCGGGCTCGACTCGAACCGGGCGCGGCAGCCCGGCGAGCAGAAGTAATAGCTGACGCCCTCGTAATCGAGCGGCCGGCCCGCCGGGCCGGCTGTCACTGTCATGCCGCAGACCGGATCGATGGTCTCGGGTCCTGCTGGCGCAGACTTTCCCGCTCCGTCCCGCTCGGCGTGTTCCGGCGCGCCCAGCTTTCCGGCCGCCCGCAGCTGGACGAGCTCGGCAAGGATCGCGACGGCGATTTCGGTGTGCGAGGTCTTGCCGAGGTCCAGGCCTGCCGGAACTCGCACCTGGTCAAGGTGCTCCTTGGCGACGCCGCGTTCGGCGAGGTAGCCGAGCACGGCCGCGCCGCGCCTGCGGGACCCGACCAGTCCCAGATACGCGGGCTGGGCAGTGACGGCCTGCTCGATCGCGTCCTCATCACCATGGCCCTGAGTCGCCACCACCACCATGGACCGCTCGCCCGCGTCGGCCGCGGTGAACTTCGTCCAGTCGAGCAGGTCGGCCCGCCAGCTAAGCGCCTTGGCCAGATCCACCAGTGCGTGTGCCATCGGCGAGCGGCCGACCACGACCAGATGCGGCGCGGGCTGCACAGGCTCGATATAGACCTCGAGCGCTCCTTCGCTCTGGCAGGCGATCGGCACCACGGTCATCCCATCGGGGATCGCGTCACCGAACTTGTCCGTGCTCCCGAGCAGCAGTAGCCGCGGGGCTCCCTCGGCGATCACCGCCTGGGCCTGCCGGATCACCGAAGGCTCGGCGCAGGCGCCGCCAATCCATCCGTGCACCTCCCCGGACTCGGTGATGATGGCACGGGAGCCTAGCTGGCCAGAGGTCGGGCCTTGCCGCCAGACCACGGTGGCGAGCGCGACCGGCTCGCCGCGGCCAGCGAGCGCGGAGGCCTGCTCGATTACCTGCCACGGGTCCATTGTGCTAGTCGTCCGCTCGTACGGGCGGTACGCCGGAGACGTCGCGACGGTGGACGATTGCCTCCCAGACCCGGTCCGGCAGCAGCGGCATGTCGATGTTGCGGACACCGGTGCCGGAGATTGCGTCAATGACCGCGTTTACGAATGCCGCCGGGCCGCCAACGGCCGCGCACTCCCCGACGCCCTTTGCCCCGATCGGATGGTGCGGGCTGGGCGTCACGACCTCGCTGTGCAGCTCGAAGCCCGGTGTCTCCCAGGCGGTCGGCAGCAGGTAGTCCATGTAGTTCGAGCCGACGCAGTTGCCCTCGGCGTCGAAGGTGATGAACTGCATGTTGGCCATGGCGTAGGCCTCGGCCAGGCCGCCCATGATCTGGCCCTCGACGATCATCGGGTTGATCCGCACGCCGCAGTCGTCGACGGCAACAGTGTTCAGCACGTCCCAAACCCCGGTCTCCGGGTCGACCTCGACGGTGACTATGTAGACGGCGAACGGCCAGGTCAGGTTCGGCGGGTCATAGTACGCGGTGTTCTCCAGGCCTGGCTCCATGCCGTCCGGCATGTTGCTGTAGGCCGCCATCGCGCATTCCTGGATTGTCACGCCGCGGTCAGGCGAGCTGCGGATGTAGAACCTGCCGAGCTCCCACTCGACGTCCTCCTCCGATACTTCGAGCAGATGGGCAGCCAGCCTCCGTGCCTTGGCCCTGATCTTCCTCGCCACCATGGATACTGCGGCGCCCGCGACCGGAGTGCTGCGGGACGCATAGGTGCCCATCCCGAACGGCGCGGTGTCGGTGTCGCCCTCCTCGACGATCACGTCCTCAGCTGGCAGGCCGAGCTCGTGC
>Ga0070706_100005657_pt1 | contig 11892 bp, 14 predicted proteins | sample KBSK5501metaG_FD_65476 | JGI IMG/M metagenome (GOLD analysis project Ga0070706, IMG submission 65476) | Corn, switchgrass and miscanthus rhizosphere microbial communities from Kellogg Biological Station, Michigan, USA - KBS K5-50-1 metaG | ecosystem: Host-associated > Plants > Roots >...
TCCATTCTTTCACCTTCAAGTTGATCTCGCGTAGGGGCGATTGCGCTCGCATGCGAGCGCAATCGCCCCTCCTGAATTTTGCCCAGCCGCTCTTTGAATTTAACGATGTGCGCGTAGGATTCGTCAATGCGCGCCGGCGTGAGTTTGCCCTCATGCAAGAGTTTCTCGACAATCGCAATCGTTTTCGCCGCGTTGTCAGGATTGTACTGTAGTTGATTCGCAATTGCGAGCACATCCACGCCCGCCTGAAGGGTGAGCAGCACCACTTGCTCGTAGCCATAGTACTGCGCGGTCGCCCCCATCTGCATGTCGTCGGAAATCACAACGCCGTTCTAGTGCAATCGCTCGCGCAAAATGCCAGTGATGATCGCCTTTGATAACTTGTCATTTCGATGAAGGGCGAGCACTTTGCCAATATGGAAACAGAGGTCCAAGGTTTGGACAGATCGCACTGATCTGCGGAAAATTGGGCTGAAGGCTGGTCACTTCCGTCCAAAATTCGAGCATTTCGAGTATTGCTCGTTCATGAATTTACAGCCGTCGAGCGTTGTGAACGGATGACCCAAGTAGCCAGCACAAGTCTACTGAGAACTTTTTCTCACTTAAACAACTTCAGGCCTTTCCATGTCCAAACGATATCAGTCCGACTCCCACCAAAATCACAACCATTGCCACAACAGTCATCACAGTGCTATGTTCTCCAGCGAATATCACCCCCAGACAAACTGCCACTACAGGGTTAACATATGCGTAGCTGGTGGCCAGCGCTGGTCGTACATGTCGTAGCAGATAGCCATAAACAGAGAACGCAAGCAAGGAGCCGAACGTGATCAGGTAGAGCAAAGCCAACAGAGATTGCATGGTGGGTACACTCGTTATCCTTTGTCCAAGGATCAGGCCCAGGACAGTAACGAATACTCCCCCGATTAGCATCTGGGCTGCGCTGGCCATCAGACCTGGCGGAAGTTGGAGATGATGACTCCAGGCTGATCCAAATGCCCAGCATAGGGGAGAGAGCATCATGATAGGTGCTCTTTTGGGAATGGTTGTATCAAGTAGCCAGTACAGAGGGTTTTTGGTCCTCACAGACCACTTCGGTTTGCAAATAAATTGTATACTAGCTGACATGCCGAGCAAAACCGACGAACATTTTCCCACTCACGGAAGCAGAGAAGAGATGATCGCTGGCTCCTGCACTCAACACTCAGGATGCAATTTTCGCACATTACGGGCATCGCCCCTGATGGAGACGGCCCAAGCAGGCCGTCTCCCTATGACACCTAGAGCCCGTCGCGCTGCTCCAGCGGGGGCGGTCTGGACACGGTGATCTCCGGCACAGGAGCATTCCAGCGCTCGATTTCGACGAGTACATGCTGGCCGGTGCAGCCCTGGGCTAGGCTAGACGTGCCCTGGTCCATCGTCAACACGTTGGGATTCCCGTGCACGCACAGCGCATCGACGTCAGCCGGGTCGAGCGGGTCGTACCAGGCGCCCGTCGAGAGTTGAGCCACCCTGGGCCGTACGTCCTTGCTCAGCACCGCGCCAGCGAGACAACTGCCGCGATCGTTGAACACCCGGACCACATCCCCCTCAGCGATCCCTCGGGTCGCTGCATCGGTCGGATGCAGGCGAATCGGCTCTCTGCCTTGAACTTTAGACGCCTGACTTGTGGCGCCGATGTCGAGTTGGCTGTGCAGGCGCGTGCTGGGATTGTTGGCAATGAGCAGGATTGGGAACTGCTCGGCACGCGCGCCTTTGGTCCATTCACTTGGCTCCAACCATGTTGGATGGCCAGGGCAGTCGGCATAGCCAAAGCTGTGGATGGTCTCCGAGAAGAGTTCGATGCGCCCACTGGGCGTTGCCAACGGCGCGTGTTCCGGGTCGGCACGGAACGCAGAGAAGAGTACCTCGTGATCGTCGCTCCAAGCTTGTTCGAGATAGCCTTCTTCCCAAAAGTCCTCAAACGTGGGCACTTCAACCCCGTGCTCGCTCGCGGTGGTGCGCCAGGTGTCGTACATATGACGCAGCCAGTCCATCTCGTTGCGCCCCTCGGTGAAGCGGTCCCAAAAGCCGAGTTTGGCGGCGAGGGCCGCGAAGATTTCGTAGTCACTGCGCGCCTGCGCGAACGGTGCGACTGCCTGCTGCATCGCAGCCAACGTGCTGTCGTTTTCGTTCCAGCCGATGTCATTCCGTTCAAGGGTCATCGTGCTCGGCAGCACCATGTCCGCGTTGCGGGCCATAGCAGTCCAGAACGGGTCGTGGACAACCACGGTATCTGGTCGCTCAAATGCGCGGCGCAAGCGCGCAAGGTGCTGATGGTGATGGAAGGGATTGCCCCCGCACCAGTAGACCAGCCGAATATCGGGATAGGTGAGGCGTTGACCATCATAGTCGAAGGCTTCTCCTGGGTGCAAGAGCATGTCCGCGATGCGCGCCACCGGAATGAACGTTTTGACCCCGTTTTTCCCCTGCGGCAGGCTGGGGAATTTGAAACGCAGCGGCGCCGAGCCGACCATGGAAGTGGACGAGTAGCCAAAGCCAAAGCCCCCACTAGGCAGACCGATCTGGCCCAGCATGGCGGCCAGGGTTGCTCCCATCCAGGGCGCCTGTTCGCCAAATTCCGTGCGCTGCAAGGACCAGCTCATAGTAATGAAGGTCTTGTGGGTTGCCATGCGCCGCGCCAGGGTGCGCATGGCTTCCGCTGGCACCTCGGAGATCTGCTCGGCCCACTCCGGCGTCTTGGGCTGGCCGTCGTCCTCGCCCAGGACATAGCGCTCGAAGCGCTCGAAGCCAACGCAGTAGCGGTCAAGGAAGGCAGTGTCGTGCAGTCGCTCCGTAATCAGCGTGTGCGCCAACGCCAACATTACGGCCACATCCGTTCCTGGGACGAGCGGCTGCCACTCTGTCTGCACGAAGTCCGGCAGATCATCACGCAGCGGGCTGAAGAGCACAAACTTCACGCCGTGTTCTCTGGCCTGGCGCAGATAGTCAGGCACCCGGTGGCGGCCAATGCCACCGGGTTTGACCGCGGTATTTTTGAGCGGCAGCCCTCCGAAGCAGACGAACAGGTCTGCGTGTTCTACAATCGTGGGCCAGGCGGTTGCTCGCACCAGCATATCCCAGTAATTGCCGAAGACGTGTGGAAAGATGACCTCGGCGGCGCCCATGCTGTAGCTGTGCACCGAGTAGGTGTAGCCGCCCAGACCATTGAGGAAGCGATGAACCTGACTCTGCGCGTGGTGAAAGCGCCCGGCGCTGGCCCACCCATAGGAGCCGCCGTAGATCGCCTGCGGCCCATGCCGCTCGATGACGCGGCGCAGTTCGGCGGCAAGCAAGTCCGTCGCAGTTTCCCAGCTTACCGGAACAAAAGGTTCCTTACCTCGCTGGGTGCTTGGCCCTGCCCCATAATCGAGCCACCCGGCCCGCACCATCGGCTGGCTAATGCGCGTAGGATGCCGGATGCTGTCTGGAATGTTGGCTAAGATGGGGGAGGGATGGGCGTCGTAGGGGTAGGGATGAACAGACACCACCTGACCATCTTCGACTTCGGCCTCAAAGACGCCCCAATGCGAGCTATGGGGATGGACGCTGCGAGCACTCATGGATTACCTCCTAACAATCTGAGTCAGCCAGTAGGCACTCCAGCACCCTTCCTGGCGACAGGCCGCTTCTGTGAGAATACCCAGGATGAACAGACCCCGATGCTTGGAGCCTGCCACAGATCTTGGCAGGTCTAGGGATAGTGTCCCCAACAGGGGATGTGCCACACGGTCAGATTTCCCCTCCAGAAGACGCCGCATCTGCTCCAAGTGAGTCTATCACAGAAAGAGAATGGTCCGCAATTGCCTGTAGGCGGCTGTTCCTGGCAGCCTCGCTGGTACCTCCGATATCCGCTCAGCTATCGAAACCTGGAGGATATGATGCGCGAGCGGGGCTTGCACATCGATCACACCACAATCTACCGCTCTCGTGCAATGCTACGCACCTGAACTGGAGAAGCGCTGCAGATCTCATCTCAAGGCCACGGCCGACTCGTGGCGCGTCGATGAGACATACGTGAAAGTGAAAAAAGTGTGGATGTACCTCTATCGCGCTGTGGATTCGCAGGGAAACACCCTGGAATTTCTGCTCGGTCCCACACGAGATGCTCAAGCAGCCAAGCGCTTCTTCTCTAAAGCGCTAGCTGCGCCCCATACGAGTACTCCTCAAGTCATCACCGTTGGTAAAAACGCGGCTTATCCAAAGGCTTTTAAGGAGCTCAAAGCGGAGAGGATTATGCCGGACGCTTGTGAACTGCGGCAGAGTAAATATCTCAACAACCTCGTCGAGCAAGATCATCGCTTCATCAAACGATTGATCAAGCTCGGGATGGGTTTCTTTTATTCGGAGACTGCGTGGCGAACTTTGCAAGGATATGAAACGATAAACATGCGGAGGTCAGGGCAGATATCTAGCGTAGACAAACGAGATAGCATGAAACAGGTGGTATTTATAGCCAACCTGTTTGGAGTGGCTGTCTAAGCCGAGCAGGAAAGTGGGATTTCACGTCCTTAGCACTATCCTCAGATTTTTTGCAACACAACCTTATTTTACGCCCACAACAACTGTAGGCGCGGAATTAAGTTGTACCTTGAAGTTGATAATTCCACACTCAACTTCAAGGCATTAAACTCTGCATTAGCACTGCGCCGCCTCCTGAAAACTCTCCGAGTTACGGAATTAAGTTGTCCCTCCAGGAGATACAGTGCACACCAAGGCAGCAGGCAAGACCACTCTTTCATCGAGCTGTGGGCAGGTCGCTCCCTGCTCTTGGGCGCTCAAAGCTGCCAGAGCTTTGAGCCACACCGGCTTCCTGGCTTCCTCCAGCTCGCGCTGCCGCTGCTGGTAGGCGACTCGACTGGCCTCGAGCTCAGCCTCGTATTGTGTCAGGATGTCCGGCCAGAGCGCCATGAAATCGGCAATCACCCCGGGAACGTCTGCCTGCAAGACCTGTTTCAGTTCAAGATATCCCCCTGCGGGGAGAGCTCATAGGCTTCCTGGCGCGCTGTCTCTGGCCCGACGCTGTACTGGGCTGCCAACCGGGTCAGGCACTGCCGTAACTCGTCGGTCGGCGTGAAAGTGGGAAGGGGCGCACCCATGAAGAGTTTCCTTTCCCTCTCAATAACCCTGCGAACCGTACATACATCGATCCGGATGCTGGCCAATTGCTCACCCCTCTGCTGTACACTGATGTACGGGCGGCGATTCTTTCTGCACCTGCTCTGGACAAGGATCGGCACTTGCGTGCCGACCTCCGGGTCCAACAGCAGATAGCCACGCTGCCACGCCTGCTCGACCAGCTTCTGCTCGAGCTTGCGCTGCTGGGCTCTGCGCTGTTTGCGGGTGAGTTGGGATTGGGCGATGGGTGAAAGGGGATACGTCTCATGGTGCCAGCTCTGGTTGTGGAAAGGTTCCCGTGCACCAGTGCTGAGCCAGGCTGCCAGGGCGTGCAGCCACTCCTGTCCGGTCGGAGGGCGGGGCTGCCCCTCCGCCTCAGCGTCCAGCGTGCAGACGTGATGGGCCAGGTCGGCGAGCAGGGCAAACTGCTTGATCGGCATCGTGATGAGGCGGTGCTGCAGAGCTGCCACCTCCGCACACTCAAACTCGCCATCCAGGTCGGCGCAGCCCTCGACTTCCCACCAGGCGGTAGAGGTGGCGTACAGGATCTGTGACTCCACTGAGCGTATGCCATAGCCCAGCAGCAGGCAGAGGTCATCGAGCGTTTCTTCGATGGACTCTTCACCGACCAGGTGCTCGAACCAGGACACGAACAGCGTATGGAGTTGTTCATTGCTCTGCTGCACGAGGGCCGAACGGCATTGGTGCAGCAGCCTCTCAGTTTCCGGCTTCATGGTCAAATCCCAAAGCGTCCAGATAGGGTTGGAGCGTTCCCATCTGCGAGGTGGACACTGCTTTCTGTAGGCGGCCGATGGCTCGCCGCTTTACACCGTCTCGCTCCGCATCGTGTTGCTCCCCTGGTTCCTGTTCCTGCCTGATGCAATAGAGCATGGTAGCTACATCCAGGGCCGTTTCCGCAGCGGCATATGCTTGACGCTCTTCATCAGAGAAAGCAGCAATGTAGTCGTCGATCTCATTGGAGGGCCCGCTGGTTGTACTCATTTCTATCGTCGCTTCCAATCCTGGTTATCAGTGAAAGGCTTGTCCTGGCTCTGCTGTAAGGATACATCTGCAGCCGGTGCAGTAATGGGGGAGAGGGATCTTAGGCATCGACGAGCGTCCACTGGATGCGCTTGCCGACACTAGCCGCGTAGCGTTGTACCGTCGAGAGACGCGGATCGACAATGCCGGCTTCTAATCGTGCAATAGCGGACTGAGAAGTCTTTATCCGTTTGGCGATGGCGCTTTGTGAAATGCGAGAGCGACTACGAACAGCAGCCAGTGCGTCCAGCAGTGCGCGACGCTGGCGCGCTTCCTCCATCAAAGAGGGGAATTCGGAGTTCTTCCTCGTTGATTCGTCGACCATCTCGTCGAGAAAATCCTGTTGCATTGGTCTCTCCTTCACTTCTCCTGACCAGCTCGCTTTGCTTTGCCTCGTCGTCGCCAATCTGCCAGTCTTTGTTCTGCTAGCTTCAGGTGTGCCTTGGGAGTTTGCTGCGTCTTTTTCTGAAAGCCTTCTAACGCCAGGAGTACGTGGTGAAAATGGCCTTCGCACGCAAAAAGGATGCGATAGGCCTTGGTGTTATAGATGGCGCGTACCTCATAAATGTCATGACGCACATGGCGTGCTACCGATATCCCATGTGCGCGCACATACTCCATTTCTTCAAGGACCGCAGCTCGGTCTTCATCTGCTAAGGCCAGAAGAAAATCTTTTATCGGACGTGCTCCACTTTCGGTTTGATAGTCGCGCCACTGCCTTTTATAAGCTGGCTGCCCACTCCTCATCACATACCCTTGTTCGAAATATATCATATTTGATATATTTTTTCAACTCACATGTCCATCAAGAATAAGTTGTTGCGCTATTTGGCTTCCCTGCTTGTCTATAAAAGACCTCCTTCTTACTCCAGTCCTGAGCATGATCGGCATCACCGGCAATGATAACAGAGTACCCTCACCTCTCCCTTACCGCGATTCACGAGTGCCTGTTTCGTGTTCACGATTACTTCACGGTTCATGAGGACCTGGAGGTTGGAGCAGATGCAGGGCAGGGCTGACTGCTGCAAAAACGCGCGACACTCACCCGGTTCAGTATGGGTTCCCTTTACTACAATGCGCTCGGAGGAAAGGTGATATGATAATGGTCAGACCGCATGAAGTACCGGGAAAGGGAGAAACGCGTGCTAGATACCCCTGAGGCAAAACAGATCTTCAAGGCCTGTCATCGCTTTTTGACACACGATTATCCGAAAACTCCCCGGCAAGTTCTCAGCGAGCTTGCCGAGACGACCGACCCTGAGCTGGAGGCCGACCGTTATGGGCAGGGAGACCTCATCTTGTATCCTTTTGTGCTCTCGGCACAAAAGGGACTGAGGGAACGTTTGGGACGCATGGAGGCCTATCATGCGAAGGCAAAGGAAATTGCGGCTCTACTTGCGCCATTTTCGCAGATTGGAATCGTGCCAAATCCTCCGCAAACCAATATGATGCACCTGTTTATTGGAGGAGAACGGGATACATTAGAGGCGGCTGCGTTGGATGTCGCGCAGGAGACTGGCACGTGGCTGTTTTACCGGCTGGCTCCCGCATTGCTTCCTGGTTTTACCATGTTTGAGTTGACTGTTGGAGAGGCCACGCTTGACTTGAGTGGCAAGGAAATCGTTGCGTTATTTCAGCCATTGCTTAGCAGGGTGAATGCCTAATGGAAAGCTACGAATATAGGGGCATGATGGCTGCTGCCTGGGACCTCCTGCGTGGTGATACCTCTCATTGGGAGGATCGCTTCTTCTATCGCGATTTGATTGTCCGGCATAGCCAACCTGTTCTGGATGTGGGATGTGGTACGGGTCGCCTGCTGCTGGACTATCTGGCGCAGGGCATTGATATTGATGGGGTGGATGTCTCGCCTGAAATGCTGGCTATTTGCACTGAGAAGGCACAACGGCTTGGTCTGCGCCCCAGGGTGTTCGAGCAAGTTATGCAGGAACTCGATCTTCCCCGCACCTACCGCATGATCATGGTGCCGTCGAGTTCGTTTCAACTGCTCACCGACCCGCGAGATGCGCAGGAGGCCATGCGCCGTTTCTTCCGCCATCTGGAGCCAGGGGGTATCCTGGTGATGCCCTTTATGCTCTTGTGGGATGAGCCAACTCTCCAACGGATTGTCCAGGGCCCATGGGAGCCGAGCGGAGAGGCGGTCAGGCCCGAGGATGGCAGCACTATCCGCCGCTGGACACGTTCCACGTTCGATGTTGTGGAGCAGCTTGAGAGTACGGAAGATCGCTACGAGGTGCTGCGGAATGGTGCTGTGGTTGCTACAGAGATGCATGTGCGCTCGCCAGCTACGCGCTGGTATACCCAGCAACAAGCGCTGCATTTGTATGAAGAGGTGGGGTTCACTAATATTCAGATCTTTAAGGAGTTCAGCCAGGAACCGGCTTCTGCAGAAGAGACGATGTTTTCAATCGTAGGGATGAGGCCGTAGGGTTGGAGCAGACTCTCTTTTGAGGTAGAGGTGCTTTTGGATAGGTAGTGGGGCTCCCGTGGCCGATACATCGGCTGTGCTGGCTACTTGGGTCATCTGTTCAATCCGTCTTTCGTTTCCATGTTCAGGAGCCTCCTCTCTGCTATTCACCTGACTCGGTTTTGTAGTTGAGGATACTCCTCTTTAGGTCCTTCGCCTACAACTTTTTCCTACACCCAGCCGGGCCTCTGCTTACTCCTAATTGTTGATCTTTATCGTATAATCTAGTATTCGCTTCCCGACTTCGATTCAACGCTTGCATGGAGGGCTTCACATTGGACATCGTTGTTAACACCCGGCAAGGCGCAGTGCGCGGCAGTAGTATCGCTGGTATCGCCACATTCAAGGGTATTCCCTACGCGGCTAATCCGTTTGGTCAGGATCGTTTTCGGCCACCACAGCGCGTACAGGCGTGGGACGGCGTGCGAGACGCCTTCGACTACGGCCCGACCGCTCCCAAGCCGGGGTATGCCGTGCCCATTGACAAGCTATTGTCGGAGCCGTTCATCGCGGGCCTGGACTGCCTGAACCTCAATGTCTGGTCGCCGGATACCGGCCAGGCGAATCTTCCGGTTATGGTCTGGATTCATGGTGGCTCGTTCGTAAACGGATCGGGGGCGGTTCCCACGTATGATGGCCGCCGCTTCGCCCGCGATGGCGTGGTGTGTGTCACCATCAACTACCGTCTTGGCCCGCATGGCTTCCTCTACCTCGGTGAAGGAACGGCCGACCTCGGTATGCTGGACCAGGTTGCTGCGCTCGCATGGGTGCAGGAGAACATAGCGGCGTTCGGCGGAGATCCGGCCAACGTCACCATTTTTGGCGAATCGGCCGGCGCTTTCAGCGTCTGCACGCTGCTGGCCATGCCGCGCGCGGCTGGCCTCTTTCGCCGTGCCATCCTGCAGAGTGGAGCAGGCCATCACGCGCTCCCGCCTGAAACCTCGCGGCTCGTTGGCCACTATCTCGCGGAGAAGCTAGAGGTTGAGCCGACCGTCGGCGGTCTCGCGTCGGTGCCGTTGGAGCGCATCATCGCTGCCCAGGTGGAGCTGGGCAACGAGGCGCTCATGCAACCCGACCCGGCGCGCTGGCGCGAGGTCTTCTTCAACCGTATGTTGTTCGAGCCGGTCATCGATGGCGACATCTTGTCCACGCTTCCGATGAAGGCCGTCGCTGCTGGTGCGAGTTCGGATGTCGATGTGTTGGTTGGGATAAATAGCGAGGAGTGGCGCTTCTTTACGGTGCCTAACGGCGTGATCGATATGATCAACGATGACATACTGGCCTTCGCCATCACCGCCTATGGACTCTCGCCCGCCGAGGCGCTGGCCGTCTACCGGGAAGCGCTCCCAGGCGCGAGCGCGGGCGATCTCCAGGCGGCTGTCGTCACCGACTGGTTTTTCCGCATCCCCGCCATTCGCCTGGCCGAGGCTCACGCAGCAGGCAGGGGAGCGACGTACCTGTACGAAATGACCTGGCGTTCGCCGCAGTTCGGTGGCAGGTTAGGCTCCTGTCATGCACTTGAAATACCTTTCGTCTTCGACAACCTCGACCAGGAGGAAAACCGGCCGCTGGTGGGCGAGAACCCTCCCCAGCAGCTTGCCGATGCCATGCACAAAGCCTGGGTTTCCTTCGCGACGCACGGCGATCCTGGCTGGCCACGCTACAATCCGGCCCGGCGCGCGACAATGCGCTTCGACGCGCAGTCGGAGGTGGTAGACGATCCGGGTTCGGAAAGGCGTCGGCTGTGGGAGGGAAAGCGGTAGCGTGCGGCTTGTTATCAAAACGATGAAAAACTGTGATCGGTTTTTGTCAGCAAACCGTCAACAGATATGGTATGCTTCTGCAGGGGACACATCAGCGCAGAAAGAGAGGGGGTACAGCCCCTCTCGGTGGTGGATAATTCGGACTTCTCTGTCAATCGCTTGACAACACTGGTGACTCCCCTTATCCTTGCTTCTCAAGGAAGCTCTTCATGCTTCCCATTTGAAACAGTGAGGATGATGATGGCGCTTCAGGTGTTCGTGTTTGTATTCCTGCTCGTGGTCTGCCTCTTCCTCTCTCTAGCGCTGCTTTGGCTTCTTGACTGGTTCCATCGTCGGTCTTCCTCCTCACGAGGAGGGGCCAAGCGCACCACGGTGCAACGTCTTCTCAAACCCCGCTCCCCAGGCGATTGCCCCGCCTGTCGCCTCTCCTGCACCAACTCTTGTGTTGTGGGACTTGCTCCTGTGCCTGTGCGCCCTTGGTGCGAGGTCAAAAGCCGCCGGGGAGCGCCCAAGCGGGTCAACACCGAAGGCTTCGCCTGTCCCAACCCGAAGTGCCCCTACTTCGGCATCACCGATGCTCAGATCCACGCGCTGGTTGGGGATGGCAAGCATGGCCAGGCCGAGCACATCCAGACCTTTCGCTGCCAGGCCTGCCGCACCACGTTCAGCGCTCGGCGCCATACCCCCCTGTACCGTCTGAAAACGCCCTCTCACCAGATCGCTGTGGTGTTGTCTGCGCTGGCCGAAGGACTGGATGCTTCCGCCGCCGAGCGGGTCTTCGGCTACCGACAAGCCACCATTACCACCTGGTTGTCCGCGCTGGGAAACACGCTCAAACCTTTCACGAGCGCTGCTTCCGCAGTCTCCACATCCCGCATCTCCAGTTGGACGAACTCCGAACCAGGTTGCGCAGCGCCAACCAGATCCTCTGGCTCTGGCTGGCCATCGATCCCCTCACCAAGATTCTTCCTGTGCTTGAGCTCGGCCCCCGCCCCCAAACCATGGCCCATCAGCTCATCCACTCGCTGCGACAGATCCTGGCCCCTGGCTGCCTCCCCCTTTTCATCAGCGATGGCTTAAATTTATATTTCTATGCGTCTCGCAGCCCATTTTGGACACTGGGGAGAGGTGGGGTGTCGTGGGCGCAAAGCCTTTCGATGGCAGGTAGCGGCGGGACTGATCTATGGCCAGGTCAAGAAAAGGTATCGACGGCGCAAGCTGGTTCGGGTCACAACTGTGATGCGTCTTGGGACAGAGGCAGCACTCACGAGTGCGTTACAGCACTTAGGCTTCTCTGGGCGATTGCACACGGCTTTTATTGAGCGCGTGAATTTGACCGTCCGCCATGGTGTGGCAGCTCTGGCCCGCCGGACCTGGGCCACCGCACAGCAGTCCCCACACTTGCTGGCCCACCTCGAGTGGTGGAGAGCTTACTACCATTTTGTA
>Ga0070706_100005658_pt1 | contig 11891 bp, 13 predicted proteins | sample KBSK5501metaG_FD_65476 | JGI IMG/M metagenome (GOLD analysis project Ga0070706, IMG submission 65476) | Corn, switchgrass and miscanthus rhizosphere microbial communities from Kellogg Biological Station, Michigan, USA - KBS K5-50-1 metaG | ecosystem: Host-associated > Plants > Roots >...
GAGGTCTGCGTCATCAATGTCGATGCGACATCTGATCCGGTGCCCCAGCGCATCATCGCGACTCCGACCTATGTGCTCGATGGCCGTATCATCTCCTTGGGCAATCCGTATCGCGAGGACCTGCTCAAGATGCTCGAGCGCCCGCGCCAAGATGCCCGTGAGGAGGCGCTCGAATGAGCAAGAACCGCTTGCGCGGCTTGCTGGAGCGCGCGCGGCAGGTCGCTGGCCAGCAGCCTAAGGACAGCGGGCCGACCAAGCGCGACTACCTGCTGACGATGGAGATCTTTCGTGATCTGCCGCCGGAGCAGATCACGATGATCGAGCATGCGACGGTCATGCGCGCGATCCCCAAAGGTCAGATCATCTACTCACAGGAGGATCGCGCCGAGGCGCTCTTCCTGTTGAAGCGGGGGCGAGTCAACATTTATCGCCTCACGCCAGGCGGCAAGCGGCTCGAATTAGCGACGATCGGCCCGAAGGCCTTCTTCGGCGAGATGCCGCTGCTCGGCGAGTCGCTGCGCCATGCCTTCGCCGAGGCAGCTGAAGAGTCGCTGCTCTGCGTCATGAGCCGCGCTGATGTCGAGCGATTGATCCGCGAACAACCGCAGGTCGCGCTACGCATGATCGAGGCGCTTGGCAAACGGCTTGCGCTGACGGAGGCGCGGCTGGAGGAATTAGCGTACCGCAGCGCGCACGCGCGCGTCTCTGCCGTGCTGCTGCGGCTGACCGAGGGTCGAGTGGGGGTGGAGGTAGCCGTCACCCACCAGGAGATCGGCGACATGATCGGCGCTCTCCGGGAGACGGTTACCAAGATCCTCGACGAGTTTCAGTCCGATGAGATCGTGGAACTGCGCCGTGGCCACGTACTTGTGCGCGATCCTGAGCGCCTGCGCGCCAAGCTCGAGGAATAGCCTCGTCGGCAGGTTGTTCAGAATGATCGAGCGGTGTCAGTGGAGGCGCAGTTCCTCGAGAAGCGCATCCACAGCCGTCCCGGCTGGTTCCGTCCGTACCACTCCCCACACTGGACGAGCGCCGCCCATCCGTTGTAGAGCGCGGGTGAGGTTGGCTACTGCTCGCTCAGTGGCCTGAAGTCTGAGATCGGCGTCACGCAGCCCCTGGTAGCGTGCAAGGAGGTTGTTGAGGGCTCCTCCCACCATCCAGAGCGTGTGGTGTTTCTGCATCTGCATCCGGGCGCCCAATTCACCGTTGGCGACTCGCACGTGGATGTCCAGTAGGTGAGACACCTCCGCTTCGAGCGCCTGTTTCTGCGCCAGCGCATGCTCCTGCAGGCTGGCGATCAATTCCGCCTGATCCATGCGTGCAATCGCCCGTTCAACGCTGCGCACCCAGAGGTAGGCGAGGCTAGCTACCAATAAATTGAGACCAATCGCCTGTTCGAGAGTACGGGCAATCTGACCGCTGACGATGAGAGATGTGATGACTGAACCGTGTGGTGCGCCAAGGACGAGTGCGATTATGGTAGTGATATTCACGGCAGCGACCACAAATACACTGACGGGCGGGAGGACAATCGCCGCTACCAAGACTGCCTCGACAGGGATGAAGAACAAGCGCAGATCAACGGCGCCTGTAACAACCGCTGGAAGAAGATACAAGGCATAGACAGCTGCGACCAGCACAATGCCGGCTATAGTTACCCGCTCGAAGTAATTGAATGCAAAGGCAATAGCAATAGCAAGGAGGCCAATGGCAAGCGTGGGCAGGACCGCTGAGCGCGAGATCATAGACACAATCTACCCCCCACACGAGAAGAAAGATCACGATAGCGCGGTTTGTCAGGCTGCGCCGGCGCTGAAATTCCGACCGATCAAGCCAGGCAGCAGGAGGGAAGCCTATGAGGTGGTCGTCAGGCGCTACAGAAGTGCGGACGGAGAGGTGATTATGCATCTATATACCTCGCTCCCAGGCATCATCGCGTGCGCCACAGGCGTGCGGTGTCAGCAATGCAATGGCAGAACATCACTTCGGAACAGTTTCTGTTCGGGACTGATCGACACTACCGCCTCATCACGCTCGGCTCTGTAGTGTAGGCTACAGAACCATAGGGGGACTATGGATAGGGCATGCGCCGTCCGAATGGTGACCGCAGCAGGAGGGCCAGCATAAGCACTGCTCCGCCACAGGGCAGTGGCGACAACAGAAGAGCCTCAGGCTCGACACTCCTCAGTTCGTATCGCTGAGATGTCGCTGACCCGTCTATGCGCCCGAGCTATGACGTACGCCAGCATGTATACCAACCCCTTGACTCGCACGTAGCGTCACACTTCATACTGCCTATGCAGTGTGAAGGGGATGGACCATGTTCCGCATCGGAGAGTTCTCGCAACTGGCCCGAGTTTCGCGGCGATTACTGCAGTTCTATGATCAGGAAGGGCTGCTCACTCCAGGCTGGACTGATCCTGCCAGTGGCTATCGCTACTACAGCGCGCGCCAGTTGACGCGTCTGAACCGCATCCTCGCGCTCAAGGACTTGGGGTTCTCGCTCGATGATATTGCCCAGATGCTGCGCGCCGATATTGCCGATGCTGACATTCACACCATGCTGCTGGCGAAGCGCGCCGAAGTCGAGCACACCATCCAAGAGGAACTCCAGCGCTTACACCAGATTGAGGTTCGACTCCAACAGAACCAGCTGTCGGATGATGCGCTGGATGTGGCGATTCGGTCCATTCCAGCTTCCCCGTTTCTGGCCGTTCGGACGATGATCGCTTCTCCGTCTGCGATGGCGCAGTTGCTCACCCTCATCCAGACGGTCGCGCCAGAGCGCGTCGACTCGCGTGCTCTCGGTCCGCTCGTCGGCGTGGTCTACACCGAGGAGTTCCGGCTGCACAACAACGACATCGCGCTAGGCTATCTTCTCACACGCGCCGTAGACCAGCCCATTCCGCTGTCCGACCAGTATGAACTTAGAGTGGTGGAGCTGCCCGCCGTCGCCACGATGGCAACTGCGGTTCAGGTCGGCGGGCCAGAGCTGATCTTTACCGCGCTGGGGAGGATCGGGCGCTGGATTGAGGCGAATAGGTACCGCATCGCTGGCCCCTACCGGGAGACCGGTCTGCAACTGCCTGCGAATGAACACCTCGACGAGATGGTGATCGAGGTCCAGATGCCGATCGAGCCACAGCGCGGCATGCCTCTGCCTGACACAGAGCAGAAGTTCAGGTAGCCCTGGGAGCCGACACGCAACAAAAGGAGGACATCCATGCGCACACAGATCAGGAGTCACATCACCATCAACGCGCCTGCGGCAGCTGTGTGGCACGTCATTGCCCATCAGTTTGACGCCATCGGCGAGTGGGCGAGCTCGATTCCGACGTCATACGCTGCGCCTGAAGCGCCTCCTCCCGGCGCGGAGGTGGGGGCGCGCGTCTGCGCCACCGGCGTCCGTGGCTTCAAGGATGTCCAGGAGCAATTCACGTCCTACGATGAGGAGGCGATGCGCTTTGCCTATGTAGCCACTGTCGGGCTCCCCTGGATCGTGCGCCACGCGGAGAATCACTGGCAGGTACGACCGCTCGATCAGTCGCGCTGTCAGGTTGAAGCGCAGGCGGTGGTCGATCTACGAACCTTTCCCGGTCTCATCCTTGCTCCGCTGCTCAGGATGCAGATGAATCGACTGGGGCGACAGACGTTTGAGGAACTGAAGTATTACGTGGAACAGGGGAAGCCACATCCGCGAAAGATGAGAGGCGAGCATGCAGCAGGGAATACTGTGGGCGCTATCGGTCTGTGATTTAGCCTGTACCCCTGCCGGAAACGCAATGTAAGACTCGCACCGTCTCATCCAGTGAAGCGCTCAGATCACTGGCGTATGATGCAGGAGCAAAAGGAGGTGTGCTAGGCCTGCTGTTGAGGGGACTGCGCGACTCCATCCCAAGGAGGCTACCTTCAGGCGCGTATCCGACAGGCATGATACGTCCCTCGCTGGGAATCGTCAATGCTTTGCAGAACATGTGTCGTTCCATTCCTCCCAAGAGGCCTGGAATCTGTACGAGACCACATTGCAGCTCGCGACACTAGTGGCATGGGCGCGCAACATGGCGTCTCCCAGGACGAGTAGTTCCCGGACGCGCGGATCAGCCACGCGGTAGTACACCTGCTTCCCCTCACGCCGCGTATGGACGAGACCACACCAGCGCAGACACCCCAAGTGCGTGGAGACGCGACTCTGAGGCGCGTCGAGCGCAACAACCAGTTCGCCCACACTGCACTCCCCGGTGGGAGCATCGAGGAGCAAGCTGAGGAGACGCAGGCGCGTGGGGTCGCCGAGCACGCGGAAGAACCGCGCCGTCAAATCCGCTAGATCACTCGGCGTGATCACAGCAGTGTCCCCTTGTGGGGGAGTTGCAACTGGGGCGAGATTCGGGACGAGTGCCGCCGCATATTCAGTCTGTTCCATAGTCTCCGCCAAGTCTGCGCGCCGTCTCATGCAGATTTCCCTTGCTCATATCAAGCTATGCTGATATATCCTATCTATACCAGCATCCGCGTAGAAGCGCAAGCCCTATCGCGCCACACCATAAGGAGGGCGTCGATGGTAACAGAAGTCATGCTGTATGTGGAGGTGGCGGGCTGCCCCACTATCTGCCAGCATTGCTGGGCGCAGGGCGTCCCCTACCCCGCCATGCCCGTCTCGGTCATCGGCTACGTCCTGAAGCAGGCGAACGTGGCGTGTGAGGCGGCGGGCATCTCCTTCTCAGCCTACCCTATGCATGAGGTCGCGGCCCACCCCCAGGCTCCAGAGGTACTCCAGCTCTTCGCCCGCTATCCTGGCGACCGTGCGGCGCTCGACGAGGGCCGCCCCCTCTACCAGCCGCTCTCGACCACCGGCGTCCCGTTCGCCATGCGTCCGGACTGGGAGGACGTGCTGGCGACCTGCCGCGAGCTGGGAACGACCGTGGTCTGGCCGGCGGTCCATGGACGAGGCACAACCCATGACCGCATGGTCCATCGCGCTGGGGCGTACGACGAGACGTTGCTGGGGATCGACCGCATGCGTGCAGCGGGCATGGAGGTGGGTTGCAATATCTTCTTGACCCGCGAGAACGTCGCCGAGTTCGACGCCCTCATCGCGGATTTGCTCGCGCATGGCGTCGCCCAGTTCGCCATCGAGGTCGCCACCTACCTTCCCACGGCGCGCAGCCGTCGGTATGAAGTCTTGCGCCCGACACTTTCTGACCTCCTGCCCCTGGTCGAACGCGTGCAGGCGCTGCCCGGACCTTTCTTCCACTGCGAGGAGTGGCTGGGCCTCGATGCGCACACTGAGGCGGCCTACGTGCAGCGGGCGCTGGAGGGGGCGTGGCCAGCGCCATCCATGCCCGCCTGGGAGGGGTTGTATCTAGTCTGCCGCCCCAACCTCGACCTGTACTGGGGGATGGCTGGTCGCTATCGCCGCCGCTACGGCAATCTGCGCCGCGACGATACGCAGGCGGTGGTGCGGGCAGCATTGGATGATGAGCGGGAGCGGTCGGAGGATGCGCTGTGGTTCGATCTCGACCCCATCCCTGGTGTGCGTGAACTCGCCCAACACTACGGCGACTTGAAGGGAGAGGGCGTGCACCACTGGGAAGAATCACCGCGGCGTCTCTGGCTCGATCGGGCGCAGCAACAAAGGATAGGTTAAGGAGCAGGCCGACGACGAGCAAGCGGCTTCGCGTCTCGGCGTCCACGCGGGCCTACATGGAGCGGAAACTCTCTTGTGTCGAGGGACGACGCGCCCATGCGCCCGATGCGGCACAGGTCGCGCGTCTGCTTGCGGCGATGCAATCCCCCGACGAGCATGTCCGCGCCGATGCAGTGCGGCAGGTGTGCCCATGCCACGTGCCCTGGGACGTTTTCGCCCAGGTGCGCGCCAACGCCCTGCACGTGGAGGAGGACGCCAGGGAACTCGCGGCCCTCGAAGCGATGCAAGAATGGATGACAGAGCACGAGGCGGATGTGGAGGCGCGACAAGCGGCAGACGGCTGGGAGGCAGGCTGGTGCGTTGAAAGAGCCTCCGAACGAGATGTAAGGAGACGCCCACATGTCCTCACAGACCACTGCACCCGCTGCGCTTGTGCGGCGCCCCACACGAGTCGCATCCGCGTGGGCTACGGCGCGGCTGCTTTATGCCACGGATCCACGCGCGTTCATCATCAGCTCCATCGCCTCCTTGGCGGAGCCGCTGTTCTATCCTGCCTTCCTCTTGCTGCTGCAGCGCCTCCTCACAGAGATTGCTGGCGCGAACGGGCGGGTGCAGATCACCAGAAGTGTTGTACTCATCGGCGCGGCGATGCTCGCCATCCTGCTCGTGCAGCGCGTGGGTATCATCGTGCGCGACGCCTCCTCGACGATCTTGCGCCAGGAGGCGTGGGTCGCGATCTCCAAACGCATCATGGCCAAGTTGCCCTCTGTCCCCTACACCCTCTTTGAGAATAACGCCTTCCAGGCGCGCTATGGCCTCGTGATCCGTGAGGCGGCGATGCGCTCCATCACGCTGGTCGACTCCCTGCTCTCGACGGCGCCAATCCTGGTGGGAGCTGTCGCCGTGGCGCTGACGCTCTTCACCATTGCGCCGCTCCTCGTGCTCATCCTCCTGTTCATCGCGATCCCCGCCGCCTACATTGAACGCCGCTTTAGCAACGCCATGTATGAGCTGCAGGAGCACAGCGCTCCACGGCAGTTGCGACTGGAGGCGTTGACCAACATGCAGGTCGACGCCACGTGGCAGCGTGATGTGCGCATCTACCAGAGCGATCTCTTGGGGCGTGAGCATGCGCAGCTGGCGCATGCGTATCTCGGTGACCTCAAAGGCGTGACGGCGCGGTTTCTGGGATTGCGTAGTGGCGCGGCGCTTGTGCAGGTGGTGGGCCTGGGACTGGCGATGGTCGCGGCCTTCGCGCTGATTGCGCGGGGGCAGATCACGCTCGTGAGTCTGGCGATCCTCATTCCAGGCATCCCGCTCCTCTCCGGCATGATTAACTCCTTCATCTATTCGCTGCGCTCCCTCTTTGAGTCGCTGCGCTACGCCGATACGCTCTTCGATTTCCTGAACGCCGAACACATTGATGACGTGGCGCTCACACCTCCCATGCTCATCACCAGGCGGGAGCGTCTCGCCTCCATTCACCTGGAGGGGATCTCCTTTACTTACCCGCAGACGCAGGCGACTGCGCTCAGCAATGTATCATGCGTCTTCACGCCAGGGCTCACGGCGATTGTCGGCACGAATGGGGCGGGCAAGAGCACGTTAGTGAAGCTCATCACGGGTCTCATCCCGCCGAGTGCGGGCATGCTCTACGGCCGCGATGGGGCAGGTGCCGAGATTCCACTCGACACCTGTGCGAAGGCCGTGCTCTTTCAGGATCCTGGTCACTTCCCCTTCAGCATCCGTCACAACGTCACGATGCAGTTCGATGGGGACGACAGCAACACAGATCACGACGGGCGGGTCGCCGCAGCGGTGCGGGATGCAGGTCTTGAGGAAGCGGTCGCCACCTTACCAGATGGCGTTGACACCGTGGTGGGCGCTGGATTTGGCGGGGTCGCGGACCTCTCAGGTGGGCAGTGGCAGCGGCTCGCGCTGGCGCGACTGCTGGCGCATGATGCCCCGCTGCTGCTGCTGGACGAGCCGAGCGCGAGCCTGGATCCACCAGGCGAGCGGCAGATTTTCGCCCTCTTGTCCGCGATGGCGCGCGAACATGAGAAGATCATCCTCTTCACCACCCATCGGTATGACACCATTCGGCGCGCCGACACCATCGTGGTCCTGGTTGATGGGCGCATCGCAGAGATGGGAACGCCAGAGGAATTGGAACGCAAGGCGGGCGCGTTCTGGTCGCTCTATTTTGGCGCGGAAGCGCAGAGCATGCAGTAGCCCAGATCACCAACGCGAAATTACCTGCCTCGCGTTGTATGGTACAACTGTATCAAGCGAGAAGGGCCCTATTTATGGGGCTTTGCTTCAGACTAGCGGTGAAAACGTGAGCACCTGCCTTCCAAACAGATGCCCATTCTGCCTCAAGTACTCAGGCGAGAATTCTCCCCCGCTCCAATTTGGCTAAAGAAGGCCTCAACAACCACCCCATCGTTGTGTGCCGTTGGCAACTGACGTACCGTGTCACGTGAGAACCAGTCGATGGCCTGTCCCTCTCTCAATTCGATATCGCCCACATCGAAATCCATCTGCGCCAAGAAGAAGTATTCTGTCTCGTCTGGATACTCCATCTCCATGAATTTTGTTAGATTCTCAAGGCGGATCCCCATTTCCTCCTGCATTTCACGGACGAGGCACTCTGTGGGCGACTCTTCTCCTTCGATATGGCCACCCGGCAGGCACCAGGTATTCGGATAGGGGATGGTCGGGATATCGTCACGCAGCTGCAGCAGTACCTCGTCGCGGCTATTTACGAGAATGAGATTCGATGTTCGCTTCTCCATGCTATCTATGTGCTCCTATTCTCCGAATTTACTGCTGAGAATGCTGCTTCGATGTCCGCCAGACTATATCCAATCTGCCAGAGGCCAAGGATGATGGCAGCGAGGCCAATGGGGAGCCACTGCTCTTTTGTCTGTGCGACGAAGGTCGCTACATCCTCTGGTGCGAACGGGACGAAAAGTAGCTGGGTACTTTCCCATTTGTCCTTTGGCGCGCCGACACCGCGTAGTTTGAGAATATCGTCGCGTGTCTGCGAGATGTGGTGCGCAGCGAATAGTGAGTATTGGCACAGGGTTGGCTCGACACCGAACGCGCCGAATTCTAGACTCTGCGTGTCGAGTTGGATTCCAAGTTCCTCGTGTGCGCCACGCACCGCTGCGCGAAACAGGTCGGGCGCGCCCTCAATGCCCGCATCTATAGGTCGCAAGATATTCTCAGCCACTGAGGTGTGAAGTTGTCCGCCCGCAAGGTAAGCATGTTTGCTACGTTCGCTGACAATGAGATACCCATCCGCTGTGACGAGCGAGAGATTCACGCCAAGTATGCTGGCAAACTCTGGAACTGGCTTCTCGATGAGGCTGGCCGCATCGGCATAGTGGTTGCGCACCGGATTGGCGACGTTAAGGTCGCTCACGATCTGCGTAAAGTAGTCCATCGGGCCGAATCGCAGCCGTAGGATGGGAACCTCTTCCCCATCTACCATCTGCCGAAAGCCGGCATCGAACTCCAGCAACTTATACATCTGCGAATTGAACGGCAGATGGGTCTCGCCGCGCTGATTGCGCTGCTCCCAATCCTCCACAAAAGCTGCTCTGAGTTGCTCAATATCATCAGGAAGCGATGCTGGTGTCCTGTTGTAACTGCAACGGATTTGCTGCGCTGCAAAGTGGTCTAGGGCAATCACGCACCAATTGACGGTGATCCCTCCGACCGTCAAGAGTTCGTACCGGTGGCCCGCTGCGCTCGCTTGGGCACGATGGCGAGTAGTCGGCTTGTCAAACATTGGCCAGAGGTCGGTTCCCAGTGCTTCGGAGAGACGGCCGATGTAATAGTCGCTGGGGCGTCGTCCGCTACGCCAGTTGGAGAGGCTTTTTCGTGTGCAGCCCACGCGCGCTACGATCTGGGCGGTTGTCAGCCCTGAGCCAGCAATCACCTCGCGTAGAGCCTTGGCTTCGCTCTGAACCGCCATAGTCACCTATCTCTGCCTGCTTTTACGCCTCGTCAGCAAAGTTGCGCAATGTTGCTCACAATTGCCCCACGTTACCCTACCTCACCAGCCATACTTGTTTCAGTCGGTGGCGGCTACATTTGGTCGGGGCTTTGGTCCAGGTTTGTGAGGCGATGCCATGTAGCGGCTGAGAGAGTCCTCGTAGACCAACCAGATAGAACCCACTTTGACGGCATCAAGTTGGCCCTGTGTGATGAGGTAGTTGATATGGGTCCGGGTGAATCCGGAGAACGCGCTCGCCTCGGCCACCGAAAGGACTGGCCGATTCGCGTCGATGATGTGCCCCATAGTTCCCTCGTCCAGCGCTGCTCCGCAATCAAATTGCAATTGCCGTCATTCTAGCATCTGGCTGCCGATTCTTCAACAGTTGACAGATATCTGTAGGGCGTTGTATGATCGTGAGGCGCGAGATGAGCGAGCGGCGACGTGGCCGAATTTCGGTCGCTGAGTATGAGTCTATGGTAGGTCGTATGTTGACGCGCGACTGGTTTGCGCTCGACGAGTGCGACACGCTCACGCAACTCAGCCTCATCGAGAGTCTCGTCACAACTCATCCGGCACGATATCCATCACACGGCGCGGCGGTGCGTTGGTTGCTCGACAAGGCGATTGATCAAGTGATCGCGGCGTGCGAGGCCAGCGCAGATCCAGGAAGCCTGCGGATTGTTGAATTCTTAAGGCTACGCCGCAGTGGCGCATCGGTTGTTGAGGTTGCTCGCGAGTGGGGAATCAGTCGTGAATATGTCTCACGTACGATTGGTCGCAGAGCAACACAACTGGTCACGCGACGCGTGCTCGCGCTGGGCCGAAGGACACTGGTAGCGCAATCGCCCTCCGAGTCGGATATACGCAATTCAGCCTAAAGTTGGCGAAAGGGAGGAGCAAAAAGAAAGTCACACATTTGGCGTCAATCTTTGCCAATTCCGTGTGACTTTCCAGTTGGCCTAGCTGTCTTGCCTCGGGGTATTTTTCTGAGAGGCCTGCATGCCGGGAATTTTCCGGTATGGAGCGGGAGACGGGACTCGAACCCGCGACAGCCTGCTTGGAAGGCAGGTACTCTACCAACTGAGCTACTCCCGCAGGCGGGCGCACGCGCGCGTGGCCCGCTGGTCACATGCTATCACACCCATTCTGCCAGCGCCAGTCCGCCCCCACGAGCGAGCAATGGCGCTGACACTTGAGTGAGCGCGCTACTCTGCTTCGCTGGAAGCTGGCTCAGATTCAGCCTCAGGCGCAGTCTGCTCCTCAGTCGCGGCGGGCGCGGCCTCTTCGATGGCGGCGCGTGTCTGCGCCACCTTGACAATCGGCTCCTCGGGGTCGGTGATCACCCTGACATTGTCTGGCAGCTTCACATCCTTGACGTAAATCGCCGCGTCGACGGCGTCGAGGGATGAGACATCCACCTCAATCGCGCTCGGCAGATCAGCAGGCAGCGCCTCGACCTCAAATTCGGTGAGCAGATGCAGCAGGATGCCCTCTCGCGCCCTCACCGCGGGCGAATCGCCGACGACGTGGACCGTTACGCGCGCGCGCATGACCTCATTCATCTCAACTTGGCGAAAGTCGATGTGCATAATCGCGCTAGAGATTGGGTCGCGCGACACATGACCCACGACCGCTGTCTGTGTCGCTCCCTTCGGAGCAATCGAGAGCCTGAGGATCGTCGTGCGCCCATGCGCCTTGAGCAGTCTCTCGAACTCGTGCGCGTTGACCTGTATCGCCTGTGGCTCCTGGCGCCGCCCAGTGAGATTCGCGGGTAGCTCGCCTGCCTGGCGCAGGCGCCGGACCGCTTTCCCAACCACCGTTCGCGCTTCTGCGCGCAAGAGCACTTGCTCGGCCATGTATCATATCCTTTCAGTGCCGCCAATCACATGTGGCGCGCGTCATGTGGTGCTGGTCGCCACGACTGCTGTTTAACGCGCCGACGAATGAAGTCGCGCGTGGGTGGCGCGCCGGTACGAGACCCGCCTATGCGAGTTCGTCCAATCGAAATCCTGGCCGAGGAGCCCTGCCTTCAGGCCTGGAGGGGACGGCCAAGTCACCTCTAGAGAACGACAAAGGTACCGCTCATGACCAGATTTCCGCTACACAGATAGATTATAGTTTCCAATCTCTAGCGAACTAGTGATTGGTTCATACGGCGAGCCATACAGGGTGAACTACACACCCTCTACCCCTTTGCACAAAGGCGTCAGGAGCTACTTTGAAGACCTAGAATGGAGTCCT
>Ga0070706_100005659_pt1 | contig 11891 bp, 21 predicted proteins | sample KBSK5501metaG_FD_65476 | JGI IMG/M metagenome (GOLD analysis project Ga0070706, IMG submission 65476) | Corn, switchgrass and miscanthus rhizosphere microbial communities from Kellogg Biological Station, Michigan, USA - KBS K5-50-1 metaG | ecosystem: Host-associated > Plants > Roots >...
CTGGCAGGCGGGCCAAGCGACGCGTCAGATGACCGAGCGCCCCGGGTAGACCGGGGCGCTCTCCGGTTTCGGCTAGCTCTTGCTCAGCGAGCGAACGATCTCGCGGCAGAAGGCCGGCAGCAAGCGTTTACAGCGTGTTCTCTCCTGTTCGCGTGTGCTCTCCGTTCTCTATGTCTCTCAGCACTTCCAGCCCTCGGCTTTCCGTGCTCGTCGCCGTGTTCTGTGACGTTTCGGCCTGGTCTGCTGGATTTTTGCTGGATGCTAAACGCTGCTCGAAGCGCCCGGCCGCCGCCCGGCGCTCGTCCGGGAACAGGTGGCCGTAGCGATCGACCGTGATCTGCACCGAGGCGTGCCCCAGCTGGCTCGAGATGTACTTGATGTTCTCCCCTTGGGCGATCAACGCGCTGGCGTAAAAGTGGCGCAGGCTGTGGATGCGAACGTGCTTGACGCCAGCCTTCACGAGCGCGGGACGCCACACGCGCGCGCGCACGTTCTCGGGAATCAGCGGGCCTCCCGTGCGTGACGGGAAGATGAGGACGTCAGGCGCTGGCGCGGCGTCACCGAAGCGCGCGCGGCGGACACCGCGGAGCACGGCCAGCAGTTGGTCGCCGATGTCTACCGCTCGAAGGGAGCGCTTCGTCTTCGGCACGTAGAAGTGAGGGCGGTAGTAGGTGCGACGGACCCTCAACCGCCCATGCTCGTCGTCGAGGTCCATCCAGCGCAGCGCGAGGAGCTCGCCGAGGCGCATGCCCGTGCACACGGCCGTGAAGAAAAACGGGTACCACTTCGGCGGCAGCGCGTCGAGCGCCGTGTTGACTTCCGCGTGGGTCAGGATCTCCACCGTGATCTCGTCGTCTTCGCGGATCGCCCTCGGCCGCTGGATCGCCTTGCTTCGGTGTAGCCGATTCACCGTCAAGCGATCGGCGGCGACGGCGTCGTTCATCATCTTCGCGATCAGCGAGAGTTGGTTGGTGAGCGTCTTCGGCCGCAGCTTGCCGGTCTGGCTGGCGAGGTACTTGTTGACCTCTTCGGGGCCGATGTACCCGAGTGGCAAGTCGCCGAGGGCCGGGATCAGATGCTTCGTCAGATCGGTGCCGTAGGCGCGCCGAGTCGACGGCTTTAGGTTGCTCCGTCCCTTCAGCCACTGGTCCGCATATTCCCCGAACGAGATGGGCTTCACGTCCCGGTATTCGCCGGTCTGGACTTTCCGGACCTCGCCTACGAGGTGCCGGTCGGCGTCCTTCCGCTTGATGAATGTCTTCGTCTTGATCTTCCGCCCGATACGCCACGCGGCGTCGTAGCGCTTGGTGCCATCTCCGGCCATGCGAGTGACGATCCATCCTTTCATCGTCGTGTCCTCCGCGACTTTTTCTTGGCTCTCTTCAACACCGGGCGCAATTCGTCGAGTAACTCACGCGTGACATGACCCATCAGTGCCCGGAGACGGCTTGGTGTCGCAGTAGCAGCCGCCGCGTCCGCACGGAGGCGTAGCAGCCGTTCCATGCTGAGGCTGTGGCCCCAAAGCTCATAGGCCGCGTCCACGGCGGCCCGCGGCGTCACCCGGAGTGTGAGGGCGGCTTTCTGCTCGGCATCGCCGCAGGCCTGGACGTCTCGGAGGTTGTCCGCGGGGTCGGCCGCAGTTGGCCGGATGTCCTTATCGTCGCCGATGAGCAGCCTTGTCCTGGCATTTCGGAGGGGCAGGCGCACACCGGGCCAGATGTCCACCAGGCGGTCGTCGGCGGGGATCAGGTCTACCAGTAGCAGGCACCGGTCCGTTACGCCGGCCAGGTGCAACACCAGCGGGATCACCGCCAGTTCACCGAGGCGCAACTGCTTCCGGCCGAGCTCGATCGCGGCCACCGTGGCGCGCGTCCAGGGTAGATGGATTTGGCGCGCATACATCGCGACGGCTGACTGCCCGACGCCGGCTGCTTCTCGGAGTCGTCTGATCTCCTGCCCGATCACCTGCTCGACTGTCTCCGGCATGAACAGGAGCATAGACGAAGGAACACCGTAGGTCAAGGGGTGCATGGAGTCTCAGAGTAGTGCCGCCAGTTTCCTCTTGACCGATCTTGAGCGCCGGATTTAGGATGAGCTAGTTTTTAACGTCACTACCTCAGGGGGCCGGAGATGGAAGAGACGCGGGACATGGTTGGCGTGAAAGATCTCCATCGTCGCTATGGACCGCCAGAGAGCTGGTGGTACGCCAAGGCGGAAGCAGGTGAGATTCCCTCCTTCCGGCTCGGGAAATACCGGAGGTTCAAGCTCGCCGATATTGAACGGTGGATTGAGGCGCAGCGTCAGGGGCCGAAGGCGTAATGGGCCGCGGGAAGGCTCGCCGCACGCTGGAGCTAATCAAGGCAGGCATCGGAATACACGGAGCCACCGGCGTGAACGCCGCCCTCGCGCCGCCGGCGCCGTCAGGCCTCGTTATGACCAAGGCCGAGCGCGCCGAGCTACCCCGTCGCCTTGATCCGCCAGCGGCGAAGGGAGCGTGAAGTCCATGAGCAACGAAGAATTGAGGAGATCCATAGCCCTCGAAGAGATCGATTTCCGCCTCCGAGATCTCGGCGATCTGCCGCGCCTGTGTCCTCGTTGTGGGGCGGAAATGGAAGAGCGGAAATGCGGGGCCGCCTGCGGGCGATGCGGCGCGAGCACCGACTGTGACGACTAAACCCCCGAAGCGAGGGCCAATGCCCCGCAAGCTAAAACTGCCGACGCCATCGCAGCTCCACTGGCGAGCGCGGTGCCCAGGCTGCCCGGCCTGCCGCAAGCCTGACCCTCGTCAGCTGGAACTGGCCACTCGCGAGCCGTCACTCACGCGCGCGCAGCGACTCGGCCAGCTCGAGCTCGAATACGTGCGTCGTCTCCGATGAGTGCTCGCCACCACGCGGAGTATCTCGACGATGGAGAGCACCCGCCGCTCGAAGTGCACCGGCTCACGGCGTGGTGGGCGACGGAACGATGCGGCGATCTGGCAGGCGAGGATGACGATCTTCTGGAAAACGGCAACGGCCGGGGCGCTACACCCCGGCCGTCATGCCGCACGACCTCGAACCCTGCAGGCCAGTGTAGCGGGGACTGCGAAAGGTGACAAGACACATGGAACCGACACCGACGGTGACGTCCAACGGCCACGGCGCCAGCGCACTCCCCGGGCTCAACCTGGATGACTTCCGGTTGCCCCAGAACTTCACCGAGCTGGTGGGCGTGCGTCGTATGCTCACGCGCGTTCCCGTGCGACGCCCGGACCGGCAGTGGTTTGTCCGCACCCATCCCGAGCCCGCGTTCCACTTCACCACCGCGATTATTGAGGTGAAAGAAGATCGCGAGCATTACCTGGTCCGGCCACAGGCGATGGAAGCATGCATGAACGAGCTGCAGCCGACGATATTGCACGCGACCATGAGCCGGGCCGGCGTCCTGTTTCTGTGGCCGACACGACTGCCTAATCGCGACGGCAAAGACAATCTGTGGTACGCGAGCGCGCGTGAAGCAGCGGTATTCGCCGAACGGCATTGGGCGTCCGTCCGCGCTTCCACGGACTTGGGTGGTTACGAGGTCTTTCAGGCGATCGCGGACATCCCCGATCCGGAGTGGCCAAACATCACGATGCCCGAATTGCTCGCGCTCGCCTTCAAGGACAAGATCATCGACGCGATCGACCATCCCGTGCTGCTCCGACTCCAAGGCGCCGTGTGATGCTGGCACCGGCGGCGTTCACTACCGTGTGGGTGGTGGACTTCGAATTCGGCGGCGAGCCCGGGGGACACCCGATCCCCCGGTGTCTCGTCGCCAAGGAATTACGCTCCGGCCGAGAGCTGCGCGTCTGGGAGAGCGAGCTGCTGCAGATGCGTCACCCTCCGTACGGCATCGGGCCGGATGACCTGATGGTGGCGTTTTTCGCCTCGGCCGAGCTTGGGTGCCACCTCGCGCTCGGCTGGCCGATGCCCGCGCACCTGCTCGATGTCTATGTCGAGTTTTCCGCGCTCACGAATGGGCGTGCACGGCCGTGTGGGCGGGGATTGCTCGGTGCGCTCGCCTACTTCGACCTGCCGACCATGCTGGCCGAAGAAAAAGAACACTGGCGTACCCTCGCGCTGCGCGGCGGGCCGTGGACGGACGAGGAGCGCGCAGGTTTGCTGGACTACTGCGCGACGGACTCGCAAGCGCTCGAGCTGCTCCTCCCGAAGATGGCCCCGATGATCGATTGGCCGCGGGCGCTCATCCGTGGGTGCTACATGGCCGCGGTCGCCCGGATGGAACGGGCCGGCGTGCCAATCGACGTCGAACTACTCACCGAGCTCCGAGCCGGCTGGGAGGCGATCAAGCACACTCTCGTCGCCCGGATTGACGCGACCTACGGTGTCTACGAAGACGGCCAGACGTTCAAAGTGAGTCGATTCGCGCGATGGCTGCAGGAGCACGAGATCCCCTGGCCACGGTTGCCGTCCGGCATGCTCTGCCTGGATAGCGACACGTTTCATCAGATGGCTCGGTGCTATCCGGCGGTGGCCTCGCTCGCCGAGTTGCGACACGCCCTCTCGCAGCTCCGGCTCCACGAGCTCGCCGTCGGAGCGGATGGCCGCAACCGGTGCCTGCTCTCACCCTTCCGCGCGCGGACCGGCCGCAACCAGCCAAGCTCGAGTCAGTACATCTTCGGGCCCAGCGTGTGGCTTCGAGGCTTGATCCGTCCCTCACCGGGCCGGGCCCTGGCGTACGTCGATTGGAGCCAGCAGGAATTCGGGATTGCGGCCGCGCTCTCGGGCGATACCACAATGCAGGCCGCGTACTCGTCGGGCGACCCCTACCTTGCGTTCGCCCGTCAGGCTGGCGCCGTCCCGATCGAGGCGACGAAATTGACGCACGAGGCCACACGCGAGCGTTACAAGCAATGCTCGCTTGCCGTGCAATACGGCATGGGGGCCGAGAGCCTCGGCGAGCGGATCGATCAGCCGACGGCGGAAGCGCGCGCGTTGCTGCGTACGCATCGAGCCGTGTATCGGCGCTTCTGGGCCTGGTCGGATGCCGTGCTCGACTACGCTCACCTGCACGGCCGGCTCTTCACCGCATTCGGCTGGCCACTCTTCGTCGGAGCTGATGCCCGCGCGCCGGCCCTTCGGAACTACCCGATGCAAGGCAATGGTGCTGAGCTACTCCGGTTGGCCTGCATCCTGGCGACCGAGAGGGGCGTCGAGGTTGTGGCTCCCGTGCACGACGCGCTGTTGATCGAGGCGGATGCGAAGGCGATCGACGATGCCGTCGCCCTCACGCAGGCGGCCATGCTCGAGGCCAGCCGCGCCGTGCTGAGTGGCTTCGAGCTGCGCTCCGAGGCCAAGATCGTCCGTTACCCCGATCGCTACGCCGACCCGCGCGGCGCGGTCATGTGGGCCACGGTGAGAGAGGCCCTGAACGAGCTGGCGAGAGAGGGGACGTGTGACGATACCGCCCAGGTACCTGTGACAGTACCGCCCACCACCTGTGACGATACCGCCCACCCGTCCCTATCTTCTTCTATATCTTTAGTCTCTCTATCTTCATGTTCTCCAGATAAGAGAGACCCCTCGTTTCACATCTCTGGAGAACTTTGGTCATGATCGATGAACCCTTCCGCGCTGAAGACTATCGCTGGGCCCAAGAACAGGTTGATGCCGTCCTGGACCATCAGGCCAAGCGAAGCAAACAGCACTCGACGGGTCGTCGTCGACGTCTCCCCCGTGTTATAGGCCCCTATCTTCAAGGCCCTGTCCCTCTCGCGTGGTTGCACGCTCTGGCCCGCTGCCAATCGAAGTCCCGTGGCCCACTCGTATTGGGCCTGACGCTCTGGCGACTCTACGGCATGCGCCTGTGCCGACACACTGGGGGACAAGGCGATGCCGCCGAGATCCCCTTCAACGCCTCACGCGTGGCTCGGGACTGGGATATGTCTCGGCGGGCGTTACTTCGAAGTCTCGCCGTGCTTATACAAGCGCGTCTCGTGCAGCGCATTGGTCGCCCTGGTCGTCCATCCCTTCTCCGGTTGGTGATGCCGGGACAGACACGCCCATGATTTCTGGTGAGTCACAAGTCATTGATTCTAAAAACATATTCATCCGACCTGTGGGGACCGGCGCAGCCGCAGCTCGCTTGGAAATTGAGGCGAGCCCATGAAAAACGAGGCGAGCCGACCGAAAGTGCCGCCACCGCCGTCGGGCTACACGCCGGAGGCCAAGAAGCTGTGGCGCCGCGTGACGGAAGGCTGGGAGCTCGATGAGGCCGCGCTCGAGATCCTCGACACGGTGATCTGTCGCTCGTTCATGACGGAGCGTCGCGCGCAAGAGCAGCTCGACCGTGACGGGCTCACGATGCTCGATCGCTTCAAGCAGCCGAAGGCCCATCCCGCCGCCACCATCGCGAACAACGCGCGCATCACGTTCTTGAAGGGGCTGCGCGCGCTGGGGCTTGACCTGGAGCCGATCCGCGATGGCGTCGGCCGCCCTGGGGGGCGCTGATGCCCACGACGCGCCGCCGGCGTCGCCAGGGCCGCCGCGATGAACCGATCACCGACGCGCTCCGCATGTTTTTCGAAACGGGGCAGCTCCCGCCGGGGGCGCCGCTCAAGGACCAGCTGCTGATGCGCGACTCCTCCTCCGCGCGGCGCGTATGGCGCGAGTACCGCGCCGAGCTCCTGCCCGAGTTCGTTGTCGAGCATCCGGGCACGCGTCCGCACGCATGGTGGCGCTTCGACGCGCCGGAGCCATCACGCCGTCGCCTGGGCGGTATCGGCACGCCCTCGCCCGAGGTGCTCGCATACGCGCCGACGTTCGCATTTGGCTTGCCGGTCCACTGGGTCACCGACTGGGACGTCGCCTTCTACAACGGTCGCGCGCACGACGTGCATGGCCAGCGGATCGGTACCTCGCACCATGAAGGCGACTTCAAAGGCGTCGCGATCGATCCTCGAGACCCGCCGCGTTTCGAGTCGGAGGCCAGCTACCTCAAGCGCCACGGCGTGCTCACGCGTGACGAACGCGCGCAGTTGCCCGCCGACGCCTTCGCGCCGGAGCACGTGGGTGTCGATTACACCGAGGAGGAAGAACGATGACTGATCAATTCACGATCCCTGCGGTCGAAATTTTCAGGGCCGGCACCTGGAACGGCGCCACGTCGACTGAGGCTGATCTCGACGCGATGGTCGAAGCGTCCACGCGGGTGGGATTCGTGCCGCCCGTAAAGCTTGGCCATGCGACCGAGTCGGGAATGCCGGCCTTCGGGTGGGTCGAGAACCTCCGCCGCATGGGCGCATCGCTCATGGCGGATCTCGTTGAACTACCCGAACAGCTCTACGCGATGATCAAGGCCCGCCGGTACAACGCCATGAGCGTCGAGATCTATCACGACCTGGAGCGGAACGGTCGAACCTTTCCGCGCGTCCTCCGTGCCCTGGCGCTCCTCGGCGCCGAGCTCCCGGCGGTGGATCTGCGCCCGCTGCGCGACTACCTGCCGCAGGATGACCTGCCGCGGGCGGTCTACACCACCTATGCGATCGAGCCGCCGAAAATCTACGCGCGGGATCCTCTGAACGATGCGCTCGTGACGCTCGACCCGAACGCGGATGTCGGATGGCAAGAGGCCGGCGACATGTTGCTGCGCTACGCGAAGTCGCTCTGCTCATCGCCGACGCCCAGTGCGGCGGAGTTACGCGCGGCGATCGCCGAGGCGAAGCGCGCGTATCCGCGGCTCGCCGGTATCTACGATCGCAAGGACTCGGCCGCGGCGAAGATGACGGTGCGCGAGATCAGCGACGAGGTGTCCCGCCGCGTCGTCGAGCTGCGCCATCATCGGCCGGCGCTCAGCTATCACGAGGCCTACGACACGGTGCTGAAGGACGAGCAGATCAAGCGGCGGTACGCCGCCAGCTGAAAGGGAGGGCATTGAAATGACAACAACAATGACGCAGCAACCCGCACCGAAGAACTGGGTGAGCAGTATCCGGGAGATGCTCTCGGCGACTCGCACGGCGCGGCAGGAGATGCTGCAAAAGACGGTGGCTATGGTCGAGGCCACGGTGCCGGCCTACCGCATCGCGACGCTCGACCATGTCACCCGTGCGCGACGCATCTCGCTCGCAAGCCTCGTGGCCGTGTGCCGGAAGGCGTATGCGCCGGCACCCGATCATGCGCAGCTGCGGAAGCTCCTCGAGACGCACTCTCACCATGTCGAGAACGTGACGGCCGGGCTGCATCAGCTCAAGGGCCGCGTCCGCGAGTATCCCGGCTGGCGGCTTAACCCGCCGGTCACAGGCGATATGGCCCTGCTTCGCAACATGTCGAATGACAGCAACACACAATCGTTTATTCGCGCCGAGCTCGGCGTGTTCAATCCAGTCTCCATGCTCACCATCGCGTTTGAGGATCTCGCTGCCGAAGGTGAAAAGTTCGGCGGAATGACGCTCGAAGCCGATGCCGAGGAGGTCACCGCCGCCAATAGCGCCGTCGCCGAAGTTCTCGAAGCGCTACGCAGCGAACCCGAAGCGCTTGCCGACGCCGCCAGTCACTTCGGGATCACGCGGCCGGGCGCGGACCTGGCGCGTGAGGTGCTGGCCGCCGCCGCGGCCGTCACGAATGGCGGCCGGAGCGTCGGGCGCTGAGCTCTGGACCAATCGCCGTGCTGGCAGAGGAGCGCGTCGTCTGCCCATCGCCGCCGCGCGCGTGCCGCGGGTGCGGGTCACCGGCGATCACGCCCCTGCGGCCCCCAGCCCGAAATCTCTACTGCGATCCGTGCCGCGAAACCAAATGCGGGGAGTGCCACCGCATTGTGAGCGGCGGCCATCATCCCCGCTGCTCGCAACGCGGACGAGTCGGTCCGCGCCGATGTGTCCTCTGCGGAGACGTCGTGGTCGTCGGACTCGCCAAGCTCTGCGGTACGTGTCGGGCGCGGCATTGCGACTCGTGCGGTTCGACGCAGCACCGAAGGCCGCACCCGGCCGCCGCGCCCGGTGCTCAACGCGGTCGGCGAAGCTGAGCTCGAGGGGGCCATCCTAGGCACTTATCGCCAGGCCCTCGCCGTCGCCGGCCGCATCGTTGGCGCCGTTGAGGCGCGAGACGTGGTGCACGACGCCGTCGCGCGTGTGATGGAGCTCGCGCCGTATCTGCGTGGTGGCGATTCGTCCGTGGGCGCCTACTTCGTGACGGTGGTGTGGTCGAAGGCGGTGCGCGCGGCGAAGGTGCGGCGACGCTTCGTGTTCGTCTCTCCCGAGGTGCTCCTCGGTCTCGAAAAGCAGGCGTGGCTGCGCGCGCGGGGCCGGCGCGTGGCGGTGTCATGACGCCAAAAAATCCTGCCGACGTTCACGCGCGGTTCCTCCGCGTCGTCGAGCGCGGCCTCGCGAAGGCCGACGCGGAGATCTCCGAGGAGCTGGCGAAGCTGAAGCCGGCGCCGCCGCGGCTCAAACCCGGCGAAGCATTTCGCTATCGGCGGAAGCCGCCATGACGTGGGCCCAGGCATTTCCCACAGCGCTGATCGTGCTCGGCGTCGCGGCCGCCGTGGCCGCCAACCCGTCGGCGACGGGGAAGGTGATCCTACACGGCGGAAATCTCGGCGCGGCCCTCGCGTAAACGCACGCTCTGCGCCTCGCGCGGGTTTGCCCCCCCCCCCGCCGGGCACCTCGGCGTCACGGTCGGCGACACTCCTCCGTCGCTGTGGGCGCGGCAGTTCATCACCACCATGACGCGCGAGCAAGTGAGACAGCGCTTCCGGCGCATCGTCGCCGCCGCGATCGAGCGCGCGGAGCCGCGAGCACGCCCGAGCACCTGGCGCGGCTCGCTGGCAAGCGCGCCGACGCCGGGATCGTCGTGGGCAAGCGCGGCCTCGGCCGTTCACGGGGTCTACGGCCCGGACAAGGGGTGGCAGTCGTTGACCTTGTTACCACTTCGGCAAAAACACGGAAGCGCCGAGATCGCGCGATTCTTCCGGGTTTGTATTTCCAACCATTCCTCGCGGTCGCGCCCTGTGAGCTCGACGCTTCCAGGCAAGGCGAACTCGGGACGATCGAGGAATTCGAAGATATCGTCTTCCGCTTGAAACAAATCGCGGATCTCCTGAATATCCGCTAGCGGGCGACGGACGGCTTTCACCCGTTTACCCTCGTACTTTTTGGCTGGATCCCGCAGGAACAGGATTCTGCCAGTTGCGGCCTCCGTCGTCAGATCGCGAAGGTCGCCATTGGGTGCCTGCCACACGCCATGGAATTCCGCCTCGATCATGACCTCCGGCCATTCCCAGATGCGCCAGCCGACACAGAGCTCGCCTCCGTTTTTTGCCACAAACTCCTCGACGACGGGGAAACACTGAAGCGGATCGGCGCCTGGTATTGGCTGAGCGGCGAGGAAGAAAGCCTGCCGGGCGTCAGCGACCAAGTCACGACAGAGGCGAATGATCTCCGGCGAGATCCGCACCGGAGTGCGTGTGAACTGAACCCAAGCCATAACCCCGCTCGCGAGTATTATCCGCTGCAAACCGTCCGCGGCAACAGGAAGCCGCCCTCCGCGTTTAAACGGCCGACGTCGACGACGTGCCGGCGGTGCGAGAAGCGGTGACGATGAGAGGCAGAAGGGTTGAGATCTCTTTACCCTACGGTAAACGGATAATATAATATAAGCCGAGTTGGGGTGACCGACGGGAGTCGAACCCGCAATTCACCTATCACGAGTAGGGCGGTTTGCCGGTTAACCTACGGTCACCTCGGCGCCCGGGGGTTTGCTCCTTCCGCCTGCTAGGGAAGGTTGGAGCGGCCCCCGGTCCTATTTCTGCTATGCGCTCGCTCTGCGCCTCTCCTCCTCGTCCCTGATCATTTCCTCGACCATCTCGCGTTGCCACTCCAACAGTCCGTAGTGGCTTCGCGAGTGTCGGGTGAAGACCAAACCCTCCTTCACGTATCGGGACAGATTCCCGACCAGTGTGCTCTTGGTCACGTCGTGGCCCTTGGCCTTGATCCTCTCGATGATGGTGTCGATGTGGAGATGGCTCCCCGCCTCACGCAGGACCTCCACCGCCAGCGCCACGCTCGACCCGGGCTTGTACGGCTCGCGGTCAAGCGATGTAGCGCGAAGCCGAGAGCCCTTTCGGCTCCGCAGCCTCTTTGGCTCGGTTTTCAGGGCGCGCCGCGCCTCCTCCAGGTCCGCGTAGAGGCGCCGCAACTCGGCCTCCAGCGCCTTGATGCGCTGCTTCGTCTGAACGATCGCATCAGCAAGTCCCATTTCTAAAAGCGTATCACAATCTGCGTCGCCGCCGAAATCTGCATGCCAACTATTCTGCGTCGCATCTGCGACGCCGCTGGATAGAAAGACCGAAATTGCTTGACGAGCCTCAAGGGGTCGAGTAGCGTTGATGGCCCCTCTGTGGGGACCAGTCGGAAGAGTGAGACTCAGACCTCCGTAGCCCAGGGCAACTTATCCTTTTGCCCGTAGATGTACCCGTCGTCGATCCAACATTGCGTGTACCCCCCCATCGACGAGTAGATGTGGTCGTCGTCTATCCAGCACTGCGTGTAACCGTGCGGACCGTAGATGTGACCGTTGTCGATCCAATGCCGGGTGTAGCCGCTGGGTCCGTAGATATGCCCGTCGTCGATCCAGTAGCCGGTGTACGACATGTCCCCCACGCTCCGAGTTGCTAGATGGGTGCTAGATGGTAGCCCCTGGCGCGCGCCGACCGAACAGACGACAAGGCCCCGAAAGATCTTATCTCTCGGGGCCTTGTGAATCCTCTACGACTTGCTGAGCGCCCGAATGATTTCGCGGCAGAAGGCCGGCAGATCGTTCGGATTGCGCGACGTGATCAGGTTGCCGTCCACCACGACCTCGGCGTCCTTCCAGTCGCAGCCCGCGGCGACGAGATCGTCCTTGATCGAGAAG
>Ga0070706_100005660_pt1 | contig 11891 bp, 21 predicted proteins | sample KBSK5501metaG_FD_65476 | JGI IMG/M metagenome (GOLD analysis project Ga0070706, IMG submission 65476) | Corn, switchgrass and miscanthus rhizosphere microbial communities from Kellogg Biological Station, Michigan, USA - KBS K5-50-1 metaG | ecosystem: Host-associated > Plants > Roots >...
TAGTCACCGAAGCTGGGAAGCTTCTTCGAAGTGATCATCCACAATCGCTGCGGGACATGATTTTGCTCCGAGAGGGTCCAGAACATACAGCCGTGTGGAAGCACCTGCCGGCGATTGTTCGCGAGGGTACGCAGAACGGATTTATGCGTGAGTTCGGACGCACGGCGTTTGACCACGCCATGCATGAACCCGCGTACGCCGAGGCGTTCGACGCCGGCATGAGCAGTCACTCCAGATTGCAAACCGCGTGGGTGCTAGATGCCTTACGCGACTACGATTTCGCCTCAATTGCGCATCTGTGTGACGTTGGTGGCGGACAAGGTCATCTGCTATGCCACCTCCTAGCGCAATACCCTCACCTCGTTGGCACCGTTCTCGAACGACCGAGCGTACTTGAACACTCGCAGGCGCTCTGGGCAGAAAGGCTCAACGTTGCCAATCGTTGCCGCTACGTCGCTGGCGACATGTTTGACGACGTTCCAGCGGCTGATTGCTACGCAATGAAGATGATCCTCCACGATTGGAACGACGAGGAATGCGTCAAGATCTTGAGGAATGTGAACCGTCGAGCGCCGCCGGCAGCCCGCATATTCATTGTGGAACACGTAATCCTGGATATTGATCCAACGCATTTCGCAACGCTGTTCGATATTCACATGATGTGCTGGGGCACAGGGCGGGAGCGCACGGTACAGGAGTACGCGAGTCTCTTTCAGGAAGCGGGGTGGAATTATGTGGCAAGTTGGTTTCCTCCCGGCGGAGCCATTGGTGTCATTGAAGGTACGAAAGCCTGACCGCTCAAAAGGCGAGCGGCCTAGCCTATCGCTCAACCCGGAAGCCTCGCCGACGGCGCTGGCGCGTCGTCCGCTCGGCGCCGGTTAGCTTGGTTCGTTGGGAGCACGCGTCACAACCGCGTGATCGAAGTTTCACTTCCTGTAATGGGAGATTGCTATGCCACTGATCGTCCGTGCGTTTCCTCTTCGCCGTTCCGTTTCCGATCTGCAGGCATTTGCGTCGGAGCTAAATGGGGCTAAGGCAGCCGATGCCACGCAGTTCTATCGGCACTACGGAGTTGATCATGAGTCGTGGCACGTTCAACAAACACCCAGCGGCCCGTGGGTCATTGCCGTCACCGCACTCGCAAATCCTACTGAAGCGGCGAGTCGTTACGCTGACGCAACGGAGGCCTTTCACGTCTGGTTCAAGAGCCAGGTCTTATCTCTTACTGGGATCGATCCGAACAAAACGCCTCTCGGCCCGCCCACCACCGAGATCTTTTCCTGGTCAAGCTCTGCGGCTGACCAGCATTGACTTGTCGCTCAATGGTGCGCTCAGAGGAGGTCGCTATGGCTGCAGAGTTCCCCGTCGTCTTTGCTCTTTATCCGCGCGTCACCCAGCTCGATTTCACCGGTCCTCACGAAGTTGTCGCGCGTCTCCCTGGTGCCCAATGTGTTCTCGCCTCCGCCTCCGGCGGAGACATCGAAGCCGATGGTGGGGTCGTGTTTACAAGAGTGGGCCGTCTCGCAGACATTGAGCGCTGCGCGCTCATCTGCGTCCCGGTCCCGGCTTTGGTACCATCGAAGCGATGGAGGATCAGGAATTCATTGCTCAGATCAGGCGCCTTGCGACGAGTGCGCGCTATGTCACTTCTGTTTGCACTGGCTCGCTGGCGTTAGGCGCCGCCGGGCTCTTGAAGGGTAGGCGCGCTACTTCGCATTGGGCTTGGCGCGACGCGCTGTCCGCCTTCGGCGCAACGCCCGATCCCGCACGAGTGGTGCGCGATGGCAATGTCATTACAGGTGGGGGCGTCACCGCAGGCATCGATTTCGCGCTTGCAGTCACGGCAGAGATCGCCGGCGACGATTACGCTCAGTCAGTGCAACTTAGCATCGAGTACGCGCCCGCGCCGCCGTTCAATTCGGGAAGACCTGAACTCGCACCGGCGCACATTCTTACCGATACGCAACAACGCTACGAACGCGTGCGCCGCGCTCGCGATGCAGCCGTCGAGCGAGCTGCCGAGCGCGTCTTGATGAAGCTCATAGCCAACGCCAGTGACGCCTAACCTCGCGCTCAACCCGGACGCAGCGCCGGCGACGCTTGCGCGCCGTCCGCTCGGCGCCGGTTAGCTTGGTTCGTCAGGCCGCTCTCAATGGAGGTACCATGCCGATCGTGACAATCGAACTCCGCAAGCGCTATGCCCCGGATCGTGAGGTACAAATCATTGATGCGGTTCACGCGGCGATGATGGAAGGCCTGAAGATTCCTTCGTGGGACAAGAACATTCGTCTCTTTGTCCACGAGCGTCATCGTTTTGCTACGCCGCCTGGCAAAGATGAGCGTTACGCGCTTATCAGCATCGATCTCTTTGCTGGTCGCTCGCTCGGCACAGAGAAGAAATTCTACCGGGCGCTAACGACAAACCTGCAGCCGCTTGGCATCCCACCAGACCATGTCAAGGTCGTTTTGCGGGAAGCATCGCGGGAGAACTGGGGCATTGGAAGTGTACCAGCATCCGAGGTCGATCTGGGGTTTGAGATCAATGTTTGAGCGGCCTAACCCCGCGTTCTACACGGACCCGTCGCCGGCGGGGCTTGAAGTTCTTGGCCTGCCTCGTGGCGGCTCCGAGCCAGTTAACTAATTTCCTTTGGCGTCACGGCAGGAGAATCGAGATGGACGCGAACACGACTCGTAGCCGCCAGGTCTCGATAGATGCGAAGCCGGAGCCGATCACCGTCGACCTAGCTAGGACTGCCGCGCTGCTGGTAGACATGCAGAACGATTTCGCCGCCAAGGGTGGCATGTTCGAGCGCGCGGGAATCGATATCTCTATCACACGAGCCGCGATCGAACCGACGGCTCGCGCCTTGGCAGCCATGCGGCAGGCGGGCATTACCGTTATCTATCTGAAGATGGGCTACGGCCCCGATCTCGCCGACCTCGGACCACCGGACTGCCCGAACCGGATCAAACATCTTCCACTCGCGGTCGGAACAACGGTGACGACGCCGGACGGCCGGGAGAGCCGAATTCTCATCAGGGACACTTGGAACACGGACATCGTCGACGAGCTCAAACCGGAAGCCGGCGATATCATTGTCTACAAGACGCGGTACAGCGGGTTCTACGAAACCGATCTCCATTCCATTCTCAAGACCCGCGGCATCAAGTCTTTGGTGGTTGCTGGAGCGACAACCTGCGTTTGCGTCGATTCGACGATTCGCGATGCCATGTTCAGAGACTACGCGTGCGTCGTGCTGGAAGACTGCACCGGAGAGCCCATCGGGAACTGCGCGGCGAGAAGCAATCATGAGGCCGCGCTCCTGACGATCCAGACGTTGCTCGGTTGGGTCTCAACGTCGGCGGACCTCATCCGAGCGCTGCGCTTGCGTGATCAGCCGGGGCCGAGCAAGGCTTGAGCACCGCGTGACATGACGCCTAACCCCTCGCCCAACCGGAGCGCTCGCCGGCGGCGCTCGCGCGCCGTCCGCTCGCAGCCGGTTAGCTTGGTTCGTTAGGCGGCACTAATGACTCCCGCATCCCTCCGCGCAAGGCGAGGTTGCCGATGAGCACCGGTTCGGCGTGCGACTTCGCGAGCGACTACGAGATTGGGCAATCACCGGTGATGCTGGAGATCGAGCAGCGTGTGCGCGGCAGCGCGTACGGCGCGACTAGCTGGACGACGCGCGCGCAGGCGGAGACGGCAGCGGCGCGCCTCGGTCTTGCAACCGGCCGCCGCCTACTCGAGCTCGGGGGAGGCTCTGGCTGGCCGGCGCTATTTCTCGCGACAGTATCGGGCTGCGAGGTCGTGGTCACCGATCTACCATTGTCGGGATTGCGGATCGCCCGGGCGCGTGCCGTGTGTGACGGCCTGGACAATCGCTGTAGCGTGCTGGCGGCCGATGGTGCTGCGCTGCCGTTCGCAGACCGCACCTTTGACCGCATCCACCACGCCGACGTTTTGTGCTGCATGGAGCGCAAACGCGACATGTTGCGAGAGTGCCGGCGCGTCGGACGCGACGGGGCGGTCATGGAGTTCTCCGTCATCGCGCTAGCACGCGAGCCGAGAGGCGAGGAGGAACAACACCTGTTGGCGAAGAGCGGACCGCCGTATCCGGACGCCGGCGCCGACTACGCGGCCCTACTCCTCGAGAATGGCTGGAACGTACTCGAACGTTTTGACGCCACGGCGGAGTTCGCCAACTGCATGGATGTGCAGCTGGAGGAGTACCACGCGAGACGCGACGCACTGCTCGATCTCCTGGGCGAGGAAAACTACGCCGATCGCCTCGAGCGTCGCCTCAGTACGCGAGCCGCAGTATCGCGCGGCCTACTAAAGCGCGAGATCTTCTTTAGTAGCTATCGCCAATGATGCGGCAACACGAGCGACGCAGGCATCGCCGAATCTGTGGCACGCCCCCATCTAGCGACTCTAACGTGCCGCCTAACCCCTCGCTCAACCGGACCGCTCGCCGGCGGCGCTTTTCGCGCCGTCCGCTCGGCGCCGGTCAGCTTGGTTCGTCAGACAGCGTGTGCTTCCAGGTATGAGCACTCTCGACGCAACCGTTATGGTACGACCTGCCACTGTCGCCGATATCCCTGGCGTCACGCGCTGCGTCTGCGCTGCTTACCTTCGATACATCGAGCGGGTTGGAAAGCAGCCCGCGCCAATGCTCAACGATTACGCGATTGTGATTCGCACTAGCCAAGTTCATGTCGCTGAGCGCGAAGGGCATGTTCTTGGCGTCTTGGAGTTACTTATTACCGACGAAGGTTTTCTTCTGGACAGCATCGCCGTTGACCCAGTGGCGCAGGGCACGGGGGTCGGCCGCAAGTTATTCGAACTCGCCGAACAGGAAGCGGTGCGTCATGGATACGATTCAATCTATCTCATGACCAATGAGAAGATGACCGAAAACCAAGCGCTCTACGTGCGAATGGGTTACGTTCTGTTTGATCGGCGCGTCGTTGATGGTTATTGCCGTGTCCTTATGCGCAAGGTGCTGAGGTGATTCGCCCGCGGACCTAACCTCTCGCTCAAGCGGGCTTCAGTGGGCCAAACTCAGTCACCGTCAATCGGGAAAGAATCGGTTCAGAAGATGTTGCTCGCCAACGCTTGGACGGAAGAAGTATTTCGACGAGGGAATGAGGCTGGTGCTCCGCTGGACTCCGCGACGCTTAAGTTTGAGGCCCGCGGCTCTGATTTCGTTGGCACGCTGTCGGTCCCTGGTCGCCTCATATGTCCCAACGTACCTATCACAGTGACCGATAAGGGCTTTACGTTCGTTGCTTGTCTTAACGGTCAGGCGACAACCATTGAGTACGACCCTCTCGACATGAAGTACCCCTTCAAAGGTGGCAGCACTGGGTTCGTATTTCGCTATCAAGCACAAATACCCTAAGTCACGCAGGACGTTAAGGCCGCGGACCGTGGCGGAAGCGGAAAGGTATCGCGCGGGTGCGTCTGGCCTCTGGCGAGACAGTCCGCACTGAGGTACATTGGTACGAGGCTACTGGCATCGGCAAGCGTGAGTTCAAGATCAAACAATTTCTGTGATCGCGCCCTCTGCCACTGAAAGCGTTGGATTAAATGGCTGACGAGATCCAAACGGGTAACACTGCACACCTCGCGGTTTCAGATGCGGCGGCGCGGATACAGGGTGCCGACACCGTGCGCTCAATCCCGCTCTTCCGGCACGGAACGTTGCTGGTCAAATACTATGCGCCACGCGGCAATGACCCACAGACCCCGCATACACGCGATGAGCTTTACGTAGTGGCCCAGGGGCGCGGGATTTTCTTCGACGGAATATCAAGGCGGCCGTTCGTGCCTGGTGACCTTCTTTTCGCTGCGGCGGGGACAGCGCACCGATTCGAAGAGTTCACGAATGACTTTGGCGTCTGGGTGATGTTCTATGGTCCGGAAAATGGCGAGGCCGACTAACCTCCCGCTCGACCGGACACCTCGCCGGCGGCGCTTGCGCGCAGTCCGCTCGGCGCCGGTTAGCTTGGTTCGTTAGGCCCCAGCAATAGAGGTCGTTGCATGCTCCGCGCTTGTGAATTCATTGCCACGTTGAGCTGCGCGCTATTTGCCGGCGCCGCGATCTACGTGAACCTGGTCGAGCATCCTGCTCGAATGGGGTGCGGCACGAAACTTGCCGCAACCGTCTGGGCTCCAAGCTACGCGCGAGCCACGGTGATGCAAGCCCCCTTGGCCATTGTGAGTCTGCTTAGCGGGCTGGCCGCTTGGCTCCTTGGCGGTAGCACCCTGTGGGCTGTCGGAGCGGTGCTCATCGGGTTGGTCGTCCCGTTCACTTTTGTCGCGATCATGCCCACGAATAAGCAGCTCCTCGCGCCTGGTCGCGACCTCGCCTCAGCTGAAACGCGCGCCCTTCTTGAGACGTGGGCTAAGCTACATGCCGTGCGCAGCGTTCTGAGCTTTGCCGCTACCCTCATCTTCATATGGTCGCTGCCTGGGGCCTAACCTCTCGCTCAACCGGACCGTGTCCGGCGGCGCTTGCGCGCCGTCCGCTCGGCGCCGGTTAGCTTGGTTCGTTAGGCGGCGAGCCATGCAGCAATCGCCGATCCTCGAGTCAACCCTCACGTGTCCGGTCTGCGGTTTCGTTTCCGTTGAGCTCATGCCCACCGATGCTTGTGTCTTCTTCCATGAGTGCGCCGGCTGTCACACACGGTTACGCGCGAAGGCTGGCGATTGTTGCGTGTTTTGCTCCTACGGCTCGGTGAAGTGTCCGTCAAAGCAGCTGCTGGCGCCATGTTGCGCCGGCACGGAGTCGACGCCTTCTTGAATGCTCCTCGCATGCCTGCGTTCTTGCCGCCTAACCACTCGCTCGAGCGGACCGGTCGCCGGCGGCGCTTGCGCGCCGTCGGCTCGCGGCCGGTTAGCGTGGCTCGTTAGGGGTCGATTCACGTTGATACCAACACATAGCCGAATGCATATCCCTCGGTGGGTAACCGTCGCTGCGGCTGCGGTATTGGCGCTGCCTTTCGGGTGGGGTCTCGGCCTTCTCGTTGCCTATATCGTCGCCGGAAAAAACTTCGGTCAACTGCCCGCCGCGACTGTTCCGTTAGGCATCGTCGCTGCCCTCGCCTTTGCCTTTTGGCCTTCGTTCGAGCCGAGCACGCGACTCAAAGTGATGTTTGGTGGCAGCGTGGCATTCATCCTTTTTGCTTGGCTAGTTGCGTAGCCACAAAGATGTTGCAACCGAGGCCTAACCTCTGGCTCAACCGGACCGCCCGCCGGCGGCGCTGGCGCGCGGTCCGCTCGGCGCCGGTTAGCTTGGTTCGTTAGGGCAAAGTGCATCGTGCGACCGCCGGCTTCATTAGCGCCGCAGCCATCGCGATCGCTGTAGTCGGTCTCGCATTCCTTGTTGCTCCACGTGCCTGTGATGGAGGCTTGGAACTATACGTTTGGTGCGGCGGTACGGCTCTACTCGTACTGCTCGCGCTACCCTTCGCCGCGCACATTGGCCGCTCAACGCTCGTTCGGGTCGTTTGGGCGTTGGGCTTCGTCGTCTTTGGCGCCGGCGCATGGATCGCCGGCCTTTTCACCGCTAACGTCCGCTTAATTTGTGGGCTGGGGTATCTCTAGTGTAAAAGCTCAGGAGCATCCCACTGCGCCCTAACCTCTCGCTCAACCCGGACGCCTCGCCAACGGCGCTAAGGCGCCGTCCGCTCGCGGCCGGTTAGCTTGGCGAGTTGGTTCAAATGAAGGCCGATGTAATCGTGACACGAGGGACGCCAGCGGGGATATCCGCCAAGAATGCCACCCGAAGCATTCCGGTGGTCATGATCTCGATTGGCGACCCACTAACGGTCGTCAGCAGCCTTTCGCGTCCGGGCGGGAACGTCACAGGATTGGTCATAAACCTGAAGACGGCGAAGGCGCTAGGTCTCTCGATTCCGCAGTCGCTGCTCCTGCGCGCTGACGAGGTCATCGAATGATCGCGCAGCGGGACAGGCTCGCTGCGGCGACTGTGCTGGTTAGCGTTGCCATCGTCGAAATCGATTTGAATGACCGTTATCGAGCAGCAACACCTTTGCGGAGGTGCACATGCAAGGAGAGAGCGAATGATCTACAAAGGTAGTTGCCACTGCGGCAAGATTGCATTCGAGGTCGAAGGCGAACTTACAGGAGCTATGGCATGCAACTGCTCTATCTGCTCTCGCAAAGGCTCGCTTTTGTGGTTCGTGCCTCGCGACAAGTTTCACTTACTCAGATCACCGGCAGAGGTTGGTACGTACACTTTCAACAAGCATGTCATCAAGCACCATTTCTGCCAGACATGTGGCATTCATCCTTACGCAGAGGCGGTTGATCCAAAGGGCAATCCGATGGCGGCTATCAATATTCGCTGTCTCGAAGACATTGACCTTGCGACCGTTCGAGTAAAAAACTTTGACGGACGGTCGATCTGAACGCAGTGCCGCCTAACCACCCGCTCAACCCGGACGCCTCGCCGGCGGCCCCGGGGTTAGCTTGGTTCGTTAGCCGGCTTCCGACTCGGCTACGTTTGAGCTACTCTTGTGATGGATGACATCTCCACGCAGGCTAACATCTCGTTCAACCGGATCCGTCGCCGGCGGGCGTTGAAGTACTTAGCTGCTATCGGTAGCGGCGCCGGGCCGGTTAGCCTGGTTCGTTAGGGCATCACAGTGATACGTCTCCTTGTCCTCTGCTCGGTTCTACTGGCAGCTTCTGCGGAAGCCGGCCAGGAGTGGGAACTCATCTCTGTCACACGCGGCCCCACCTGGGAAGTCAACGAGGCGAAGGGGGCTTTGAAGCAGAACGGAAAAGTCCTTGAGGGCGTTTTGAAGGACAAGACCGACGGCAAAGCGGATTATCAGATCCGCATCGAACTGACTGGCGCACAGGCAGAGGCTACTTTTCTGTTCATCTCCGAAAACGACAAAGGTACGACACTGACCGGCATCTACAAGAAAACGGCGAAGCCAACAAAGACGCACTGTCCTGAACAGATTCAGCTCATGAACTCGTTTCAATACATCGGGCTCGCCCGCGATGCGTGTGAGCCCTAACCCCTCGCTCAACCGGACCGGTCGCCAGCGCCGCTGGCGCGCCGTCCGCTCGGCGCCAGTTAGCTTGGTTCGTTAGGCGGCCCTTGTTCACGACGTAGTGCTGTATTCGGCCGCCCATACGGGCATCGACATGCGCCCTCAGTGGCCTCCCGAAGTGAGCGCATTTTCAATGCCTGTTCGGTTAAGGCATTATGTCGAGCCAGTAACGTTCGACAGCTTCGTCGTCGATCCCGAATGGGCGCTGCCCGACACGCTGGGATACAGGCGTCACAAGGGGCGCCTTCGACATGCACTCAAATTCGTCCACATCGGGCACGCGCATCTGCACCGGGGCATGACGAAACCGATGAACGACTGCCTTAAGCGGGCGTGTGGTCCGAGGCCCGCATATGAGGAGTTCTATGCTGTGGACATGCATCGCAGTGATATGCTTGTCGAGATAATCAAGATCGTCGAAGGCGAGATCATCAACAATATAGCGGTCCGCAAGTACGGTGATCGTCGCGCTTTGCGTGGACGGTCTGGAATCGGCCAAAGCCGTCGCGACAAGACCGAAGGTAACAACACCCGCAACAACAATTTGCGGTAAGCGATTGACCCCGATACGCCCGTTCATATCGACCTCCTGCATCGTTTGTGAGGTGGCTCATGTGCAGCACACTGCGGTGATTCAAACGGCGCCGATTTTTCATTGGCAATGCATGTAATTCAAGCGAGATTTTTTCAGTGCTGGCATGAGTTGAAGGAATGAACAGGCAACGAGCACCTCGCTTATCGCTCGACCTCCTGCGGGCATTTCGTTCGGCCGCCCGACACTTGAGCTTCACGCGCGCAGCGCGCGAGCAGTTTGTCACCCAATCCGCGATCAGTCGCGCGATGCGTACACTCGAGGAGCAGCTCGGGCAACCGCTGTTTCATCGGGTAAATCGCGCGCTGACGCTCACCCATGCCGGCGAGGAGCTTTATCGGGCGAGCGATGAAGCGCTCGGACTCATCGACGCGACGACCGACCGTCTGACTGGGTCCGCCGGAACCCTTGCCGTCACGACAACAACTGCGCTCGCATCAACTTGGCTGGTACCTAAGCTGCCGCAGTTTGCTCGCTTGCATCCCGGGACGGACGTGCGGATCTTCGCTAGCAACGACACGATCGACCTTGAGCGGGAGCACATCGACGTTGCGCTTCGATTCGTGCTGCCCGGTGCGGATGCTCCAAATGGAGATTGCCTGGTGGAATACCGGCAGTTTCCGGTCTGTCTTCCGGCGATTGCGCGCAGTCGTAAGCGGCCATTACGAACTGTTGCTGATCTCGCTTCGCATGTACGGCTCGACTTCGAGACGATTCTCTATGGGCGGCCGTGGTACGACTGGGAACACTGGTTCGAAGCGATGGGTGTGCGCCCGGTCGTGCCCGCCGGAACCATGCGCTTCTCGCATTACGACCAAGTCATCGATGCCGCGACCGAAGGTAGCGGCATCGCCATCGGCAAATGGCCGCATCTCGCCCGTCATCTGCGCCAAGGAGTCCTGTGCGCTCCGCTTGGGACCAACGGAGTTGCGCATATAGGCGGCTTTTATCTCGTGGTCGCCAGGAGCGCAGTCGGGCGCGAAAGCGTGAAAGCTTTTCTCGCGTGGCTGCGAGACGAAGTCCAGCGGGATGAAGCGCGAGCGCCTGCAATGCTGCGTGCGGCAAGACGCATTGGCGGTCCGCGCGCGCCGCAACTATCCGTGCGATGACTAACGGTGACAACCGGTGAACCCGGGAATGAACCACGTACGATCAGGAAATCGCAGCCACGTCTTTCGTCGAAGAAACGAGGTACCTGCGAATGGATATCGAGAGGTTCATGCGAGGCTACAAAGCGGCGTGGGAAGCGCGTGACGAGTCGCGCTTCCGCGCCCTATTCACGCGCGACGGGATCTACCACAACACCCCGTTCGCCGAACAACGCGGACACGCGCAACTGGCAAAGTACTGGGAGCGCGTCAAGCTACAAGCCGATATCAACGTTGCGTATGAAATCCTAGCGTCCTCCTCGAACGGTGGGCTCTCGCACTGGCATGTCACGTACCAAGTCACGTCCGAGGAACTATTCCGAATCTGGGCGGCGTCCACCGGAACAAACGTCGTCACGCGGAGGGCTGGGGATCCGCTGCCGCGCATGGCTTTAGACGGAATCCTGCAAGCCCACTTTGACGGTGGCCTCTGTTCGGAATGCCGCATCTGGTGGCACAGCATGGCATTGGTGCAGCGGGAGACCAAGAATGCCGACGCCTGACCACTTGCTCGACCCGGACGCCTCGCCGGCCGCGCTCGCGCGCCGTCCGCGCGGCGCCGGTTAGCTTTGTTCGTTAGCCGCCTGACACAGGCGCTGCTTTATAGCTGTCGGCTAACTCACTCGACGACTACTTCGCTAATCTGGATCACCGGCGAAAGATCGGTGTAATTCGGTATGTCGGCCATGATCTCCTCTGCATGAGGGCCGAAGCCAGATTGGAAGGCTTCTACCGAGTCACAGAAGATGTGGCACATGCCGACATAAGTTGCAGGTGCGCCCGGGGCGCCACCCGCAAGACCCTTGTCGACGGTGTAATACTTGCAGGTCTCGCCCATGCGCGCTTTGACCAGCGGCATATGCTTGTCGCGGTAGTACTCATGGTTGAATCGGCTGCCAGGCGTATTGGGGTACATCACACTCACTTTGATCATGCCTTACCTCCTGGTGGTGGTCTCTGTGCTCATCGCGCGACACGATCGTGCACCACAAATACGCGACAATGCAACAGCCGCAAGCTGAAAGCCGAGCGGGCAAAGCAGCCGCCGAGACCTGCCT
>Ga0070706_100005662_pt1 | contig 11885 bp, 8 predicted proteins | sample KBSK5501metaG_FD_65476 | JGI IMG/M metagenome (GOLD analysis project Ga0070706, IMG submission 65476) | Corn, switchgrass and miscanthus rhizosphere microbial communities from Kellogg Biological Station, Michigan, USA - KBS K5-50-1 metaG | ecosystem: Host-associated > Plants > Roots >...
GTGAGGCGAGGGGAGACCCCTCGCGCTCCCCCGCGGAGGGAGAAGGGAGTTCCTGTGCCGGCGCAGCGCCGCCCTCACCCTGCCCCTCTCCCGGAGGGAGAGGGAGTACCTGAGCCGGCGCAGCTTCGCGCACGCCGGGACTTGGATTTGAGTTGGGCACGCCGGGACTTGGATTTGAGTTGCACACGCCGGGACTTGGATTTGAGTTGCCGCTTCACGGGGCGCCGGGACTATTTTTGGAATGCGTAGCTCAGCTTCAGGAAGAACTGGCGGTCGGCCTTGGCGAGATGGTCGTCTTCCAAAAGCGTTCGGTTGTCGCCATAACCCACGAACAGAACTGACTGCCAGTTGAGTTTGTAGGCGAAGAGTGCCGACCCGGTGAAGGAGCCGTCCAGAGCAGTAACAGAGGTCTTGTAGAGCGAGGGGTCGCGGCTCGTCCGCACGTACTGACCGATCAACCGCGCGAAGGAGCGCGCCGTGAAAGTGTAAGTCGCGCGCAGCCGCTCGAACTGTGCGGTGAAGAGGCGGCCGCTGCGGCCATCCTCGGCGGTGACGTTCAACCATCGCCACCCGCCGTCGAACCGGAATTCTAGATGATCGGTCGGCCGGACGGTGGCTCTCGCGGTGACGTTGCCTCCGTCGCCCCGCCGGGAGTTGGCGAAGTCCACCTCCTGACCGAGAAAGCCCTGAAGGCTGAAGTAGGAGATTCTCCGCGAGGGGCTGAACTGAATCTGGTAGACGAGCTGGTCCCGGTCAAACGTCTGATCCCCGCTGCGCACCTTGTCGTGCGCCCATCGGATTCGAGTGAAGGAGCTCCAGATGCCGTCCATGCCGACACCGGGCGAGATCTGGCGGAAGATCAGCCCGCCGTCGCGCTGCGCGGAGTAGTCGGCGATCAGGTAAGTTCGCAGCCGCGTCACAGGTCCCTTCGGCCGGAAGGTGTAGCCGACCTCACCGTAGTTCTCCCGATAACCGACCTGCGGCACAAAGCCGTCGTCCGCGCGGAAATCGTTGCCGAAGTCCTTGTATTCGGTGAACCAGTCCCAAGTCGGACTGGAGTGCGAATACCAGATGTCCCCTGCATGGTCGGAGAGCTTGCGACCGTCCCACTGTTGTGTCAGCTCCGGTCGGTTGGGCGTGACGGTGTCGGAATAGAGGAACTGTCCGGTCACGGTATCCCGCTGGGAGGGGCGCCACTGGAAATCGGGGCCGAGGACGCGGTTGTGGCCGCCCCCGTCGATCTCCCGGTCCGTGACGAGAAAGCTGATGAAAGAACGCGCGATGTCGTGCCGCACACGTCCGATGCCGGCGAAGGAACGGAAATCCTGAGGAGCGAGGTCAGAGCCGTTGGGGCCCGGGAGGATCACGCTGCCGCGGCCGCGATCCTGGGTGAACAGAGCGGTGTATGCCGTGTCGCCCAGCTTGCCGGTGGCGCGCGCCCCCCAACGGGGGGAAGTGAGGGTACGCGTGTAGACGGCCTGAATCGGTGTTGAGAAGAGCTCGATCCCTTCGAGGAAGAAGGGGCGCTTCTCGGGAAAGAAGAGCGCGAATCGCTCGTTGGTCGAGATCTGGGCCACGTCCGACTCGATCTGCGAAAAATCGGGATTGAGCGTCGCGTCGAGCGCCGTGTTTTCGTTCGGGGTCCACTTGACGTCGAGCCCACCGTCGAATCGCGCGGGCTTGTTGACCAGCGAAGTTCCGACATCCCCTCGCGGGACACCCTCCTCCTTGACCGTGATGTAGGGAGCGGCAACGAGGCTGCCGCCTTGGGGCAGTCCTTCCAGGCCGGTGAGGACGTTGGAGCGGCACACGAAGCAGTTGCCGCCGCGGGGGAGCTTGGCGGAGAACATCTGCGTACGAAAATCGCGAGGCCAATTGCGATAGAGCAGGATTCCCCAGGTCTGAGGGTTTCCCTTCGGATAGCGGAGCGAGGAGAAGGGGACCCGCATCTCGAGGATCCATCCCTCCTTGGTGATCCGGCCGGCCGCTTCCCAGTAGAAGTCGGGGGAGCTGTCCTCGTTGCCGGTGGTGTCGTCGGTCACGGCGTCGTATTGGATGCCGCGCGGATTGGCCAGTAGCAGAATCCCGGTCTTGCCGTCGTTGCGCGTATCGAGAATCACGCCGCCGTAGTCGGTATAACCCGGGACATTGTCACGGTCCGCGTAGGACGCCCGGATCTTGGAGGGATCGGGATCGAAGAACTCGAAGGCGGCATAGAAGAACTTATCGTCGTACGCGAGGTACCCGACGTTCTTGACCTTGGGGGGGATATTGTCGCCAGGGTTGGTCTCGTACCAGGTGTCCACCCGAGTCGCGCCCTTCCATCCCGGATCCGAGAGGTCGGCATCGATCCGAATCGGTCCCGCGGCCCGGCCAATGCGAATCTCGGACCCGTGAATCTCTCGCGCGGTGGCCCCGGCGAGGGGGGCAGCCACCGCCAGACACGCCAAGGCCACGACCGCCCGATGCCATACCGCCTCCATCCTGAGGATTTAGACGTATCCGGGCCTGAGAAGGTTAGGGAATCTCTACGAAAGATTTCGCATTTTCCGGACTCCTCCTCGGCCCGGGATTGGGCAGCGAGCATTTCGTCCCTAAATTCCGGCGTTTCGTCACTGCGAAGCTCGGCAGAGCGAGGCAGGAGGAGAGGGAGGGACCCTTGAGGGGCGCAACGCCACTTCGGGACCCTCACGGCCGCGGTTTCATGGCGGATTCCTCGGCCCTGACCGCAGAGCTACGGGGCGCACTCCCAGTGGCAGTGGCTTCTCGATACGCGGCTTCCCTCCGGCGCGGTGATGGCGTTTTGGAACCCGCAGAAGAGCCGCATCGAGATCGGCCCCGGGCCGGTCCCGCCTTCGCTAAAGCTTCGGCGGGCAGGCCTCTCCCGGAGTTGTCCTCCGAAGCTCCCCCGAGCGAAGGAGGAGGGAGAGGGAGTAGATCTTGGCGGTAGTTGCCCCCTCACCCCGCCCCTCTCCCAGGGGGAGAGGGAGTTCCTGCGCCGGCGCCGCGCTGCGCGCACGCCGGGGCTTGGATTGGAGTTGCTATCTCATCGCCTCCATAGGCGAGAGCCGTGAGGCGCGGATGGCGGGGTAAAGGCCGAACACAAGGGCCAGCGAGAGCGCGACGAGCCACGCCACGACGAGGCCGATCGGGTTGACGACGAGGCCCCAGGGGAACTTAGGAGAGAGCATGCCGCAGACGATCGTCCCGCCGATCGTGCCGACCGCGGAGCCGAGCGCAGCGAGCACGGTTGCTTCCAGCAGGAATTGGACGAGGATCTCGCCGTCGGATGCCCCCATTGCCTTCCGGAGGCCGATCTCGTAGCGCCGGTCCGAGAAAGAGATGAGCATCACCGAAAGGACGCCGACCCCGCCGACGAGGAGCACAGTGGCGGCGAGGCTCATCAAGACGATGCGCCAGCCCCGCATTTCTTTCAGGAACTGGTTGTACCACCGGGCAGAGACCTCTTCGAGATCCTTGATCTCGACGTCCTCGATCCCGTGGTGCGACTGCCTCACCCGCGAGAGGATCATGGAGGAGACCTCCGTCAGGTCGCGCCGGTTAGCGAGCTTCACCGCGACCTGCGTGAGCTTGTGGTCGGGATCCATGCGCGTCATGTAGGTCGAGAGCGGGATCTGGACGCCATTGGCGTCGTAGTAGATCTCATCGCTGAAGATCTGAAGGCGTTCCTGCAGTCCGACGATGCGAAACGGGATTCCCTCCATGACGATGTCGCGGCCGACGGGATCCGCTCCTCCGAAAAGCTTCGAGCCGAGCGTTGCGCCGACAATAGCGACCGTGCTTCGTCTCTTCTCGTCGTCTTCCGTCAAGCCGCGCCCGGAGGCGATCGGGCGATTCATGAGGACCCCATAGGAGGGAGTCACTCCGGACACGAAGATGCGCTCGTTGCCCCCCGGAGTCCTCACCGAGGAGCGCCGCGTGGCGCGCGGCAGGAATGCCCGGACCTTCGGCGACTCGGCGGTGACGCGGGCCAGATCCTCGTATCTCAGGCCCGGCGACATCGCAAACCGTTTCTGCTCCTCGGAGGTCTCGGCCGCCTTCGGCACGACGACGGCCGTCCCGTCCCAGCTCATTCCCGAGAAACCGGTCGTCACCTTGTCCATGACCCCGTCTAAGACCGACGTCAGGACGACTAGGACGAACACGCCCAGCATGAGCAGCGTCAACGTCAGAATGGACCGGAGCTTGTGCGCCCAGAGCTCGAGGAACCCGCCGCGGACGACCTCGAAGACGAGAGACAGATGCGCGCCGACCGACAGCGAGGCAGGTTTGTGCGCTGAAGACGCCAGGGCCGGCGGTGTTTTCGGAACCGCGACGCTACTCATAGCGCAGCGCTTCCATCGGAGACTGACGGCTCGCCTTGAAGGCTGGATAAAGCGCAAAGACGAATCCGAAGAGCCCGGCCAGCAGGAACGCCCAGACGAAGCTCTTCGGGTCGAGGTAGAGCGGGATCTCGAGGACGGCCGTGATGATCTTCGAAAAGGCGACGCCGACGGCAAAGCCCAGAAGGGCGCCAAGGCCGCTTAAGAGAAGCGCCTCTGTCATGAACTCCTTGAAGACCTCGCGTCCCGAGGCGCCGATCGCCATCTTGACACCGACCTCGCGCACCCGCTCTTTCAACGTGGCGAGCTGAATGTTGACGTTGACCATGCCGCCCCCGATCAACGACACGACACCGGCGAGCATGAAGATGATGTTGTAGACCTCGCCCTGGCTCCGGCGCTTGCGCACCCGGGCGGCGATGTCATCGATTCGGAAGTCCTCCTGCAGGCGGTGGGACGTCATGAGGGCGGACGTGAGTCCCTTCGTGAACTCCTGCATCAAGTCGATGTTCGGAATCTTGAAGACGACCCGGTCGACGCGGTGATAGGCGTCTCCCTGCATTCGCCTGGCGACGAGAGTGGCCGGCAGCGCGATGATCCGATTGCGCCAGGCGAAGACGTTGCCTTCGCTCTCGCGCCAGTGGAAGATCTTCTCTTTCAGGACGCCGACGACCGTCAGCGGCATGTCGCCAACCCGGATGATCTGTCCAACCGCGTCTCCCGTTGGGAAGAAGACGCTGTTCGCTTCCGCACCGAGGATGCAGACCGGCGTCGCTTTCGCGATGTCCTCGGCCGAGAAGATGCGCCCCCGCTCGATCTCGTAGCCGTTCAGAGGCAGATAGTCGGCCGCGATCCCGGTGATTTGCCGCTCCTGATCGGCGAACGGGGAGCGCACGCGATCGCGCGCGAACTTCTCGACGCTGACAGCCTGGACGACCTTTGTCCCGAGCTTTTCGCCGTCCGAGGCGTCGTCACGCCGCAACCCGAGGTTCGCATTCTGGAGGGCCGAGGGCCTCGTGCCGTCCTTCACGGCGGCGGACGGCTGCACGTTCAACTTGTCGAATCCTCCGCGCTTGGCCCATGCGTCGTCGGAGTGTCGCCTCTGGCTGTCGGAGATCGAGAAGCCCCCGAGCACGGACGCCACGCCGAGCATCACGCCGAGCGTCTGCAGGATCGAGCGCCCGAGGTTCTCTCGGATCTCGACCCATGCGGCGAGCGTGCGCTCACGAAACGCCCCACTTCCTGTCACTGCTGAAAGCCCCGCGTGCAGGTGTTAGGTGTTAGGTGGTAGGTGGTAGGGGGAGTCATCTCGGCTTGGTCCTGTTCTGCGCCCACGCGATGGACTTCTCAAGCGCCTGCTCGAGACCCCTCAGCATCTTTCCAATTCGTACATTTCGTATTTTGGAAACCGAAGCGTCAACTGGTGGACCTCAAGATGGAGCTCGACGAGCTTCTTGTAGACCTCAAGATCCTCGAAGCTCGTGATGACTCGTTCGACCTTCCAGGAGGCGTCCGATTCCTTAGTCATCAGCGGGTGAACTTTCTTGATCCTTCCACCTATCACCTACCACCTATCACCTTCCGTCAGGCCGCTTCGGCCTGACGGATGATTCCGTCATACAGCTCGACCTGGCGTTGGGCGAGCGAGGCGATGTGCGGGTCGTGGGTGACGAGGATCACGGTATTCCCGTGGCGGTGGAGCTCTCCGAAGAGCTCGAGCACCTCGGCGCCCGTCTTCGAGTCGAGCGCGCCCGTCGGCTCGTCCGCGAGAAGGATCGCGGGGTTGTTCGCCAGTGCCCGCGCGATTGCGACGCGCTGCCGCTGCCCGCCGGAAAGTACGGCCGGCAGGACGTTGGCCTTCTCCGGAATGCCGATGCGCTCCAAGAGCTCCAATGCTCTCCTGCGCCGCTCCTTGCGCGGGACGCCCGCGTAGAGAAGCGGCAGCTCGACGTTGCGCGCGACCGAGGCCTTCGGCAGGAGGTTGTAGTTCTGGAAGACGAAGCCGACCTTCTCGTTGCGGATCCGCGCGAGCTCAGAGCCGGAGAGTCCCTCCAGCGGCTCGCCGTCGAGGAAATAGCGTCCCGCGGTGGGCGAGTCGAGGCAGCCCAAGATCGCCATGAGCGTCGACTTTCCGGACCCCGACGGACCGATGAGTGCGACGAACTCTCCCCGCGCGACCGTCAGGTCGATCCCGCGCAGCGCGTGCACGGCGGCGCCGTTGTTGCCGAAGACCTTGGTCAGGCCCGATGTCTCGATGATGTTCATGGTTTGCTTCGATCGCTGAGCTATTAGCTCTCAGCTCTCAGCTATCAGCCAAACAGCCACCGGCGGATCGACTGAAAGCTGACAGCTTGGTTTAGTTGTCGTCGTCCTTTTCGACCTTTTTCTTCGTCGGGTCCTCGAGGCAGACCTGCTCGTCCTTGGCGAGGCCGGCGAGAATCTCCACACGCTCGAGCGTGGCGACGCCGGCCTTCACGGGCACGACGTCGAAGTACTCCTTCCAGTGATCCGACAGCCAGATGAACTTGGTGCGGCCGGACAGCCCCGTCTTGGCGGCGGCGATCTGCGGCGGTTTCAAGTCCTTCTTCAGGCGGTAGGCGACCGTGTTGCCGTCCTTGCGCTGCAGCGCCTCGAGCGGGATCGAAATGGCCTTGTCGCGCTTCTCGCCGAGGATTTCGACGTTCGCGCTCATGCCGGTCCGGTAGGAATCCGACAACTCCGCGGGCGTGACCTCGACCTTGAAGACCTTGATCTTCTCGACCAGCTCCGCGGCGGGCGAGACGAAGGTCACCTTTCCAGTGAACACCTTCTGCGGGTACGCGTCGAGCGTGATCCGGACCGGCTGTCCGACGTGGACTTTCGCAATGTCGACTTCGTTCAAGTTGACGCGGATGATGAGCGACTTCAAGTCCGCGACGGTGAAAAGCACGGTCCCCGCATTGAAGGAGGAGACGCCCGAGGTGACCGTCTCACCCAGCTCCACACCCTTCTTGATGATCACGCCGTTCATCGGGGCGGTTACGCGAGCCTTTTGCGAGGCCGCGCTGCCGGAGATGGGAATCCCACGGTCCTCGACGATCTGGTAGCGCATCTTCGCCGACTTGAGGATGTCGTGGGCCTGGTCACGTCTGTTCTGAGCCGCCTTGTAGGCGTCCTGGCCGATCAGGCCGTTGTCGAATAGCGACTTCTGATTGGCGAACTCGCGCTCCGCGTCCTGGAGCTTCAGCTCGGACTGCGTCAGCCCCCCTTGGACGTCCGAAAGCGTCTGCGCCTGGTTCACGTCGGGCTCGACTTCGGCCAGCACGTCGCCGCTCTTGACGACGGCTCCTTCTCGCACGCGCAGCGAGATCAACCTTCCGGAGACCGCCGACTTGACGTCGACCTTGGTGACCGGGTCGACCACCCCGACCTCGCGGACCGAGACCTGCAAGTCCTCCAGCTGGACCTTGCCCAGCCGGAATGGGCTCGCTGCCGCCTTCGGGTCTGTCTTTTCCCGTCCCCGAGCCGCGACGAAGACCGCTCCGATGACCACGGCCCCGACGGTGACCCACAACCAGCGCTTCTTCTTCATGAAAAACCTCAAAAAAGCCGGCCCTCGCCGGCCTGTGGATACCTGAGCCTCCGAAGACGCCATGCTTTGTCCTGCACCCCTTCGATACGCAGATCGGGCCGAAATGTTCGAAAGTCAGTCGCGGCGTAGCGGCCGTTTGCCGGCCCTCCGCGCCGCCACAAGAACCCCCTCTCCCTCGCGGGGTGTGCGCGAGGGGTGACTTTCGGCGCAGGCGGTCGCTGCGCGACCGGCGCCGAGAGAGTTCAAAACGAGAGCTGGGCACCGATCCGGCCGCGGCCACAGGCCGCGTTCTCGCGAAGCGAGCGGCCGAAGGGCACGGGGTGAGAGGCGTGGCTACCGCCATCCTCTACTCCCTCTGCGTCCTCCTCTCCGCGCCGAGCATGATGGGAGGAGTCCGGGAGGGGGGCAGGAAGAGGGCGCGCGCGGTCGCTCATAATCCCGCCGCGCATGCTTCTCGCCGGCCTGACCATCTTTCTCGGGGCCTTCCTTCTCTTTCAGGTCGAGCCGCTCCTCGGGAAGGCGATCCTTCCCTGGTTTGGCGGAGCGCCGGCGGTGTGGACGACATGTCTGCTCTTCTTCCAGGTCGCTCTGCTCGCCGGCTATCTCTACGCGCATGCACTGATCGGGCGCCTGTCGCCGAGGAATGCGCGCCATCTCCACTTCTGCCTGCTCCTGCTTTCCGTGGCGATGCTCATCGTTCCGCTCCTTCACGGAAGCTTCCCGCTCGTTCCCTCCGCCGCCTGGAAACCGCAGGACCCCTTGAATCCGGTCGGACGAATCGTGGTCCTGCTCGCGGCCGGCGTCGGGCTACCCTTCCTCCTGCTCTCCTCGACGAGCCCGTTGCTCTCCGCCTGGGTTGCGCGGGGCGACGCCCGAGCGCGCGTCTATCGTCTGTATGCGGCCTCCAACCTCGGATCGCTGCTGGCTCTGGTGACTTATCCGCCTCTCGTGGAGCGTTTCCTGCCGCTGCCTCGCCAGGCTCTCGTCTGGACCAGCGCCTATGCGCTCTTTGCGATCGGATCTGTCTTCTGTCTCTGGAGCTCACGGGAGGTCGCCGAGAACCGCCCGATCGAACCGATCTTCCGGTCCGGAGGGGATCGTCTCCCGTACGGCTTCTGGTTCGCGGCCGCGGCTTGCGGATCGATTCTGTTGCTGGCGTCCACCAACCAGATGTGTCAGGAGGTCGCGGCCATCCCCTTTCTCTGGGTGTTGCCTCTCGTTCTATACCTGCTTTCCTTCGTGCTCTGCTTCGAGAGCGATCGGTTCTATCGAAGGGGAGTCTTTCTGCCGCTCCTGGCGGCCGCGCTCGGCTGGGCGGGGCTCGTGCTCCTGCGCGGCTACACCGTGCCGATCCGAATCCAGGTCGCCGCGTACAGCCTCGCCCTCTTCGCCGGCTGCATGGTCTGCCACGGCGAGCTCGCTCGCTCGCGCCCGCCGGCCGAGCGGCTGACATCCTTCTATTTGACGATCGCCGCCGGCGGCGCGGCGGGCGGGATTTTCGTGGCGCTTCTGGCTCCGCTGTTGTTTCGCGCCTACTGGGAAATCCACGTCGCCCTATGGCTCGCGGGACTCCTGGCTCTGGCGGCGATGGTTCGGGACGAGTCTTCGTGGCTGCGCCGCGGCCGCCCCTGGCCGGCATTCCTGGTCCTAATCGCCACGGCCCTCTTCACGTACTCGGCGCGCGATCCGAAGTTCTTCTCATCGGGACTCTCGGATCTGCGGGAAGCCTTCTCGACACAGACGGCGCTTCTGACGCTGGCCGGAGGAGCGGCTGCGCTTCTCATCCTGTTTCGACTGCGTCTGCTCTCGTCTCCCGGCCGGCCCTGGCTCGCGGGAGCCTGTCTGGCGGGAGCCCTGACGTTGTTCGGGGTCATGCTCCTTTCCGAGATTCGGGAGTTTCTCGTCTCGGCCATCTCGATCTCACGCAACTTCTACGGCGTGCTCACGGTCGACAAGATCAATCCGGACAACCCGGAAACCGTGCACCTGCACCTGCGCCACGGGCGCATCGTTCACGGCTTTCAGTATCTGGCGGCCGAGAAGCGCCGGATGCCGACCACCTACTACACCGAACAGAGCGGCGTGGGCCTCGCACTGCTCCATCACCCGCTGCGCGCGGCCGGACCTCTGCGGGTGGGGATCGTCGGGCTCGGCACGGGAACGATCGCCTCTTACGGCCGGGCCGGAGATGTCTATCGATTCTATGAGATCAATCCGGCCGTGATCGACCTGTCTACCGGCCCCGACAGCCTCTTCACCTATCTGCGCGACAGTCCCGCGCGCATCCAGATCGTCCGCGGCGACGCACGGCTCTCGCTCGAGCGGGAGGAGGCCGGGCGCGCCACACAGAATTTCGACGTGCTCGCTATCGACGCCTTCACGAGCGATGCGATCCCGGTGCATCTGCTGACACGCCAGGCGATTTCTGTCTATGTGGCTCACCTCGCGCGGCCCGACGGGATTCTCGCGGTGCACATTTCCAACCGGCAACTCGAACTCGAGCCGGTCGTCCGCGCCGTCGCGCGCCCCCTCGGTCTGTCGATGTGCGTGGTGGATCGCAAGGGCGACGGGGAAGCCGTGTGGGCCACGACGTGGGTGCTGCTCGCGCGGGACGGGCGCGTCCTCGCCAGGCCCGAGATCGCCGGTGGATGCGCGCGCAGGGAGGCCGGAGCGACGGTGCGCGTCTGGACGGACGACGACAGCAGCCTCTTCGAGGTCATCAAATGATCGACGCGAGGGAGGTGTTGCGCGAGCTCGATTCGTACGCACCGTTGGATGAAGCGGATAACCTCTCGCTCTTGCGCATTCGCGATCTGCTTACGAAGGCACAGGACCCGTTCACACGGAAAGAAACGGATCACGTGACCGCGAGCGCGGTCGTGGCGCGGCCGGACGGATCGGCCTTTCTGCTCGTTCACCACCGGCGCCTCGACCGCTGGCTCCAACCGGGAGGGCACATCGAGCCCGAGGACGAATCCACGCTCGCCGCCGCGCTGCGCGAGGCGCGCGAAGAGACCGGAACCACCACCTTCGAAACGCCCTTTGACGGTCGGATCCTTGACCTCGACGTCCATCCCATCCCCGCGTTCCCCGACCGCCCCCCGCACGTCCACTACGACCTGCGCTACCTCGCGACGACGCTGCTCGACCCCGGACCACACCCATCCGATGAGGTCCTCGCGGCGCGCTGGTTCTCTCTGGCGGAAGCCGAGGCCGCAGGTGTCGACTCCTCGCTCGCACGCGCCTTGAAGAAAGCGGGTGCGCTTCTAACCCCCGAGTCGATCAGATAGGGGATCGAAGCCGCCGCAGGCAACGCTCCGCGCGCTCTCGCGGAGGTCTTCCCTGAGCACGGGCTCTCCTGTGCGTCGGGCGCCGTCAAACAGGAACGAAACCGCCCGCGAAACAACCTGCGGATCGTGGACGATTCTTCGGTGGCCAAGGCCGCGCGTCGTCACGAGCTGACCGCCCGGCCAGGCTCGCGCGATCGAATCGCCGTCGCTCCACGCGACATCTGTATCGTCCTGGTCATGAATGACAAGCAGGGGCATCGTGAGCGAGGTGACGTGCGAGGGCACGTCGAACTCGTTCCAGCGGAATCCGAACTTTCGTTCGAAGCGGCGTTCCATGATTTCGCGGACGGCGGGGGAGATCGCGAGTGTCTCCGCAAAGAGCCGGGAGTAGTTGCCTGGGTGGGCGGCCGGAGCGAGAAAAACCACTCGCTCCGCGGACAGGCCGCGCGCGATCGCCAGCGCCGCGGCCGCTCCTCCCATCGAGTGCGCCACGAGTGCCCGGACCGGGGCATGGGCGGCCGAGACGGCGAAGAGCGACTCCACGAACTGAGGCAGGGAAGACAAGCGTCCGGTCGAATCCCCGTGCCCGGGAGCGTCGAACGTGATCGCCGAGCAGCCCGCGGCGACGATCGGCTCGACGAAGGAGGAAAGACGCGCCCCCCGACTTCCCCAGCCGTGGAC
>Ga0070706_100005664_pt1 | contig 11884 bp, 9 predicted proteins | sample KBSK5501metaG_FD_65476 | JGI IMG/M metagenome (GOLD analysis project Ga0070706, IMG submission 65476) | Corn, switchgrass and miscanthus rhizosphere microbial communities from Kellogg Biological Station, Michigan, USA - KBS K5-50-1 metaG | ecosystem: Host-associated > Plants > Roots >...
CTCCGCAAAATCGAGCAGGTCATCGACTGATGAGGTGCCTTCGTACCCGCGCGTGAGGACTTCCGTGGAGGTATGGATCAGCTCTCGCAGCAGTGCCTTGTCGCGCACGATCTTGCAGTGGTAGCGAATATTGGCGGAGCTGGCCACGCTCTGCAAGAGCTCTGCTAAATAGGCTGCTCCCCCGATGGCTTCAATTTCCCCCTGCGCCTTCAACCGTTCCGTCAACGTAATCTGATCGATCACTTCTCCGACTTCCGACAATTCCAGCATCGCACGATAGATCTTCCGATGCGACGTGCGGTAGAAGTTCTCTTCGACCAGCAATTCCATCGCCTTGGCCATCGCGCTATTGTCGAGGAGGACTGCGCCGAGAACCGATTGCTCGGCCTCCACATTCTGAGGGGGCAATTTTGGCTGGGACAGATCGACGGCTGACATGGATTTCATGACCGTTCCTTCACCTGCCGCCGAGACCGACGAGCCGCGGCCACCAGATCGGCAAGCCCCACCTTCTTTGAAAGGCGACTCAGATTGCCGGTTCGAAGGTCATGTCCGTGAGCAGCGAGGGACTCGACCACCAGCACGTCATCATGATCCATCCCGGGCGCACCCACCACCACCACGGCCGCTGCCTGCTGGGCCAACCCCGCCGTCACTGCGGCAGACAAGAGCGCCGCGTCGCTCCCCTTCATCGTCTGCTGCACCACTCGGGAGCGAGTCCGACGCAACTGCGCCGCGACCGCCGTCAACAAATGAGTGGCCCGGCGTGGCGCAGCCACAAGATAGTCGATTCGCGCCGATACCGATCCTTCCTCAGGAAACTCCACGGTGCGGAAGAGCCGATCGACGTCCAAACCAAAACCGGTTGAGGGCAGGGGACGGCCAAATCGACCGATCAAGTGATCGTATCGTCCGCCGCCGCCTAACTCCGCCCCTATCCCTTCGGCAAACACGTCGAAAACGACACCATCATAATAGTCGAACCCGCGGAATTCCCCGAGATCCAGAAGCAGCGACTCCCGGTGGCCCGCCGCACAAAGCAGCTGATACACCTGGGCAAGCCGTTCGAGCGAAGCGGCCAATACCGGATCGCCGGCCGCGAGGACTCGGCCGCGTGCCAGCACTTCCTCTTGACCGTACAGCTCAGGCGCTTCCCGAATGGCGCGCGCCGCCATTTTGGAAATACGTTCGTCGACAAGGATCGCTTCGAGTCTCGGCAGATCTTTTCGCGCAGTCGCCTGCTCAGCCAACTTCTGCCCATGCGCCGACAGCCCGGATCGCATCAGGAGCCCCTTAATAAAGCCCACATGTCCAAGAGACACTTTAAAGAACTGAAGACCGATCGTGCGGAGACACTCGATCATCAAACCGATGACTTCGCTGTCGCTCGTGACATCGTCCAGGCCAATGAGCTCAGCTCCGACCTGAAAGATTTCTCGCCCGCGCCCAGCGTGTTCCTGCTCGTAGCGGAAGACGGACGTTCGATAGGAGAGACGCAACGGCAGCGTCGCGCCCGTAAGCCCCATTGCGACCGTCCTGGCTATCTGCGCTGTGGCATCCGGACGGAGAAGTAGCGTCCGCCCCGTCGTACGATCGACGAATTGATAGCAGTGCTCGATCAGTTCCGGCTCAAGCCCCGGAGCCAAGACGTCGAGATACTCGAACGTGGGAAGAATGATCTCATCGTAGCCCCAACGGTTGACTTGAGCGAGCAACTGTTCTTCAAGGCGACGGACCTTCTTCGCCGCGTGAGGAAGAATCGTCGCCATGCCCACGGGGACGAGCGAGCGCTCGCGGAACGATGGGACCTGCCCCGAAGAAAGGCGGGGCTTCGGAGGAGCGGAGACCATGGCTGACCTGATTGATGGCGCGCGGGGTTAGGACAGAGCCGCGACTTTGACTGAGAGAATGTCTTTGCTGGATTTGATCGTCTCAAGCACCGTGTTCGGGAAGACTGCGTCGGATCCAATGATGAGCAGCGCGTTCCCTCCCCGCTTCTCAAGCGCGCATTGCATCCGGACGATGTTGATCTGGTTGTCGCCGAGCACCTTCCCCACCATCCCGATCACCCCTGGGCGATCGATGTTGAGGATCAGGAGCATGTGTCCCTCCGGCACAACCTCAACATTGAACTGATCAATCTCCACGACGCGCGGATCTTTCTTGTGATAGAGCGTGCCGGCCACCTGGTACGATTTCTTACCAGCCTCCACTCGCACACGAATCAAGCTGGTGAAATCGCCCGCATCGGAGCTCTTCACTTCCTTCACTTCAATCCCACGTTCCTTCGCGACGATCGGCGCGTTCACGTAGTTCACAGGAGCTTCCATAATCGGGTTCAACAATCCCTTCAACACGGCGATCGTGAGCGGCGCGATCGACAGACTTGCAACCTCTCCGCTGTATTCGACGGTCACGCGTTCAAGCCCGCCTTCGCACAGCTGCGTTTGCAACTTCCCAAGCTGCTCGGCTAAAGACAGGTAGGGCTGGAGCCTCGGTAGTAATTCCGGAGAGACCGAAGGAATATTGACGGCCCCACGGGCAATACCTTTGGTGAAATAATCGACGATCTGCTCCGCGATCCCGACGGCCACGTTCTCCTGCGCTTCCGTCGTCTGGGCCCCGATGTGCGGCGTACAGATAAAATTATCTAGCGTCAACAACGGATGATCCGCCTTCACCGGCTCTTCCTCAAACACGTCGAACGCGGCGGCTGCCACGCGCTTGATTTTCAACGCTTCAAACAGATCACCCTCATGAATGATCCCGCCTCGAGCGCAATTTACAATCATCACCCCCGGCTTCATCGTCGAGATTACTTGCGCATTGATGAGGCCCTTGGTCTCAGTCGTCAACGGCGTGTGGACAGAGATGATATCGGCACGCTTAAAGAGTTCATCCAGCGACATCAGGATAACGCCCATCCTCTGCGCGCGCTCTTCGGCCAAATAGGGATCGTAGGCAACCACACTCATGCCGATCCCCTGCGCCAGCTTCGTGAGATGGCTGCCGATTTGCCCCACGCCGACGATGCCGAGGACCTTGTTGTAGAGTTCGACACCCATGAATTTGTCTTTTTCCCACTTGCCGGCCTTCACGGACGCGGTGGCTTGGGGAATGCGCCGGCTCATGGCACAAATCAGCGACATGGTGTGCTCAGCAGTGGTGACCGTATTACCGCCCGGTGTATTCATGACCACGATGCCCCGACGGGTGGCCGCCGGGGTATCGACATTGTCCAACCCTGACCCGGCCCGCCCCACGACTTTCAGGCGCTCGGCTGCTGCGATCAACTCGGCCGTCACCTTCGTCCCGGACCGCACGATCAGCCCATCGGCGTCCTTGATCTCCTTGAACAACTCTTCCTTCGGCATCTTGGATTTCACGACCACAGTGAATCCAGCCTTTTCCAACAGCTCCACGCCCTGCTTCGACAAACTATCGCTGATGAGAATTTTCATGCCCATTGTGACTGCCCGATCGTAAGAATTTCGAGGCGTAACCCCTACGCCATGAGAATTTCTTGCGCCTTTGCGACACCGCTTCCAAGCTTTACGGGATGCCCCAGTCCTTTGAGTACCATTTCAACGGCTGCCACCCCCATGATGATATCGAAGCGGTCCATGTAGCCCATGTGAGAGAGTCGGAAGATCTTCCCCTTCAAATGGTCTTGCCCACCGGCCGCCGTCATGCCGTATTGGACACGCAGGTTCTTGTAGATGGCCTGCCCGTCAACACCTTCCGGCGCTGAAATAGCGGTGAGGGCATCGCTGGGCGACTCTTTTGGAAACAGCGACAGCCCGGCACCCTGCACCCCTTCACGCATGGCTTTCGCGAGCATGGCTTGGCGGCCGAACACCCCCTCAAGCCCCTCCGCCTTCATCATCTTCAGCACTTCCTGCAAGCCGACAATGAGAGACACGGCCGGGGTATAGGCCGTCTGATTCTTCTGCTGATTCTCGTGCTCTTTCTTGAAATTGAAATAGAACGCCGTGTTCTTCGCTTTCTCTGCCAACTGCCAAGCTTTATCACTTACGCTCACAAATGCAAGGCCCGGAGGGAGCATCAGCGCCTTTTGCGACCCCGTTATCACGACATCGATTCCCCACTCATCGGTCTTGATGTCGAACACTCCGAGGGCGGTAATGGCATCCACCACAAGTATAGTCTCGCCATATGGCTTCACGATCTCAGCAAGAGCCTTGATGTTGTGCGCCACACCAGTGGAGGTTTCACTTGCCTGCACATACACCGCTTTGATTCCCGGATCTTTTTTCAGCGCATCGGCCACCGCTTGGGGATCGACGACCCGCCCCCATTCCACGTTGATTTCGGTCACCTCGGCGCCGAACGTCTTACAGAGCTTGGTCCATCGTTCCCCAAACTTCCCCCCGTTAATGGTGAGGGCCTTGTCGCCGGGAGAGAGAAAGTTAGACACAGAACCTTCCATGCCTCCGGTTCCGGAAGCCGCCAGCATGAGCACGTTATTTTTCGTTTGGAACAGCCACTTGAGTCCATCACGGACCTCCGCGAACACCTTATCGAACTCGGGGGCACGATGATGAAACATGGGCCGCGCCATGGCCAGCAGCACTTCAGGGGGCACAGGCGTCGGACCGGGAGCCAGCAAATACCGTTTCAGCATCGACTGATCCTCCTACCGGATGAAACATGAAACATCTTAAGCGGGGCGGTGGGACGATACCATTGCCCCCAAAAGCTGTCAAGGCGAGGAACCGTGTAGACACGCATGTTTTCAGACTGTTGTGGCCTTTTGATGCCAGCATTACTTCCGCTTACAGTTTTGTGCGAATACTGGAGCACCTGGCCTCTGTGCTACCAAAGGAGGGGCGTCATTCCCATTACAATTCCTTGACACGAGCGCAGTCCATCGATAGTCTAGCCTCACCGAACATGACAAACCTCTCACACGATCCTGATTGCCACCGCGCTTCGATGAGGCCACTCAGGCCAGGACATGCTGTCCTCCCGATGGCTCTCCTCCTCGGAATGTGGTTTAGCTTCTCCCCTACTACTATTATGGTAGTGCACGCTGCAACTCCTTCCGAACCCGCTACGGCTGACCCGGCTACGCTTCTTGTGGAAGAGAACGCAGCGGCGGAAGACGACCCAGACGCAAATCTGGTCCCGGTCGATACCGAAGGCCCGCCACCGGAGGCCACCACGCCCCCCACAGCAACGACTAGCAGTGTTCCGAGGGCTGAAGACCTCTTACAGCTGAACCCAGCGGGAAGTTCACCGGCAACCGCGCGGTTTTCAGACGCCTTGAATCCTCCGGCTGAACTAACCCAGACACAAGACCCTTCCCGAAATGCCAAAGATCAAGCAGAATATGCAAGTTACAATGTTCCGATTGTCATGGACTCCTCGGTCCAGGCCCACATTCGCTACTTCAATACGGCCATCCACGGTCGCTTCGAACAGTGGCTCTTCCGACTCAGCCGCTATCGGCCCCTTGTCGAGACAATCTTCACGGAATTTCACCTCCCCAGCGATCTGGTCTACCTTTCACTGGTGGAAAGTGGATTCAACCCCTACGCGTACTCGCGAGCCAAAGCCACAGGCCCCTGGCAGTTCATGAAGGGCACGGCCAGGGTCTATGGGCTTCGCGTCGATAGGTACGTTGATGAACGTCGGGATCCCATCAAGTCAACAGTTGCGGCGGCACGCTATCTCCGCGATCTCTATGACCTCTTCGGTGCATGGCCGCTCGCGGTGGCTGCATACAATGCCGGAGAAGGCAAGGTGATGCGAGCCCTCCACAAGGCTCGGGCCGAAAGCTTTTCCGAGATTTCAAAGACACGATTGATTCGGCGCGAGACGAAGGAATACGTGCCGCGATTTATGGCTGCCACGATTATTGCGAGGAACCCCGATCGATACGGCTTCACTCAGGAATCTGCCGAGCCCCATCAATTTGATGAAGCGATCATCACACGACCCGTCCATTTCCGTGCGATCGCCAATGTCACCGGCATTCCCTATGAAGAACTTCGGCTCTTAAATCCTGAGCTGCGGCGAGACGCCACACCCCCAGGCGACGAGACCTACCACCTGAAGGTTCCAGTGGGAACGAAAGCGAAAGTGGAACAGCTGCTTGACCGCATCCCGACCTACAAGTTCCCACAGCTTCCTGCAAAGGCTCAGTTTGTAACCGCCGGGCCCTCTCACTGGTATAAAGTCCGCATGGGAGATACGCTGGGAAAAGTGTCGAAACGCTTTCGCATCCCGCTCAAGACGCTCAAAACGAAGAATAACCTCTCCGGCCCGACTATCCGACCAGGCGACTTTCTCGTTATCAGCCGCTAACAGGGTGCCGAAAAGGTCCGCCAGCGTCCTGTCCATTGACCGTGCCGCGCGAGATATCTGAGAAAGGCGCGATCCGTAGTTCGAAGTTTGGAGTTCGAAGTTCCTAACATTTCGAACTTCGCACCTCGAACCTTCCACGTCTTATTCGTCCCGCCTGTCTCGCGCGGCTATCCTGCGGGGGTGTTCTCCACTTATCCCAGACGTGCAGACCAGTGAAACTCCGGCGTGCCCACAGAGTTTTTCTGCAGCCTGCTATATTCGCCCCCCTTCCCGCCGATCCGTAGAACGGACCAAGCCGAGAGCCAGCAGACCCACAGACCTGAGAGTCTAGGTTTTTTTCTTGCCTGTAGTGGAGGGGGCAGCTGGAGGACTCTTCTGTGGCTCAGCAATGGCCGGGGCCTTCGGCGGCGAGGCAGGCGTTGATTCCTGCGATTTCTTGACATCCATGATCTTGGTCCGAATCGTCGCTTCACTGGTGAAGGGAGAGTTCGGATAGGTCTTTATCAGCTCCTGATAGCGAGCCACGGCCCCCTCAAGCCGCATTTGCGACTCTTCCAGCCGGGCCAACTCAAATAACGCCTGATCCCGGTTCAAAGTACCGGGGGTCTCCAAGATGCCGGTGAGTGCCTTCACTGCCTGGTCCCGGTCTCCCTTGAGCAAGTACACATAGGCCAAACGTTGTTGCACCAACCCAGCCATTGAGGGATTCGAACTATATAATGCAAGAAATCGCTGATAGGCCTCAATAGCCGCGTTCTGCTCATTGGCCTGGACCAACGTATTCCCCAAATGATACAACGCGAGTGGTGCCGTGGGGGTTCGTGGATATTGATCGACAATTTGCCGATACCTCGTGATCGCTTCCTTGAGCGCGTGATCAGCCTTTTGAGGATCGTTTATAGAAGGAGTAGTCAAGAAGCGCATCGCCTCACGTTCAAGGTCTTGTGCTTGCTGCGCAGCCTGGCGGTCAACATAAAAAACCCCTCCAACCACGGCAGCCGCAAGCACCAACACTCCCAGACCGACCAGCAAGGGGCGTCGATAATCCAGTGACCTATGCAGCGTATGGTCAAGCCAGCTCAACATGTGGGCTTCATCGACCGGAAGAGTTTTCGCCGGGATCTTGATACGGTAGCTCATGGATGGATTCGTCGGAGATGGCGGGGCCCGTTTCCTCAAATTGTGTGCGCGCCTTATACTCAGGATGTCACGATTTTGTCAATGAGGCAGCAGCTTCGTGCGATTCTCAGAAGGCACACCCTCTCCCATCTTTAAAGACTGCCCACTTCACATGTTTGAAAAACGACTCAACGAATTGGCTGCGCGACATCTGACCAGGCACCTCACTCCGCTCCATTCCGGCGTCGGTCCGGTGGTTGAAATGGCAGGACGCCAGATCCTCCTGCTCGCTTCAAACGACTATTTGGGGCTGGCCATGCACCCGGAGGTGATACAGTCCGCCATCGAGGCGACACAACGGTTTGGCGCCGGAGCCGGAGCCGCTCGGTTGGTTTCAGGCTCGTTGCCGCCCCACCAGGAGCTAGAGTCTACCCTGGCACAGTTCAAAGGAACCGAAGCCGCGCTGATTTTTAGCTCCGGCTACCTTGCCAACATTGGGACCATCCCTGCACTGATCGAACAAGGCGGGTTGATCCTGGCCGATCGCTTGTGCCATGCGAGCCTGATCGACGGCTGCCGTCTAAGCGCAGCCGACTTTCGAATCTATCGCCACAACGATACCAGCCACCTCCAGTCCCTTCTGGCCAAGAGACGCCGGGTGCGACATACCCTGATTGTGACCGACGGCCTGTTCAGTATGGACGGAGACCTCGCGCTGTTGCCCGAACTCAGTCGGTTAGCCCAGGACTATGAGGCCGACCTTTATATTGATGACGCCCACGGCACGGGCGTGATGGGACCCCATGGACGAGGAACGGTCGAACATTTCGGCCTCGATACACAGATCCCGTTTCAGATGGGGACCTTGGGCAAAGCCTTCGGTAGCAGTGGCGCCTACCTCGCCGGGCCCTCGACGTTGATCCGCTACCTCATGAACACGAGCCGGTCCTTCATCTTTACCACGGCACCCCCACCGAGTTCGGCTGCTGCCGTCACGGCAGCGTTACGAGTCATGCAACGGGAGCCGGAACGACGTGCACGCTTGTGGGCCAACCGCGAACGATTGTTCTCAGGATTGACACAATTGGGATTCAGCCTGTCCCCCAGCGTCAGTCCGATCATGCCGATTCTCGTCGGAAATGCTGAAACCGCAATCACGTTTGCCGAACACTTGTTCACAGAAGGCGTGTATGCTCCGGCGATTCGTCCTCCTACCGTTCCGGACGCCACCAGCCGCATCCGCGTCACGGTAACGTCCGAGCACACCCCCAGCCACATCGATCACGCCCTCACCGCATTTCAACGCGCAGGGCAATCGGCGAGACTGATCTGATCGAAGCCCTCACCTATCTTCTACAGTAAACCACTGAAGAATTTATGCAGCCGCTTCCGGCTATTTTCTTGCTTTCTCATCATCCTGTGGCATTATGCTCGCAAGTAGTGCTGAGGCCCGACAAACGATCATCCTATATCCTTTCATACCGGGGAGTCCTCTTCATGGATATTTCGAAGCTTCTGACCTTCACGGCAAAGGAGGGCGCGTCGGATTGTCACATCAGCGCCGGCGAGCCACCGATGATCCGTATGAACGGGGACCTCAAGAAACTCGATCATCCCGCACTGACCACGGAAGAGACGCACTCGCTGATCTATGACATGATGAGCGATACCCAGCGGAAAAATTTCGAGGAAAAGCGCGAGTGTGATTTTTCTTTTGAACTGGGCGACATCGCCCGATTCCGCGTCAATGTCTTCGTCCAAAATCGTGGGCTTGGCGCCGTCTTCCGGAATATTCCCACCACGATCGTTCCGATGGAAAAGCTCGGCATGCCTCCGATCGTGCGACAGCTCTGCGATCGGGAAAAGGGGCTGATCCTTGTGACCGGCCCAACCGGATCTGGCAAATCGACGACCCTGGCCTCCATGGTGGATTATTTGAACAACACATTCGAAGGCCACATCATCACAATAGAAGATCCGATCGAATTCATCCACAAGACAAATAAATGCCTCGTGAATCAGCGGGAGATGGGCGTCCATACCCTGTCGTTCGCGAACGCGCTGAGAGCCTCCCTCCGCGAAGACCCGGACATCATCCTCGTGGGTGAAATGCGCGACCTGGAAACCATCCAGCTCGCGTTGACTGCTGCGGAAACGGGCCACTTGGTCTTTGGCACACTCCACACCTCCAGCGCGCCGAAAACTGTCGACCGCATCATCGACGCCTTTCCCCCAAACCAACAGTCCCAGATTCGCTCACAGCTCGCAGAAGCCTTGGAAGCGGTCATCACGCAGACCCTGCTGAAGAAAAAATCAGGCGGGCGTGTCGCCGCCCTCGAAATCATGGTCGCCACGACTGCGGTCCGGAATCTCATCCGAGAGGGCAAGTTGCACCAGATCCCCGGGGTCATGCAGGCCAGTCAGAAAGACGGCATGCAAACGATGGACATGGCGCTATACGATTTAGCAATGCGTGGAGTCGTCACGAAGGGCGAAGCCCAATCTCGCAGCATGAATCCCAATTTGTTTGGAACCGCAATGGGCGGCGCAGCCTAAGATACCTCGCAGGAAGAAACGGGGGCAGCGATGGATGTTCGTAGTCTCTTGAAAGTCATGGTGGATCAAGAAGCGTCAGACTTGTATCTGACCGTCGACTCGGGTCCCGCCTATCGCGTCCACGGCTCGACACAACAAACCGACGCACCGCCGTTTACCAATGAACAGCTCGAAGCCCTCGCGCTGGCGCTGATGCGCGGCCAGCAGCGTGGGGAATTCGAAGAAAAAATGGAAATGAACCTGGCCCTCTACTACAAGGAGCTCGGCCGTTTCCGCGTCAATATTTTCCGGCAGCGAGGGAACGTCGGCTTGGTCTTCCGGCATATCAAAGCTGAAATCCAGACTGTCGAACAGCTGGGCTTGCCTCCGATTGTGAAAGACATCGCCATGACGAAGCGCGGGTTGGTGCTGGTAGTCGGAGCCACCGGTTCCGGAAAATCCACCACCCTCGCTGCCATGATCGACCACCGTAACACCATCCATCCCGGCCATATCGTGACAGTGGAAGATCCGATCGAGTTCGTCCACAATCATAAGCGATCGCTCATCACGCAAAGAGAAGTGGGCTTCGACACGCTCTCATTTCAAAACGCGCTCAAGAATACGCTACGGCAGGCCCCGGATGTGATTCTGATCGGCGAAGTCCGGGACACGGAAACGATGGAAGCCGCGATCACCTTCGCCGAAACCGGGCACCTCTGTATCGGCACCCTCCACTCGAATAATGCGAACCAGGCCATTGAGCGCATCATGAACTTTTTCCAAGTGGAGCGGCATGCGCAGATCTATCTCCAGTTGTCGCTCAATCTTCGCGCCATCATCTCTCAGCGGCTCATACCATCCATGGACGGGAAACGGGCCCCTGCACTGGAAATCATGCTCGACACGCCCCGCATTAAAGATCTCATCAAGAAGGCCGAGGTCGATTCGCTCAAAGAAGCGATGGAGCAAGGGTTGGAGGAAGGCTGTCAGACGTTCGACCACGTCCTGTTCCAACTGTATAAGGAAGAGAGGATTTCGCTCGAACAAGCCTTGATCAATGCCGACAGCGCCAACAATCTCCGGCTCAAGATCAAGATTGAAGGTCTTAGAGGGGACGATGCGATGAACGCGCTCCTCGACAAGAAATCAGGTGACCCCACAACCGGTGCCTTCAAGATCCAGGGGGGAGCCTCAGGAAACGTAACCCCGTTGCGTAAACGCTAGCCCCCTTCACCACCTCACCACCACACACCTCGTGACCAATCCGGCGAGGATCTCCGCGCTTACTGAGCCGGAGTCACCCCTTGTCGCTCAAGATACGACGCAATCTTCTCCAGCGCGAGGGCGCTGAGTTTTGCGCCGTACCATATGGGCATCGTGCCGGCCGGATATCCCGGCACAACGAACACTCCCGGTTCGATGACCGATTCGATCACATAATCATGCACCGTCTTCGCGTGCCCCAGGTAAGCTGGATCGGTCAATCGCGTAGGCCCCGTGATGCCTAATATAAGAGGCGGCCCTACGCGCCCACCGGCCCCCTGAATACCCGGAACGGTGTGGCACACTGCGCAGCCGGCTCTCGTAAAGATCTCTGTGATCGGTTCGTCTCCGGTGACCAGCGGAACCATGTCAGGGGCAAGCGCTACCACCGATGAGACAGGTACCGGCGTCACCAAAGCGGAATTGGTGGAACGGAGGGCCAACAACGTCCCCAGTAGCAGCGCAATCACGATCAGGGGTGTGATAAATCGTTCCGGCATGGGTCCGGTCGTAAAGATAGTCCGGTAGGGTCGTAATGCGAGGAACTAATTATTGATGGCTGAGCCTGGCTATCTAGGAGCCTGTCCGAGAATGCCGTTCGTGACGAGGCGAAAGGGGTGCGGCCAAATGCGAG
>Ga0070706_100005665_pt1 | contig 11884 bp, 12 predicted proteins | sample KBSK5501metaG_FD_65476 | JGI IMG/M metagenome (GOLD analysis project Ga0070706, IMG submission 65476) | Corn, switchgrass and miscanthus rhizosphere microbial communities from Kellogg Biological Station, Michigan, USA - KBS K5-50-1 metaG | ecosystem: Host-associated > Plants > Roots >...
CGCTGTAGCGGGGGCCGCGAGACGGGCTTGGGCCGTCGGTGGCCTACCTCAGGAGGGATCTGGCTGCGCTCTTTCTCGGCCCCCGCGTGGCCGGTGTCGGCTTCGGCTCCACTATTTCGCGTCCATCGGCCGGATTTGCCGCCGGATTTCTCGACGAGATGGATCTCGGCGATCGTCACGCCCTTCTCGACGGCCTTGACCATATCGTAGACGGTCAGCGCCGCGACGCTGACGGCGGTGAGCGCTTCCATCTCGACCCCGGTCTTGTCGACCGTGCGCACGCGCGCCTCGACGGTCAGCTCACCGCGCCGCGCCTCGGGACGGAAGGTGATGTCGACGCCGGTGATGCGCAGGGGGTGGCACAGCGGGATCAGCTCCGACGTCCGCTTGGCCGCGAGGACCCCCGCCGTACGCGCCACCCCGAGCACATCGCCCTTGGGCGCGTTGCCCTCGCGGATGGCGCGAAGGGTGGCCGGAAGCATTCGCAGGCGCGCGCGCGCGACCGCTTCGCGGGCGGTCTCGGGTTTGGCGGAGACGTCGACCATCCGGGCGTCCCCGCGCGGTGAGACGTGGGTGAGGCCGCGGAACGACGTTTTACTCCCGTTCCGCGGCATGTGTCGATCCGCGTCCGGGTGTGCGTCAGGCCGTGACGGTGCGGGCCTGGCGAATGATGGCCTCCATGCGGTCCTTGGCCATCAGCTTCAGCTTCTTGAGCTCGGTGATCCGCCACTGCTGCTCGGCCGAGAGCGGGGACGTCCGCTTGAGCCCCTCCAGCTCGACGTCGTGCTGACGATGCTCCTCGCGGAGGTTGCGGAACTCCTCGTTCTCGGCCATGAGTCGTTCGATGAGAGTCTCCTGATCCATACGCGACCTCCGCTGGCATGCTTCTCGGGGTGAAAAACAAACAAGCCAGCGCACGTCGTCGCCGGCTCTTTTGACCACTTTATGCTCGATACCGCCCCCCGTCCACGAACTGCTGGTTGCGGGTGATTTCTTATAGCCCCCGACCGCCGGGGGTGTCAAGGCGGGGTCAGACTTTGACTTCTTAACACTTCGCGGAAGATCTAGCGTCCGCAGTCGGATGCGGATGGTTCGAAGTGTTAAGAAGTCAAAGTCTGACCCCGATCTCGCGGATCAGATGCGGAGCGCTCGCCTTGAAGACGGCGGTCACGGGCAGGCCGGGCACTAGGCCGAGCTCGTCCACCGAGCGTGGGGTGACGGCCGCCACCAGCGAGAACCCGCAGTCCACGACAACGTGCACGTGGGGTGTCGAGGCGCGCACGTCGAGCACGCGTCCCGCCAGATGGTTGCGGGCGCTGCTCGGCGCGCCGGTCTCGTGCGGCAGCATCAACGTCACGTCCTCGGGCCTGATCGCCACGCGCACGCGCTCACCCGGCCTGGCGTCGGCGGTGATCTCCAGCCGGCGGCCGCCGACGTCGATCACCACGGTGCCCCGGTCGGCCGCGGTCACCTCGCCGGTGACGATCGTCTCCACGCCCACGAACCGGGCCACTTCCTCGGACACCGGCGCCCGGAACACCACCGCCGTCTCGTCGATCTGACGCAGCCGGCCCCCGATGAGGACGGCCACCCGGTCGCCCAGCGCCTGGGCCTCTCCCCGGTCGTGCGTCACCAGAACGGTGGTGATGCCGTCCTGCCGGAGGATTCCGGACAGATCGGGGATGAGGGATGCGCGCGAGGGCGCGTCGAGTCCCGAGAACGGCTCGTCGAGCAGGAGGAGCTCGGGATCGAGGACGAGCGCCCGGGCGAGCGCGACCCGCTGGGCCTCACCACCGGACAGCGTCGGGGCGCGGCGATCGGCCAAGGCGGAGATTCCGAAGCGGCCGAGCCACCGGTCGACCCGCGCCCGCCGCTCGGCGGTCGACGCGCCGCGGAAGCGCAGGCCGAGATCGACGTTGTCGGCGGCGGTCATGTCGGCGAGCAACGCGTGCTGGAAGACCACCGCCATCCGGCGCCGCACCTCGAGACCATCGCCGGCGTCGACGGGTCGCCCCTGCCAGCGAATCTCGCCGAAGGCGGGCCGCTCGAGAAGCGCCATGACCCGCAGGAGCGTGGACTTGCCGCTGCCGTTCGGCCCGATGACGGCGAGGATCTCGCCACGCCGCACCGCGAGCGCTTCGATGTCGAGGATCGGGCCGCCGCCGTAGTCGACCCTGACGTGATCGAGGATTATTGTAGCGGGGTCCGCGTGGCCGGCTCCCACCGTAGGTGGCCTGCCATAGGCAGGATCTGGCTGCGTCATGTCGGCAGCACGTGGATCGAGCCGCGGTGGATCGAGAGCTGCCAGCGATGATCGCGGTCGAGCTCCAGGATCTCGTGGACGAGCCGTGGCACCTCGACCTCGAGGTCGTACTCACCCTGCGCCGGCGCCCCCGGCTCGTCGAGACGGATCGCGAGTGTCCACGTCGTGCCGAAGTCCGTCTGGCTCACCACCGTCCCGCTCATGAGGTTCATGTGGTGCGACGGATCGGGCGCGCCACGGTCCTTCCGGATCAACCGCACGTACTCCGGCCGGATGAAGAACGCCAGCGGGCTGCCGGGCGGCGGCAGATAGGCGCGGCTCGGCGAGTTCACCGCCTCCAGCGTCTGCCCGCGCCAGCGGAGCTGGATCCGGTCCGGCGTCGCCTTGAGCACGCTCCCGCGCAGGATGTTTCGCATGCCCATGATGCGGGCGACGCTTTCCGAGGCCGGCTGCCAGAGGAGCTCGGACTTGGGCGCGGACTGGATGACCCTTCCCTCGCGGTACACGACGATCCGGTCGGCCAGACGGTAGGCCTCGGTGAAGTCGTGGGTGACGACCACGGCGGCCGTGCCCCAGTCGGTCAGGACGGCGCGCAGCTCGTCACGAAGACTCTCGCGCGTTGGCCGGTCGAGCGCCGACAGCGGCTCGTCGAGGAGCAGCAGCGCGGGATCGATAGCAAGCGCGCGCCCGAGCGCCACGCGCTGGCGCTGGCCCCCGGACAGCTCCCGGGGAAGCCGTCGTTCGAGGCCCGCGAGCCCCAGACGCTCGATCACCTCGGTGGCACGCCTCGTCCGCTCGGCGCGCGGCCGATCGCGCAGGCCGAAGGTCACGTTGTCGAGCACGCTGAGATGCGGAAAGAGCGCATACCCCTGGAAGACGTAGCCGACGCGCCGCTCCTGAGGCCGCAGGTCCACGCCCGCCGCGGAATCGAAGAACACGCGCCCATCGACCACGATCCGCCCGCGCTCGGGACGCATGAGACCGGCCAGGCACTGGAGCGTCAACGTCTTGCCCGCGCCCGACGGCCCGAAGAGCACCGCGACCCCGTCGCCCGCCGTCCACCCGACGTCGAGGGTGAAGCCGGGCAGGCTCGTCCGGATCGAGACGTCCAGACGCTCGGAGGGCTGCGCGGTGGCGCGCGTCACGCTGCGCGAGCCCCGAGGCGCGCGGCCGCGACGAGCACGACGCAGGAGAGCGCGGTCAGCATGGCCACGAGCACGAGCGCCTCGCCGGTCTCGCCCGTCTGCACCGACGTGTAGATCGCCAGGGGCACGGTCGTTGTGCGGCCCGGAATGTTGCCCGCGAGCATGAGCGTCGCGCCGAACTCGCCGAGCGCCCGGGCGAAGGCGAGCACGAGACCGGCAAGGATCCCGTTGCGCGCGAGCGGCAGCGTCACCTCGAGCGCCGTGCGCCACTCCGACCGCCCGAGCGTGAATGCGGCCTTTTCGAAATCGCGATCGACGGACTCGATTGCGGCTCTCGCCGTCCGCACGAGCAGCGGGAGCGCCATGATGGTGGCGGCAACGACCGCGGCGTACCACGTGAACGTGATGCTCCACCCCGTCAACCCGTAGATCGGTCCGCCCAGCCATCCCCGGCGGCCGAGGAGGACGATGAGGTAGTAGCCGGTCACCGTGGGCGGCAGCACCAGTGGCAGGGTCACGAGCAGATCGACGAAGCCGCGCCCGCGGAATCGCCGACGCGCGAGCACGTAGGCCAGCGGAATGCCGATCGCGGCATTGAGCAGCGTGGCGACCAGGGCCACGCGGATCGACAGCGCCAGCGCGCTCAGGTTGTCGGGTGTCACGGCAGCGGCTGGAAGCCCAGGCGCGCGAGCACCGTTCGGCCCTCGGGGGCGACGAGAAGATCGACGAACGCGCGCGCCAGCGCCGGGCGTCGCGAGTCCTTGACCACCGCCGCGGGATAGACGATCGGGCGGTACGTATCTTCCCCCGGACGAAACGCTTGCTTCACGCGTGTCGTCCGCACGGCGGCGTCCGTCGTGTAGACGAACCCCGCGTCCACCTCGCCGCGGCTCACGTAGTCGAGCGCTTGGCGCACGTTCTCGGCGAGCACGAGCTTGGGTTGCAGGCGCTCCCAGAGACCGAGCGTCCGCAGGCTCTCCTCGGAGTACTGGCCCACGGGCACGCTGCGCGGGTTGCCGATCACGATCCTCCGGATCCGTGGATCCAGAAGATCCGCCGGCTTGCTCAGATCCACGCTCGAGTCGAGCGGCCTGACGACGACCAGCACGTTACGCGCGAACACCCGCCGGGTCTCGGGAACGATCAACCCCTTCTGCTGCAACTCGTCCATCTGGCGCGGCGCCGCAGAGATGAAGACGTCGACGGGCGCCCCCGCCTCGATCTGCTTCTGCAGCTCGCCCGAGGAGCCGAGGTTGTAATGCAGCGTGACCCCGGGCCGGGAGCGCGTGAAGTGCCGACCGATCTCTTCCGTCGCTTCCTTCATGCTGATCGCGACGGAAAGGGTCAGCTCCTCGGCCGGAGCGGTGCCGGACAGCAGGGCGAGGAGGGCCGCGGCCAGAATCGTCGCGCGCATGTCCGGCAGTATACGCGGGCGCTCGCCTCAGCCGGCGCGGCGCTGCTGGATCGACGTGAGCGCCCAGTTGACCACGAAGATCAGGACCAGGAGCAGGAGGGCGAGCGCGATGGCCACATCGAAGTTACCCTTGCCGGTCTCCAGCACCATCGCGGTCGTCAGGGTCCGCGTGTGGCCCTTGATGTTGCCGCCGACCATCATCGACGCGCCGATCTCGGAGATGACGCCGCCGAAGCCCGCCATGATGGCGGCCAGCATCGGCAGACGGGCCTCGCGCAGCACGACCCAGATCATCTGCACGCGCGAGGCGCCCAGCCCCAGGAGCTGCAGACGAAACGCCGCCGGCACGCCCCCCACGGCGGCCAGCGTGATGCCGGTCACGATCGGCGCGGCGATGACTGCCTGGGCGATCACGATCGCCGCCGGCGTGTAGAGGATCTCCCACCCGCCGAAGGGGCCGCTCCTCCAGAGCAACAGGGATACGAAGAGGCCCACGACGACCGGCGGCAGCCCCATGCCGGTGTTCACCGCGCTGACCACGAGGCGGCGGCCGGGGAAGCGCGCCAGCGCGAGCACAGCGCCGAGCGGGATCCCGATCAGGAGCGCGACGAACGTCGCCGTCCCCGACACCACGAGCGACAGCCAGAGGATCGACCAGACTTCCCGGTCGCCGCCCGTCAGCAGCGCGAACGCCTGGCGCAGGCCGTCGGCCAGGAGATCCACGCCCTAGAAGTCCTCGTCCTTCTTCCCGGCGATCGGCACGAAGAGCGGCTGGCCGTACTTGTCGACGCCGAACTTCGCGATGACCTGCTGGGTCTCGGTCGCGAGCATGAAGTCGGCGAACGCCTTGCCGCCGGCGGCGTTGACCTTCGGTCCGTTCGCAGAGTTGACCTCCATCACGGAATAGAGGTTCAGGAGCGGCCGGTCGCCTTCGACCATGATCCTGAGGGCGACACGCTTGCTGAACGCGAGCAGGGTCGCGCGGTCGGTGATCGTGTAGGCCTTCCGATCGTCGGCCACCCCGAGCGTGGCGCCCATGCCCTGCCCGGACTCGATGTACCAGGGGGCCGCGGGCGTGACGCCGGCGCGCTTCCACAGGGCGAGCTCCAGGAGATGGGTGCCGGACCGGTCGCCGCGCGAGACGAACCGCGAAGCCGATTCGGCGATCCGCCTGAGCGCCGCCGCCGCGTGCTTCTCGCCCCTGACCTTCGCGGGATCGGCCTCGGGCCCGATGACGACGAAGTCGTTGTACATGACCAGCCGACGGTTCGACAGCTTGCCTTCGGCCACGTACTTCCTCTCGAGCTCCGGGGCGTGGACGAGCGCCACGTCCGCCTCGCCGCGCGCGGCGAGGGTCAGCGCCTGACCGGTTCCGACGGAGACCGTCTTGACGGTGTATCCTGTCTGGCGTTCGAACATGGGAACCAAGACGTCGAGCAATCCGGAGTCCTGCGTGCTGGTCGTCGTGGACAGAATCACCGTCCGCGACTGCCCCGACGCCGGACCCACGAGACTCGAGGCCGTCAGCGCCGTCGCCAGCAGCCCTCGAACGATCGCGCGTCGCTTCATCCCGACCTCCTGGAGGTTTCCGAGCCGATGCCAGTATATGTTTTGACGAGCAGCTTTACTATGCTTCTGAGAGCATAGAAAGCATGCGACGATTCGACCTCGCGACACCCCACAACGTCGACGACTGCCTGAAGCTCCTCGCCGAGCGCGGAACCGAGACCAAGCTCGTGGCGGGCGGCACCGATCTGCTGCCCCAGATGAAGAACGGGCTGATCCACCCCGCCCGCGTGATCGATCTCTCGGGGGTTCCCGAGGTCCACGTGCTCGCCGCCGACGACGGGCGTGGCGTTCGCGTCGGCGCCGCGGTGACGGCGCGCCAGCTCGAGCGGGACACGCGGATCCAGTCGGCGTATCCGTCGCTCGCGGAGAGCGGCGCGCTGGTCGGCTCCATCCAGGTGCGCAACCTGGCCACGGTGGGCGGCAACATCTGTAACGCCGCGCCCTCCGCCGACATGGCGCCGCCGCTCGTGGCTCTCGACGCCGAGGCGGTGATCGCCGGCCCCAGCGGTCGCCGACGGGTGCCCATGGCCGCGTTCTTCACCGGCGTGCGGCGCACCGTGCTCGCGCCGGACGAGCTGCTGCTCGAGTTCAGCATTCCCGCGCCGGGACCGCACAGCGGCGGCTGCTACCTGCGCCACACGCCACGGCGCGAGCTCGACATCGCGGTCGTCGGCGTGGCTTCGCAGCTGACGCTCGCCAACGGTGTCTGCGCGAAGGTCCGGATCTGCCTCGCCGCCGTGGCCACCACCCCGGTGCGGGCGACCGCGGCCGAGCGTGCGCTCGAAGGCCAGCGGCCGACCCCGGAGTTGATCGAGCAGGCCGCGACGCTCGCCATCGAGGCGGCGAAGCCGATCAGCGACCAGCGCGGCTCCGTCGAGTTCCGCCGCCACCTCGTCCGCGTCCTCACCCGTCGAACGCTCACCACCGCGCTCGCCCGCGCGAGCGCCTGACCCGGAGGCCTCCACGTGGCCAAGCAGATCCTGAGCTTCACCGTCAACGACGAGCCGGTCGACGTGCTCGTCCAGCCTTACGTGACGCTGCTGGACGCGCTCCGCGAGGACCTCGAGCTCACCGGTCCCAAGGAAGGCTGCGGCACCGGCGACTGCGGTGCCTGCACCGTCCACCTCGACGGCAAGCCGGTGGCGAGCTGCCTGATGCTCGCGATGCAGGCGCGCGGGCACGCGGTGCGGACCATCGAGGGGCTGGGCGCCATCGGCGCGCTGCACCCTCTCCAGGACGCGTTCGTGCGCCTCGGGGTGCCGCAGTGCGGGTTCTGCATCCCCGGCGTGCTGATGGCCGCCGCCGCGGTCCTCGCCGAGACGAAGCACCCGACCGAGGAAGACATCCGCTACGGGATCGCCGGCAACCTCTGCCGGTGCACCGGCTACACGAAGATGATCGCGGCCATCAGCGAGGCGGCCGCAGCGAGATAAATCCGTAGGGCGGGGGCTTGTCCCCCGCCGTCGAAAGGAGTTCGGCATGAGCTCGGTGATGAAGACCACGCGCGACGTCCGCGGCATCGGCCTCTCGATTCCCCGCCCGGACGGTCCGGAGAAGGTGACCGGCCGGGTGCAGTACGTCGCCGACATCAAGCCGAAGGGGCTGCTCCACGCCAAGCTCCTGCGCAGCCCGCACGCGCACGCGCGCATCGTCTCGATCGACGCGAGCAAGGCGCGCGCGCTCCCCGGCGTGCGCGCGGTGCTCACCGCGGCAGACATCCCCGAGCTGAAGCGCAAGGCGCCCACGCGCGCGCACGCCGTGCTCGCCATCGACCGTGCCGTGTTCGCCGGGCAGCCCGTGGCGGCGGTCGCGGCGGACGAGCCGTCCATCGCCGAGGAAGCCCTCGATCTCATCGAGGTGCAGTACGAGGTGCTGAAGGCGGCCGTGGACCCGCTCGAGTCGATGAAGCCGGGTGCGCCGCCCGTGGCCGACACGGGGACCGAGGCCGACACGAGCGAGGCGCTCGCACACTCCGCGGTGGCCATGGCGAAATCCGACGACAACCCGGCCAAGGCCGTGAACGTGAGCCAGACCGCGCACGTCAAGCGCGGCGACGTGGCCAAGGGCTTCGCCGAGTCCGACGTGGTGATCGAGAACACGTATCGCGTCCCCATGGTTCACCAGGGCTACCTCGAGCCGCACGCCGTGCTCGCCGAGTGGGACAGCACGGGCCAGCTCACGCTGTGGGCGAGCACCCAGGGCTCCTTCAACACGCGCTCCGAAGTGGCCGACGTCCTCGGTATCGAGGAGAACCGGATCAAGGTGATCCCCGTGGAGTGCGGCGGCGGCTTCGGCGGCAAGATCCGCGCGCTGTGCGAGCCGATCACGGCGCTGCTGGCCCGCGCCACCGGCCGGCCGGTGCGCTATGTGATGACCCGGCGCGAAGAGCTCGAGGCCGGAATGCCCGCGCCCCAGGTCATCATCCGTCTCAAGACCGGGGTCAAGCGCGACGGCACCCTCATGGCGCTGGAGGCGGAAACGGTCCTGGAGACGGGCGCGTTCTCCGGCACCGTGCTCGCCGTCGCCGCCGTCTTCCTGGGCAGTCTCTACCGGTGGCCCGCGTTCGATATCAAGGGCTCGGAGGTCCTCACGCACAAGCCGAGCGTGGCCGCGTATCGCGCGCCCGTGGCGCCCCAGACGATCTTTGCCATCGATTCGCAGATGGAGCAGCTGGCCCGCAAGCTCGGCGTCGACTCCGCAGAGTTCCGCGCGCGTCATCTCTCACACCCCGGCGAGCCCATGGTGAACAACCAGCCGTGGGCGAGCATGGGCGCTCCGGAAGTTCTGCAGAAGGCCGCCGAGCACCCGATCTGGAAGGCGCGCGCGGAGTGGAAGGCGAGCGGCGGGAACGGCCACGGCCTGCGCGGCACGGGACTCTCGCTCGGCGGGTGGCTCGGCGGGCTCCAGCCGACCGGCGCCACCGTGAGGCTCAATCCCGACGGCACGCTCGCCGTGCTGACCGGACAGGTGGACATCGCGGGCACCAACATCGCGCTGGCCCAGATCGCGGCGACGGCCTACGGGGTCGACATCGAGAAGGTGAAGATCACGACCGGCGATACCGACGTGGCGCCCGTCACCGGGCTCAGCGCCGGGAGCAAGACCATCTACACGGTCGGCGTCGCGGTCATGCAGGCGGCGCAGGACGCGCGCAAGCAGACCCTCGAGATCGCGGCGGGCGAGCTGGAAGCGGCCGTCCAGGACCTCGAGATCGTCGACGGACGCGTGGTCGTGCGCGGCGTGCCCGACCGCGGTGTCACGCTTGCGTCGATCGGCAAGAAAGGCAACCTCTACATGTCGAAGATCCCGCCGGTGCTGGGCAGCGCGCACCCGGCGTTCACGCAGCAGGCCCCGGCGTTCGCGGCGCAGATCGCGCGGATCGAGGTCGATCCCGACACGGGCGAGGTCAAGCTCCACGACTTCGTGACCGTCCAGGACGTGGGGAAGGCCATCAACCCGCTCGCCGTCGAGGGCCAGATGCAGGGCGGCGCCGTGCAGAGCCTCGGCATGGCCATGACCGAGGCGCTGACGTACGACGACCGCGGACGGCTCACCAACCCGAGCCTGCTCGACTACCGCAAGCTCACGGCGGCCGATCTGCCGAACCTGGAGACGATCATCGTGGAGGTGCCGTCGCCGGCCGGGCCGTTCGGCGCGCGCGGGGTCGGGGAGCCGCCCATCATCCCCGCCCCGGCCGCCATCGCCAATGCGATCCATGACGCGACCGGCTGCCGGCTCACCGAGCTTCCCCTCACGCCCGAACGGATCGCACTGGCGCTGCTCGCACACTAGAGAGCATGTCGGAGTGGGAGTGTGTCGAGGACCGTCCCGGCTACGCCGGGGCGGTCCGAGCGTCGGGGGGGCTTGGGGGGCCCGAGGCTAGGCCCCCCATCTCCAGGTGAAACCCAAGCTCCGGGTCTGGGTGACGTTCGGAGACGACCTGAAATTCGGGGATGGGCGTGCCCGGCTCCTGGAGCGGATCGAGGAGCTGGGCTCGCTCCGCAAGGCCGCCCAGGAGTTCGAGATGTCCTACCGCAACGCCTGGGGGTATCTGCGCGAGCTCGAGAGCGCCGCCGGGTTCAAGTTCGTCGAGCGAGCGCCCGGCGGCGGTCCGAACAGCGGCATGCGGCTGACCGCAGCGGGCAAGCGGTTCCTCGGGCGGTACCGCAAATTCCGACAGGGCCTGGACAGCGCGGCGAAGCGCCAGTTCGAGCGGTCGTTCCGCGCCTGACTGCTCGAAAGTCCCTCGGGGAAATTCCTAGCGGGTCCGGTTGTAGGTGTAGTCCTCGCGCTCGCCGGCGCCGGCACGCAGGTCCGGCCGGAGCGGCGGATGTGTCTTGTTCAGCTCTGCGTGGACGTCGAGGGCGCGCTGATCGGCCCAGCGCTCGAGCAGCGCGAGCCGGTCGGGGTTCGAGACGCTCTGAAAGATCTCGAACTGCTCGCAGCCGGGCTCCTTCATCACCTCCGCGCACCGCGCTTTGTATGCGTGCGCCAGCTCCGAGCCCTTCCCAGGTGCCGCCGTGATCGTGACAACGAGTCGGACCGCCATCTCATCCTCCCGGGCGCTCTCGCTCAGCTAAGCGCGGGCGTCAGCACGCGCCCCGTGCCGGCCGCGTTGAACCTGTCGTTATCGACGACGACGGCGCCATTGACGATCACATAGGGAATGCCCACGGGATAGCGGTGGGGATCGCCGTAGCTCGCCTCGTCGCTCACCGTCGCGGGGTCGAACACGGTGAGGTCGGCGGCCAGCCCTGGGCGCAGCAGGCCGCGGTCGCGCAGGCGCAGGCGCTGCGCGGGCATTCCGGTCATCTTGTGGACGGCGTTCTCCAGCGAGAAGAGCTTCTGCTCCCGCGCGTACTCGCCGAGCACGCGCGGAAACGTCCCGTACATCCGCGGGTGCGGCTTGCCGTGCTTGGGGCCCACGCCTTCCGAGAGCCCGATGGAGTCCGAGCCGATCATGAGGGCGGGATGCGCCAGCACCTTGGCGACGTTCTCCAGGCGCTGCGAGAAGGAGACCATTCCTACCGTCGCGCGCTCGGCGAGGAGCAGATCCATCATGCCCTCAGCCGGCGTCTTGCCGGATTGCCGGGCCAGCGCGGCCAGGGTCAGCCCCTCGAGCTCGTGCTGCCGGCACGTGGCGATCAGGATCTCGTCGAAGCCGATCCCGCCCTGCGAGACCGTGCGCCATCGCTCGCCGTCGACCAGGCACTCCTCGACGATCCGCCGCCGCGTCGGCCGGTCGGCCAGGCGCTCGAGCAGGCGCGGGAGCCCGCCGTCGTGCACCCACGCGGGCAGCAGGTTGTCCATCTTGGTGCTGCCGGCGTGGTAGGGATACACGTCGCCGCTCACGTCGACCCCACGCGCCCGGGCGTCGTCGATCATGCGCAGGACGGTGTCGATCTTGCCCCAGTTGTCGCGGCCACTGACCTTGACGTGCGCGATCTGGACGCCGACGCCGGCGTCCTCGCCGATGCGGATGGCCTCGCGGAT
>Ga0070706_100005667_pt1 | contig 11881 bp, 6 predicted proteins | sample KBSK5501metaG_FD_65476 | JGI IMG/M metagenome (GOLD analysis project Ga0070706, IMG submission 65476) | Corn, switchgrass and miscanthus rhizosphere microbial communities from Kellogg Biological Station, Michigan, USA - KBS K5-50-1 metaG | ecosystem: Host-associated > Plants > Roots >...
CAGTGAACTGCTGGGCTACTATCATTCGTCCGCTTTGCGGACTGATAAACTACTTTTTCTGCAAAGCGTGAAAGTCAAACCTAACAGACAATCAACGTTGGAGAACTCTCGATTGAAGATTCTTATCCTGGGCGGCACTGGCTTTATTGGTTCCTTTCAAGTTCGTTATGCGCTTAGCCGCGGACACGAAGTCACCGTATTCAATCGCGGCAAATCGCAGCGGTGCAAACTGCCGCAAGCGGTCGAACAGTTGATCGGCGATCGCAACGGTCAACTCGACGCGCTCAGAGGCAGGGAGTGGGGCGTGGTTATTGATAACCCGACAACGCTTCCCGTATGGGTGCGTGAGGCGGCCCAAATTCTCAAAGGACACGTGGAGCGCTATGTCTTCATCTCGACGATTTCGGTCTACTCAGACAAAAGCCAGCCGGGCATGGACGAGAACGGAGCGCTCCAGACCTATGAAGGTGCGGAAGCGATGAGCGAGACGCCGGAAAGCCTACTCGCTTCCAACCGCCGTCTCTACGGCCCGCTCAAGGTGATATCGGAAAGAGAAGTTGCGAAATGGTTTCCTGGCCAGGCACTCATCATCCGTCCCGGATTGATTGTCGGACCCGGTGACGAAACTGATCGCTTCACGTATTGGCCGCTGCGTGTTGCACGGGGCGGCGAAGTGCTGGCTCCGGGTGAGGCGAGCGACCCGGTGCAATTCATCGACGTACGCGACCTCGCGGAGTGGACCATACGCATGGTTGAGCAAGGCACTACCGGAATCTATAACGCGACTGGACCGAAGCAGAAATTTACGATTGGAGAAATGCTGGACGGCATCAGGCAGGTGACGAGATCCGACGCGCGGTTCACCTGGGTTAAAGCGGAATTCCTGGCCGCGCAAAAAGTCTGGGCCTGGAGCGATATGCCCGTGTGGATGCCGGCGCAAGGAGAGATGGCCGGGTTCTGCCAGATCAACATTCAGAAAGCGCTTAGCAAGGGACTGACCTTCCGATCGTTTTCTGATACGACACAGGCAACGCTCGAGTGGATTCGCGAGCAGCCGTCCGAACGTCAGGAAAACTTGAAAGCAGGAATCACAGCAGCGCGCGAGGCGGAAGTGCTCGCGCTCTGGCACAGACAGGAGGCAGGGGCAGGAAGCAGGAGCAGGGGGTAGGAAACCCAAAAACATTTTCCATTTGTCATTTGTCATCTGTCATTTTTCATTTGATTGGTAACCGGTGCGTAACAATCGAGCCTGAAAGTGATCATCCGCTGAAACCAAATGACAAATGGAAAATGACAAATGGAAAATGTTTTTTGGGCTTCCTGCTCCTGCCTACTGCCTACTGCTTTCCGGCGCGCCCGGGATAATCGTGGCATTGAAGACAAGCTTGCGCGTGCTGGACCCGCGCTTGTCACCGCTGGGAAGTTCCTTAGTTTTGTTCAGCATGATCTTGAAGCCCGCTTCTTTCGAACCGTTCGTGACGGCACCGCGCCAGGCGTAGACACCGGCACCGCCAGCTGGTCCTTGAACGGCCGAACCCGTTTCCGCATTGCCCGGCGGTCCCGCTTCCGGCTCGATGTCCAGTTCTATTCCAAAGGTGGCGCTGTCTGGAGTCTTTCCGGGGTCGTCGTTGTCGTCGACTTGCATCGGTGACGAGGGAGTAAAGAAGTAAGTGCCATTATTACACCCGTTCGCGGTCCCCGTCTCACCATCTCGCACTTCGACGAGGGAACATTTGCCTTTAAGTTTTGGGTTGATGAGCACCCTGATTTTAAAACCGTTGCTGGTATCGGTGTATTCGGGAACACTGAGAACGACGTCGTTTCCGTTGAGCGAACCGGCAAAACTGCTCATCGCGTCATAACTGTTGCCGCCGCTTGTGCCTTTGACTCGACCCTCATACGAAACCGAACCGCTGACAGAAGGCGCCGGGGCGTTTGCCAGGTCGGAAAACTCTGCGCTGCCGACTTCGTTCGTGGAGACAGTAAGCCAACGAGCAGCTTCATACTTAATGATCAACTTTCCTTCCGCACTGCCTTTGTCGGTTGTGCCCCGGTAGGTCTCTTCATAGGTGCCCTGAACCATGAAACGAGCCGCGCGCGGTTTGGCGGGCGCATTTGGAGTTTTCGGGCGTTGAGAAGAACCGGTGATGAAAAGGATCAAAGTCAGGAAGATGGCGATGAGCTTGTAATTCATTTACTAACCTCGGTAAAAGAAGAACTGGGCTGGCTTGGTCCAGGGAGACTATTCGAGACTTTGTTGACTGCTGATTCAAGTGCGTTGCCTCAAGATGAGGCGGAGCCTCGGGGAGCGGCTGGACGTTGAGGCAGAGCCCTACCGCACGGTAGGCGGCAAAGCCGCGCGGCCCACTGCTTACTGCCCGCAGCTCACTGCACACTGCTCACTGTCTCAATGCCCGAACATTTGGAATACCGCGGTCGCGCAGTAGTTTGTTGAAAGCGTCCAGGTCCTTACTGATCACTTCGTCCAATTTGCTGCGCTGCGTGGTTAGTTGTGCCTTCAACAATGCGTAGACTTCGCGATGTTGGTTTGTTGGCTGGAAGTCGCCGCTGCCAATGCCGTTAGCCAGATAATTGATCTTGCTTATCAACTTTGGCGGCCAGCGAACAGTGTCCTGTCCCTGACCCGTCAGCCGGCGCTGGATCAAGTTATCTTCGACATCGATTAGTTTTTTATCGAGGTCCTCGGCGGCCTTCTTGATCTCCATAAGTTGGCCGGCAGGTAGTGAAGATGCCTCCGAGGTGCCTGCGATCCCGGGAAGAACAGTAGTGATGTCGGGCAACTGGCTACGAATGATTTCAATCTGGTTGACGAGGTCAGCCGCAGTTTCAAGGTCCTTTCTCAGCTCAAGCAGCATGGTCATTTGCGCGTTGATGTCGGCTTCAGTGCCTTCCGAGTTCGGATCCTTTTTTACTACTAATTGCTGAGTGGACTGGGTGTCGCCGGCAGAAAGTTTCACGGTGTAAGTTCCCGGCGGCATCAGTAGAGACAGACGCGCGCCGTCCGGTGAGAGGCGCCACCCTTCATTGCCATTGCGAACCTCAGGCGCGTACGCGGGACTTGTGCGCAGATGCACTTCCTTAGTCTGCTCGCCTCGCAGGTCCCAATTGACGCGATTGATGCCGACGGTTTTTGTTCCAGTCAACGTTCGCACTGTTTGTCCCTGCGCATCCTCGATGCTGATCTTTACGTCACCGCTGGGCGCAGTTTTCAGGTAGTAATTGATCGAGGCGCCATACGGCGGATTCTGGCCAGCGGTGGGATCGTAATCGACGGCAACCGGCACGGCGCTGTTCCGGAAGCGATAAGCAGGCCGCAGCGTAAACAGCTGCGCATTTGCGTCGCGCACATTCGCGTTCAACTGTTGCAGCGGCCCAAGATCGTCAAGTATCCAGAAGCCGCGACCGTAAGTCGCAATCACCAGGTCGTTGAAATGTTCCTGCACAACCAGCCAGTAAACCGGCGCGTGCGGCAGGTTTGACTGCAATGGCTCCCAGGCGGCCCCATCGTTGAAGGAAACAAACAGGCCTCCCTCCGTGCCGAGATATAGCAAACCCCTGCGCACCGGATCCTCGCGCACGCAATGCGCGTAGCTCAACATCGTATGGGGAATGCCGTCGGTTATTGACGTCCAGGTATTGCCGTAATCGCTCGTCTTGTACACAAACGGATCGCGATTGTTCATCTGATGGAAATCTATTGTGATATAGGCGGCGCCGGCATCGTAACGCGATGGCTCGATGTTGCTGACGGTGCCCCACGGCGGCAGGCCGGGAATATTCTTCGTTACATTGCTCCAGTTTTTACCGCCGTCCCGCGTGATCTGCACCAGGCCATCGTTCGTGCCCGCCCAGATCAGACCCTTCTCTTTTGGCGACTCCGCAATTGCAAACACCACCGGCGCATACTCAACGCCGATGTTGTCGCCGGTTAGTCCACCTGAAAATCCCTGTTTACTCTTGTCGTTCGTCGTCAGATCAGGACTGATTAACTGCCAACTCTGTCCACCGTCAGTAGTTTGATGAACATACTGACTGCCGACGTAAAGCTTATTGTGATCATGCGGCGAGATTGTCAGGGGCATAGTCCAGACGAAACGGTACTTCAACACATCCGCTGTCGAACCATTAACTTGATCCGGCCAAACTTCAACGTTACGACCCTGACCCGTGGTCAGGTTGAAGCGTTCGACGATGCCGCCGATACTTCCCGATCCGGAAGCACTCGACCAGATAATGTTGTTGTCGACCGGGTCTGGCGTAGCCCAACCGCTTTCACCGCCACCCACCGGCTGCCAGGAGCCGCGCGGAATTTGCCCGGGGTTCCCGCCAAAGCCGCCGCCGCGCGTGTTGCTCGGGCCTCGATACGAAGGATCGTCCTGCTCGTTGCCATAAATGAAATACGGAATGCGGTTGTCTACGGTGACGTGATACATCTGCGCGATGGGCAGCTGAATGCGGTTCCAGGTCTTGCCTCGCGTTACTGATATCGAGACCCCACCGTCATTTGCGACGGCCATGCGATTTGCGTTTGTCGGATCAATCCACATGTCGTGGTTGTCGCCACCCGGGCTGCTGCTAAAGCCAGCGCTGGGCCGTAATGTTTCGCCGCCATCGATTGAAGTGCTGAAGGCGGCCGTCAGGAAATACGTTTCGTTTTCATTGTCCGGCGCTGCAACCACGCGAAAGTAATAATGCGTGCGGCCGCCAAGCGTGCGGTCGTAACTAACCAGGCGCCAATTGTCTCCGCCATCATCCGAGCGCCATAGTTTGCCGCGATCAGTTTCCTTACCATTGACAGGCACGCCGTCGCCGGTTTCGATAAGTGCGTAGACGCGATTGGGATTTGAGTTTGCGATGGCCATGGCCACTTTGCCGGTGGTACGCGTGGGTAATCCGTGACCGGTGAGTTTCTTCCAGGTGAGTCCTTCGTCAGTCGACTTGTAAATCCCACTACTCGGGCCGCCGCTTTCTCGTCGCCAGGTGTGAATCTCGAGCGGCCACATGCCGGCAAAAAGCGTTCGCGGGTTGCTGGGGTCCATCACCACTTCCGACGCGCCGGTATTTTCATCGACGAATAACACCCGATTCCAGGTCTTGCCACCATCAGCTGTGCGAAAGATGCCGCGCTCCTGTTGCGGCCCGTAACTGTGGCCCATGGCTGCGGCGATGACGATGTCCGGATTCTTTGGATCGATCACGATGCGTCCGATGCGTCCCGTCTTCTCCAGTCCCATCAACACCCAGGTCTTGCCGGCGTCGGTGGATTTGTAGATGCCCGCACCAACGGAAATATGACTGCGAATATGCGCCTCGCCGGTGCCCGCCCAAATTACGTTGGCATCGGAAGGCGCGATGGCTAATGAGCCGATCGAGGAAACGGGTTGCGAGTCGAAGATTGGCTCCCAGTGAATGCCGCCATCCGTAGTTTTGAAAATGCCGCCAGACGCCGCGCCGACGTAATAGATGTTCGCCTGCCCCGGCAGGCTCACGACCGACGTGACGCGATTACCCATCGGGCCAATGTAGCGATAGCGCATCGCACCGAGAATGTCTTTGTTAGCTTCCTGTCCCTGAATAGGAAACATGAGCGCGGTAAACAAGACGAGAGCTACAACTACGAGTTTTGAGAACTTCGACATGATGTGTCTCCGCGCGACTTCAAATCATCGTCGCGTCTGAACGATATTTGATTGTTTGAAGAGAAACTCGAACGCCGGCTTGATCCTGTAGCGCGCGAATTATTGCACTACTGCAGCTGCTGAAGCAAAACAATCAAAGAATAATCTGGCCGCGGATAGACGCAGATGAATGCGGATCAGAAATGAAAGAGCTTCGGGATGAACAGCAGGAATTTGTCTTAGCTTTGGTGGGGCTTCTGCGTCGCTTCAAATTGTTCAGATCTGCGGAAACCCGCGTTCGTCCGCGGCTAAATTGTGAGCGTTCAGCAAGCGTCGCCGGTCATCGTATAGATCTGCCGCCAAATGCCGCGGGACCTCTTGTAGATTGCGTAGCCGTACGCATCGAAGCCGTGCTGCTGCACGAACACTTCACCGACGCCGTCGCCATCAAGATCAAGCTGATCGACAAAATCGACAGCTGAGTCGAAGCCTTCCGGCGGCAGCTTGTAAGCCTGGAACTTTACGAGCGCGGGCTTGAATCCTGTTCCGGCAGGCTCCGCGATCAGCAGTAAATCCTTGCGGGCTTTTGTTTTTGACTCCGCTGTGTAGCTGCCTATCAACTCAAGCTTTCCGTCACCGTCCAAATCCGTCGCCGTGAGATTCGTAGTAACAACGGTGCGCAGCACGGCACGATTAGCGCCGCGAGAGCGATAGATTTGAGCTACGAGCAAGTTGATAGCCGCGCGCTCGGCGTCGGTCGGAGCACGTCGCGAGCCTGGTTCCTTCGGGTACAAATCAGAACTTTGGGCGAGCATAGGCAGATGCGCCGGAACCCTGCCGTTGTCTTCAACAGTGGCCGTCGCGTGAATATTGTTACAGCCCCTGTCGAAGCCTTTGATGGTTGCACTGCCCACTCCACCACCCCCGAACGTTAGGTGGTATCTTTTTCCGGTGGCGAAATATTGAGTCGCAAACTTACGCTGCGCCGCTTCATTGTATTCAGGATAGGGTTGTCGAAATTTGCCGTTCTCGACCAACACAACCGCATCCATGTTGCCCTGTGGCTCGCTCGCATCAGCTCGAGAAACTACCGCAACCAGCGTGCTCGCCTTAACTGGTTGCGGCTTCTGGGCGGTCACCTGTGCAAGGGTTCCGATCGTTGTCAAACCTACTAAGAGCAAAGACGCCAGGAAGAGTAGGCGATTTTGAGTCCTGTAATTTTGAATTCTGTAATTATTTCGCTTCATGAATCTGCCTCATCCGTTTCCTGCCCACTGCCCACTGCCCACTGCCCACTGCCTACCGCCCACTGCCTTCTGCCTTCTGCTCGCCCCGCGACAGCGACCACTTAAGCAGAGGCGGCGTCACTAACGTGGTCACAATCACCATAATCACAATCGCGCCAAACGTTGCGGAGCCAATTACCGGTTCTGGAACACCAAGCGCGTTGGGCAACATTAGGGTCGCCCCGATGCCGGCTACTATTAGTCCCACTTCGCCGCGTGGAATCATACCCAGTCCAATGGCCAGCCTGTTCAGCCCGCGTTCCGCCACCGCCAGCGAGCAAATCTGTTTGCCGACGATTGCAGCCAACGTTAGCGCAGCAGCGAAGCCAAGTATTTGTGGACGAGTGAAAACTCTTAAGTCGACTTTCATCCCCATCAACACAAAGAAGATTGGCACCAGGAAAGTTGTCACTGGCTCGAGCAATTCCTCAAGGTCATGTTCGCCTCGCTGCTTAAAGAATTCGAAGTGCACTTCATCAAGCACCAGCCCCGCCGCAAAGGCGCCCACTATAGCTGCGAGCTCGACCTTTGTAGCCAACCAGGAAAGCCAGAAACAAAACGCAATTGACAATATCAGGAGGACGCCGCGACTCCGAAGTTTGCCGGCGCCGTGAAAAATGTGCGGCACGACGTAATGCCCTAAAGCAAACGCGCTCACAAAAAATGCCGCTGTCTTCGCGGCAATCCAGAAGATGTGAACGAAAGAAAGCGAGCCGCCTGTCAAAGTCGCAGTCACAGCTCCGATCACAACCGCCAGAATCATCAGGCCAATCACGTCGTCGATGACGGCGGCGCCTAAAATGATTCGCGACTCCCGCAGGCTTAGTTTTCCCAGGTCTTTAAGAACGCGCGCGGTGATGCCCACGCTGGTCGCACAAAGAACTGAACCAATAAAGATGTGAACCAGACGCGACTCGCCCGGAAGGAAGTAGGCGGAAACTCCCCAGCCCAGAAAAAAAGGTGCCGCCACACCGGCGACAGCAACGAACAACGACGACCAGCCAACCTCAAGCATCTCGCTGATGTTTGATTCCAGCCCTACTTCAAACAACAACAGGATGACTCCTAACTGCGCCAGGGCAGCGATGACTGCATCCGTTTTCAGCGGCTCGGCAGCCATGAAACCAAACAACACCAGGTTCCCGATAACGATTCCGCCAATCAACTCGCCTAACACAGCCGGCTGTTTGAGCCGTTCAAACAGTTCGCCGCCAAGCTTCGCCACGAGCAACATCGCGGCAAGTCCGATAAGGACCATTGGCTTTAGCCCGTGGGCATCACCCGCTGCCGCTGCCGGCGTAGCTTCCGGATCTGCATACGCGGAGGTCACCCACAGCAGGACTAAAGCGGTGGTCAGATACGCTTTTAGTTGGCCATTCATCAATAAGTTAAGACTAGAGGGATTATTACATATGTGATGCATTGGTTGTTTTATGTTTGCTCCAGTTGCTTCCCCCGCGGCCTCGACACTATAATGCGCCAAATTTCAACGCCCCGAGTGTCTGCCAGGGATTCGCAGCGAATCCGGACGTTTGAGACATTAGAAGTAAACCAATTTACAAGATGTCAACTCCTATCAGGTGGAAAGAGCGCGGCCGTGTCGCGACTCGGGGTTCAAAGGGGTCGCAAACTCCATTGCGCGCCCTGGCTCTCAACTTAAGCCGAGCCGCGCGGTCGGCTCTGACCGAACCTTTCCGGCTGACGGTGGAACATCATCAGATCCACCTGCAACGTTTGCCTCGTGAACTCGACGGATTTCGTATTGTTCAGCTTTCTGACATTCATCACAGTCCCTTCACCAGCCGCGAGCAGATCGAACGGGCAGTTGAGACGGCGAATAGTCTACAGCCGGACATCGTGGCACTAACCGGTGACTATGTTTCCAAGGAACGCGCCTACGCCGCTCCCTGCGCGGAACTGCTTAGCGGATTGCGCGCCCGCCATGGCGTTTACGCGGTGTTGGGCAATCACGATCACTGGACAGACGCAGCTTTGATTACCGATCTCTTCCGCGCCGAAGGAATTACGGTGCTGGTTAATCAGGGCATGCGTTTCGAAAATAACGGCGCTGCTTTCTGGTTAGCCGGCGTAGACGATACGATGGTTGGACTGGAGGATCTCCCACTGGCGCTGGCAGGATCGAGCGCCAACGAATTCAAGCTGCTGTTGGCGCACAATCCGATTATCCTGCGCCGTGCCGCTCGAGCCGGAGTCGATTTGGTCCTCAGCGGCCACACACACGGCGGACAGGTTAGGCTACGCTCAGAACGCAATACGGCTGGCCGCCCTCGTCGTCGCTTGCTAAAGGGCCTGGCGCGCCAGGGCGAAACCCAGATCTACATAACCCGTGGCCTGGGCACTGTTGTCTTGCCAGTTCGTTTCGGCTGCCCTCCTGAAGTTTCATTACTCGAGTTACGCACAGCCGCGGAGTGAATGATGAACCTGGCGACAGTGAATAGTGCTTGAGGCTGCCGCTTTTCCTATTCACTATTTACCGTTCACCATTTACTGATTAATGTCCTCCCGAATACTTACCGTCCCCAACATGCTCACCGTCTTCCGGATGGTGCTCATTCCGGTTTTTGTCACCCTTCTTTTCTATCAGCGATTTCTCTGGGCTTTGGGGATCTTTGTATTAGCAGGACTTACCGACGGGCTTGATGGCCTTTTGGCGCGGCGCTTTGGCCAGCAATCTCAGCTCGGCACCATCCTCGATCCCATTGCCGACAAGCTGATGCTGGTTACCGCTTTCATCGTACTCTCGATGCGCAGCGTCTTTCCACAACCCTTACCGAGCCACTTGCCGGTGCCTTTTTGGGTCACAATCGCCGTCATCAGCCGCGACGTCTTCATCACCGTGGGCGCACTGGCGATCAATATGATGACCGGCTTCAGAGGTTTCCGGCCTTCCTGGCTGGGCAAGCTAAACACCATCATCCAGATCGGGGGAATTGCGGCCATAATGTTTGCTCCCAGCATTCCTCATTACACCGGCTATTATCTCCCGACGGTTTATGCGGCCGTTTTCGCGATGGCTATTCTGTCAGGGCTTCACTACATCTTTTTCGCCTCAAAGCTCATGAACGAAGACCGAAAACCCGGATCCGGCCCCGAAGTCAGCTCATAGCCCCGAATCGCTCATTTCACCGTTACTACGGCCCTGTTATCAAAGTTGACAACGGCGGGCTCACATATTATATTACGTATCCATTCAACTAAGAGTTGTTGGTGGCCCGAAGAAGGGGACAATTAGACGCGGGGGGCGTAAAAATGTCGGATTCGCGCTGCCGGTGAGCCAGGTGGGCGATTCGAGGAGCGGGCTAAATATCGTTTTGGAGAACAAAAACAAATGAGCAAGATCATAGGAATCGACCTGGGAACGACCAACTCCGTGGTGGCAGTCATGGAAGGCGGCGAACCCACAGTTATTACAAACTCAGAAGGCGGGCGAACCACGCCCTCGGTAGTCGCGTTTACAAAAGACGGTAGCCGACTGGTTGGCCAGGTAGCAAAGCGCCAGGCAGTGACTAATCCCGAGAACACGGTTTATTCAATCAAGAGATTTATGGGCAGGCGCTTTGACGAAGTGACCGAAGAGATTAAGCAGGTACCTTACAAGGTGAAGGCTGCCGGCTCCGGCGACGTCCGTATCGAAGCCGGTGGCAAGGAATGGAGTCCGCCCGAGATTTCGGCCATCATCCTTCAGAAGATGAAACAGTCGGCCGAAGACTACCTGGGACAAAAGGTGGACAAGGCGGTGATTACCGTTCCGGCTTACTTCAACGACGCGCAACGCCAGGCAACCAAAGATGCCGGCAAGATTGCTGGCCTGGAAGTGATGCGCATCGTCAACGAGCCCACTGCCGCGGCGCTGGCTTACGGACTCGACAAGAAGAAGGACGAGACGATTGCGGTGTTCGACTTCGGCGGCGGCACGTTTGACATCTCGATCCTCGAGGTGGGCGAAGGCGTTGTGGAAGTTAAGTCGACCAACGGCGACACGCACCTGGGCGGCGATGATATTGACGAGCGTCTGACCGAATGGATCATTGAAGAGTTCAAGAAGGATCAGGGCATCGACCTTTCAAACGACAAGATGGCCCTGCAACGCTTGAAGGAAGCGTCGGAGAAAGCAAAGATCGAACTCTCCAGCACAATGGAGACCGAAATCAATTTGCCCTTCGTCACGGCAGATCAGTCTGGTCCGAAACACCTGGCAATGAAGCTAACGCGCGCGAGGTTTGAGCAGTTAGCCGAGCCAATCCTCGGACGTTTGAAATCGCCGGTGGAACAGGCAATCAAAGATGCCGGGGTTCAAGCCAGCAAGATCGACGAAGTCGTTTTGGTCGGCGGCTCGACGCGTATTCCCAAAGTCCAGCAGATTGTGAAGGACCTGTTTGGCGGCAAGGAACCAAACAAGAGCGTTAATCCTGACGAAGTGGTGGCAATCGGCGCCGCCGTTCAGGCAGGCGTACTTTCAGGCGAAAAGACAGACATTCTGTTGCTTGACGTTACCCCGCTGAGCCTGGGAATCGAGACGCTCGGTGGCGTTTTCACCAAGCTCATCGAACGCAACACCACTATCCCAACGCGCAAGTCGGAAATATTCTCGACTGCTTCGGACAATCAAACATCCGTTGAAGTTCACGTGCTTCAGGGCGAGCGTCAAATGGCGAGCGACAACCGCACGCTTGGTAAGTTTCACCTGATCGGCATTCCGCCGGCGCCTCGCGGCATGCCGCAGGTAGAGGTGGCGTTCGACATCGACGCCAACGGCATCGTGAACGTTTCGGCCAAGGACATGGGCACTGGTCGCGAGCAGAAGATAACCATCACCTCGTCATCTGGTCTCTCAAAAGACGAGATAGACAAGATGATGCGCGATGCCGAGTCGCATGCGGCAGACGACGTCAAGAAGCGCGAGGAAATCGAAGCGCGCAATAAGCTTGATAGTCT
>Ga0070706_100005674_pt1 | contig 11871 bp, 9 predicted proteins | sample KBSK5501metaG_FD_65476 | JGI IMG/M metagenome (GOLD analysis project Ga0070706, IMG submission 65476) | Corn, switchgrass and miscanthus rhizosphere microbial communities from Kellogg Biological Station, Michigan, USA - KBS K5-50-1 metaG | ecosystem: Host-associated > Plants > Roots >...
CGTGCGCAAAGGGTAAGCTCCGGCCTGGCGAACCTGGCGTTCAAAATCAACAACTGCATCTTCTGATTCCAGCGCGGCTGTCTCTCCGAGAAACGCCGCCCGGTAACTGCTGCGATTTGCCTGGCGCACGATAGGCACCATCGCCTTGCCAGTAATATCCCCACCCAGGATCAGCACCCCGGCCTGAAAAAACTTCGCGGCATTGATGAACTTGAGGAAGCAGCGCTCCGATCCATGAATATCTGTAGCGAAAAAGATGGTAGTCTGCCGGCTCATGTAACGCTCCTGTCCTAAAACATGATGGCTCCCCCGGTCACGTTCACGGCCTGGCCCGTCATATAGGCGGCGCGATCACTGAGTAGGAATACCACAACCCGTGCCACGTCCTCTGGTTCTTCCAATCTTCCCAGCGGAATCGCGCGCAGGTAATCGGCGCGCACTTCCTCCGGTGATATCCCACGGAGTGTTGACTCCCAGAGCACCTCGCGCTCCTGCATGCCTGTGCGCACGTACCCGGGGCAGACGCAATTCACACGGATGCTATCTGCAGCCGTTTCAAGGGCGAGCGCCTGCGTGAAACCGACGACTGCAAACTTGGATGCCGAGTAATGAGCCAGCAGTGGCGCGGCCTTTTTGCCGGCCATCGAGGCAGTATTCACGATAGCACCGCCCTTCCCCTGCCTCAGAAAGAGGCGCACCTCAGCCTGGCAGCAGAGAAAGATCCCTTTGGCATTCACGTTCATATTGAAGTCCCAATCTTCTTCGGTCAGGTCAACCACCTTTACCATCGAAGAGACGCCGGCATTGTTAACAGCCAGTTCCAAAGCTCCCAGGCGATTAGCCGCGTCCTCGATGCGCGCAGCCACGCCGGCCGCATTACGCACATCGAGCTGCCCGGCCCATATGCGCGCTTCTGGACGCAGCGCCCGGGCCTCCACCGCAACATGTTCTGCCGCTTCGCCATCCAGGTCAGTGATATAGAGATCAACCCCCTCACGCACCATTTCGAGCGCAATGGCCCGGCCAATTCCCGTCCCCGCTCCCGTAATAAACCCGCGCAAGTTTGCCAACAGCATTATCGGTTCCTCCTATGTGTGTGAATCGGGCCTTACGCCGTTGCTCCACCCATCTCATCAAGCCGGCCAAGTCCCGGTAAGTAATCATGCAGCCGCGCATAGAGGTCGCGGTAGAGCGCAAAGCCCGCGCGATAGCGTTCAACAACTTCGCTGCGCGGCTGGTAGACCGGTCCCTGCGAGATGAAGCGAGTGATCTCGTTCCAGCCCGTGAACATTCCCACGCCCATTGCGGCTACGTAGGCAGCACCCAGGGCCGAAGCTGCCTCGCCAGCGACTACCTGCACCGGCAGATCTATCACGTCCGCGGCAATCTGCATCCAGAGTCTGCTGCGGCTCCCCCCATCAGCAGCGCACACGCGCCTGATAGGGCGTTTCGCCTCGCCCAGTAATGCGAGATGGTGCGCAAACCCATAGCAGACAGCTTCGAGGACGGCGCGGTAAAGATGCGCCCTCGTGTGATGCAACATCACACCGGCGAAGACACCGCGGGCAGAGGGATCAAAGATAGGCGTCTTCTCGCCCAGAAAATAGGGCAATACGATGATTCCCCCGGCGCCTGAGGGGATAGCCTCCGCTTCAGCATCCAGAACCGCCAGAGGGGCCCCTCCTGCCAGTTCGCGCGCGAACCACTTCACCAGCGAGCCACTGGTAGCCATACAGCCACTGATGAGCGTGAGATCCGGAATATCGTGATAATCGAAGTAGAAATGTGGATCAGGTTCAGGCCTGCCGGCGCAATAGAGAATGTCGCCAGCTCCCCCGAACTTCAGCAATACATCTCCATCCTGTGTTAATCCTGCCGCCAGCGCCGCCGCTACGTGATCGGCGCTTCCAGCAACGACCGGGGTGCCTGCCCGCAGACCCGTCTGCCGCGCAACCTCCTCGCTGATACCTCCGACGATCTCTGTTGGCTGCCGCACAGGTGGCAAGATCGCGGCCGCCATACCGGCCTGCTCCAGGTAGGGTAGATGCCAGTGGTGCTCTCGGATATCATAGAGTCCGCTCTCCGCCGCCCAGTTCTCCTCTAAAGAGAGCTGACCTGTCAGCCGGTACACTATGAAATCATAGGAGCCGCACAGGTGTGCCGTCCGCGCGATGACACCCGGCTCGTGCCGCCTCAACCAGCGCCAGCGCGGATCGATATTCTGCTGATTGGGCACGCCTCCTGTGATCATGAAAAACTCATCCAGGTTGACGGTATCACGCAACTCGTTAACCTCTACAATCGACCGCGCGTCATTTTGCTGGATGCTCGCCCGCAGCGGCCGACCGGAAGAGTCCAGCAGCACCATTGCCGGCACCATGCCCGATACACCTATTGCTGTAACATCCCCGGCAGGAACAGCAGCTAGCAATTCGCGCAGCGCCTCGACTGTCGTTGTCCACCAGCGCTCCGGGTCTTCCTCTGCCCAGCCCGGGTGCGGAGAAAGCAACTCGTGCGCACGTTCCACCTGCGCGACGATGCCGTGATCACGTTCCAGGGCAATAGCTTTGAGGGCCGTGGTGCCAACATCGATCCCAAGCACATAAGAGGCTGTCATGCTTCAATCCTCACTTTGCTCGCGTGCCAGGTACACCTCGTCCATAAAACGCCGTACACGCTCGGGATCGACGGGATTCCAGGTGTACCCATCGTGCTTGAGGCCCGTGCCAACGATCACGCCATCTGCAACTGCCAGGGTCGCTCGCACCGTCTCGATCTTCACACCTGTATTCGCCAGGACGGGTGTATGGGGAACTGCTGATTTGGCCTCGCGAATATGCTCAAGATCAACTTCGGCGCCTGCCATCGCGCCAGAAATGAGAATCGCGTCTGCAAGCGAGGAGACAACCACGCTGCGCGCGAGGGCCCCGATTGGACGCTGCGCCAGGGGTCGTGCAAACTCAGGCTCGATGTTGAAGAACAGGCATATATCACCGGCACAAAGCTGCTGCCGGTAATCCAGCGCTGCGGCAGCATCGGGCTGCCACAGCCCCATATCGCTATCATAGACACCTGTGAAGACTTCCCGTACAAAGCTCGCACGCACCGCCCTGGCCACAGCCAAAGCAGCCATTGGATCCCACAACAGGTCAACACCATAGGGCAACCGGATATATGGGCGCAGTTCGCCGATTGCCGCCGCCATGGCTGCAATTGGCGCCCGGTCGGTATGCAGCGGGTATGGCCGGTCGCCCTCGTTACAGAACAGGAGCCCATCAACACCACTTTCTTGCAATATGTCTAAGTCGCGGCGCAGGGCATCGACAATCGCTCCCATTCCTCCACTGCTATCATACAGCGGACGCCCCGGTAAAGGCTGTAAGTGCATCATCGCGATCACCGGCCTGGGACGGCCAAAGAGCCTCTCCAGTACAGAAACATGGTCACTCGTAACTTTAGACATGAAGTGCCCCCCTACTAACTTGGATGACTGCGAAATGGACAGGATACCGGCCTGCGACATGACAAACCAGGGCATCCTGATAATTTTTAACCGGGCTACCAGAACATCCACCAAGGGCCGATAATAATTTTTACCAACCAAGATCGGTCATATCCCGTAGGCGCACAATTTATTGGCGCACCGCCGATTTATCGGCCAATGGCCTGTCGATGCCCTCCCCAGGCCGATAAATCGGCACCTACGAAATGACCATCACTCGGGCGGAATCTCCTGGAACGCGGCCTTCAGTTGAATACCTTGACGCGCACGCACAACGCGTACAACCAGATAGTATATCGCTCCCAGGATGGGGACTGCAAAGGCCTCGATCATTGATTTGGGAGCAACCTGTCCAAATGCCGTTGTCGCAAAGGTAACATAGAGCACAAAGGCCCAGCTGAGCAGCATCACCACACCGACAATCGTGAGCCAGGGAACCCCGGCAATCCTGGCACGTATCATCGCGGGTGCCGAATTGAACAGGTTGGGACGTAAGTAAGGCATCACAATCGCTGCCACTGCTACGGCGATGAAGGCCACGGCCATTACCGCAATCACGTTGATCAGCAGTGCGCTCAAACCCTGGTAGATGTTCAGGTAGTTCAACAACTCGACCCACACCGCCACCACAATCGTCGCCACTACGGGCGTGTGTAAGCGACCGTTGACCTCGGCTACACCGGAGGGGGCTAGGCGATCAAAGGACCAGGCGAACAGGTTGCGTGTAGCGATCAGGAAGCCCGTTGGAGTCCACCAGAGCACTGAAAGCACGAAACACGCCGCTACAAAGATCTGCAGGAAGCCCGGCAATGCCAGGAATTTCACCAGCGAGGGAAGGTAAGGCGCGAACCCCAGCGATGAATTCGAGGTATTGAAGCCGAGATAGACGATGGAACCGAAATTCGAGAAACCGTAGGTGTTATACACCAGGAAAGTGGCCAGCACATAGAGCACTGCACTGATCACGAGTGCACCAATGATCGACGTTGTGGCAGTCCGGCGCACATTCTTGATCTCACCTGCAAAGTAGCCGGTCCATTGGAAACCGGTGAACACCTGGAAGGCATAGATAATGGCGAAGATCGTGCCGACCCAGTCGATAGCTGTACCCGCCGAGAAGCCTGCCTTAGTCGCTGCACTCGTCACCGCGTTGAGGGTCGTTCCGCTGTGAGCGTTGAAGTTAGCGACGAAGCCGCTATGTCCTGTTATCGCCAACCCAATCAGCCAGATGGCCATACCAAGCCACACAACCGCGAATGTGATCAACATGTAGCGTGCCACGCGCCGCGTGCCTAACAGCATTAATGCAGCAAACACGATGGTCAGCACCGTGGCAATCAAGAATTGGGTCAACTGGTCAGGATTCCACGTGAAGCCTGCTACGTATCCCAGGCTGGGAACCATCAGCGTCATCATGGTCGTAAAGTTAAAGGAGATCCAGGTTGTAAAGACGAATGTGAGCGAGAGGTTTGCCAGGAAACCAATACCTGGCCCAAGCACGCGGCTGACCCAGACGTAATCCCCTCCAGAGCGCGGCATGGCAACAGTGAAGTAGAGATATACCAGCCCAAAGCACAGCACCAGGGGGATAGAAAACAAGAACGACAGCAGCACGTTGGCGCCAGGCCAGAATGTTGGTGCAAACGAAAGCACCTGTGTGATACCTACGGGAATGAGTACAGCGGAAAAGACAAGGTTAAAGGCATCGAAAGGCGAAAGCTCACGAACCAATCCTGTCGCATTACGCACAAAAACTGAGGTAGAACCACTTACTGTAGACATGACATTTGCTCCTCCTTCTTAGGCAAACAAATGATGGGTAACTACCTGGCACCCGCAAGGGATGCCACTACATCACGCACTACGAGTCTGCATGGCTTCTTGCCAGTACTGCACGCTCTGTTGCAGGTCACGCAGCACCGTCTCGTCACTGGCCTCGAAGGGATGAATCGGCTCAAGAAAAAGGTAAACGTCGGACTCATCCGGCCACTGCCGCACAGCATCCAGCACGCTCTCCGCCCGCACTATGCCCTGCTCGTTGTATGCCTGGGTGAATGGCCAGTGGTGGTCACCTGTGCGGTCAGTCTGCTGCAAGTGCACGACCGGTGTATATGGCCAGGGCTGAGCCAACCAGGCCAGGTAATCATCGCTTGTTGTCCCGGTATGCAGAGCGCAGGGATGCCCAACATCAAGACAAAGTACGAGCGGTACACCTCCTTCTACATCAAGGCTGGCCAGGGACTGCGCCTCCTCGATAGCGTGTCCCCACTCGCGGGACACTGCCATATTCTCAAACAACAGGAATTGCAGCCCCAGCCCAGCAGCACAACGAGATAGATATGCCAGCCGGTCCTGCAGCTCGGAGATCAGCGAGCGTTTGCGCTCTTCATTCGCCGCGTCTCGCACGCTCAACGCCCCGATGTGACCGCCAGTTCCAAGGGCTCCAAGCACCGCGGTAAAATTGATCGCGCGCTCGTACCAGCGCATGGCCGCTTCTCGCATGGATTCATCCGGATGCAGCAACTGGCTCCAGGAGTAGGCCGCCAGGCCGGTAAACGTGCTGTGCAGGAGTATGCCATGCGCTTTCGCGTACGCTTTTACGGCACCGGCATAAGCAGCCGTGGCGCTTTCGTCGAGCAGTGGGTCAACCAGGTCCAGGCTGAACTGGCAGCAATGCAGGCCAAGCTCATTCTTCACAATGCCCAACCACTGCTCCGGCTCGGGCCAGCGTTTTACTGCGAAGCACGTATTGATTCCAAGATGCAGGCGTGGCATGCTTCTAACCTTCCAATCAGACGAAGATGCAGGCGAGGGCGATGCAAGCATCCCCACCACCCGTCCCCACCGCTCCCGCCCCTACGGAGACATTCCCCGCACGGACGCAGACCCCTTTCAGCCGCTCACCATTTGATAGCCCTTGAGTTTGCCCTTGTTGAGTGTCACCAATGCGCCGTGCAGGACGCCTTCACTATAGTCGCTGCCGGGATTAATGCAAACGGTGCGCCCGATCTTGCACGATGCATGCGCCTCGTGAACGTGCCCATGCAACCCCAGCAAAGGTTGGTAACGCTCGATTGCTGCACGCACTGCCGTCGAGCCGACGGGTTTGAAGCGCGTCTGGCCCATACTCGTCTGCACTTTCAACGATGCATCCAGTTCCGGTGCATCATCCAGCCCGCTTTGGTAAGGCGGCACGTGCAAGTTCATCACCAGCGATTCCGGTCGCTTGACGCGAGTCATCAGGGTGTCGATACGCTTCCCCAGGTCTTCTTCGCTGCATTCCCTCGGCGTCTGCCAGGGAGTCGGGTTCGACCAGCCACAACTGATCATCTCGCTGTCGTCATCAAGTTGCACAACATATTCCTCGGGGTTGCATACGACGCGTGCTCCCTCCAGCGCCTCCAGCACGGATGGCGGATCGTCATTTCCACCCATGATGTAACAGCGCACACCTGTTCCCGCCAGTCTTTCGCCGGCCAGGGCTACCCACTCCTCCAGCCGCTCGCGCATCAAGCGCTCAAAGAGCGGCCCGATCTGCCCTGTCTCGCGCAGCCCCTGCGCATCTTCCCGGCTGCAGCGATAGGGATACAAGCCCTGATCGCGTGTCCCCTTCTCGAATTCCTGCGCCTCGGCCTCAGTCGTCAATGTTACCTGGCGCTCGTGCATCTCCGTCACGTAGACCCCGGGGCGCACTTCTTCCAGGAATATGATGGCCTTACCAAGGATGTCGCCGCCCATCACCAGCGTGTTGGCCTTGTAGAATTTTGCGGCGGACAAAAATTTGCGAAAGCAGCGGTCAGACCCATGAACATCGCTTGTATAGTAAAGTGTCGTGCTGCCCATCAACTCACCATTCCAGGCTCAAGTTCAAGGACTTTCTCACCGACTATCTTTATCCCCATTCCGCAGGCGCGTAATTGCGCGAGCAGGGATTCTGATGGGACCGCATCGGTCATCAACGTTCCTACCATCTGTGCAGGAGCCACCACGGCAGGCGCCCGGAAGCCCAGCTTGCTATGATCGGCAAGCAGTAACACATGGCGCGAGCGCTCCATCATCAGGCGATGGAGCGAGGCTGCTTCATAGTCCAATTCTGTCACTCCGACAAGCGGGTCTACTCCAGCCGCCCCCAGCACACAGACATCGGCATAAAAGCGATTGATAGTTGCCTCGGCAATCGGCCCTGTCATCGTCAATTCATCTGCATGCAGCTTGCCACCGAAGACAATCACACGGATATCGCGCGAACACAGCAGGCTCGCATGTGAAAGCGAGGCAGTGACCACCAGCAGGTGGGGGTGAGGTGGCAAGAATTGGGCGAATTGCGCGGTTGTCGTTCCTTCTCCCAGAAAGAGCGTCTGGCCCGGTTCAATCAACCTGGCAGCAGATGCGCCAATACGCCGCTTTTGTGCGGAGAACTGCAACGCCCGGCTATTGAATCCGAGTTCCACGCTTTTGGTGATGTGTACTGTCGCCCCGCCATAGGTCTGGCGCAAAAAGCCATCCTGCTCGAGTCGTTTGATGTCACGACGAATAGTCATCACCGAGACGCCCAGCTCGTCTGCAAGCACCTGCGCCTCGATCGACTGGTACTCAGCGACTCGTTCCAGAATCAGCCTCCTGCGCTCATTCGCCAACATAAGCAGCCTCCGCCTCTCTCCTCAATTGCAAGATCGAACATAATTTAACAAAATATATTGACTGAAGTTGTCTTATATTGTATACTTTAGCTAATAATCCTGCGCATGTCAAGCAAGGCGCGCCGTATTTTGTATTTCCGCCTTCGCGTAGGATTCACTTCGACGTGCTCCTGGGTGACCCATCTCCCGCCAGGGCACGACAAACATGTTTTGACTGTAATCCAGCCAAGGAGTACCACAATGGACACGTCAAGGCAGTCCTCATCTATTTTTGTCCGGCAATCATCAGGTCTCGTACGCGAGGCGTCGGTCCTCGACGCCCTGATCTTCAACGCAGTCTTCTCAGCTCCCGTTGGAGCAACCCTGGCATTCGGCATCTTCTACGCACTCGGTACCTCTCCAGGTGCTGACATCGTACTGGCCCTGGTGATCGCGTTCCTCGTGAACATTCCCGTTTGCATCATGATGTCTATGATGGCATCGGCCATGCCCAGGGTCGGCGGCGATTACGTCTGGATCAGCCGCATCCTTCACCCGGCAGTGGCAGTTTTCAGCAATCTCTCCGCTGCTGTTTCGGCCATGATTGGCGCCGCCTTCTGGGCGCGCTCTTTCGCCGTACTCGCGGTCGGCCCGACGCTGGCCGTGCTGGGAGCCGTCACCAGCAACAGTGGCCTGATCAATGCGGGTAACGCGGTGAGCGGTACCAACGCTGTTGGCCAGTGGTGGACATTTGGCCTCGGATTTGCGCTCATTATTATCCTGGCCGTAGCCATGTCATCCGGGACGAAGTGGTCGTTCCGCGTTCAGAACACCTGCTGGATTATTGCCAGCATTGGCACATTCCTCGCCTTTATTGCGCTGTTCATAGGCTCGCGCTCTGACTTCATCGCGCACTTCAACGCTTTCGCCCAACCTTATACCCACAGCGCGAACTCCTACCAGGCTATCCAGGATGCCGCTGTCAAGGCCGGCTTCACTTTCACAGGCGGCCATCTGTTCTCTGCAACGATTCCTGTCATTGCCATCATCATGACGTTCATGATGTGGAACTGGTGGTCGGCGTACATCGCGGGAGAACTCAAATCTGCTGGTAAACTGCGCCGGCAATTGTCTGTGATGCTAGGCGCTCTCGCCTGGGACTCACTCTTTTTGATTATCGGTGTGCTGCTCCTCTACCGCAGTGCAGGTGAGCAGTTCACTGCCAGTATCAACTACCTGACCGGCACGCCGTCATACGTGCTGCCAGTGCTGCCGTACTACAACCTGATGGCCAGCATTGCCGCAAACAACTCGGTTTTCGCCTTACTGATCGCCATAAGTTTCCTCTTCTGGAACCTTCCCGCGATGTTCCCGAACACATTTATGCCGGTGCGCACGATCTTTGCCTGGGCGTTTGATCGCATCCTGCCGAGCAAGCTCTCCGAAGTAAGCGAGCGAACTCATGCACCGATCCCGGCGATAATCGTTGCATCCATCATCGTGCTGGGCATCTTAATCTGGTCGGTGCTGTCTATCTCGTTCTTCACCCTGCTCTCCCTGGGCGTACTCGCCGGAGTCGTCACCATCCTGGCGGTCAGTGTTGCGGCAATTGCGTTCCCATTCCGCCGGCCCGAACTCTATAGGAACTCGCCGGCCAATGTTTCGGTTGCAGGCATTCCAGTATTGCCTATTGTCGCGGTCCTCTCCATTGTGGTGATGGTTGCTCTTGCCTACATCGTGCTCAGCTACCCACAACTGGGCATTGTCCCCTGGCAGGGCTTCGCCTTCATGGGTTCGCTGGTTGTGCTCGGCCTGTTGATTTTCTTTATTGCCCGGGGTGTCCGTTCAACCCAGGGCATCAATCTCGACCTCATCTACCGCGAGTTGCCACCCGAGTGAGCTTTGGGAACCCGTTAGCATGAATTGAAAGGCACTGTTGTAATAGTAGTGCCTTTCCTCTGACAGACCGATAGGCTAAAAATGAGGACTGTTTTTGACCGCTTTTCATGATAAACTCGATACAAATAAAAGCACTCTCGGGTACGAGAGCCAACCCGAGTCTTATCAGATGTGTGAAAGGAACACCTCATGTTGGATAGAGCTAGAGTCACTGCCTGGTTGGATGCCTACGTCCACGCCTGGAAGACCTACTCCCCGCAGGCTATCGGCAGTCTCTTCAGCGAAGACGCCTCCTACTACTATGACCCTTTCAGCGAGCCTGTACGCGGGCGCGCCGCCATCGTCGTCTCCTGGCTGGAGCATCCTGACCCGGACGGCACCTATGACGGCCACTACGAACCGATCATGATCGAAGGTGACCGTGCCGTGGCGAATGGCCGGAGCCGCTACTTCGAGCAGGATGGTACCACGCCCAAGGCCGAGTGGAACAATATCTTCATTCTCCGCTTTGACGAGGAGGGGCGCTGCAAGGAATATCGCGAGTGGTATATGCAACGCCCGAACTGATAAGGAGTTACTATGGGACACAATGCCGGGCAAGCTCAAACGTACTGGTGGCAGCAAGGAGTTATCTATCAGATTTACCCGCGCAGCTTTATGGACAGCAACGGCGACGGTATTGGTGATCTGCCGGGTATCATTGCCAAGCTCGATTACCTTACCTGGCTGGGCGTGGATGCCATCTGGCTTTCGCCTGTCTACCCCTCGCCGATGGTCGATTTCGGCTACGATGTCTCAAATTATACCGACATTGACCCGGTCTTCGGCGATCTCGCAGCCTTTGACACGCTCGTTGCACAGGCACATCAACATGATCTCAAAGTTATCATGGATTACGTGCCCAACCACACTTCCGACCGCCATCCCTGGTTTATTGCATCGCGCTCCTCGCGCCATAATCCTAAGCGCGACTGGTACATCTGGGCCGATCCCCGTCCTGACGGCTCGCCACCCAACAACTGGCTGGCGAGCTGGGGCGGCTCAGCATGGGAGTGGGACGCGACCACCCAACAGTATTACCTGCATTCCTACCACAAGGCTATGCCCGATCTCAACTGGCGCAACCAGGACGTCAAAGAAGCGATGTTCGATGTCGTGCGTTTCTGGCTCGACAGGGGAGTAGACGGCCTGCGCATCGACTCGGCCCAGCATATCATGAAAGATCCACAACTGCGTGATAATCCACCCAACCCGAACCCGAACGTAACCGCATATAAACCCCTGGGCGACTATAACTCCCAGCTGCACCTCTATGATAAAGGCCACTCCGACATCCATGCTGTGTACCGCGAGCTTCGCCAGCTCCTGGATATTTATAGCACATCGTCACCCCGGGTCGCTTTGGGTGAGATGCATATTTACGACTGGCCACTATGGGCGCGCTATTACGGTGCGCAGCTCGATGAACTCCACATGCCTCTCAATTTCGGCCTGGTCAGCGTGCCGTGGAATGCCGGGGCCGTACGACACCTCGTTGATTCGGTCGAGGCTGCTCTCCCGCCAGGAGCCTGGCCGAACTATGTGCTTGGCAACCATGACGAACCACGCGTCGCAACACGTATCGGCCAGCAGCAGGCCCGTGTGGGCATGATGCTTCTGCTCACCCTGCGCGGCACACCAACCCTGTATTACGGTGACGAGATCGGCATGCATAATGTCGACATTCCGCCGCTGTCTATACAAGATCCATCGGAGAAGAACCTCCCTGGCATAGGCCCTGGCCGTGATCCAGAGCGCACCCCGATGCAATGGGACGACAGTCCACATGCTGGTTTCTGCTCATCTGCCGTC
>Ga0070706_100005675_pt1 | contig 11869 bp, 6 predicted proteins | sample KBSK5501metaG_FD_65476 | JGI IMG/M metagenome (GOLD analysis project Ga0070706, IMG submission 65476) | Corn, switchgrass and miscanthus rhizosphere microbial communities from Kellogg Biological Station, Michigan, USA - KBS K5-50-1 metaG | ecosystem: Host-associated > Plants > Roots >...
CGCTGCGCCGCCTCCCACAGCTCGGGCGGGTCGCCCCGCCAGAGCCGGTCAGCGAGGACCATGTGCCGGTCGATGTGCAGTTCGCTGGTATGCCGCCCATGTGCCTCATGGTGATCCGCCGCCAGCAGCGTGTGCCGGTCCGCCTGCTGTGCGGGGTCCAGCGTGCTCAGGTCGACCCCGTCGTACCGGCCCCTCAGCACCGGGAAGGCGAACGCGCGCCGGGGCAGAGCCTCCAGGTCGTCGTCGGGCAGCAGCCTGGCCACCAGCTGCGGATCCAGGCCGAACGCCGTCGGGTCCCGGTAGACCTGCGCGAACGTGCCCATCGAATCGAACACGGTGTCCAGCGTCTCGGCGACCGCGTCCGCCGCGGCCATGTGCCGCCCGCCCGCCCAGCGCACCCAGCAGGCGAGCACGTGCGGCATGGCATGCTGCTCGGCCGGGGAGAGCATGACCTTGCGTGGCAGCCAGTCCAGGAGAAAGACCTCCACCTTCGCCGGGCTCATCCGCAGCGGGCGGCCGAAGTCCTGGTCACAGCCGTAGTCGACGATGTGGTCGGCGCACCGGCTGGCCGCCTTGGTGTCGGAGAGGTCCTCAGCCTCATCGGAGGCGAGGAACTCGGCCACCAGCGTCGCCCGGCGGTCCCTGGTCCACGCGTGCCGCCTGGCGGTCGCGCCGACCCAGCCGGAGCCGGCGCCCGGCGAAGAGGGCTCACCGGATGCTGAACCGTCGGCCGTGGCCCCGGGTGCGGCCGGCCGGCCGGGCCCGGACGGCGGGAGCGTGCGGATCCTGGCCCTCAGGAACGCGTGATATGACGGGAAGGAGTCGCTGACTGGCGGGCCCGCGCCGGTTTCGGTCACGGCGAGGGCTGTCTCAAGCAGCCGCCTGGCCTGCGGCGCCTCTACCGGCCGGAACGCGGGGCCGGAGATCATCGCTCCGTCCGCGCCGCCAGCCTCACGGCAGCGTTCGAGGAGCTTGTCCACCTGCGAGGTCACCCATCCGTCGCGCAGCATCCCGCCCGCGTTGTAGTCGACCACCATGACCAGGGCGTGCGACTCTTCTCCCGCGTAGCTGAACACGCACACGACCTCGTCACGGTCGCCGAAGACGTCGGAGTTCACGTAGCACTCTGCCGCGGCGACCGCGCCAACCGACTCCGCCCAGCCCGGCCTGGCCACCCCGTGCTCCATCAGCGCCAGGGCGGCAGTCTCGGCCCGGGCGGCCTGGCGCGGCGTGCCCAGGCAAGCGATGCCAGACAGCAGCGCGAGCGCGGCCGGGCTCTTCTGCTGGGCGGCATAGCCGACGAGGCCCTCGCCCACCAGTTCCTCAACATCCGCGTGACCGCGCCGGCCTCCCCTCGGGGCGCGCTGACCCCACCAGGTGCCGAGTAGCTCGCTGACCATGAGCTCGGCATCGAGCGGGCTGCGGACGGCGAGCAGTTCCCGCGCCGCGCGCAGCATCTCGGCGAACAACGCGTTCGGCGGGGGCGAGGCGGTCCCCGCAGGCCCGGGTCCCTTGCCGTGGCCGGAATGGCCCGCCCCGCCAGGGGGCTCTCGGCGTCGGCTCTTCGGGCTCACATAGACACCCTCCCAGATTCACGCCGCGCCGTGCCACGTCCACGCGGGGATGGGGGAACTTTCCCGGGTTCGTCAGATTTTCCAGTACCGGTGTACGCGCTCTCAGGGCCCCAACGTGAGCGTGCTGTCTCCGGTGGCGCACGTATTCGCCTAAGATGTGGGAAGCTTGCCTGCGTGGCCGCCCGCGATGTCTGCGGTTGTCGAGCGTGGCACGCGCGGCGGCGCGGTGCCGCGCCGGTGGCTCCCCGTGACCGCGTTGTAGCCGCTAGCCTGCTTGTGTCCGCGGTGAGCAGGAAGGAGCCGATGCATGGCTCACGCACGGGACCGGAGTGCGGACCATGAGCACTGACACCTCCGCACCCCAGCCCCAGGTATCCGGGCTGGACATCTCCGACTCGGCGCTGCTCGCCACGCTGTTGCGCGAAGCTCCGATCGGCTTTGCCTTCTTCGGCCCCGACCTGCGCTTCCGGAGGATCAACCGGGCCCTGGCCGGCCTGCCGGGGGCCGGCTTCGGCGAGCACCTCGGCCGGCTGCCCTCGCAGGTCTGGCCGGAGACGCTGGCGGCCAGGGTGGAGTCAGCGGTCCGCCGGGTTCTCGCGGAGGATCAGCCCCTGTTTGAGTCTGACCAGACCGTCAGCATGCTCCCAGCCGTCCCCGCCACCGACGGCACCGCCGCGGACGCTACCGCCACGGACGGCCAGGCCGCGGACGCCACGGGCACCGACGGCCAGGGCGTGGACGGCGAGGGCGTGGACGGCGAGGGCGCGGGCCGCGCCACGCCGGCCAGCGCGGGCCCGCCCGACGCCGAACTCCGGCAGTGGGCCTTCTCCTGGTTCCCCTCGCACGACACAGAGGGGAACATCACCGGTGTTGCCCTGATCGCAGTGGATGTCACTGACCGCCAGAATTCGGCGGAGGCAGTTCGCCGGAGCGAGGAGCGTTATCGCTCGCTTGTGCAGGCCGGCGCCCAGGTGGTCTGGGTCACGACGCCGACCGGGGCCATCGCGGAGGATTCCCCCGAGTGGCGCTGGATCACCGGCCAGACCCTGGAGGAGTACCTGGGCAACGGCTGGCTGGATGCGATCCACCCGGAAGACCGCGAGCGTGTGGATCGTGACTGGCGAGACTGCGTTCAGGCGGGAAAGATTTTTGACAGTCGCTACCGGGTCCGCACCAAAACCGGCTCGTACCGCCATTACGACGTCCGGGCGGTCCCGATCGAGCGGGACGGGAAGATCATCGAGTGGGTGGGGGCGAGCACCGACGTCACGGGGCAGCGTGAGGCCGAGGAGATGCGCGGCCGGCTGACCGAGCAGTTGTCCGCCGCCGCGCTGCGGACCGCCCGGCTGCAGCAGGCGACCTCGATGCTCGCCGAGGCGCTCACCGTCTTGCAGGTGGTCGAGGTGATCACCGAGGTCGGCCGGTCGGCGATCGGCGCGGAGCGATCCGCGGTGGCGCTGCTCGACCAGGACCGGCTGCGGCTGCGCACCATCAACCCTGGCGGGCTCCCCGACAGCCCAGGTGCGCACGGCGGGGATATCCCGCTGGATCTGCCCAGCATTATGACCGCGGCGATCACGGCCCGGCGGCCGGTGCTGGTGGAGAACCCAGACGCGCTGCGCCGGCAGTTCGACGGTGTCGCCAGCGTTGATCTGTTCCTGACCCACAGTGACGAGCGCGCCTGGGTTGGACTGCCGCTTCTCGCGGCGGGCGCGCCGCTCGGGGCGCTGCGGTTCTCGTTCACCCGCCCCCGGCAGATCACCGAGGAGGAGCGGGTCTTCCTGGAAGCGCTCGCGGGCCAGTGCGCGCTGGCGCTGGAGCGGGCGTCGCTGTTCGAGCGTGAGCACACCACCGCTGAGACCCTGCAGCGCAGCCTGCTGCCGGACCGCCTGCCCAGCGTGCCGGGGATCATCCTGGAAGCGAGGTACCTTCCGGTCACCAGGAACATGGAGATCGGCGGGGACTGGTACGACGCGTTCCGGCTGCCGGATGGCAGGCTCGCCGTCGCCGCGGGGGACGTGATGGGCAAGGGGCTGACCGCCGCGGCGGGCATGGGCCGGGTGCGCAACGCATTGCGTGCCCTCGCGCTCACCGACCCGCGGCCGGCCGCCGTGCTCGCCGGGCTCGACCGGCTGTTCACCGCCACCGAACTGGACGAGCAGGTGACGACCGTGGCCTACCTGGTCGTCGACCCGGTCACCGGGGAGGGCCTGGCTGGCAACGCGGGTCATCTGCCACCGCTGCTGCTGTCCAGCGACTCGCCGCCCCGGCTCGACCCGACAGAAGCCGGCACCCCGCTGGGCTGGGCGAGCCCGCGTCAGCAATACGTGTTCCGGCTGCCGCCAGGAAACACGGCGGTGCTCTACTCCGATGGGCTGGTCGAGAACCGCAGGCGCGGCCTCGACACGGGCCTGGACGAACTGGTGGCCGTGGCCGCCCAGGCGCGGCCGGGGGTCGTCGAAGATCCCGCCAGATTGCTGGAGTACCTGGTAGACCGGATGCTCACGGGTTATGAGCAAGACGACGATGTGACCGTGCTCGTTCTGCACGTGCCGCGGCGCGATGGGACGCCGCCGCCTCGCGCGGCTGGTGGCGTCATCCCCGTAGCTCGGAGGGGTAAGGCATGAGTAGAGACAGCAACGATGCCGTGGGGTATCAGGTGATGAGGTGCCAGATGGCACAGCGGGGCCCGTCGGCCGTACGAGCTACCCGTCGACTCCGCCTAAGGTGGTGGTCGGGAGTAACGCCACTCGCGCCCGCGGCCTACCGGGGTGCGGGCTCTGCTCCCGCCGCGGTCCCAGCAGCGGGGTATGCGCAGTAGGGTCCATTTCCCGCTCACGTACGCAGGGAGAGGTGTCTGTGTCGCCTGCCAGTTCGGCTAGTCAACGGTCGTTTGCGGCTCGGCAGGCCGCCGTCCAGCGAAGGAAGGGGTGACCGCGGTGGCAAGCGCTGCAGGCTCCGCAGCGCGGAGGCAGCCAGGGCCGGAAGGCCGGGGCGGGCAGGCGCCAGCGCAGCAGGCCTCCGGGCGCGCCGGATCAGGGGAAACAGCCGGATCTCGGCCAGACAGAGCGGTCACGCTCGTGGAGCGGGACGCTACACCGGGTGGGCGTGATACGCCGCAGTCCACGGGGCGCGGCAAGCGCGGCCGGTCGGGCGGCCGCAAGGGCGCCCAAGCGGGCCAGCCCGGTGGCCCGAAGAAGGGCGCCGGCGAAGCCAAGCCCCAGCAGGATGCCCAGCCCGCCGGGGACCTCGGCGAGGCTGTGACGGCCGGGGAAGCGGCGGACCTGGTCGGCGTGCCGGACCTGGACGCTGAGGCTGGCCTGGAGGCCGAGGTTGACCTGGACGCTGAGGTTGGCCCGATAGATGCCGACCTGGCCGATGAGGGCCTGGACGCGGCCGAACTCGAAGACCTGGTCGACATCGTTACCGTGGACTTGGACGTCGAGGTCGACGTCGTCGTCGTGGCCGACGATGACCTCTCTGACGACGACGTGGCCGAGGACGATGTGGCCGACGACGCCGGTGTCGAAGACGGGCCTTCCGGGGGAACGGCCGGAGGGGCCGGCCCAGCCGCGGGCAGGCGGGCCGGCGCGGCCGAGCCGGGCTCGCGGGCGGCGGCTGATCCAGCGGCCGCGGCGGGCCAGGGCGTGCGCGCGGTCAAGGCAGGCGCCAGCGATGGCGAGGAAGAGGCGTTCGTCTACGGGGACGACGACGACGACCTGCCCGCGGCGCAGGTCGCGTCGGCGGGCGCGACGGCTGACCCGGTCAAGGACTATCTCAAGCAAATCGGCAAGGTGCCGCTGCTCAACGCCGAGCAGGAAGTCGAGCTCGCGAAGCGGATCGAGGCCGGGCTGTTCGCCGAGGAGAAGCTCGCCGAGGGCCCCGGCGGCCTGCGGTCCGACGCCCGCGGCGACATGGAGTGGATCGCCGAAGATGGCCGGCGGGCCAAGAACCACCTGCTGGAGGCGAACCTGCGGCTCGTGGTCTCGCTGGCCAAGCGGTACACCGGGCGTGGGATGCTCTTCCTCGACTTGATCCAGGAGGGCAACCTCGGCCTGATCCGCGCGGTCGAGAAGTTCGACTACACCAAGGGCTACAAGTTCTCCACCTACGCCACCTGGTGGATCAGGCAGGCGATCACCCGGGCCATGGCGGATCAGGCCCGGACGATCCGCATTCCGGTGCACATGGTCGAGGTCATCAACAAGCTGGCCCGGGTGCAGCGGCAGATGCTGCAGGACCTCGGCCGGGAGCCGACCCCGGAGGAACTGGCCGCTGAGCTGGACATGACCCCGGAGAAGGTCATCGAGGTGCAGAAGTACGGCCGCGAGCCGATCTCCCTGCACACTCCGCTCGGCGAGGACGGCGACAGCGAGTTCGGTGACCTGATCGAAGATTCCGAGGCGATCCAGCCCGGCGAGGCGGTCAGCTTCACCCTGCTGCAGGAGCAGCTGCACTCGGTGCTGGACACGCTCTCTGAACGCGAGGCCGGGGTCGTCTCCATGCGATTCGGCCTGACCGACGGGCAGCCCAAGACGCTGGACGAGATCGGCAAGGTCTACGGGGTCACCAGGGAGCGGATCCGCCAGATCGAGTCGAAAACCATGTCCAAGCTGCGCCACCCGTCGCGTTCCCAGGTGCTGCGGGACTATCTCGACTGAGCCCGCTGACAGGTAAGACCATCGGCAGGCACAGCCAGCCCGCCGCCGATGGATACGGCCCGGGCGTCTGCCCGGGCCGTCTCATGCGGTGCCATATCGCTTCAGGTGGTGCCGAACTGCTTCAGGTGGTGCCCGAACTACTTCAGGTAAGCCATATCGCTTCGGGAGTGCCGAAACTGCTTCTGGACGTGCCGCAGTGTCAGATCGCCTTTCGCTGCCACGTCGCAGCCCTTGGCTACCGATCGCCGGGTCACCCCGGCGGGCGGGTCAGCCTTCGCGCCCGGCACCCCCGGTTGGCGAAAGCCGCTCTGTCTCATCCTGGATCTCCACAGCGACCTTGGCCAGCGCCTCAGCGTGCTGCCGGCTGTGGTGAGCACAGAAAAGCAGCTCCCCGGCACCGGGGAGCACAACGCGTACGTACGCCTGGGCGCCACACCGGTCGCAAACATCTCTGGCGGTCAGCGGCTTGCTTGGCGCTAGAGCTCCGGCCATATCGCCTCCCTCGCGTCGTGCCACCGGCCCATGATGTCCGGCTGGCTTACCCTCTCCTGCTACACAACACTGTGCCAGGCCCATCCGTTCCCGTGTCGATGCCACCTACGCCGAGAGCGAACGCCGCTCCAGCCCCGAAGGCATGTTCTCGTCTATCTACTGTAGCGTGCGCGTTGTCCCAGGTAGCCGGGTATGTCCGCGGCGTGGCTCCGCGGAGCACCCGCCGCGGGCGGCTAGTCTGCGGTCAGGTCGATCGTGTGCGGCCTCCCGCACCGCTGCACAGCCACCGCTTCAAGGAGAATCCGTGACTGCCGTCCGTGCTGAATCTGCCGGGCCACGAGTGCCCGCGGCGTCGGCCGCTCGGGCCGCGGCACCCAAGGCCGGGCCGCTCGCCGTGGACGGCTACACCGCGCGTCACCTGTCCGTGCTGGAGGGCTTGGAGGCGGTACGCAAGCGCCCGGGCATGTACATCGGGTCAACCGACGGCCGCGGGCTGATGCACTGCCTGTGGGAGATCTTCGACAACGGCGTGGATGAGGCGCTGGCGGGCCACTGCACGGACATCGAGGTCGTGTTGCATGCCGACTCCTCGGCCGAGGTGCGCGACAACGGCCGGGGCATCCCGGTGGACGTGGAGCCGAAGACCGGCCTGACCGGCATTGAACTGGTGATGACGAGGCTGCACGCCGGGGGCAAGTTCGGCGGCGGGTCCTATACCGCGTCCGGTGGCCTGCACGGTGTGGGGGCCTCGGTGGTGAACGCGCTGTCCGCCCGCCTCGACGTGGAGGTCGATCGCGAAGGGCACGAATGGTCGGTAGCCTTCCGGCGAGGCGTGCCGGGGGAGTTCGACGGACCGGGGCCCGGCGCCGCCTTTACCGCCAAGCCCGGGCTGCGCAAGACGCGCAAGGTGGCCAGGAAGCTGACCGGCACCAGGATCCGGTTCTGGCCTGACCGCCAGGTGTTCGTCCGGGACGCTGGCTGGAGCTTCGAAGCACTTCTGCAGCGGGCCCGGCAGACCGCCTACCTCGTCCCGGGGCTCACGATCCGGGTCCGCGACGACCGCCCGGCAGCAGTCCGCCCGGGTCCAGTCGACGGCTTGCCCGGGGATCCCGAGGCACGCGAGGCAGAGTTCAGGTTCGACGGCGGGATCAGTGAGTTCTGCGCCCACCTGGCTCCCGGGGAGCCGGTGACCGAAGTGGTGCGGCTGACCGGGTCAGGCCATTTCACCGAGACGGTGCCGGTGCTCGATGATCAGGGGCACATGACCCCGGCGGACGTGGAGCGGGAGCTCTCGGTCGACGTGGCCCTGCGCTGGGGAACCGGATACGAGACCGTGACCAGGTCGTTCGTCAATGTGATCGCCACGCCGAAAGGCGGCACGCACGTTACCGGTTTCGAGCGGGCGCTGGTCAAAACGCTGAACGAGCAGTTGCGCGCGGCCCGGCTGCTGAAGAACGGCGACGAGCCGGTGACCAAGGAAGACGTGCTGGAGGGGCTCACCGCGGTCGTCGGCGTGCGGTTGCCCGAACCACAGTTCGAAGGGCAGACCAAAGAGATCCTCGGCACGCCCGCCGCCTCCCGGATCGTGGCGCAGGTGGTAGGCACCGAACTGCGGGCCCTGTTCGAGGCGCCGAAGCGCGGAGCCAAGCAGCAGGCGCGAGCGCTGCTTGAGAAAGTGGCCTCGGCGGCGAAAGCGCGGATCGCGGCCCGCGAGCACCGGGACAACCAGCGCCGCAAGTCTGCCCTGGCCAGCTCGGCGCTGCCGGCCAAACTGGTGGACTGCCGCAGCGCCGACGACCGCAGCGAACTGTTCATCGTCGAGGGCGATTCCGCGCTTGGCACGGCCAAGCTGGCCAGGGATTCCGAGTTCCAGGCGCTGCTGCCGATCCGCGGCAAGATCCTTAACGTGCAGAAGGCGTCGCTGGCGGACATGCTGAAGAACGTCGAGTGCGCGGCCATCATCCAGGTGATCGGGGCCGGGTCCGGCGGGTCATTCGATCTGGACTCCGCCAGGTACCAGCGGATCATCTTCATGTCCGACGCCGACGTGGACGGCGCGCACATCAGGACCCTGCTGCTCACGCTGTTCCACCGCTACCTGCGCCCGCTCCTGGACGCCGGCCGCGTGTTCGCCGCCGTGCCGCCCTTGCACCGTATCGAGCTGTCCAATCCCCGCAAGGGGCAGCAGAAGTACAGGTACACCTACTCCGACGGCGAACTTCGCCGCACACTGCTGGAACTGGAGCGCAGGGGCCAGCGGTGGAAAGAGCCGTTGCAGCGGTACAAGGGCCTGGGCGAGATGGACGCATCCCAGCTGGCGGAGACCACCATGGATCCGCGGCACCGCACCCTGCGCCGGATCCGCATCGAAGACGCCGCCCCGGCCGCGGCCATGTTCGAGCTGCTGATGGGAAGCGAAGTCGCCCCCCGCCGCGACTTCATCGTTGGTGGCGCGGCAGAACTGGATCTTTCCCGCATCGACACCTGAGCGGGTTGGACGCGACAGCAAAGCGCTTCAGCTGTCGTTGGAAGCGGGCCGGGCGGCGGCGCCGGCGAGGACCTCGCGAAGCGCCGTCACCGCTCCGGACACCGTCATCATCTGGGACAGGTCCTCCTCGCTGAGGTCGAGGGTGATGTCGTATCGCTGCTCGATCTGGGTGACGAGCCAGGTCAGCTCCAGGGAACCGATCTGGTCGCCGACCTCCTCGATGGGGCGGTCGCCGAGCGTGGCCAGTATGGCGACCACTTCGTCGCGGCTCGGCCCCGGCGGCTGCTCCTCAGTCCAGGCGGCGCCGCGCCCCTCCGGCTCACTCATTCGGTGCTCGCCTGGGCGCGCAGGACCGCCCGGTCACGCACGATCTTCCCGGTGGCGGTCCGGGGCAGCTGGCTGAGGACCCGCATGATCCGCGGCCGCTTGTAGGAGGCGAGCTGCTCGGTGAGAGCCGCTTCCACCCCGGCGATGGAGCCGCCCTCGCCCAGGACCAGGTACGCCTCGATCGCATCGCCGAACACCACGACGGCACTGGCCACGCCGGGCACCGCGCACAGGGTCTGCTCGACCTCGGTCAGGTCAACCTTGAGGCCCCCGATGGACACCTGGGAGTCGAGCCGTCCGAGGATCGTGACCAGCCCGGTAGCCGGATCGATGGTGGCCGCATCCCTGGTGTGCAGCCACCCGCCATCCCAGCGGGTCGGATCGACCAGCCCGACATAGGGCGACGCGTCCATCCTCACCTGCAGCTCACCGTCGCGGACCCGCACGGTTATCCCAGGCGCGGGCGCGACCGCCGGACGGTGCAGGCCGGACAGGTCGGTGGCGATCACCCCAAGCTCCGTCATCCCGTACATGGAGCCGAGCGGCACCCCATAGGCCCGGGTGAACGCCTCCGGTACGCCAGGCCTGGTCAGTTCGCCCGCAACTACCATCCGGGTCAGCTGAGGGAGCGGCCGCCCGCTGGCCGTGGCGGTCAGTAGCTCGGCATGGAACGGCACCCCGAGGATCATGGCCGGCTCACTGCCGCCGGCGACGGCCTCGCGGATTCCATCCGCGGTGAGCCGGCTGGCGAAGGCGAGCTGCACGCCCGCATGCAGGCTGTGCAGCAACCCCCCGACCAGGCCGAGCACGTGAACGATGGAAGCGAGCAGGACGATCCGCTCGCCACGGCCCGGATACTCGCTGAGCTGTGCGTACCGGTCAAGCTCCCACAGCAGGTCGGCGGCGGTCCGCGCGATCACCTTGGATGGCCCCGTCGACCCCGAGCTGAGCTGGATGAGCGCGTGGGGTGTACCGGCGGGCTGTCCTGTGGGCCGGTGGGTGGCTGCGGAAAGCACCTCTGCGTATCCGCTCATCGGCGGGCCGTTCACCTGCGTTGGCGTTACGGCGACCTGTGGCGCCAGACGGCTCATGGCCCGCTCGATCTCACCCCGGGCCAGCCGGTGATCCAGCAGGCTGGCCTGCGCCCCGAGGCGCCACGCGGCGAGCAAGGTGGCGACGTAGGTGAGCGACGGGGGCAGAACTAATACGGCGGTCCCGCCGGCCGCCAGCCCGGCGCCAGCCAGCATGTCCTGCTGCCGCCCGACCAGCGCGCGCAGTTCCTGCCGGGTGACCGGCCGACCCATGCGCAGGCACACCTCGGCGTCGTCGCCCGCGAGAAGCGCGATGTCGACCCATTCCGCCGGCGGCGCGGACACGGGCGCGGAGGCCACACCGGAAAAGCGATCAGTCATGCATCATCATTGCCTGAAACCGGCTTTTCTTCCGTCCTGGGTGCTTTCGCCGAGAGGGTCGCACACGCTGGGATCGACGGTCAAGCAGATGCCGTTCACCGGGCCGCCACGGGGAGGTGGCTGAAGCCGCGGTGGACGAGGCCCCGGCGGCGGCGCGGTAGGCCGGCCAGCTGGAGCGTCGGGAACCGCTCAAGCAGCGCGGGGAAGAACGTGCCCGCCTCAAGCCGGGCCAGCAGCGCGCCGAGGCAGTAGTGGATGCCACCGCCGAACGACAGCACGGTGGTGCCGGTTCTGCTGATGTCGAACGAGTCGGCCGCGGGAAAGCGCGCGGGATCGCGGTTGGCCGCGCCAAGCATCGCGATGATCAGGCCGTCTCTGGGGACAGGCACGCCGCCGATGGTGGTGTCGGCACTAGCGACGCGCCCGACGAACTGGACCGGCGCGTCGTACCGCAGCACTTCGTCGACCGCGCCGGACTGCAGGCGAGGGTCGTCGCGGAGCGCGTCTGCCTGCTCCGGGTGGGTCAGCAGGGCCGCGGTGCCGTTGGTCAGCAGGTTGATCATGGTGTCCCCGCCGGCCATGAAGACGAACGTCAGCGTTTGCAGCAGTTCATCCTCGGTGAGCCCAGGATGCCCGTTCGACCTGGGGGCCAGGCCGGCCGGGCCTACCAGGTCGACCGCGTCGACCGCGTCCGCGTTTCCCTTCCCGGCTGCGAGCAGCGTGGTGGCGAGGTCGTCGCGCGGCGCGCGCCTGCGCTCGGCGACCAGGCCGGCGAAGTACTCGCGCAGGCCGGCCGCGGCCCGGTCGGCCGCGGCGAGCTCGGCCGGGCCTGCTGACAACTCGCTCACCTCCAGCAGGGCCGACATGGACTCCTGCAGCGGGACCCAGTCGGCGGAGGGAACGCCGACCAGGGTC
>Ga0070706_100005676_pt1 | contig 11865 bp, 9 predicted proteins | sample KBSK5501metaG_FD_65476 | JGI IMG/M metagenome (GOLD analysis project Ga0070706, IMG submission 65476) | Corn, switchgrass and miscanthus rhizosphere microbial communities from Kellogg Biological Station, Michigan, USA - KBS K5-50-1 metaG | ecosystem: Host-associated > Plants > Roots >...
TTCCCGCTGATGCCGCGGATCTTCATGGCCGTGCGCAGGGAGCAGCGATACCCGATCACGGAGATCCTCGCCAAGACTCCGCAGATACCGTCCGGCTGCCAATGGGGGATCTTCCTTCGCAACCACGACGAGCTGACCCTGGAGATGGTCGCCGACGACGAGCGCGACTACATGTACACCGAGTACGCCAAGGACCCGAAGATGAAGGCCAACATCGGGATCCGGCGCCGCCTCGCTCCGCTGCTCGACAACGACAGGAACCAGCTCCAGCTGTTCACCGCCCTGCTGCTGTCGCTGCCTGGCTCGCCGGTCATGTACTACGGCGACGAGATCGGCATGGGGGACAACATCTGGCTCGGCGACCGAGACGGCGTCCGGACGCCGATGCAGTGGACTCCGGACCGCAACGGCGGCTTCTCCCGCTCGGATCCGCAGCGGCTGTACCTGCAGCCCAACATGGACCCCATCTACGGCTACCAGGCCATCAATGTCGAGGCACAGGAGCGCAACACGGGCTCGTTGCTGCACTGGACGCGCCGGGTCATCGAGATCCGCAAGCGCCACCCGGTGTTCGGGCTCGGCCAATACTCCGAGCTGACGAGCTCGAATCCGAGCGTGCTCGCGTTCATCAGGGAGTATGCCGATTCCGGACCGGATGGCTCCCAGGGCAACCCGATCCTGTGCGTGAACAATCTGTCCAGGTTCCCGCAGCCGGTAGAGCTGGACCTGAGCAGGTTCAACGGCTACACGCCGGTCGAGTGCATGGGCGGAGTCGCGTTCCCGCCGGTCGGTGAGCTGAGCTACCTGCTCACGCTGCCCGGGCACGGCTTCTACTGGTTTGTCATGCAGCCGCCGAGCTAGCCGATTCCGGGCTTGGATACACCAGAAACGGCCGACCCTGGATCAACCAGGGCCAGGGCCAGATGCTTGACTCGTCTGGTGACGCAGGGCGCGCTCGCTGATCTGATCTCCCAATGGCTCCCTGCCCAGCGCTGGTTCGCGGGCAGCGGGTCCAGGGTGCGCCAGGTGGAGATAACCTCCGACGTCCAGCTGGCCGCGGGCGACCCGCAGCTACGGCACCTGATCGTTGACGTCGGGGTCAGCGAGGACCGCGTCAGCTATCAAGTACTCGTCGGCCTGCGTGCTGAGCTGCCGCCGGATCTCGCCGCGGCGCGGATCGGCTCGATGCCAGATGGCATGACTGCCTACGACGGCACGGCCGATCCCGAGCTGACGACCGTCTTGCTGCGCCGCATCGCCGCGCAGCGCAGCGTCGGCCCGCTCCGGTTCGGCACCGAGCCAGGCGCCGTTATCGATGACGGCGCGCCGGGCCGGACACTGCCAGCTCTGGCCAGCAACACCAGCGTCGTGTTCGGCGAAGCGGCCATCCTGAAGCTGCTGAGAAGGCCGTTCGCCGGTCACCATCCCGACCTGGAGGTGCCGGCGGCACTGGCCAGGAACGGTTCGAAGCTGGTCGCCGCTCCGCTCGGGTGGATCCAGCTGCAAGGCAGCGGGCATCCCGCGCTACTGGCCATCCTGTCGGTCTTCTTCCCGCACTCCGCCGACGGCTGGTCGCTGGCCACGGCGAACCTGCGGGTTGCCGGCGAGCATGGCTTGGAACCGGAACCGGACTTCTCCGGCGAGGCCCGGCTGCTCGGCGAGGCGACCGCGCGGCTCCACACCGAGCTCGCCGCGGCCTTCGGCACCAGCGTGCTGTCCCCGTTCGCGCTGACCGACCTGATCGATGTCATGGCGACCCAACTGACCCAGGCCATCCGCGTCGTGCCGCAGCTATGCGAGCACGAGGCTGCCATCAGGGCGTGCTACGCCGCGCTGGCGAGCCCCGGGATCGAGGTTGCGGCGCAGCGGATCCATGGTGACTATCACCTGGCGCAGGTGCTCGGCACCGATGGCGGCTGGATCGTGCTCGACTTCGAAGGTGAGCCATCGGTGCCGCTGGCCCGCCGCAGGGCGTTTGCGCCAGCGCTGCGGGACGTGGCAGGGATGTTGCGCTCGTTCGACTACGCCGCCAGGCACGAGGCGCTGCGACATCCCGAGGACCAGCGGCTGGCTGAGGTGGCCGGCGAGTGGACGAGCCGCTGTCAGGATGCGTTCTGCTCGGGGTATGCGCAGATCTTGGGGAGCGATCCGAGCACCAGCGCGCAGCTCGGGTCGAGGTCGCCGCTGCTTCGCGCGTTGATTCTGCAGAAGGCGGTCTACGAGGCGGTCTATGAGGCCAGGCACCGGCCTGACTGGCTGCCGATACCGCTCGCAGCGATCGCGGAGGCAACCCGATGACAGCCGCCATCACCGATCCGATCAGCCACGAGCAGATCGACCGGATCCTTTCCGGGCAACACCACGATCCGCACTCGGTGCTTGGTGCCCACCCGGGACCGCGCGGCACGATCATCAGGGCGCTGCGCCCGCTGGCCTGGTCAGTTGACGTCGTCCTGGCCGACGGCAGCAGGTATCCGATGACGCATGTGCACCAGGGCATGTTCTCGGCCACGGTGCCGCCTGGTGCCACCCTGGGCGAGTACCGGCTCGCGGTCTCGTACCGAGCCGACGGGCCTGAGCTGGTCGTCGACGACCCGTACCGGCACCTGCCCACGCTCGGCGAGATGGACCTGCACTTGATCGGCGAGGGCAGGCATGAGGAGCTGTGGCGCGTCCTCGGCGCCCGGGTGCGGCCTGAGCTCGAGGGGACTTCGTTCGCCGTCTGGGCGCCAAGCGCCCGCGGGGTGCGCGTCATCGGGGACTTCAACCACTGGGACGGCCGGGCGCACCCGATGCGCTCGCTGGGTCGTTCAGGCGTCTGGGAGCTGTTCGTTCCTGGCGTCGGATCCGGCGCCAGGTACAAGTACGAGATCTGCGGCCACGACGGGGCCTGGCACCGCAAGGCCGACCCGCTCGCAGCGCTCGCCGAGGCGCCGCCGGCGACCGCGTCCGTCGTCTTCGAATCGGGCTACGAGTGGGCCGACAAGGACTGGATCACGGCCCGGGCAGAGCGCGATCCGCTGCGCGAGCCGATGAGCATCTACGAAGTTCACCTGGGTTCCTGGCGGCCCGGCCTGTCGTATGTCGAGTTGGCCGAGGCTCTCGTTGAATATGTGCGGGAGCGGGATTTCACCCACGTCGAGTTCATGCCGGTAGCCGAGCATCCGTACGGCGGCTCGTGGGGCTACCAGGTGACCTCGTATTACGCGCCGTCAGCGCGGTTCGGGACGCCCGATGAGTTCAGGTACCTGATCGACCGGCTGCATCAGGCGGGCATCGGGGTTTTCGTCGACTGGGTGCCCGCGCACTTCCCGAGGGACGAGTGGGCGCTCGCGCGGTTCGACGGGACGCCGCTGTATGAGCACGCCGATCCGCGCCGCGGCGAGCACCCGGACTGGGGCACGCTGATCTTCGACTTCGGCCGGCGGGAGGTGCGCAACTTCCTCGTCGCCAACGCGGTCTACTGGCTCGAGGAATTCCACATCGACGGGCTGCGAGTGGACGCCGTCGCGTCGATGCTGTACCTGGACTACTCACGCAAGGCCGGCGAGTGGACGCCGAACGTGCTCGGCGGCCGGGAGAACCTGGACGCGGTGTCGTTCCTGCAGGAGGTCAACGCGACCAGCTACAAGAGGGCGGCCGGGATCGTCATGATCGCCGAGGAGTCCACCGCGTGGCCCGGCGTGACGAGGCCAGTGCATCTTGGCGGGCTCGGGTTCGGGCTGAAGTGGAACATGGGCTGGATGCACGACACGCTGTCGTACCTCGCGCACGACCCGGTCTACCGCCGCTACCACCACAACGAGCTCACCTTCTCGATGATGTACGCCTACAGCGAGAACTTCGTGCTGCCGCTGTCGCACGATGAGGTGGTACACGGAAAGGGTTCGCTGCTCGGCAAGATGCCCGGTGACGACTGGAAACGGTTCGCCACGCTGCGGGCGCTGTTTGGCTACATGTGGGCCCATCCGGGCAAGCAGCTGCTGTTCATGGGATCAGAGTTCGGCCAGCGCGGCGAGTGGTCGCAGGAGAGCGGGCTAGACTGGGCGGCGCTTCTCGGACCCGCTCATGTCGAGCTGCAGCACTTGGTCGGCGACCTCAACCGGACCTACCGGCAGCTGCCATCGCTGTGGCGAGAGGACTTCTCCCCCGCCGGGTTCAGCTGGATCGACGCGAACGACGCGTTCGGCAACGTGATCTCGTTCCTGCGGTTCGCCGAGGACGCTCCCGCCGTCGCCTGCGTGGTGAGCTTCTCCGGCGAGCCGCACTACAACTACCGAGTTGGGCTGCCGTCGACGGGCGTGTGGCGCGAGCTGATGAACAGCGACGCGACCGACTACGGCGGCAGCGGCGTCGGCAACATGGGGCAGGTCGAAGCGACTGCCGAGCCCTGGCACGGCCGGCCCGCGTCCGCGGTCCTCACAGTCCCCCCGCTAGCCGCCCTCTGGCTAGCCCACGACCCCACTGCTGCCCCAACTACCCGACCCACCGACGTCTCCTCATGATCACGGTCAGTTTTCGACAATATTGTCGAAAACTGACCGTGATCATGCCGGTTCCGCGTGGCACGAGGCCCGGCATGTACGGAGGGCACCGGGCCAGCCACGCTGGCGCAACACCAGCCCGATCTCGCGTGCCACCTGGCACGGCCTAGTCGTGATGTCGGCCCAGCTGTAGCGCAGCGTGATGATCCCGGTACTCGCGAAGAAGCTGTCCCTGCGCATGTCGCGCCAGCGCGATTCGGCCGGATGCGCGGCAAGGCCATCGAGTTCGACGGCTAGTCCGAGATCTTCATACAGGTTGTCGAGGTACGCGGAGCGCCCGCCTTGCCGTCTCCGGCACTGCCGGTTGGGCCTGGGCAGCCGGTGCGGCCGCTCAACCCGGCGCACATAGCCGCGTTCGAGATTCGACATAATTCCGTCGCTGATTTCTTCGATGGCGACCAGCACATCGTCTCGCCATCGCAACTTGGCGCGGCATCCAGCTGCTGCGCGGAGCTGAGCAGGCGTGACGAGCCGACGGCCACACGCGGCACTGAGCCAGTGAAAGGCGCCATCGAAACTCTGCGCAAGCTCCACCAGATCAAGCACGGTCTCCTCAGTCCGGGTGCGGGGCGGGGTTCGCGCGGGATGCCTTGTCATGGGAAGGCGCGCTGACCGATGCACGACGATGGCTGGCGCGCCTGATGCGTGCCCGCGGTCGCTCATGCGGATCTGCGCCTGCGCAGGCACTGTCACATGTACCTGATCGCGCTGGTCATCAGCTAGACCGTCAAGTTCGGCGGCCGTGAAATGGCTCAGCGCCGCCTGTGGTCCGCACCGAAGAGCCGCGGCCCATAGCGCGCTCTGCCGAGATGGCGGGCCAGTGTAGGCGGTATAGACCCCTCGGTAGAGCGTCTGCCATCGCCCCGAGCGCACAAGGGCGTCGACAGCAGCTAAGTCAGACGGCCGATCGGCCATCTGCCAGCGCGCGACGACGCCGCGTTGATGCTCGATGAGTGCTCGGCCCGGCTTCGATACCCCAATGACCATGACGGCATGGTGCACGGTGATGCCGCCCGTGCGAGCTGACCGGCGGGGCCGCTGTGGATGAATGGCCGGGACCTCGGGCACGCTTGTGGACAGACTGCTCCTGGGAGTCTGAGCTGGCCGCTACTATGCCCACTGCCGTCAAGCGGGATCCTTCAGCTGCCCGGCGGGCTGTAGGCGAGCAGGTCGCCTGGCTGGCAGTCCGGCGCGCGAATCAGAGCAGGCCAAGCAGCCAGCGGGGACCAACCACCGCAGCCCCGACGGCCTCGCACCTGCCGCGCAGCTCGCGGTCGGCGGTCACGACGAGGCGCGCCCCGGCGGTCATGGCCTGGCGGACGATCTCATCGTCGCCCGAGCCGCTCGCACGCACGATTCGTACCTGACGATCGGTTGAATCCTCCTCGGCCCCGGCTGTGGCCGCGCCCTCAAGCACCATGATGAATCGCGGGAACCAGCGATCGACCGCGGCCGCCTGCACCGAGTCAGGCAGGTCGGTCACGCCGCTCATCGCCAGCCCTTCGATCTGGCCGTGCAGCCGCCTGGCCGCCGCCGCACGGTCCCGCCACCAGCCATCCGGCCGCGATCCCATCACGTTGGCGGTATCCACGATGACGGTCAGCGGCGCCAGCGCCGTCCGCAATACCGGCCACTGACCAGCGAATCCAGGGTGCAGGCGGAGCCGCTCAACCTCGGCCACCGGCACCCAGGCGACCTCGCTCGTCTCCTGGCTCACCGCCGCTGCGGCAAGCGGGGCGGCCGCGCTCGCCAGCACAGTCTGGTACGTCCAGCCACCATGATCATCAGTCACCACGCCATGAACGCGGACCGACCGGGGATCGATCGCACACTCCTCGATCGCCTCGCGCAGCGCCGCCCGCACCGCGGACTCATGACTGTCGCGCGCGCCGCCCGGCGGTCCCCACGCGCCGGCGTAGCTTCCCCACCAGCTGCGCTGCTGCAGCAGCACCGTCTGGCGCCCTGCGTCGTCAGGAGCAGCAAGCAACAACCCGGCCGCGCCGTGTCGGCCCCAGTGCCGATGGCCGCGGCCACATCGGGTCCAGCCATTTCCGTCGCGGTCCGTCATCGGTGCCGACGATAGCTGACCTCACGTGAGTCCGTTAACCTGCGGCGACACGGATCGACGGCCAGGCGACGGCCGCCCGCCTCCCGCACTATCCGCGCGAGCCGCCTACGCTGGGCTCATGGAATCGTTGCTGACCGGCCCTCTAGCCGGCCCATTGGCCGGTCCTCTCGGCAAGCTCGCCAAGCAGCGTACTGCGCCGCTGATCCTGGAGCTCGACCTGACCGACGGAGTTATCGAGACTCGGCCCTCAGATCCGCTCGCACAGTTCATGACCAGGCACCAGCCCACGATCATCGACGTGCTGGCAGGCATCAAGACAGCCAGGAGAGATGACCGGGTCAAGGCTCTCGTCGTCAAGGTCGGCGGCAAGCCGATCGGGCTAGGGGTCGTCCAGGAGCTACGCGAGGCAGTCAAGCGATTCCGCGCCTCGGGCAAGCCGACATGGGCGTGGGCCGAGACATTCGGCGAGTTCTCCGCCGGAAATGTGCCGTATTACCTGGCCACCGCGTTCGACACGATCTTCCTGCAGCCATCGGGCGACGTCGGCCTCACCGGGCTCGCCGTCGAGCGCGCCTTCTTGCGCGGCACCCTGGACAACCTTGGCGTGAACATGGAGGTCGGCGCCCGGCACGAGTACAAGAGCGCCGCCGAGCAGCTCACCGAACGGGGCTTCTCAGGCCCGGCGAGGGAGGCCACCGAGCAGGTCGCCAGGTCGGTTACCGCGCAGCTGACCGAGGCGATCGCCGAGCATCTCAGCATCTCGCCAGAGGAGGCCGACCGGCTGATCAACGGCGGCCCGTATCTCGCCGAGCAGGCGCTGGCCAGCCGGCTCGTCGACGCGCTCGGCTACCGGGACGAGGTGTACGCGGCGGTGCGCAAGCAGGTCGGCAACGATCCGGTCCTGCTCTATCTCGGCCGCTATCACCGGTCAAAGGAACTGGCCAACCGGGCCAAGCAGCTCACGACGCCGCGCCAGGATGCCGTCGCGCTGATCCAGGCGACCGGAGCGATCAGGCGGGGCCGGAACGGGCGCAGCCCGCTGACTGGCACCGCGATGGGTTCGGACAGCATCACGGCTGCCCTGCGGGCCGCAACGGCCGACCCGCATGTCAAGGCCGTCGTGCTGCGGGTGAACAGCCCAGGTGGCTCGTATGTCGCCTCCGACGCGATCTGGCGCGAGGTGGTCAGGACCCGCAACGCCGGCAAGCCGGTGGTCGTGTCGATGAGCGACGTCGCGGCATCGGGCGGGTACTTCATCTCGATGGCCGCCGACGCGATCATCGCCCAGCCCGGAACAGTGACCGGCTCGATCGGCGTGATCAGCGGGAAGCCGGTACTTACCGACATGCTCGGCAAGGCCGGGGTCACGACAGATTCGGTGGTGCTCGGCGAGCATGCGGCGATGTTCTCGACTTCCAAGCCGTTCAGTGCCGAGGAGTGGCAGATCGTCGACGCCTGGCTGGATCGCATTTATGCCGACTTCACGGGCAAGGTGGCAGCGGGTCGCGGCCTGTCGGCCGAGCGCGTGCACGAGCTCGCCAGGGGCCGGGTCTGGACCGGTGCGGACGCGCAGGAGCGGAAGCTGGTGGATGAGCTCGGCGGCGTGGAAGAAGCGGCAGACATCGCGCGCCGCAGGGCCGGGCTGCCCGCGACCGCGCCGCTTGTTCACTACCCGAAACTAGGCCTGCTGGACCGGATCCGGCCCGCCGCCAGCAGTGAGGACCGCCGGGCAGCAGCCGCCTTCGCCGCGGCGGGTCCGCTGACAGAACTGGCCAACCTGGGCCCGGCCGCCGCGACCGCAGCCGGAGCAAGCCTCCTCGCCGAGAGCTGGGGTCCGGTCTGGCAGCTTGCCGCGCGGTGCGGGCTCCCGGCGGCGGGCCCGCTGCTGCTTCCCGGCAGCTGGACTTTTCATTGACGCAACCAACCGCAGCCGCTGACTCGCCGCCCGAGTTCGCGGCCGCGCTCGGGGCGGTCGCCAGCGCGGTCACCCTGGTCACGATCGCGGACGGGCGAGACGACGTCGGGGTGACCGTGAGCGCGTTCTGCCCGGTGTCCATGGAGCCGCCGCTCATCCTGATTTCGTTGATCGACCAGTCCTATCCGGCAGAACTCCTCGGCAGGCTGGACCGGTTCGCCGTGACCGTCCTGTCAGCCGGCCAGCGAGTGCTGGCCGGCCGTTTCGCCGCGACCGGAAGGCCGGGCGCGAGGCTGATGCTCGAGGATGTCCCGCACCATCGCGGGAAGGCGTCGGGAGCGCTGATCCCGGACGGCGGACTGGCGGCGATAGAGGGTCAGGTCGTCAGCCGGGTGCCAGCGGGCGATCATCTTCTGGTGATCGCTCGGGTACTGGCCGTTGACAGCGTCTCTGAGTCCGGCGATCCGCTGGTCAGGTTCCGCGGCCGGTACCCGGCCCTCACCAGCCAGTAATTCGCTGGAGCAATTCAACAGCTATGGCCCATCGACCGTCTTCTTTGAACGTCGATGTGCCACGGCTGTTGAATTATCTGTGCCGGGCGACTGCTCGCGGAGCGCGCGCATGATGGCGGCGCGCTCGGACCTGGTCAGCGCGTCGATGTAGAGCTCGCCGCGCAGATGATCGGTCTCGTGCTGCAAGCAGCGGGCAAACTCGCCATCACCTGAGACGGTCACCGGCCGCTGCTCCAGGTCGACGCCATTCACGACGGCCTTTTCGGCGCGGCGCCGGTTCGCGCTGACGCCTGGGATGGATAGGCAGCCCTCCTCGCCGGATTGCTCGCCGCTCGTCTCGGCTAGCACCGGGTTGATCACGTAGCCAAGCTGCCCATCGACATTGTAGGCGAAGACGGCGAGGCTGGAGCCGATCTGGTTCGCCGCGAGCCCGGCGCGCCCAGGCACCTGGACGGTGTCGAGCAAGTCGGTGACCAGCTGGACGATGGCGTCGTCGAAACGGACGACCAGGTCACTGGGTGTGCGCAGGACAGGGTCGCCGAGCAGGCGCAGCGGACGCACAGTCATCGCGTGCCGAACTCCGCGTGGCCAAGAACCGCCGACCGCGAGGCGGTCGCATCAGTCCGGGACTGGCTATCGGGAGCTGCCATCGGCGTGCTTCAGTTGGGGTTGTAGGGCGACGAGCGCAGGTCGACCGCGGGCGGGGTGCCGAGTTTGCGCAGAATCGCGGTTTCCCTGGCCAGCAGCGCCCGTTCGGCGGACAGCCTCCGGACGGCGTCGGGCTGGGCCAGCAGCCCCTGCCGGTCGTTGAGCTCGATGATCATGGATGCGGCGACTAGGTAGGAGAGCAGGATCGGCTCGTCGGGGAGGTCGGGAACGTTAATCGAGGCGGCCCCGCGGTCGGCGAGAACGTTGAGATAGCCCCGGAAACCGCGCTGCACGGCGGCGGCCGCCAGGGCCGCCGCGGCCTCGTCGCCTGTCAGCTCGCCGAGCAGCTCGACCTCTCCGGACAGGTAAGGTCGCGATTCGTCGAGTTTGCGCAGCCTGAACCGGTCGGTGCCGACGGTGACGAGGTCGTACTCGCCGTTGTCACCCTCGGCGACCTCGCGGACCGTCGCCGTGCAGCCAACCTCATGCAACGCGGAGACGCCGCCGATCCCGGTCTCGCGCCCCTCGCGGATGGCGATGACACCGAACCGCCGTGGTTCTGGCTCGCTGAGCAGATCGCGAACAAGCTGCTTGTACCGGTCCTCGAAGATGTGCAGGGGCAGCACGAGCCCCGGGTACAGGACCATGCCGAGCGGGAAAAGCGGCAGCGTCTCGGTCATTGGTTGCGACTCTATTCCTGCACTGCCTGACTGCCGCCTGTGAGGACGTCGGGCGACGCCGCGAGACTGCCGCCTTGCCAGACGGCCGCGACGAGCGGAACGCCCGGCCGGTAGGCGAGGTAGGCATGCGACGGCGCCTCCAGCATGACCAGGTCGGCCCGCGCGCCGACGCCCAGGTGACCGATGTCATCGCGGCGCAGCGCTCGGGCGCCGCCAGCAGTCGCGGACCAGACCGCCTCGCGGGTGGTCATGTGCATTTCCCTGACCGCCAGCGCGATGCAGAACGACATGCTCGAGGTGAAACACGATCCCGGGTTGCAGTCCGTGGCGATCGCCACGGTCACTCCGGCGTCCAGCAGCCGCCTGGCGTCTGGGTAGGGCTGACGGGTGGAGAACTCCACGCCAGGCAGCAAGGTGGCGACCGTCCCGGATGCGGCGAGCGCGTCGACGTCGGCGTCGGACAGGAAGGTGCAGTGGTCCGCCGACGCCGCGCCCGCCTCAACCGCGACCTGCACACCCGCTCCGTGGCCGAGCTGGTTCGCGTGCACGCGGGGTTGCAGTCCGGCCGAGCGGCCAGCCGCGAGTATCGCGCGGGACTGGTCGGCGTCGAACGCCCCGCGCTCGCAGAACACATCCACCCACCTGGCGTGCGGCGCGCACGCGTCGAGCATTGGCCCGCGGGCCAGATCGACGTACCCGGCCGGGTCCGCCTCGAATTCCGGCGGCACCACGTGCGCGCCGAGGTACGTCACCTCGGGCGTGACCTGGGCAGCCAGGGCCACGCTCCTGGCTTCGTCGGCGACCGTCAGCCCGTACCCTGACTTGCACTCGAACGTGGTGATTCCCTGGCTCAGCATCTCGGCGGCGAGCCCGTGCAGGTTGGCAAGTAGGTCGGCGTCGCTGGCCGCCCGGGTGGCCGCCACCGTGCTGCGGATGCCGCCCGCGGTGTAGGGGATGCCGGCCATCCTGGCAGCGAATTCCGCGCCCCGTTCCCCGGCGAAAACCAGATGGGCATGCGAGTCGACGAACCCGGGCAGGATGGCTCGGCCAGCCGCGTCCACGCGGTCGTCAGCGGCCGGAGCCTCCGCGGCAGCTCCAGTCCACGCGATTGTGTCCTGTTCGATGACGAGAGCCGCGTCGTTCAGCGCGGCAAATCCGGTACCGCCAGCCTCCGGCGCGTTGGTGACCAGTTCACCGATGTTCGTGATCAGCGTGCTCACGAGCGCATCCTGTCACGACCGCGTATTCAGGGCACCGGCTGCGGCGCGCCAGTCAGCCGGGCGCCGAGCGGCGCGTCGACGCCCGGGATGACCCTGTGCGGCTGGCAAGCCTCGCCGAGGGCGTGCTCGCCCGGACGGGCGGGCGGCTATGGGCTGGCTACCGCCAGGTCGGGAAGCTGTAGCCAGCCCGCTGCAGCCGCCGCGGGCAGGCACGCCCACTACGCCGCGACTGCCGCCTTGGCGTAGAGCTCGAGGATGCCCGGCCAGCCCCCTTCGCT
>Ga0070706_100005677_pt1 | contig 11864 bp, 8 predicted proteins | sample KBSK5501metaG_FD_65476 | JGI IMG/M metagenome (GOLD analysis project Ga0070706, IMG submission 65476) | Corn, switchgrass and miscanthus rhizosphere microbial communities from Kellogg Biological Station, Michigan, USA - KBS K5-50-1 metaG | ecosystem: Host-associated > Plants > Roots >...
ACCCCGCAGCAGAACGCGCGAACGATCTGGGGCCGCTACTTCCCCGGTTTCACCGAGCACGAGCGGCGCCTGCACAGCGAGGCCGCGCTCCGGGACGCCGTCAGGCGGACCGGCGGGCTCACGCTGGCGGCAGCAGAGACCTTCCAGCACCCGCGCACGAGCACGGCCGGGCGGCTCCGGGCCCAGGCCGAGGGGCGCCACTACTCGACACTCTCCCTCTACCCGCAGGAGGAGTTGCGCGCAGCCATCGAAACCTTTCTGGCCCGCCTGCCTGGCCCCGAGGTCTCCTGGGTAGACGAGCACCTGCTGGTCATCGTCGGCGGGAGCCGCCGCAACCAGGCGGTGTCCCGGCCTGGCGAACCAGGCGATCAAGGATCACGCCCCCCAGATCAGCGTCGGGCGCGCCGGTGAGGCCCCCGAGAGGCGTCCCGGGGTAGTGGTGTTTCTGCCGGGTCTTCGCTCCGGCCTGCGGGGGATGGTGATGGTCTGCTGGGTGCAGCAGGCCGGCGGGTGCTCGGGCGGGGACGGGATCTCGGGCCGGTCCCTGCTGAGGATCATGGACTCGGGGCGCAGCGGGCAGCGGACCTTGCCTGCGGTAGCGGGGCACATTGCGCGGTGGTAGCCGTCCGGGTCGTCGCCGGTGTGCGGGGCGAGCTTGTAGCGGCCCAGCTCGGCGGTCTTTTCGTCGTGGATGGCGGTTTCCCCGGTCGTGGCGCCGCGCGGCAGCGGGGAGCGCTCGGCTGCTGGACATCCTTGACTGCTCGATGAGCGACCTGATCGAACCGGTCGCGGCCGGTGGCCGTGCCCGCGCCGCGAAGGTGGCCGGCGGCGGCACCACAAGCCACGCCAGCACGAGGTTGGGCCGCTCGCTGTTAGCCAGGTCGTCGTGCTGGCCGCGTAGTTCGGCCCGGACGTGGCCGTCGCGATCAGCTAGCAGGACCCGCAGCCGTTGCCGCAGGATGCAGCGAGTGCAGGATCGGGTGCTGAGCTGGGGTGCGCTTTGCCACAGACACCCGCTCGCGGGCGCGCGGATGATCTTGGTTTTCTGTTCTGTGTGGTGATCGCCCGGGTCAGGTGGTCGGCGGAAACGCTTGCCGACTCCAGCTAGACCAGCCCATAACGCTGTGGGCCCGCTGCTGGCATCCTGGCCTAGCGCGGGCGCCGGCGTCTTTAACGCGCCAGCGCTGATGGGCGGACAGGAGTATTGGACGCGTCCGCGGGTGAGAGGGCTCAGGTGCTGCGGGTGAGCCGGGCGAGGGACAGGACGAAGATCGAGGAGAGCAGCCAGCCGAGCAGGGTGGCGATGTTCAGCCACCATTGCATGAAGGTTCCGTCTGGCACGTTGGGGTCCGGGTACCAGGTCGAGCGCTGGTCGAGCGAGACCAGCGGGACCACCGTGTCGATGGCGTAGAGAACCGGGTTGAAGCAGCGGACCTGCCCGTTCCCGCAGCTGTCCGGACGCGCGCCGTGAGGGGCGGGGCTCTGGCGGCTTGCTGGGCTGGCTGCTGACCCCGCGCTCGCGCTTGGGGGGCGGCGAGGGGAAGCGGGCACCCTGGCCATGGTCCCGCCGGGGTTTGGCAGCGGGCCGCTGGTGGTGTAGACGCCGCCCGCCGGGTTGGTGGCCCGCAGCGTGGCCTGCGCAGCGGGGCTCACCAGGGAGGCGGTGACCAGCAGCAGCAGCGTGGCCAGCAGCCACAGGACGCGCCCGGGCCGGTAGCCGTACCCGACGCTCGCGCCGTAGACGGCGTCCAGGATCCGGCGGGGGTGGGTCCTGCGGGCGCGGGCAGCCTGGCTTGCCTTACGCTGGCGGGCGATCAGGATCTGCTCGGCCTCGGAGCTGTAGCCATGCTGCCGGAACACCCGCGCGGCTTGCTCGTACGGTCCTGCGTCGTAGCCGGCTTGCCGGTCCAGCCACCTAGCCCGGGCCGCATGGTCCCATGCCCGGGCTGATCCTCGCTCCGATTGCCTGAAGCGCTCGTAGCTGAATCCTGAGATGTGGAAGCGTTCCGGCCAGTCCTTGGGGTCATCGGCCAGGTAGGTTGTGCTGGCATCGGTGAAGTCGGCGCTCGGCGAGACGGACGCCCAGTCCAGGTCCATGCCGCCCCGGAACGTCGCCGACACCGCCTGCAGGGCATGACCAGGCCGGTTGAACTCGGTGGGCGCGCGGCAGTTGAAGGTAGCGCCGGTGCAGTGCAGCCGGCCTCCGACCGCGGCCCGGTCCAGGACCACGACGCCGGCCGATTCGATCTCGCGCAGCTTGACCGACCCCCGGACGGTCGCATGGTGCAGGCTCAGCGTGAACCCGCGCGGATTATCCAGCCGCGCTTGGAAGGCGTTGAAGACGCTGCCCAGCGTGGCGCCGCGGAACTCGACGGGGCCGCCGGTGACCTGGATGCCCTGCAGCAGGACATCGCCATCGACGCTGACACCGTGCGCGGCGATCACCCACGTGTTCTCGCGGACGCTCAGCGTGGCCTGCTGCATCGACAAGTCCCCGCGGATAATGGCGCCCCGCAGGCGCAGGGTGCCCTCGACGGTCGCGCCGGAGTGGATGATCAGGCTGGACCGCAGCTCGGCGTTGGTCAGGTCCAGCGCCGGGTGGCCGCCGCCGCGCAGCGAACAGTCCCCGCCGACCGAGACGCTGCTGACCTCGCTCATCGACAGGTCGGCTCCGCCGATCACCTCGCAGGCGCCGTCCAGGGTCACTTCGGCGCCGACCGACAGCCTCGGCGCGCTCAGTGCGGTGCCGCCCGCCCGGGACCGGGAGTAGCCGCTGCCCTCAGGGGTGATGCCCGGCTCTTCCAGGGTCGCGTCCCGGATGAGGACCTGCCCGGAGATCCGGGCGCTGCTCAGGTCGGTGCGTCCCCTGATCACCGGCCGCCGGCCCGCCGGGCTGGTGATCAGGAACAGGCTGCCGCCGATGACCGCGTCGTTGAGGTCCAGCGCCTTGTCGCCGGCCGCCTCGATGTGCGCCCCGGTGAGGTCGAATGACCCGCCGACGCGCGCGCCGAGCATCCGTATCTCGCCGTAGGCGGTGAACTGGTGCAGCAGCCGCACGGTCCCGCCGACATGAATCCGGTCGGCCTGGATCGAGCGTTCGCCATCGGCTCGGATGACCGTGTTCACGCACAGCAGCCGGCCGCCGATCTCGGACTCGCAGAGCCAGACCGCTGACCGCCTGGAGGTGCTGGCGGTTGTGGCGTGCGCGCCGCTGAGCCTGGAGCCGGACAGATCCAGATCGCGGCGGATCCGCAGCCCGTTGCCGAGCAGCCCCGGAAGCCGCGGGCACCTGGTCAGGGCCAGCTCGGCCAGCTGGGCGCCTTCCACCATCAGCGCGGAGTCGAAGTCGCACTCCTCGAACCGCACCGGAAACGGCAGGTCCAGCCCGGCCAGATCCAGGTCGCCGGCCACCACCGCCTTACGGAACCGCAGGCCACGCGGATCAACCTGATCCTTCAGGCTCAGGCAGCAGCGGCGGATCAGGGCGGCGCTGACCCTCCGGCGGGTCCGGCCCTCCACGAAGTCGATGACACCTCCCAGCCGGGCCGTCTCCATCAGCTCTGCTTCGCTGACTTCGTCCATGACACACTCCAGCAAGGGGAAGGCCGCCTCGGCGAAGCTTGCCCCAGCTTGCCCAGTCCAACAAGACCCGCCAGGGGAGCAACCAGTCGGTTACGGCCGTGGCGGTGTGCAGCAGCCCGCCACGGTGCAGGCCGGGCTGAGGTTGTGACGTGCCAGTATCCGCGTGGCGGGAATCCCCCCGACGACTAGGAACAACACCACCAGGGACCGTGGAATCCGGTTCGGCGCGGCGTGTCCGCGCATAACTGGTCAGCGTGGCACGGGTTGTGCCAGCCGCATCCGCAAAGAGGCCGCGCCTGTTCTGTGCCGGCTCGGTGGTGCGGGTGGTCTGCCTCACAGCAGGCCTGGCCGGGGTAGAGCACAGCGCCGACTCCGGGGATCGCTTGGTTGCGGGCGAGCTGTAGCAAGGAGTCCGCCGCCTGCTGCCCGTTCTCTCCGGTCGCGGACATCCGGGCTGCGATCAACCCGGCGACTATAGGAGCGGAGAACGACGTCCCGCTCCACTTGGCCAGCCCGTGGAACTCCCGGCGCTGCCCAATGGGGGGCTCGTTGCACACGTAGGTTCCTGTGGCGAATGCATTGACGAGATTTTCGCCCGGCGCGAAGACGTCGACCCAGCCGCCGAAATTGCTGAAGTGCGCCCGATCCCGCCAACTGGCCGACAGGGCACCCGCGGAAACCACCCAGGGGTAGGCGGCCGGCCACATCGGACGTCGATGCCCGTCGTTGCCGGCGGGCGCGATCATGACGAGGCCCTTCAGGTAGCGGATGCGGCTTTCGTAGAAGTCGTCGAAGGTGAGCAGGGACTGATCTTGGCGGGTTGATGTAGTGAAGGTGAACTCGAGGATGTCTGGGCTCCTGTTGAGGGCGTCCTCCAGGCTGGCTGCGATGTCCGACTCGAAGACGGCACCCGCAGTGTCGATGCCGAATGCCCTCTCGACGAAGACTGATGCCTTCGGGGCCGCGCAGCGCAGGCACCCAGCGACGAATGTTCCGTGGGCGGCGTACGGGCCGATGGTGCCGTCGTTCTTATACGGGTTCTCCACCGTGCCTTGCACCCCGGCGAGCCAGGGGTGGTCTATCGCAGCGTCCGCTAGCAGGCCGGTGTCCAGGATGCTGATGAACACGCCGTCCCCATCGCATCCCGGCCGGGAAATGCGATGGCCCGCGCAGCAGCCCGAGCGGCAGAAGCGCGCGTCGAAGCCGGGAGGTGGGAAGGGATCCACGGTACCTAGCGGCACCTCACCCGGCTCAACCGCGGGGCAGGGACGCGGGCACACATAGATCACTGCGTCTATCCTGCTCACGCCACGCAGGCGATCGTCGTCAAGTCGGTCGAGGACCTCCGGTACTGGCGGCAGGCGCTGCGGCAACGTGATGCTAAGGATTCCCGCACTAACACGCTCGCGTCGATACGACTGCGGTTCTCCGACTTCAGGCTTTTCTCCGTCGTCCGGCCCGCCGAAGATTCGGATGAGCGCTTCGACGACGCGATCTGCGTCCCGTTCGCGAACGAGAATCGTGTGCTTGCGGTAGAGGTAATCCACGTCGTCGACATTTGCATCGTCCCACCGCTCGCGGGCGGGGAACGCCGCGGCGCCATCGAGATTGTCCAGGATCAGCTCGGTTTGGGCTCTCATACGAGGATCAACAGGCATTTGCTACCCCTCTAGTCAGGCCATTTGTCTCGACTTACCGCAGGCGCGTTTAATACCATTAATTGAATGTCGGCCGGCCCACACAGCGCCGCCCCGCTGCCCTGGGAGCCTGACGAGTTGCTGGCCCTGGCGCTGTCGCGGCCATCGGAGGCACTCGCGGCCGCCCGTCAGGTGCTGGCCCAGAACCCGTCGGCGTCGCAGGCTGCGGTCGCACACCAGGCGGCCGGGGTGGTCCTCAGGGACTTCGGCGATATCGGTGAAGCGATCGAGGAGCTGAAGGACGCGCGCCGGTTCGCGCACATGGCCCGAGACGCGGATCGGGAGTCTGATGTCCTCGCGAGCCTGGGTGTCGCCTGGCTTCTGGCCGGGCAGACGCGGCGCGGCCTGGCTGTCCTCGACAGAGTGCTGCGCCAAAGCCACGGCGTTCCTGCTGGCCGGATCCTGATCCGCAGGGCGTACGCCTTGTGGGTCATGGGCCGGAATGCCGAGGCTTTGCGGGACGCCCAAACCGCCGTCGACCTTCTGTCTGGCGCAGGCGATCTGGTCTGGGAAGCGCGTGCCGTGCATTTCCGAGCAACGATGTACTTGGCCGTCGGTGATATCGAGCGGGCCGACCGGGACTACGCCCGGGCCGAGACGCTGCATGCCACCGCCGGCCAGCATTTTGAGTACGCGTCGGCGCGCCAGGAACGGGGAGTAGCGGCGCACGCCCGCGGGGATCTCCCCGCCGCACTCGCCCACCTCGACCACGCGCAAGGCCTGTTCGACCAGCTGGGGATCTTCGAGCCCGAACTGGTCGTCAATAAGTGCACGGTACTTCTGGCGGCAGGCCTGGCGCGGGACGCATTGCGTGAGGTCGACGCGGCGGTGTCCACGATCGAGAGGAACCGCGGCTCGGCGGCGTGGCGTGCCGAGTTGCTGTATTCCTCCGCCCTGGCCGCAGCCGCGACCGACGACCTCGACCTCGCGCAGCATCGCAGCGCCGACGCTATGCGGCTGTTCCGCCGCCAGCAGCGCGCCTGGTGGGCGGCACGGGCGGAGCTGGTCCTCCTGCTCTGCCGGTTCGCGGACGAGGATCGCTCGACCTCCCTGCTGCAGGGGGCCCGGCGAGTGACGGCACAGCTGGATCAGCTGGATGCGGGGCGTGCGGTCGATGCCCACCTGCTCACAGGCAGGCTGGCCCTGTCTCGCGGGCGGCACGACGAGGCCGGCCGCCACTTGCGATCCGCGGCAGGCGCCCGGCACCGGGGCCTGCTGCGCATCCGCAGCGCCGGCTGGCTGGCGCAAGCGACCTGGTGCGAGGCGGAAGGGCGCTGGCGCGGAATGCAGGCCGCGTGCGACCGCGGCCTGGCTCTGCTCGACCTGCACCTGCGGACGCTCGGAGCCACCGAGCTGCGCACGCTGGCCACCGCGCAGGGGGGAGAGTTGGCGGGAATGGTGTTGCGCTACGCGGTGCGGTCGGGAGACGCCCGGTTGTTCCTGAAATGGAGCGAGCGCTGGCGGGCCACTGTGCTCCGGGTGACCCCGGTGCGCCCGCCCCCGGACAGCGATCTGGTCGCCGACCTCGCCGCCCTGCGCCACGTCGCCGCCCGCCTCGACGCTGGCCCGGACGGTCGCCGTTCGGCACCCGCGCTGCTGCAGGAGCGCCGCCGGCTCGAGGCCGCCGTGCGCCAGCGCGTTCTGCGCACTCCGGCGGTGGCCTTCGGCGAGGTCGAACCCTTCAGCACTGCTGAACTGCTGGAGATGCTTGGGGAGACCGACCTGCTGGAGCTCACCGAAGTCGACGGACAGCTGCATGCCGTCGTGGTCACCGGGAGGCGGCTTCGGCTGGAGCACGTCGGCCCGGCACAGGCCGCCATGCGCGCGCTGGATCACGCGCTGTTCGCGCTGAGGCGCGAAAATTCCCGTCGTGGGACCTACCGGATCAACCTGGACGAAATTGGACTGCGACTCGAAGCGAACCTGCTCGGCGAGTCGGTGCGGCTGCTTCGGGGTGGGCCGGTGGTCGTGGTGCCCACCGGAAGGCTGCACGCGGTTCCGTGGAGTCTTATGCCTTCGCTGCGCCACCGGGCGACGGCCGTTGCGCCGTCGGCGGCCGTGTGGCTGCGGGCGAGCCGCGCCGCCCGCCCGGCGGAACCCAGGGTTGTCCTGGTCGGGGGCCCGAGGTTGGCCACCGGCGACGAGGAGATCCGGCGCCTGGCCGCGCAGTATCCGGACGCGGTCGTACTCACCCGGGGCGGCGCGGTAGCGGAGCGGGTGATGGCCGCTATGGACGGCGCGTCGCTGGTGCACATGGCGGCGCACGGCACGTTCCGGGCTGACAGCCCGCTGTTCTCCGCGATCGAGCTTGACGACGGGCCTCTGACGGTATACGACCTGGAGCGGCTGAATCGTGCTCCGTACCGTGTCATCTTGTCTAGCTGCAGTTCGGCTGTCGGCGAACCGGTCGGCGCTGATGAACTGCTGGGGGTGGTCAGCGCCTTGGTCTCCCTCGGCTCTGCCGGGGTGGCGGCCAGCGTCGTTCCCGTCAACGACCCCTGCACTGTGCCCCTCATGCTCGCCCTTCACGACCACCTGCGAGACGGGTCCGGCCTCGCCGAGGGCCTCATGCTCGCGCGGCAGGCGGTCGGCGCCGATTCCGTGGCCCGTTCCACGGCACACTCGTTCATCGCACTCGGGGCGTGAGCCCGAGCGCGCGCCGACGGGGTTCATAGGCGCACCCAGTCAGTGACCAGCCGCCCCGTCGGCGTGTCGCAGCGCAGGCGGACCAGGCCGCGCAGCTGGCCGGGGAGGTCGAAGAATCCGACGTCGTCGGCCTGGACGTGGAAAGTGACCCCCTCGGCAGTCTCTACCCGGATCTCGCCTGGCCCCGGAGGGACGATCTGGCCGGCGACGTGGCCGGGCGTCACTTCCAGCTCCAGCGACAGCGGCGAGGCCGTGAACACCAGTACCCGATCATCATCGGGATCGGAGCGACGCTCCTGCACACGCTCCAATGACGAATCGAAGCTCAGGGAGGCCAGGAGCAGGTCCGCGTCGACGGTGCGCCAGGCATAGGCGCCCTTGCCGTGCTCCGCAAGCGTGCCAGCCAGCGGCGCGGCTTCGCGCAATGCGTCCCTCAGGTCGTCGAGGAGGTGCTCGTCCTCATCCCAGCGTTGCTGCGTCACGGCCATCACCTCTCTTGCGCTGGATCCGAGTCGCGGGATGCGCTCCGTTCGCTCCATCCGCCACAACTGACACTCTCGCCGGGCCGGCCAGATGCTCTCTGAAGGCGAAGGTCTCCCGGAGCCGCGCAAGGGCCCGGCCGCGGGTGGGTCCGATGCTGCCGACGGGAACCCCCGTGCGCTTGCTGATCTGCGCGTAAGACAAGGGCGGCTCCTCCACGAGCAGGAGCAGGAGTTCGCGCTGCCGCGACGGTAGCTCGGCCAGCCCGGCGAGCAGCGCTTCATGCCGCTCGGCGCGCAGCAGCTCCGCGCCCGGATCGGCGTCCTCGGACGAGCGAGCCAGCCACGATGGATCAAGAGGGTCATACGGCACGGACCGCCGCCGATCGGACAGGTAACGCAGGGACTCTCGCTTACTCGTGGTTATGATCCACGTGGGCAGCGCCCGCGGCTCGCGGAGGCTGCTGAGGTGCTCAACGAGACGCAACCACACGGTTTGGGCGACGTCCTGGGTCTCGGCCACGGAGAGCCGGAATCTGCGGATCACGCTTGTCAGCAGAGGCGTGTAACGATCCACGATCTCCTGCCACGCCTGCTCGTTACCGGCCGCGGCCGCGTCGACCAGCCAGGTGATTGGATAGTCGCCCTCGTCCATATCGGCTCCTCGCGTGGGCGATGGTGACGGGTCATCCTTGATTGCAACTGTCCTTCCGTACGGAGCAGCTGTCGAGGGTTCTGATACATCGATCAGCCGCCATTTGTCGCGGCTGCGGGAACTGGATGAGGTTCGGTACGACAATTCCGGGTGTGATGTATCAGGTAAACCTCAGCGCCCTCTATCCACCTTGAGTGGTCGCGACTGGGACGTGCCCGGTCGTGGACCTTTGGTTCATCCAAGTCATGGAGGGACGAGGAAAGTGCCACAGTCAAATGATGCAGAGTTCACACATCTGTACACCGCGTCAAACGGCCTCGACGTCGAAGACGACCAGCCGAACTCGCCAGCACCAGGCGGGGCAGCCCCAGCTACCAGCTTTGACCTGCATGTGGAAGCGGTCGCGGGCAACACGCTCGGCGGCAGCGGCGTCAACTACGTGCTGACGCTAACGTGTATCGATGATGTGACGGCCGCCCCCAACGCCGCTATGAGTTCCACCTTCAGCCAGCAGTTCCTGGCCACGAACGGCTGGAATTCTGGCGGTGCCGCGGGGAACTTCGTGAAGGAGCAGGTAATTCCCGTTCCGGTACCTGCGAACGTTGCAGGCCATACCTTCCACTATGAAGGCAGGCTCGTGAGCGTCGACAACCAAATCATCTCGCATATGCAGAGCAACCAGTTCATCTTGGTCTGATCATCCGCCTCAAGCGCTCTGGGCTCTGGTGCGGCGTCGGCCGCGCCCGAGCCCTGCGGGGGACCATGGCAGCCCCGATCACCATCCCCGACATCCAGCTCTCGCCACCGATGCTGCCGAGCTCACCCAACTGCTGACCTTCCTCATCGAATGAACCGGCATTGACCCCACCCAGCTCGCCCCTCAATGCGCCTCTTCAACGGCACCAGAGGCTGCGACACCGTAGGCGCCGGGCCGAACCTTGGCCGCTCTCACTGGATCCGGCCAGGCCATGCGCGAGCGGACTTCGCAGGGCCCCGTATGCGCTCATGACTTCAGTGCCCCTTGATCACTTGATCATCTCGTCGCGCCGCTCTCCGCGCTCCGAGTAGTAGACAGCCTAATGTCCGTTCTCCTCCGCTAGCGGGCAGCACCATGGCGACGGGGCCCGGGCCGAGGGCTCGCCCCGGGTCTCGCTGGCGGCAACCGCGGCGCTACAAGAGCGTGAGGCCGGTGAGCGCGGCCAGCCGGTCCATCAGCTGGTCCTGGAAAGCCGGGTCGCGGGCTTCTGGTGCGGGCTCCTGTCGCTGCCGGTGGTACCAATAACCGCCGCTCAGTTTTGCGGCTGCGTCGTTGCTGACGGCCAGCCATGCCTGCGTGAGATAGCCCATCTCCAGATCGTCGGTGGCCCTGGGGCCGCCCATTTTGGTCGGGACCCAGCCCGGATCGATGGCGTTGCTGAATACCTTCGGCCAAACGCGCGCGAGGGTGAGCGCGAGCGCGGTTACGTGGAGCTTGCTCTCGGAGTACGCCTGTCCGGCGTTCCAGCGCCGCGAGGTCCAGTCGATGTCCTGCAGCGACCCGGCAGCGGCGTGATGCATGCCGCTGCTGAGGTAGATGAGCCTATCCGGGCGGTCGATCAGCGCAGTGAGCATGTAGGGGGCGAGGGTGTTAACCGCGAGAGTCTTCGCGTGACCTTCGGCGGTCGTGGAGCGGGATGGCTCGAGAAAGACGCCGGCATTGTGGATAACAGCGTCCATCCGCCCGATCTCATTCACCTGATCGGCGAGTTCCCGGGTTTCGGCTGCGCTGCTGAGGTCGCCGATGACCACTCCCGCGGCACCCGGGGCGAGGTCGCTGAGCGCCGCCGCGCGCTCGCGAGTGCGGGCGTGCAGGACAACGTCATGACCGTCACTCATGAGGACGCCGGCGGCGCCGCGACCGAGCCCGTCGGTGGAGCCGGTGATGAAGATGCGAGGCACGGGATAATTCTCCCACCGATGGTGTGCTGGCACCCATCGCTGGCCCGCCTGGCCAGCCTGCCCTTCGTCGAACGCCATGCCAGCCGCTCGTGACGTGCCCGTCGGCCTACAGGGAGGTCAGCTAGTGACTCCAGACACGGGGGCTCAGCCGGGCGAACTGAGTCCGGCTGACCGCTCCGGCCCGCGCGAACTGCTCCGCTACCGCTCCGCGCAAGGCCGGTGGGGTCGCAGCGATGATCTTGGGGTCGTTGGTGGCAGGGATCGACTCTACGGTGGTCGCCGTCGCGCTGCCAGCGATCGCACGGAACCTGCACACCGGCTTCCAGGGCCTGCAATGGACCGTCACAAGCTACACGCTGACCCTGGCCTCGCTGATTCTGCTAGCCGCCTCGCTCAGCGACCACCTGGGGCGTCGGCGGGTGTTCCTGGCCGGCCTGGGCTGGTTCACTCTCGCGTCCGTGCTGTGCGCGGCCGCGCCCAGCATCGGATGGCTCATAGCTGCCCGGGCCGTGCAGGGTATCGGAGGCGCCCTGATGACACCGGCCAGCCTGGCGATCATCGAGGCGGAATTCCAGCCCGGCGACCGCACGCGTGCGATCGGGACGTGGGCCGGATTCAGCGGGGTGTCCGCCGCGATCGCGCCCTTCCTGGGTGGCTGCTGCAAGCGGGCAGCTGGCGGTGGATTTTCCTGATCAACGTCCCGGTCGCCGCGGTGACCTGGTGGATGACCCGGCGCCACGTTCATGAATCCCGCGACACCTCGGCCTCCGGGAAGGCCGACTGGCCCGGCGCGCTGGCCGGCGCCGCCGCGCTGGCCACGATCACCTACGCGATCATCGTCCTGCCTCGCGGGGGCGTCACGTCGCC
>Ga0070706_100005678_pt1 | contig 11863 bp, 10 predicted proteins | sample KBSK5501metaG_FD_65476 | JGI IMG/M metagenome (GOLD analysis project Ga0070706, IMG submission 65476) | Corn, switchgrass and miscanthus rhizosphere microbial communities from Kellogg Biological Station, Michigan, USA - KBS K5-50-1 metaG | ecosystem: Host-associated > Plants > Roots >...
GGGAGGACGATTACGGATGAAGTCGGCACGCACGCGCACGCGCACGCGCACGCGCATACGCCTTGGAGTCGCCTTGCTGCTGGTGCTGGTGCTCGCAGCGGCCGCGCTGGCCGTCCGGCAGCGCCTCGACGATCCGTTCGGCGGCCCTGCCACGTGTTGCGGCTGGTCAAAATATGCCCACAACCCGGTGCTTGGCCCGGGCGAGGGCGTGATCTTTGACGTCACCCTGCTGCGCGACGGCGGCGACTACCGGATGTGGAACTCCTGGCGTACCAAGGGGAGCATCGGCTACGCCACCAGCACCGATGGCTTGCACTGGAGTCGTGAGACCGCGGTGCTGGGACCGCTGCGCTCAGGTTGGGAGGATCAGGTCAACCGGCCGAGTGTCCTGCGTGGACCCGACGGTCTCTACCGTATGTGGTACACCGGGCAGGCCAACGGGCACTCCGCCATCGGCTATGCCACCAGCCCCGACGGCGTGACGTGGACACGCGCCAGCGATGCACCCGTCCTGCGCCCCGCGCTCGCGTGGGAGAAGGTTGCCGTCATGGCTCCTAACGTCCTCTATGACGCCGACCAGCGCCTCTATCGCATGTGGTATTCGGGCGGCGAGCAATTTGAGCCCGACGCCATCGGCTACGCCACGAGCTCCGACGGCATCCATTGGGTGAGGCGGCCCGCTCCGATCTTCGTCCCCGATCCGTCGCATGCCTGGGAGCAGGCGAAAGTGACCGCCGCCCAGGTCTTTCGCCATGGCGACTGGTACTACATGGCGTACATCGGCTTCAGCGACCGGGACCACGCGCGCATCGGCCTGGCTCGCTCGCGCGACGGCATCTCCAGTTGGCAGCGCTTGCCCGCGAATCCCATTATCGGGCCTGGCGCCGGCTCCGCGGCCTGGGATTGCGACGCCGTCTATAAGCCGTACATGCTCTGGGACGGTACGACCTGGCTGCTCTGGTACAATGGCCGTTGCGGCGGGGTCGAGCAGATCGGCGTCGCGCTCCATCCCGGCGAAGATCTCGGCTTCGGCGGCTAGACACGTCCATAAGCAGACCACATCTCCATGCCGGAGCGGGACGCCGTGCGAGGACCTCTGCAATCGGGGCGAGCGAGTCCATGCATTGTGCGGGCCCCGCGCTCCCTGCCGCCGGACACGTAGGAGCGCGGGCTGGAGTGCCCTTGCGGCATTCAGGCAACCAGCTGACAGCGGCGCGGCTCCGGGTTGAAGCCGCGCCGCTGCGTCAGTGCCGCGTTCCCCCGCACCTACACAATGTCGCCCCAGTCCTCGGCGGAAGCGGCGCTGCCATCGGTGGCCAGCCGGTGGTAGCTGTCGTAGCGCGCGGCGTCTATCTCCCCGGCACGGACCGCGGCGCGCACGGCGCAGTCTGGCTCGTGCACGTGCGTGCAGTCCGTCAGGCGGCAGGCGCCGAGAAAGGGCTGGAACTCACGAAAGCAGCGGTCGAGCTGCCGGCGCGTGCCGGCCCCGAGCGCCAGGGCCTGGATGCCAGCGGTGTCTGCGATGTAGCCGCCAGCCGGACCGGCGAGCGGGAAGAGGCGTGTGCCTGTCGTCGTGTGCCGGCCTTTGTGCGTGCTGGCGCCCACCGCGCCAACGCGCTGGCCGAGCTCCGGCTGCAGCGCGTTGAGCAGGCTCGTCTTGCCGACCCCCGAGGCGCCGACGAACGCCGAGACCCGCCCAGCCAGCCGCGCGCGCAGCTCGTCCAACCCACGCCCATCAGTGGCGCTGGCCAGGATGATGGGGTAGCCGACGCGCCGGTACACGGCGAGCCGCGCCTCCAGCGCCGGCGCAACGTCAAGGTCCACCTTGTTCAGGCAGACCACGGCGACCAGCTCCTGCGCCTCCGCCAGCACGAGTAGGCGGTCCAGCAGGCGCGGGTGCGGCTCCGGGTCGCGCGCGGCGAAGACCAAAACGAGCTGGTCCAACCCCGCCACTGTGGTAAGCGTGCCACCGCCGTCGTCGGGATCGTCGCGTGTGAAGGCGCCACCGGCCCGCGCGACGACGGCCTCGATCACGCCGGCGCCGCCACCCGTGGGCAGCAAGCGCACGCGGTCACCCACGGCGACGGGATCCTTCTCGCCAACTTTGACGGATTTCACGCGCCGATGGGCGTTGGTGCTCACCGGATAGATCAATTGCTTGCGCAGCCGCCCACGAATCGTGCAGACGACGATTCCCTCTGCCGTCTCGACACGATACTGGCCGCGACTGCCGTCCACAATCAGCCCTTCGATCTGGGCGCCGTCGGTCTCGCCGGAGTGCGACGTCTGTGCGTCTGATGTGCTCCTCAAGGGTGTTGTCTCCTTGGCAGGTCGGGCGGCAGACCGCCCGCTGCAGTCGCTGGCAAGCTGCCGCCGCCCAGACGGCACGCGGCAGTGGGCCGCGCCGGGCAACAAAAAACCGGCGGGCCATTCGCCCGCCGGTCATGCGCCGAGGCAGATCGCGCCAGAGAAGACGCGCTCACATCGTGGAGCGCACCCAGTCACAAAGCGTGAGAAGAAGGCGGCGATGCTGGCCATGACGCATGCGTGCGGGCATGTTCATCGTCGTACCCTCCTCTCGTCAGCCGCGCGACACGGGCGCGGGAAGCGTCTGCCCGATAGTGTACCTGGCGGCAGGTGCAGGCGCAAGGGGAAATCTGGTGGAAACCGCACTGGTGCGCAATCGGTGGCTGACCAAGGACGACGAGCGCGACGCTCATCGCGGGCGCGGCGACTCGCCTCATGCTGCGTCGCCTGGCGGGATGCGCGTAGAAGGTGTTGGCGATGTCGGCGATGTTGGAACACTGGCACGATGCGAGGTTGGCGACGCAACCTTCACCTCGGCAATCGTGGCACGACCGGTTGTCGCACGACGGCAAATGCGATGAGACAGCCAAACACACTGCTCCTGTCGCGGGCAGCGTGCTACCCATTGTAGGAAGGTGTACGAGCCCGTTACGCATCGGCCGTACTGTGCCATTTGGCGTCTGCCAGGGGTATCGGCTTGGTGGGGAGAGGGAGAGGAAGCGTCCTATGCTGACCGTCCTGCGCGCTCTGCGGCGCACGTCGTGGATTCAGCGCCTCTTCCTGCTGGTGCTCATCGGCAATGTGATCTTGATCGTGCTGGGCCTGCTCATGGCACCCACGACCCTCAGCTCGGTCGAGGGGGTGTGGGCCATGCTTGGTGCGATAGGGTTGCAGGGGGTGCTCGCCCTGTTGACGCTCGTTGGCCCGTTTTCGTTCGACAAGTCCCCACGCACGGAGGGCATTCTTCTGGGGTTCGGGGTGCTGTTCGCCGCCACCTATCTTGGCTTCCTCGCGCGCGATTTCGCCGGCAGCACCCTGGGCATCGATGATGGTCCGGTCACGATCTATACCTTGTTTGTGGGCGTCGCCTTGCTGGCGGGAGCAGCGGCGAGTGTGCGGAGTCAACAGCTGCGCGCAGGGGTGGTGGCGGCCATGTGGGCGCTCGTGATAGGCACCGCCATCTGGAGCCTGGGCGTGCTGCCGCTCAATTATGCGCTCTGGGGCAGCCCCCACTGGTACCAGTTCTGGCTCCAGGATGGAGCGATCGACGACTTTCACCGCAGCGGGAGCCGCGACTTGGGCGCATTCCTGCTGCAAGACCTGCAAGGGGCGTTGTTCTTCCACCAGGTGCTGAGCGCCGTCATCGGCGCCATCGGCGGTTTTGTGGGCGGCAGTGTGGCGTTAGGGAGTGCGCGTCTCTGGCGACGCCTGCACGGACCTGCCCCGACGCGGGCCTGACCAGGAGATGCGCAGCGGCACTGCGCACAACGGTGCCTCACGCGTCGGGCGTCTGCCATCCCCGTCATCGGCCTACGCGAGCTCCCCGTTCCGGCTATCAGACGCTCTGCGCAAGCGGGTACCGGGAGGTGCTACGATTGACGGCTCTCGGCACACCAGCGTGAGGCGCAGCACGACGCGACGGCAATTCAATGAAAGTGAGCAATACACGTGGACACACAGCAGGCTACTCCTGCTCTTGCTGCGACGCAGCACGACCTTCCCCTGGCTCGCGCCGGTATCGTCGTTGGTCTGCTCCTCTTCATCGCCGGCATGGTATTTGATCTCGTGGTGTATCCTGGCATCGCCGCCGATGCTGGCAGCGCCCTGCCCATTTACATCGGCGTAGCCGGCGTCATCGCTGGCGGTTATCTCGCCATCGCGGTGGGCGACACCCGTCATGTTAGCCCTGCCAAAGCGCTAGCAATACAATCGGGTCTGCGCTGGGGTGCGCTGGTCGGAGGGCTCTGGCTGATCGAGGTCGTGGCAGGCAATGTCTTCACTACGCCGACACTGGCAGACCGCATCATGTATGAAGTCGCCACGACGAGCGCCTTTCTGTTGCCCGGGATCGTGAGCGGACTGGTCGCCTATCAGACGGGAAAGGTCGCGATGGGTATTCGGGCAAGCATTTGGTGTGGCATGATCAGCGCGCTCATCACGGCGATTCTGGGGTTGCAGGTCATCATTCAGGTCACGCTGCTCCTGGGTATTGGACAGCACGATCCCCAAAATATCCAGCAGTTCCACACCAGCCATTCCCACGATCTCGCCGGCTTCATCGTCGGGGATGCGCTCGTGGGGGCGATCAACCATCTCTGGCTGATCGGCCTGGTGTTCAGCGCGCCCGTTGGCGTCGTCGGCGCGCTCGTCGGCAAGACGCTCGCCGGCTCGTCAAGGACGGTGTCAATAGGGCAATGATGCTGCTTCGATCACTTGTACGGTCTAGTCTCCGCCGGCGGGCTGAATGCGCGCGCCCAGCGGCGCGAAGTGGCGCTCGGCGGCCAGACGCAGGCGATGCACATAATCGCGACCGGCGTCCGGAGCGGCGAAGAGATGCAGGATGCAAGGCGCGGAGGGCGCTGTCGCGGCGAGTGTCAGCGGCCGGGAACGGCCGGCGCCCGCCACCGGCGGCAGCGAGCGCTCGGCCTTCGAAACCAGCGCCTCCACGATTACCTCGTGCGGCGCGAGGGCGGCCTCGGCGGCCAGGCGCGCTTCGAGCGCGAGCCGCGCCTGCCAGCCGTTGGGCAGCGCGGACGCTTCCGCCGGCAGCTCGGCCTCCCAGACGCAGCGGTACAGCTCATGCTTGCCGGCCCGCACGCGGCCGACCAGTCCCGCCAGCCCACGATCCAGCGCGCGAGCAAAGAGCGCCAGCGCCTCGGCGTCGCTGAGATCGAAGAAGTGCGCCGGCAGGATGTTCGATGCGGCGGCCAGGTCTACCGCCTTGCGCAGCATGCTGTGCGCGGCCAGGTTCTGGTGCCCCGCGTGGAGGAAGCCGTATACGAGGGCGCGGTCCGCACGCCAGGCCTGCGCCTGCGCCTCCACTGCCGGGAGGAGCAAGACGCCGCCAGGCACGTTGCCGCCGTCCGCCAGGTCGGCGGCCAACGGACGCAGCCCCCTGGCCAGCGCCACCGGATCGTAACTGGGTGTCCCCAGGCCGGAGGCCAGCAGGAAACGCGCGACATTGTCGCAATTATCGTAGTCGAGCTGGCCGTTGAGCAGCGCGCCCCGGCCATCCATGCCGGCGCCTTGCATCAGCGCAGTCACGGCGCCCCAATCGAGCCAGGTGAGCAGCCGCGCCGCGCCGGCGGGAAGCGACGCCCGCACCTGCGCCACCAGCCGCACCGAGCGGGACTCGTGATCTTCGCCCAGCCGCTCGCGCATCAACGGCTCGGTCAGGTGCGAGAAGGGTCCATGCCCGAGATCGTGAAAGAGAGCGGCCGCCTGTAGCGCCCGGTCGCGCGGACGCGCGAGCCGCGCCAGATGATAGACGCCGAGCGTATGGTCCAGTCGCGAGGGGAACGCGTGCGCGAAGAGTAGGTCGCCGGGCACATCCGAGAGCGAGACACTGACAAGTCGTCGCAGCGGCGGGGTGGTGAGGAGGGCCGCGGCCCAGGCGGCCACGCGTACAGTACCGTACAGCGGATCGGGGAGGCTACGCGAGCGGGCCAGCCGGCCAAGCTCGCCGGAGGTCCTGCTGCGGGACGCGCCGTCATCCCTGTACGGCGCGTCCACCTGGTCACTTTCCGTCACGCGTATCACGCATGAACCTCATCCTTGAGCGCGTGGGGCCAGGAAAGTAGCACATCATCCGGGCGCATGGGCGCTTGCGACTCAGCCGGCGCTTTCGCTGCGGCGGCAATGCGCGCAGGGCGGCGGCGCCGCGCCCGCACGAGAGTGGCGGCCAGCGCGAGCACGTTGTACACCAGCACCGGCAGCACCGGCAGCCACAGGAACGCCGCCAGCAGCCAAACCGCATGCCAGCCGCGGCCAAACCGCACGGCCCGCACCAGTGAGGTGCCGAAGGCGACAACCCACGCCAGCGCCGAGAGCACCATGCAGCCGGCCAGCAGCAGCGCATCCTGCAGCGGATTACGCGTGCCGGTGGCGAAGAACAGCGCAAGCAGGCTCAACGAGCCGCAAGCCAGAATGAACGAAAGCCCCTTTCCCATCGTGTCCCTATCCTCTCCGAACTACCGCCCTGGGAAGCGCGCTCATTGCGGCATCCGATCCGCGCCGGTCGCCCATCCCGGGCTGCGCGCTTCCTCTGACGGCTCGCTTCAGCATATCCCATACACCCGCCAGAGGGCAAACGCCGATCAGCCACCAATGCCTCGAATCCCTCCACTGGTCTCGCCTGTCTGTGTATCTATTCTCGCCAGGCAAGCGAAAGGCGGCAAGACGGGGCGGCTGCGAGCGCCGCTCTGCCGCTCGCGTGTAGAATGGCGTGACGGCCGCAGAGCAACCTGCGCGAGCGCGACATGAAGCATGACATGAAGCGTGACGTGAAACGAGGAACCAGCATGCTGGCGAGCGCGCCGACCCCGTATGCCGACATCAACGACGTGCTGGCGCTGCTGCTGGCACGCCAGCGCGCGCTGCTGGGCGAGCAGCTGGTCGGGCTGTATCTCTATGGCTCCCTGGCAACGGGCGACTTCGACCGCGCCAGCAGCGACATTGACTTCGTCGCCGCGACCACCGTCACGCTCGACGCGACGGCGGTTGCGGCGCTGCGCGCGGTGCACGCGGAGATCGCGGCGAGCGGTGGCGCGTGGGGCAGGCGGCTGGAGGGCGCGTACCTCCCGCTGGCGGCGCTGCGCCGGGACGAGCCGGCGCGCTGCTGGCACCCGTTTCTCAGCGAGACGACACCCTTCGGTATGGCAGAGCTGGGAATGGACTGGGTCATCAACCGATCCATCCTGCGCGAGCACGGCGTCGTGGTCTACGGGCCGGCGCCTGCGACCCTCATCGACCCCGTCACGCCCGCGGAGCTGACCGCGGCGGTGCGCGTGCTACTGCGCGACGAATGGCGCTCCTTCGGCGATGGGAAAGACGCTCAGCACGCACAGCGCTATTGGCAGGCGTTCGCCGTGCTGACGATGTGCCGGGCACTGTACGCGCTGGACCACGCCGAGATCATCTCGAAGCCGGCGGCCGCGCAATGGGCAGAGCGGCAGCTGCCACCGGAGTGGACGCCGTTGATTCGGCGTGCACTCGCCTGGCGCCATGACAAGCAGCCGGATACTCCGGCGCCGCCGGAGACGTTGCGCTTCATCCAGTACGCGCTGGGGCGCGCCCAGGTATGAGTAGCAGCGCCAACTGGACGATGAGCTGCGCGGCGCAGATGGGCAGCGACACGGCGGCGAGTGTCGCGTCGCGCAGGGGAAATTGTATGGGCAGGAGTGCAGCAATGAAGAGCGCCATCTGCGCGACCCCGCTGACACGGCCCCACCACGGGCCGCCGCCGGCAGGCAGCCCGCCACGTAGCAGCACTCGTGCCGGGTGGAGGTAGCGCGCCAGAGGCGGCGCTAGGCACCACAACGCCAGGCCGCCCAGGGCGATGGCGGCGGCCGCCGACCAGAGCGTGAGCCAGGAATCCGTCTCGATATCCAGCGCGCCGCCGAGACGTGTCGGCCCGTAGCGCCGCGCCAGCGGCCCATCCAGCCAGTCAGTGACCGTCGCGCCGAGCAGCGCGGCGGCACACGCCAGCCAGCCCGCCGCGCCCAGTCGATCCGCCACGCCGGACGCGACCAGCCCCACCAGCAGCATGCTCAGCGCCGCCCGCAACAGAGTCACCAGGTCGGCGGGAGACGCGCGCTCCGGGCCAATGCGCCGCCGGAGGGCGCCGATGACGAGCCATTGGATGCCCGCCGCGAGCGCAGCGCCGGTCGCAAAGCGCAGCGCCGGCCCGGCCCCATAGGTGGCCAGCAGCGCGGCAGCCGCGGGCAGCGCCACCGCCAGCCCGATGATCCACCCGGCCCGCTGCGCGTCGCGAATCCGCCACGGGCTGCTCAGTGTCGTCGCCACAGCTTCATCTGCCCGACGTGCCATGCGCCTCCCCTCCCACGAACCAGCCCGCGGCCACGCTGGCGTGGTGTACCATGCGATTCCAGGCCATGATGGGCTGAGTCACCGTGGGCAAATGCCAGCGCTGTGCGCGCGTGCAGTCGTTATTGGAACACCGTTGTAAAGAGGAAGGTGGCCTGTGACGGCTGCGCCGCGCCCTTCGCCTGCACCTGCACGACAGCCTGCCACTCGCCCGCCATCGAGAGCACGCCCCGCTCTTGGTAGGCGCCCGGCACTGGTGGATTGATGGGCGGCAGGCTGACCTGGAGCACCTCCATCCGCATGCTTGGCATGCTGAGCGCCATCGTGACGGTGGCGCCCTGCAATGGTGCGCCCTGTTTATCTTGCACCTCGACGGTGAAGGTATAGGTGCCGTACTGGCCCGGGGTGGCCGTCAGCGCAATCGTCTCGCCGTCCACCACCTGGGTCTGGGTCACCGTGCCACGCACCTGGCTCGCCGTGGTGGGCAGCTGTGGCACGGCGGCGTTGGCCGGCTCCTTCAGCAAGACGCGCAGGTAGTCGCACAAGACCTTAGGATCGAAGCCCTCGTCCAGGAACAGACGCTCGCGCCCCTGGGCATCCAGCACGTACACGCCGGTGGTGTGGATCACGACGCCATCGGGCTGCAGCAGCGCCTGCATGTGGTACGCGCTCCACACGGAAGCCAGCTCTGTCGGGGTGCCAAGCAGGTAATGCAGTGGCATCGTGACCTGGTGCGCGGAGAGGAAGGTGCGCACCGACGCGGGAGTATCATGCCAGGGGTTCACACTGATCGCGGTCCAATTCACGCTTGCGCTCGGCGCGCCGAGATCCTTCGCCGTCCAGTTTAGGTACTGGGCCATCAGCGAGCAATCGGCGTGGGGGCAGACCGAGTCGAAGAAGGTGAGCACGACGGGGTGCCCGCGCAACTGGTCGAGCGCGACGGCGGTGCCCGTCTGGTCGTGCAGAGTGAAGGCGGGTGCGGGATCGCCGCCCAGGTTCGTTCCTTCCTGGTAGGCCCGCTGCACCGCTTGCTGGTCTGAGGTCTGGCTGCCGCCGGCGAAACTGGTGCCGAGATGCGGCGCGACGAGCACAGCACAGAGCACCAGCGCGGCGCCCGCTCCGGTGACGAGCCAGGCGACACGTCGTCGATCCATGCTTCCTGCTCCCTCCCCATGCGCATGCCATCGTTCAGCTTGCCAAAATAATACCTCACGGCTGCCGCTGGCGCCATCCCGGTCGGCGCCACCCGGCTCAGGCCCGCGTGCCCTCTTGTTTCTTCGCGGAGCGGCGCCGGCTGCCGATCAAGGTCAGACCCAACAGCACGACGATGAAGAGGATGACGGCCAAATCGATGAGGAACGCCGTCGGGCCGCTGACGGCGGGCGGATACGGACCGGTGATGACGGCCTGTGGGGAGCCACCCACGTCGATGGTCGCGAGCAGCTGGCGGCTGCCGACGTCCAGCATGGCCACGCAGCCGGCACTGCGCTCGGCCACGAAGCCGTAGGAGCCGTCGAACGTAATGGCCACAGCCGACGGCCCCCCACCGAGTTGCAGCCGGCGTGCGGGTTCGTTGGGGAAGACGGGCGGCGCAGCTGCGCCCCCGTTCCCACCGCCGCCGACCACTGCGACGGGCCGCAGCACCTCCACTGCCCCCGAGGTCGCATCCGGCACGTAGATCTGGCCGGTTACCGCGTCGTAATCCATCGTCCCAAACACCGCACCGGGCACCTGCAGCACAGTTCCCAACACCCGGTGGTCGGCCAGACCCAGCGCAACGATGGTGCCCGCAGCGGTGCTGACGTACGCGACGCCGCCGGTTGGTGGCACGACCACACCCACCGGGCCGCCTGGCACCGGTATAGTAGCCACGACCTTGCCCTCTGCCACCCCGATGACGGAGACCGTCTGGCTGTCGGCATTGGCCACATACAACTCGGCGTCGTTGGGATCTCTCACGCCGCTGTCCGGTCCAGCGAGGGCCAGGCCGGTGGGGCGCTTCCCGACTGGGAATGTGGCGACCGTGCGCCGCGCGTCGAGATCCAGCTTTGTAACGGTGTTGCCGCCGCTATCCGCCACATAGAGAATGGGTGTGCTGCCGGCGTAGCTGAAGACGAGCGCCGACGGTCCTGGTCCCGCCGGCAGCATGGCGGCGACATGCTGGCTGTGAGTATCGACCACGGCGACGTGATTGGCCGCCGACTGCGCCACGTACGCGAAGCGCCCATCCGGGCTGAGGATCACGCCCTGTGGCGCGCCGCCCAGCGTGACGTGGCCCGTCACGCGCCGTTTGCCGATGTCGATCACCACCAGGTCGCCGCCGTTGGTTCCCCCTCCCGCGACGTAGGCGAGATTCGGCGCGCCGCCGTCGGCAGCGAGCGGCAGCGGAGCCGCCAGGCCAGCGACCACGAGCGCGCTCACGCAGAGTATCAGGAGCGCGGTGCGCCGGCCAGTGCGCGGCCAGCGCCGCAAAAGAGTAGCTTTCATGGTAGACGTCCGTGCCCGTTGCGCGTGAGCGGCGTCCTGCCTGCCTCCCCTCAGCGTTCTCGCTAAGGCTGAAGGGTGAGGCAGCACAGCGACGGCAGCGGCTAGGAGCATATGCGAGTTATCGCCCGCGCCACAGGGGGCTAGGCAGGGACAGAAGCATTTCGTAGATGCCACGGCGTTGGCTCGTTCCCAATGCTCCTTAATAGCTGGCGCTGATAGTGAACGTAGTCGTGTGCAGGTGGGTCGGGTCCTCACGGGTCCGGACGACCGTCCTGAGCTGCCAGTGCCCCGCCATGGGCAGCTCGCCTTGTCCAGTGTACATCCCAGGGGAGGTGGAGGGCGTGAGATTGATGGTGTTGGCTCCCATGTCCATTTCGACCATTGAGGTCACCAGGAAGACGGTGCCGTTGCTTGCCGGCGAGCCGTCAGCATTCTTCACGGTCACGGTGAAGGTATTCGTGCCAAATTTCCCCGGATCCACACTCAGCGTCACTGTGAGCGTGTCTGCCTTCTGGGTCAGCGTCTGCGCGCCCCCACTGGCGCCAAAGCTCGCCGTGGTGGCGACCGACGGCGTAAGGCTCCCGGCAAGCGGCCCCAGCAGCGCCGCACACAGCAGCACCCCCAGCCCAATCGTCGCCTCTGCCCGCAACCATACGGTGATGGCGTGCGCCAGCTTGTCCTGCTGCTCGTCACCGGCCATAGGCGTGTGCAACGGCAGAGCTCCAGACGACGGCAGCAGCGCAAGCGCCCCCTCTGGCCCTGATTGCGGTGCCGGCACGTGGGAGAACGCGAGCAGCCGGGTTGCCAAGCTACCGAGGAGCGGGATATTGCTGTAGCTGCCCGCGGCCTCAGGAGTGTCTCCGGCCGGGCGGCTGGCCGAGACTTGGTACGCGGCCAGCCGCGGGCGCAGCTGGAATGCGTGGTGATAACTGATGGCCACCATCAGGAGAAACAGGCAGCTCTTGGCGATCAGCACCAGGCCGTAGGGGGTCGTCCACACTTGTTGCACACTCGACAGGCGGGT
>Ga0070706_100005680_pt1 | contig 11861 bp, 8 predicted proteins | sample KBSK5501metaG_FD_65476 | JGI IMG/M metagenome (GOLD analysis project Ga0070706, IMG submission 65476) | Corn, switchgrass and miscanthus rhizosphere microbial communities from Kellogg Biological Station, Michigan, USA - KBS K5-50-1 metaG | ecosystem: Host-associated > Plants > Roots >...
AAACCCACGCAGGTTTCAAATTCCTCCCCTGTTGCGGCCAAATCTCGCACGCGAAGAGTCAGTGCCAACGCTGGTGAACAGGCACCACCCCCTTCAGAGCAGCCTCCTGTTTCCAACATTGTTAAGTCTCCCAGCGAGAATTCAATCAAGCCAGTTGCAACAAAGACCGGAGAAGAACCTGGCAAACCTGCTGATAGCAACGAGAGTGAAGGTCCGCCTGACAAATCTCGCGAAAGACCAGCTGATGCTGAACCGCTACCGCAGGCTGCTGACACAAAACGAACCAATGCCTCGCTGCAGATCCTAACATCATTGCGTGATGAGATTGAGGCGACGCCAAGTGGATCGGAACGTGTTCATTTGCAGTTAAAGCTGGCGGAGCAGTTAGTTGCGGCGGGAAAGAAAACCGAAGCGACTAAGGAATTGCGCGCAATCATAGACGCGAACGTATTTGACCCTCAGGTTTTTTACAATGCGGGCAATGCGCTTGCCCGCTTGGGTAATTCAGATGACGCAATCAACGCTTATCGGAAGGCAATCGACCAGCGAAAGGGAAACTATTCCCGAGCCCTCAATAATTTAGGGGTCATCTTGTTGCGCCAAGGTAGATGGGATGAGGCTCACGATGCGCTTTTGTCAGCTCTTAGGATGGAGAGTTTTCACTACGCAGAAGCAAGCTATAACCTGGGACGTCTTTACTCCGCCCGCGGTGAAAGCGATATGGCCGCTCGAGAATGGCGTCGAACGTTGAGTATCGATCCTGCACACCAGGCGGCTGCTCAGGCACTCTCGCTAGTCGGTCCGGGACGCATCGTTGTGAGATCCGAGGCGTCTGCCAAAGCGCCGAAGCCTCCAACGGATACCACCAGAATGCCAGGACTCTCTGCTGGAATTCCTGAAGCTTCGCCGCGTCGCGGAAAAAGCTCTCCTGCTCCCAATCCAGCATCGGCAAAGGTTCTCACTCTGGATCCCGTCAGTTACGAATTTCTCCAGCGGGCTCGTAATTTAGGCGAGCGGGGCAAACACCGGGAGGCAATTGAGAACTACCAGCGGGTGCTCTCACGTTCGCATGGGTACTTTCCCCCGGCCAACCTGGAGCTTAGTTATGCACTGCTGGCCTTGAATAGAACCGATGAGGCGTTTGCCAATTTGCTTCTGGTTGCTAACCGTGACGGCGCTCGATATCCAATGACCTACTACAATCTTGCCCGCTTGTACGAACTCAAAGGCATGTTGACAGAAGCCGAAGAATCGTTTGCAAAGGCAGCCATGGCTTACAACAAGAAGAACATTTCAATTCTACTGGATCTGAGTCGTGTCCGTCAGCGCCGAGGAAATTATAAGGGAGCACTCGAAGCAATGGAGGAGTACGTAACGCGTATGGAACAACAGGGACTAAAGCCCTCGTGGGCAGACGAGAGTTTATCTGCTCTCCGTCTGAAAGCCACCAGCGAACCAAAGTAGGATAACGTCCAGGGGTCCACCATACAAAGATTCCGTAAAGCTGACCAAAACAAAAGAGGCTGCTACGCTCAATGCGCCGCGCCTCGATTTGCATTCTTAAATAGCAGGCTTTTTGGAAGTAGTCTACGGTAATCTAAACCGCCACCTCGTTTTGCTCGCCGACTAGAACGAGATCTCTAACGCGGTCGCGTAATGCGCCCTCGAATCTCCTGGCCTCCTCGACTTCCGAAAACGAAAGAGCACGTAACTCCTGTTCAATCCGCCGCCGATAGTCCGACACTAGCGAATCGGAAACTCCTAACACAGCCGCGACTTCAAGTTGAGTGGATTGCTGAGGGCTCAAATAGCAGTGCCACAAGACTCCAAGGATGCGGTTGTATTGTTTGACCTTCCCGCGAACCGTTTCGTGGAGATGGCCAAGAAAGTGATCGACGGACCCGGCGGCTTCATCTTCCGACTCGCGCCGTAAGAGTCCTTGCTCAGGGTTTTCGCCTTTGTCGACCGGCTGAAAATGATTGCCCTCACCATCGTTGTCGTCACCGTCTAGTGGGACTAGATAAATATCCATTACAGGAAGTCGCGACATGACAAGACTGCGAAGAGCTCGCACGTCAACTGGCGAGTCGACCGCGTCCAATACGGAAACAATAAGATCCTCAAGGTCTGAATTGCTGATCACGACTTGAGAGTCGCCCGTGCAGCCAACCATTCTGGTATCGCGCGCACGTACGGGGATCACGTGAACTCGCTGCTCAACTTCGTGAGAATCGCGGCGACGTTTTCCGGCAGCCCATTCACTAAGACCATAAACGCGATCAGCCAGTCGTCGATGAGGTTCATCGCCACTGCCGCTCGAATCAAAGCGACGGAAGTTTGAACTAGATTGGATTAGGGTCGAAATGCGGCGGGCGAGGCGATAGCTCTCGGGATGACGTTTGCGCAGTTCCGCCGTCAGGAGATTGGTTAGCTCGATTTGCCCAATCTCGCATTCAATTTCGTAGTCCGTCATTTCCGTTTCAAGATAGTGCTCAAAACGGTTCTTGCTCAGCAGCTGGACAAAAAGTTCCTGAGTAAGATCAGTGTAGGCGGTGGTCGCGCCTTCCTCCACCAAAAGCCCTGCACTTCTCGAGGCTCTTACCAGAGGATGGTGCGAGACGATACGATGCAGTTCTGACCAAAGCCGATTGACGTCCGAGCAGCGAAGGCTCTCGACCCATTTGCCACTTTTCGCCATCCGCTCTGCGGTGCGTTTTGCGCGGGCAGTCTGGGGCACCTGACTGACGGGAGCCAACTCAGCTTCTTTTTCGACTTCGTGACTTAGAGATTTCACAAGGTTTGTTCTTTGGTTTGTTAGAGTTAGGGGATCTCACCTTGGCGGGAACTCAATAATGTGGGCACTTCGCCTATAACGATTACTTAGGCGAATCTCAGCTTTTGAAAGGAGACAAGAGCTTTTAGTAAGGCAATTAGAGGTCTTTCGAGAAAGAGTCTTGAGATAGCCTGGGGGCTATTGCTGGCTAAATCATTGTGAATTTGCCCGATTTATCCTGAGAAATCAGGTGGGCTAGCCCTGGAACGAGCGTCAAAGGGCAGGCGCCCTCTGACTTGACGGGGAGCATCTTAGCAACATTCCCATGAATGAGCAACATGTTTTTACACTGCCGCCAAGTTATTGATTCCAAACTACAAAAGTTAAGGGCAGGTGCGGTAAAGTTGTGGAATCGCTTAGGGATTGTCCCTATTAGGTTATTGAACAAGTAGGAAGGCTACAGGGTTCGTTACGATTGAGTTCTGGGTAAAATTGCCCCTTTGCTCTCCTCAATCCTTCAAGCGAGACTATTCTTTCCAAATTCCGATATCTAACCTGGTTTCCCGAAAGACCAGGTGGCAAACCGATGAAGGCCTCTAAACTAAAGTCATTCCGCAAGAAACTGGCGTGCCCCTCTTCAAATCTCTTACTGTCATTTCAACAGCAAGCGCTGGCTCCTGAAATCAATTTCCTGGTCAAACATCACCTCGCTGGTTGTGATTTTTGTTACTGCGAGATCCCCTTACTCACATTCTATAAGCAGCCACTGAAGGGAGAGTGCCGCCCTCCTGAGTTGCCGATCAACTTGAGGGTTTTGGCCGAGTCGATTCTTGGCCAGGACAAGTCAGCAAAGGTCGTCCAGAGTAGTGGTATAAAGGCCTCGCCTTTACACAGTTGAAGTGCAAGGAGAATTAGGATCCAGACGCGGAATCCCCTGGTAGGAAGTCCAAATCACAATTAGGAATAAAGCTCTTCGATCAGATCCCCAAACTTCTGATCGATGATACGCCTCTTAACTTTGAGCGTCGGTGTAAGTTCTCCCCGGTCGATCGTAAATTCGTCGGGTAGAAGCGCGATCCGACGAATGCGCAAATAGTCGGCAAGTTCCCGTGTAAGTATTGCAACGTCACTTTGAACCAACTTAATCGCAGCAGGATACCTCGCCAGCGCAACTCGATCGGTGGGAAACTCCTCGCCATCAGCGGATAGCGCTTGCCGGACTGCTTCCCACTCAGGAACGATCAGTGCGGTGGGCTGTTTCCGACCCGCGCCTACCACTACTACCTGGCTGACAAACTCGCTTTGCTTCAGCAAACTCTCAATCTGTTGCGGCGCTACATATTTTCCGTTTGAAAGTTTAAAGAGATCTTTTTTACGATCGGTGATGTAAAGATGGCCCTCCTTATCTACATGACCTACGTCGCCGGTGGCAAACCATTCATCCTGCAAGACGGAGGCGGTCTCTTCCGGATGGCCGTAGTAGCCACGCATAACATTGGGACCGCGCAAGAGAATTTCACCGTCTTCAGCAATGTTGACCTCTATTCCCTCAAAGGGTAAGCCCACCGAGCCGACTTGATTATTGTCAGGACGATTGGCGGAGACAATGCATGTTTCGGTAGCCCCGTATCCTTGTAGAATTGGAATTCCAGCGGCGAGGAAGGCGTACGAAAGTGCCGGTGAAAGTGGTGCACCACCCGAGACGAAATATCGCAGGCGACCGCCAACGCCCTCACGCCACTTTGAAAACACCAACTTGTTTGCCATCTTTTGTTGCAGAGCCAGGGCTGGACCAATGAGTTTCCTTTTGTCCTTTGCTTCGGCATAACGTTGCCCGACATCCAGCGAGCGCACAAAGACCCGCCGCTTCCAACCTTTTTGCGAAAGGCCTTTCTTAAGAATCTTGTGGTAAACCTTCTCAAACAAACGCGGCACGGCCGTCATCACCGTAGGTCTAACTTCACGAAGATTCTCTGCGACTTGATCAAACGAAGCTGTGTAATACACGGAAACGCCGCTGTAACAGAAAATGTAAAAGCCGGTCCGTTCAAAAATGTGTGAAAGTGGTAGCACCGACAAGGCTATGTCGGTCGATGAAATGGGCAATCCTCCCGTGGTCGCGAGGACATTGGATACAAAGTTAGCGTGCGTCAGCATCACGCCCTTCGGTTCACCCGTCGTACCGGACGTGTAAATTATGGTTGCCAGGTCATCGGGCCTAATCGCCTTGAGATAGGCTCCGAACGCGGCAGGCTTATTAATCACCCGTTCCAGGCCACTTTTTTCTAAAGTCTCAAGCGTTGTGCACCGCTGAACATCTTCAATGGCCGACGCATCAAAAAAAATAATCTTCTCAAGGAAATCCAGGCCCGCAAGCGCCTCTTTAGCGTGCTTGAACAACTTTTTGTTGGACACGAAAATGGCGCGCGTGCCGGAGTCAGTCAGGATATAGCGGATTTGATCTACTGCCTGAGTTGTATAGATGGGAACGTTTATGGCACCCAAACTAAGAATGGCAAGATCGGCAATCGACCATTCGGGCCTATTTTCCGATAGGAGCGCGATGCGGTCGCCAGGTTTGATTCCGGAGTCCGCGAGACCGAGGGCAACATTTCGTACGCGTTCTACAAAGGTCTCAGCCGAAATATTAATCCAGTCGGTACCGACCTTGTGATTAAGCGCGTCTTGCTTTCCATGTTTTAGAGCCGCCGCAAGACAGAGTCCTGGCAGTGAGGAAGCCTGCGCAGTCTCGTGCTCCTTACTGGTTTCTAATTTGGCCGAAGCGGTTGAAGCCAAGTTGCAGGCACTTCCTCTCTTACTTCTTTAGTTACCAACTCGATAAATGCCGGGGGATGATACTACACACTGGTAACGGGGGCGTCAGTTTGGGAAGTCGCTAGCGAGGCCCTTGGCATCCTTTGCGTTGCTGCGTCTAAGCTCCGACCTGGACGTTTCTTTCGTCGCGACTGCACATCTTCAACCCGTCCGTTCATAGTCGCTAACGCCGCCAGCACAAGAAACAAGAGCGCGTTGGAAGGCGTATGTAGCGTGAAATCAAAGAAGCTGTGAACCAAAACCGCAAAACATCCGGCCATGGCGCCAGTGGCCACACCTCGCCTGAATTCATCACGAGAGTCTCGCCGGGTGAATCCCATCCGAAAGAGATTCACGACAAAGAACAGACCAATCACTGCGCCAATGATCCCGCCATCAGACAGAACTTGCAGATAATCGTTATGGGCTTGTTCAAGTCGATACATTCCATTGCGGGAGTCGTAGCCCGTATAAACCACTCCAAACGCACCCAGGCCGGTGCCGATCCATGGATGGGTTTTTATTATGTCAACGGTGACGCTCCAGAAATGCGCGCGACCAGTGGTTGGATCGTCAGTATTAACAGTGCCAACAATCCGGGTAAGGGCATCTTCGCCTCCCAACAAAACCACACCGCCAAACAACGCGACGATCAGCGCCAGGGCCAGTCCGGCCTTCATCGCTGCACTTTTGATACGAGGTGGCCGTTCTTCATGTCGTTTCTTGTGACGATGCCGGCGCAATCCCATGGTTGCGACCAGGAAGAGTAGTTCTGCGACAAGGCTAATTATGCCGCCGCGAGAGTTGGTCATTATTAAGGCCACCGCCATTAGACCAGCGGCGAAGATATAAATGAATCTCTTTTCTTTTTCAATTGCCCCCGTGAACACCAGTCCGAGCGGCAGAGCGAGGGCCAATTCCATGTAACCGGCGAAATGATGGCGATTGATAAACGGACCAAAGGCCTGGCTCTGTGGCAATTCACGCATCCAGTAGATCTTGTCCGGACTTGTGAACGACTGAGTCAGTCCGAAGATTGCCAGAAAAAATCCGAAGACCCCGATTGTCCTCACCAGCAGCCTTAAACGCTTAGGCGTGTCAGTAAAAACAAGCACAGCGGCAAAATAAATTGTGAGCGCTGCGATCTGGACGATAATGAACCTCGTGGAGTAGGGGTCAAACGAGAGACTGCTGACGAGCGGAATGGAATGGGTACCAACGTCCTCAGGATGTCGCAGAGGCAGAAGCTGAAACAGTCCCAGCAAGAACATTCCAAGCAGCGGTAACTGTAAAACGTTTCGGCTGACACGAAATGTTCCGAGGTTCCAGCTGTCAATCAGCCATAGAATCAGGATTGTGACACCACCGAGAAAAAAAACCGCAAGCGCCCAATAGTGAACCGTGCCGTAGGCAAGCGCCGAAAGAATAATCGCCAAACAGACCATCAGAAATGCGAAGCGGCTCGCAAGCGTATGCCTGATGCGATAAGTGACATAGCCCGTGCTGACTGCGACGGGCGCCTGCGTTTCAGGCGAAACGAGCGCGTCACTTTCGGGGCTTAAGATTGAAGTCGTCATACCAAACAGTCCCAAAGATTGGGCAGACCGGGCTGTCAGAACATGAATTCCGTACCATCTTTACCTTCACAGCTTCAGTTTTCTCGCCAGTCTTAAACGCTAGAGAAACCCGTTGCCAGTTGTTCGTTCCACTAGGCGCTCCCGGTGAACCCACCAGGGTTACGTCGTCGGCTGCATTGACTACCAGAATTGCCGGAGTCTCCGCACTCTCAATTCTTTCCGTTTTCACATAACATTCGAGTTCATACTCGGTATTAGGGTTTACAGGCACCACTTGCGAGACATTGATTGTGTCTATATGTGAGCGAACCTGAAAATATACTCGCAAGCTCCGACTGCCGCTGTGACCCTGCGCGGGATCTATTCCGATCTGCACTTGCGAGTTTGACTGCACCTGCCAACCAAACACCGCTCCCGGCCCATGGGCCAGATTGTTTTCAAACCCCCCATCCAGAATATTTCCCAACTTGGCGTTGTAAGCGGGGCCAGGAGCCACCTCATTCCAGATCTCCATTGCCTGATGAAAATGCTGAGTGCTAACAAGACTGGTTATGATCGGATCGGAGGCAAAACGGCTTTCTCTTTTTTCCGTCGGACTTAGGGTATTCCAAAGTCGCAGACCATCATCGTAACGTCCACGTTCAAACAAATACTTCGAAAAGGCGGCGCGAACCTCCCGCGAATTGCCGACTGCGGCCCGAAGCGCGTCGAAGTCATCTTTGTTTAACTGCCATGCAAGGTTGAATAACTGAGACTGAAATTGCTCGTTTTCTTCACTCGCCCGTTGCAACTCGGCAAACCCGTCCGTGTAACGGTCGGTTCGCAACAAAAGGTTGCCCAGATACCAACGCGGATAGGAGTACGAAGGCGCTAATTTCACGGCCTCGCGCAGTGCCTTTTCCGCTTTATCAAAATCACCGGCTTGCTCCAGAGCGCCGCCGAATTCCGTCCAGAGTCTGTAGTCGTGAGGTGACAAGCTGACCGCTTTCTCATACTCAGCTACAACTAACGAAATCTGATCGGGCGGAAGCTCCTTCAGTGCCAGATTGCCGAGTCGCCAGTGGGGCAACGGATCGTTTGGCGCGAGGCGCACTGCCATCTGCGCAGTTTCCAGGCGATGGTCTTCAGGATGGAAATATTCCGCGATCGTATTACCGATATACCATCGAACCACAAACCAGGAAGAAAATAACGCAACCACGACCGTCAGCGTCATTAACGCCTTCACCGGCGGGCTGGCCTTAAACTCAATTAATTGATCGGGCATAAATACTGAATAGCCTTCTCCAATGCTTTACGGCGTCTTATGAATTGACGGTCGCCATTGTTCTGCCAGGTCCTCAATAGTGATTCGCATGCGCCTGACCATGATGTCCTGCGCTCGGCAAAAGTCCAAAATCTCTTGCAGGCGCTCCGGCAACATTTTGCTGCTGGAGATCAATACTTCATCGACTTTGTTTTGCCGGCAAACTGAGGTTAGATCACCATTGCCGGCGTAAACCTTCAGGCCGTGAATCAGTTTCCCGCTCTTGGCCGGATCATCGTCAAGAAACCCGACGGGCGAATACATTAGTTCACGATTATTCAGCAGTTCTCTAAGCAACAACTCACCCGCGTCGCCGGCCCCATAGATCAAAACTCTCCGACCCTGGGCGCTCTTCGCTATGGGGATTACCTGGCGGAATAACCGAAATGCCAGGCGACTGCCGGCGAGGAACATAAACATTAAAATCCCGTCGATCAAAAAGACGGTTCGCGAGAATCCTTCAAAACGAAAAGTAAACAGCACCGCCATGACGCTCACGACTGAACTAAGCACCACGGCTTTAGCAAACACGATCAAATCATCCAGTCCCGTGTAGCGCCAGAGGCCGCGGTAAACGCCCATTACCAGAAACGACGCCATCTTCACGAAAACCAATATCGGCAACGTTCGCAGAAAAAGCTTCCACGCCGTACTCCCGGAAAGCGCACCAAACTTCACAGCGTAAGCGCCCCAATAAGCCAGCAGGATCAGAATCACATCCAGCAGGACTTCGAAGATGCGGCGCTTGTAAGAGAGATCAATCAGGAAGGCGTAGAGAGAATTGTCATCCGCCGCTAAAGCTTCCTCAGTTTCGTCGTACACCTTGACGCCGGCCAGGTAGACGCCGAGCAAGGTCAGCAGAATAGTGAAACCGGCAATTGCCGCCAGACTAACATCAAGTTTTACGCTTTGAACCAACAGCGCCAGGAAACCTGAGAGCGCGGCCAAACCGTAAAGCATCCAGACGGCGTGGCGTTCGGAAGTTCCGAGAGCAACAAGCCGGTGCGAGGTATGATCGCGCCCGCCCTGGGACGCCGCGCGCCCGGAAAGTTTCCTGAGGATGGTAACGAACGTTGTGTCGAAGATAGGTATGAACAGGACGAGAATCGGGACGGCGAGCACGGGCACCAGGCTCCTCGATCGCCCGCCTGAGAGATTCACCAGGGCCGCGCTCGCCAGAAAAAAGCCGATGAACATCGACCCGCAGTCACCCATGAAGATCGATGCCGGACTTGAGTTGTAAACCAGAAATCCTAGTTGCGCGCCCGCGAACGTGGCGAGTAACAGGGCTGCCATTACATGGCCAGTGGCGAGGAAGCTAAGCGCCAGAAACCCGGACGCGATGACCGCGATGCCCGATGCCAGGCCATCCATGTTGTCGAGCAGGTTTACGGCGTTCGTAATCCCGATCAGCCAAAAGATCGTCAGCGCGACGTTCACCGCTGAGTAGCCGGTCCACGGCAGACTCAGTCCGTAATAAACCACGAAAGCCGAACCCATCACCTGCCCTATAAGTTTCTGGTAAGGCTTTGTGTTTAGAAAATCGTCGGCAAGTCCAACCAGGAATAGAAAAGTGCTGGCTCCGATGACAACGTCCAGCGCCGAGCTGGGAAAGTGCCATCCCAGACCGGTGGCGGGGCGAATGAAGATGAAATAGCTGAAAACTACTGACAACCAGATAGCCACGCCGCCCAACATTGCCGTCGGCTTTTTATGCCATCTGTCCGTCTTGGGCGTGGCAATCATGCCGTACCGGCGCGCCACAATTTGTACGACCGGCGTTATCCCAAGCGCCAGCACCGCTGACGCGGCTACAGCCAGAAGATGAAATGAACTAAACGGCATAGGACTGCAAGATTAGGGACTTTTTCGATTGGTCAGTGTAAGAGGAAAGCTAATCGATAGCGGGGAGCAAATCAAGTTGTCAGCGCTTCCGGCGGCCCGGAGAATGACTCCGCTCAATGGTTCACAGATTCGGCTATAATGTGAGAGAGACTTCACCGCTCAAGACGGATCACTTTTGAGTTAATTGCCATGAATAACGCACAAGACCTCATAGAACACGCGTTGCCAGAACTACCAAAGCTTGCTCCGGAGCTTACGCGTATCACCACGGGTCAACGCATTTTCACCCTCTCACTTCCCTTCTTCTTCACGGCTGCTTACTTCTTTTTCGCTGCGCTGAGGTGGTGGCCGCTGGCGGTCCTCTCCTTGAAGCCAATCAAACTTTGGTTTTAGTGCTCTCACCCCAAGACCCCTTTCCACTGCTTAACTTCGCGGGTGACGGGTTTGGCCGTAAGCCGGCGGCGGACAAGATCCGCCGCTATCATTCCGCCAACCAATGCCAGGAAATAGACCAGATATGTCAGGGGTGATTTTTCCGGATCTTCAGGCCAGCCCCACAGTGAAGAGCTGATAGTAAAAATCAAAACCCAGGCAAAAATAATCAGGCATTCCACACCAAGCCAGGCACCCACCGCGGCAAGGGTCCATTTGAGCGGACTCAGGTCCCGCTCCCTTGCAAGGAGGCGCATTCGTCTTGGAAGAAAGAATATTAAGAACAGGAGTTCGATCACGGGAAGTCCCGGCGTTTGTTAGTACACTCGCAGGCGTTTTCCTCAACCACTTTAAAACATGACTAATCGTCGTAAGACGCAGGCCGGCCGCGGTGAAAACTGATTACCGTGTCCAGTATCCCGTCGAGTGTCATCTCCGGTTTGAAGCCGACGAGCTGATTGATTTTAGTAGTGTCAGGCACGCGACGCGGCATATCTTCGAATCCTTCCTCGTACGCATCATCGTAAGGCACGAAGACTATCTCCGAAGTCGACTGAGTCAACTCCTTAACTTTTTCCGCGAGTTGCAGGATTGAAATCTCTTCAGTCGAGCCAATGTTGAAGACTTGTCCGATTGAATCAGTCGTATCCATCAACTTGATCAAAGCGCCGACGACGTCTCCAACATAACCGAAACAGCGCGTCTGCTTGCCGTCGCCGTAAACGGTAATAGGACGACCGGCGAGCGCTTGTTTCACGAAGGTGGGAATCACCATGCCGTAACGACCAGTTTGTCGCGGCCCTACCGTATTGAAAAGTCTGACGATCGTGGTGGGCAATTTCTTTTCGCGCCAATAAGCGAGCGCCAAAAACTCGTCAATTGCTTTCGAGCAGGCGTAGCTCCAACGCCCCTTGGTCGTCGCACCCATAACGAGGTTGCCGTCTTCCTTAAACGGTACATCGGCGCTCAGCCCATACACTTCCGACGTCGAGGCAACCAGGACCCGTTTCTGTTTCTTGTTTGCCAGCGCCAGCACCACCTCGGTGCCGCGCACGTTAGTCTCGATGGTGCGCACCGGACTCTCAACGATTAGCTTCACGCCTACCGCTGCCGC
>Ga0070706_100005682_pt1 | contig 11860 bp, 11 predicted proteins | sample KBSK5501metaG_FD_65476 | JGI IMG/M metagenome (GOLD analysis project Ga0070706, IMG submission 65476) | Corn, switchgrass and miscanthus rhizosphere microbial communities from Kellogg Biological Station, Michigan, USA - KBS K5-50-1 metaG | ecosystem: Host-associated > Plants > Roots >...
TAGCGCGCTTCCATGTCTCCATACGGAGCATAGTGCAAAACAAGAAAAGGCGGAACGCTCTCTTCTTCAAAATCGAAGACCTGTACAATATGACGATGTTGAAGTTTGGCAGTAATAGATGCTTCAGTCCAGAACCGTTCCAGTTTTTCTCGTGTTGGTCGGCCATTGAGCACTTTGATCGCGGCCAGCCTGCCGAGACTGATATGTTCACCCAGGTACACATCGGAGAAACCGCCTCTTCCTAAAAACCGGGTTATCCAGTAATTGCCCAGGCGCTGCCGTTCTTGCTTTTTCATAGCTGAATCCATCCTTTTAAAGGCGAAAGAAGCACGTAGTGCGAGTTGCGCTCCTCTTTGGTTGCTTGCTTCTACAATCTACACTGCGGCTTTACGATCAACGTCTCGCCCTACGATGATGTTCCCTACGATATGCCATGAGCTACGGACAAAGAAGAGATGAACTCACGATGGTGCTGTACCATCGGTTCACCGATTCTCTTAGAACAAATGTTTCTTCCACGATTATAATGCATGAATGGCGGTTTTGTCTAGTAAAAATGACGTGTAATGAGCTGATTTAGCATAAATATTCTTCAAACTACTGATTTTTCTGCTAAAAATCACCGTGTTTTTATCCACAATTAAGATAGAAATTGTGATAAAAATAGGGAATAGTTGCAATAAAATTCGGCAAGCATCGAGATAGAATTTTATGAATGTCGTATATATACCTAAAAGTCACGTCAATTAGGTATGCTTGAGTATATATCTTGTCTTTTTAAGCAAAATGTGCTAAAATGTCGTTAATACTAGACAAATGAGAATTTTGAGGCTACTTCATGCAAAATGAGGATGAACTGCTTGATGTACAGTCTGTTGCTGACCGGCTGCACGTCAATCCACGTACTGTATTACGTATGGTAGAAAGGAAAGAATTACCTGCTATCAGGGTGGCACGCCGCTTCCGTTTTCGCCGCAGTGACCTGGAAAATTATCTTCGCACCCATCTCTATCCTTCAACTTCGTCACAGAATGGTAAAACAGCCAAACACATCATTCCCGAAACAGTGGAGCTATCGCAGGAAGCTGAGCAAGAAGTGTCAGATGTCCCAACCCAGCCGGGTAATGTGGCGAGCGAATCAACCCTCAAAGAGCAAATTCGTTCGTTAGGAGCACAAAGCGCGAAACTGAGAAAACAAGCAGCCCAGCTTGAGATAGAGCAAAAATTGCTTGAGATAGAGAAGCAACGATTAGCATTGCGAAGGGAAGACCTGGGTCGTATAGATCAGGCATTAGCCACTGCTGACAGAATAGTGAATATGTTGCAACCGGAGGCTGATGCGAAAACAAAAGCGTCGCTTCTTCAAACCTTGCTACCTAGTATATTACAACCTGGACAGAGCCGGAGTTTGGAATCGGCTTTAGCAGTATTGAAAAGAGACGCAGAGAAAGAAACTACGGCTGCCAATTGATCGGGGTAGGAGGATTCGCAAAGGGTGGCGGGGAGATAGTACATAAAGGTTAGGTTACCTGTTCCGTTTCTTGACTGGTTGCCTAAACTCACTATTCTATTGTTTCGTCACATCTTCTTGCATAGATGGGAGTGCGTGAGAATACACATCCAGGGTCATGGTGATCTGGCTATGCCCTAGAATTTCTTGCACTACTTTGGCAGGATATGCTATCATTTTGTGAGAAACCTACAACAGTAGAGCGACCATACCCCCATCTCCCAAAGCCTCTACATGTAGCACCGATGTAGCAACGCCAGCATGTGTAGGTAAAAAATAGAACGCAAGTACGAGCAACGAGCACTCAATTGAAGCACACAGAAAGCAACAACAAACAACGACAAACCAGTGGCTGAGGGTTCAAATCCTCTCGCCCCGACTCGTGGAGAACCACGGTACATACCATGTGCCGTGGTTTATTATTGCTCACAATTTTCTGGCTGTAATCAAGGTTGCCCCAGGCATAAATAAGCGGTGATGACGTACACTACCCATACCGGCCTGCTCCAACCAGTTCTTGACCGTCGAGAAGGGATAGCACGTTCCACCCACAGTAGTCATGGTCAGAGCCATAAATTGCACCATCAGTGAGGCTAAACGCGAACCATGCGACTGATCTGTCACCTGGTCAACGAAGACAAGTGTACCCCCAGGTTTCAGGGTTTGCGCTACTTTTTTCAGCACAGCGGCATTTATATCGGGTGGCAACAGGTGAGCAATATGGAAGTAGAGAGCTACATCGTAAGTGGCTGTAAGATCATAGGAGAAATCATCGTGCACGATGTTCGCGCAGAGAAAGCTCATGCGGTCTGACATGCTCGTCTGCAGGACGGTGCGTTTGCCGGCCTCGATGCCTGGTTGAATATCCAGGATGGTAGCTTGCAGTTGGGGATATTTTCGACAGAAAAGTACGCTATATGCCGCGTGCGAACCTCCTACATCAAGCAACTGCTCCACATTTTTAGGCAAGCGCACGCGACGCACAATCTCACCGCCGAGCGCCATTGCCAATGAGGCGAGGCCTGCATAATGCCGGGCAAGCGCCTCTTTCGTTTCTGGGTTTGATGCATCTTCCTCGTAGGGCATACGCATCACCTGCTTGTTCTCGCGCACCACTTCTGGTAGGTGATCCCAGATGGCAACGATATCAGGGCTATGGATGACGTAGGGCGCGATACTCACGGGAGAACTACAGGTCAGCCAGCGCTGCGCCATGTGGCTATTCCGGTATTGACCACGACTCTGGCGCAGGTAGCCAGCGGAAACGAGCAACTGAAGCAGGAGCTGAAGGCCTTGAGGGTTACTCTGCAAACGCTCGGCCAGTGCATTCAGGGTCAAAGGGCCCTGGCTTAATTCGTCGAAGACGCCGAGTTCGCAAGCGGTTACAAGTACCTTGGCTATACCGGGCGCAAGCGGCGTATCAAATAGGGGCACAGGTAAAAGGTTGAGGCGTGATAGCAGATGTTCCAATACAGTCAGGCGTAGTGGCATTAGATAAGTACTCCTATGAGCCATCCTCCTGCTAGCAAAATGCAGGTCAGGGTGATCAGGTAAAAATACGTTTTGCGTGTCTTTAGAGGCTTTTCCGGGCCGAAGAAGAGCAGCATAGCTACTACTTCCAGGCAGGTCAGAATGAGTACCGGCGCGATAATCCATGGGTTAGCAGGAACGATTCTTGTTATCATCAACATTCCAATCATTGCTGCGCACAACACGATCAAGGTCTGGCACACAACGAATGCACGCCTTACACCTAGAACGACGGCCAATGTCTTTGCGCCATGAGCTGCGTCTTCCTCCAGATCTGGAAGTGAGTTCGCGAGATTCAGAGCTATACCCAGCAAAAACCCTGCTGGCACAAGCCAGAAGATAACTGGCGGTGTGCGATCTACACCCGCAAAGGCATAGAGAGGGATGAGTGGCATTGCCAGTGCAAAAACAATGCCGCTAAGTGGTGTAGATTTTAGTCCCAGATTATATGCCTGGCCCAGCGCCAGGTAACAGAGCGAGATGACCAATGCCAGCAGTGGCAGTTGAGTGAGCAAAACTAGCATGATTACAATCATCAGGAGGCCGGCAATAAGCGCCTCGCGAGGATGGACGAGACCTCGTGGTATTGGCTTCTCCGGTTTGCTCTGGGCATCCGTATTGCGATCGCAGTAATCGTTGAGCATGGCAATCGAAACCTGCATGGCAGCGTGTGCGGCAATTACCAGCACAATGATGCTCCAGGTGAATTGAGGCCAGGCAGCAAGCAGCGTGAAGATTGTGACAGCCACAATATGGAACAAAACAGGTATGGGATGGCTGAGCAAATAAAAACCCAGAAGTATGTCATTGAGTTGGCGCTTTTTGGCGATCTCCATGCTTTGTAGACCCATCATCTGACAGGTAGTAGTTCCATCATGGCTTTGAACCACTGCGTGCGCATTTCGGCGCCGGCGAGGATCAGGGTGATGCAAATGCCGAGAATAGTGCCCCCTATCCAGAGAGCAAAAATGAGTGTAGTGCTATCAACAGTCATGAGCGTGTGCAAAATGTTCAAAAATGCCAGGGAGAGACCATCGTGTCCATTGGCGAATGGTAACAGTGCCCGTATAGATGGCTGCTGTAGAATAGTGCCTATTGTCGCGATGGTAGCCAGGGTCGCAGCGACCACTATTTCCAACAGCGTAGGATGCCAGAGTGAGAAACGAGATGCGGGTGCATTACGTTGCGAAGCTGCTATGGCCACTCTGCGCATGATTTGTGCATTCAAATCGTCGGGTTCGACAACAACTTTGAACGTTTGCAGGTCATTCACTACTTCCTCTATAATCGTAAGTTCTTCGAGACAGGCGTTGCAGTAAGCCAGATGCGCTTCAAGCGCACGAACCTGCTTGATAGTCAAACGGTTATCAAGGTAGAGTTGTAGTTGCTGAGTAGCCTCTTTACAGCGCATTACCAACCTCTATATCCCATGTCTGATTCGCGATTAAGTGACTGTAAACGTTCTTTCAGTAAATTGCGTGCTCGAAACAAATGTGTTTTAATAGTACCGATAGGCATAGTTAAGATCTCAGCCATTTCTTCATAAGTCATGTCTTGTAAATGACGCAGAATCAACACTATGCGATATTTTGCAGGCAGATGTGAGAGATGTTCCTGGACCAATACTTGACGGTCGCGCGCTTCTAATTCGGCATTTTCGCGCTGCTCGTTATTCGCGTCTTCCAGGATCTTTTCTGCTTCCAGGGCAACCTGTAACGCACGATCTCGCTTGCGCAGCTCAAGTTGCTTCAATGAACAGTTATAGGCAATTCGATACAGCCAGGTAGGGAAGCGCGCATCTCCACGGAATGAGGGAAGTCCCTGCCAGGCAGCCAAAAAGGTCTCCTGCGTAATCTCGGTTGCTTCTTCATACTGCTGAAGCATGCGATAAACGAGATTAAAAACGCGCCGTTGATAGCGCTGGACGAGCTGGGCAAAGGCTTCCTGGTCTCCATTTTTGCTGGCTGCGACAAGCAGTAGATCGTCCTGCTCAATAGCAGAAGGGACCGCATTTGTCAGGGGTATCCCTATAGTATGTGACGATTGCAATGAGTGCTCGCTCATATGCTCCTTTAGATACTCTGTGTACAGAAAATGTTTCAGTAATATAGAGATCCGCTCATAGAAAGGGGTACAGGGGCGAAGCCCCTGACGGGGTTCGGGGTGTCCCCGAACTCTTCACACTCTCTTCTGAAGTGGCTTTAGCCACGCGAATTCTAAGTCATGATTGGATGCCAGTTGAAACATCTCGCTTACTTCCTTTATCTTACCATATATACGTACGGATATAAATAATAGGATGTTGCAATGTCTACAGTGGTATGGGTAGCTTTGATTGGCTGGCTGATCGTATTAGCCATTTTCTGCGGCTTTATTGTGCTTTTGCGCTATATAGAACACCGCGAACGCATGGCGTTGATTGCGCGTGGCATCGACCCCAACAGATTGCGCCGCCAGCGACGCGGAGTAGGGGTATTACGCGCCGGACTAATTACTGCAATGGTAGGGTTGGCTCTTACTATCGGCCTCTATCCACTGGGATTTATGTTACCTTCCTCTCTTACTGAGACCCCTTTACATTTTGGCCCATGGCTGTTGCCTGGCTTAATTCCTCTAGGTGTTGGCGGTGCTTTAGTGATCAGTTATTATCTGGGTCAGGATAATGAGCCTCCTCGCCGCGATATGCTGGATGACGAACCCCAGGTTAAAGATTAGAAATTACAAATTTCCTACTTTCGTAAAGGCCATTTTGGGCCTTTTTCGGTCGGTCCTGATTTCTGCATCGAGCTTGCGGAGCGACATTTTTGTCCAAACGCGTTCAATCGTATTCACCTGAGTGTATCGGTTCTGCTGTCAAATCTGCTGTCACTGTGTATCGTGGAAGTCCATGGGTTTTGCTTTCTGTCCGCGTAAGAGTAGGTGCAACGGGATATATTTGAAAGGAGTGTTCGCTTCTGTTTCTGGATGCATGCTCTGCCCTGACGAAGCAGTTCTCTTGTTCGCCAAATATTACAAAAAATGATGGCTCGCACGGATAGTGCTTTCAGAATGAATACTCATTCGTCTACAGGTCCTTCCGTATTTCCCCAAGTCGATGAGAATAGAGGTGTAGACTGTCTTATGGCTTCTGCCATGCAAGAAGAGGAAGAGCTATGCCGAACGATTTGGTTGAAGCCGAAAACGAACTCAGCAGCGTTTTACAAGAAAAACGCCATGTTCAGGAACACATCGATGCCATCCAACAGCATATCAGTAAAGATGAGACTTGGCTCAGTATGAACGATCCTGGCACTGGTGACTATCAAAAGACGCTGGAAGAGCTCATCGTTCTCCAGGCCTTCGTTGCTGAACTGCATGCGCAAGTAGCTTCCCTTGAGGAGGTCTCTCTCGAATTGCTGCTGGAAAGAGAGCATTGGCTAAATCCTGAGCTTCTCCTGTCTTCTTAAGAATGAAAACAGAACTCGATCATTGGCATGGCACCAATGAGTAGAAGGATTGTCGTCCCATCCTCGCTTCCCTCTGCCTTATCACTCCTCCATTTCATGTCGAGAATTGTCTCAGCCTGTTGAAAAACGAGTAGTACATCTGACCCAACTCGTAGCTGTGCCATATACCAATTGAGCGAATGATTCGTTATGAAGGTAGGGGAGGAACTGTTTCTTCCCTCGTAGGGAATGTCTCTCTACATGCTCTCATTCACTGGTGAAAGGAGGACTTGTTATGATAGGGACTCTTCTTTGGGCAATTGTCATTATTCTCATCGTACTCTGGTTACTCGGTTGGCTTGCCTTCCATATAGGAGGCGGATTAATTCATATCCTCATCGTTGTAGCAGTCATTGTCCTGCTGTATAACCTCTTTGTTGGAAGACGTCGTCGAAGCCTGTAGGTCAGTTCTCTCACTCTCTCGCAATTGAGAGCAAGTACTTGTTTGTGAGACTGCAGGAGCAGTTGCGGACGACCAGGGGGAGTTGATGGTGTATCAACTCCCTCTTGAGAGATATCGAACGAACCGCTCCTCATCTGTCATGCTCGTGGCATTCTCCATTTCGTTTTTTTCAACAAGCCGCTCCACTTTTGAGACACACTTACACTATCATATGCTCATATGGTATCAGTTCCCATTGTTGAAGAGCTTTCCGAGAACCACAGTGATTGACGTGCCAAGCACCACCTCTCGAAAGTCTTCAGAAGCTTCTCGAAAGAAAAATACTCCGAATATGAACGTGCTGCTACTCCACCAATACGCTCCAAATAAGAGCCGCTCGAAAGTATTGCTTATTTCTGGCTATCGATGCTATAGTAAGGGCGCAGCAGTCTACATGACGGGCTCTTCCCGCGAGAGCAATGGATGCAAGATAGGTCATACCAGTCTTACGCATGGGGGAGATCTCAATGACAGGCACTTCCCGCGAGAGCAATGGATTTGTTGTTACTTTCGACACAAGGAGGTATCTATCATGGTAGAGTTTTGGACTCGTCTTCATCAACCAAATGCCATTCTTATGCTCTTCGTTGCCGCACTCTGTTTAGCGGCTTACGCCTATCCTGGCTTTAGTGGTTACCGCAAAAGTAGGAAAGGGTTCTGGTGGGTCTTATACCTTATCATCGGTATCCTGGCACTCATTGAGTGGATTATCCTGGTCTTCCTCTAATACGTGAAGTGCCTGCTATTCTTCTGGATGTAGTAGTCTTTGGTGTTTCTATTCTTGTACCCTGAGTTCAAACAGAGCTACGTCATGAGTCACATGAACTGCTGCACACCCTATCCTACGTCAATGCGGCCTTTCCTATGCTCTGTGATGGGTAGCAAGAAGAATGTGCAGTCGGTTGTGCATATCGTCCAAAGCACTAAATTCGATTGGTCGTCGACACGACAACAATCGAGGCTCTTCCTTCTAGTGATGCGTTCACGCACAGACGCCTCTCAACTTTTCGTTGGTGTGATGAACCAAATAGAGCACTTTTTCGGAGTGGCTGTTTCAAAACTAGGAATGACCCTGCTGTTCTGCTTCATGTCTTCAGTCCGAAAGGAAAATTCGATCGGGTTTGTTCCCTGGAGTTCTCTCCAGTCCCAATTCTTCATGAAACCAATTTTTGGTTCATAGTGTGTGTGATTGATTCGTGATAAATCCTCGGTGTAGCTCTATGTATTTACCGAATAGTTTTTAGCTATCTCATAGCTTGCTATTCGGTTAGTTGGTAGCAATCCATGCAATTCCCCAGGGCGTATGAGCAGGGCTTTGCGTGACCTGTTGGGATTGTCCTGATGCAATGTTTACCAAGGTAATGCCCTGCGTGGGGGAAACAGCGTAGAGGGTTTGCCCACTGCTACTCAGTGCGATGCCTGTGAATGCCTGTTGGGTTGCGTAATTCCTCTTTACTTTGAGATCAGTAGTGTTCGCGGCCCAGATGCCGTGTACGCCCACAAAGAAGAGCGTCTTCTGATCAAGCGAGAGCGCCGCCCCGTTATAGAGTCCCAATGACTTGTCGCTCGTGGTCACGTTGCCTGGATCGAAATGACTTGTCGCGATAATATTGTCGTTAAAGACCTGGTCACCATTGAGGCTGATGCTGGTTATTACTCCCAGCGCGCTATTGACGGCATAGAGCGTTGTGCCATCAGCGGAGAGGGCCAGGGTGTAGTAGCGCAGGAGGTCGGATGATTTGCCAACAGGCAGGTCGATACAGCGTGCGATATAAATATCACTGGCCAGTGGCAGAATGTGGACAAAGGCTTTGTTCTGCGCGGGATTGGTGTAGAGCGTGTAAGCTATCGTCCCATCGCTTGCCATCTGGCGGGTCAAGGCTGCGCCGTACATATTCTCCTTCGGGGCGACCTTATCAGTGATGTATCCCTCGACAAGTTGATTCTCGCTCACCTCGAAGAGCCGTACGTGGTAATGACCTGCTTGATCGATTTGTTCCAGTACAAACACCTTCTTCCCATCGGGCGAGATAGCGTCCAAATCATAGTCACCAGGCAGTTGAATAGTCTTTGCCAATTTTCCCTCCTGGGTATCGATCAGCACGATAGTGCTCTGTGCGTTGGTCTCACCCTGTTGACGCAGGGCCAGCCAGCGTCCATCAGCCGAAAGTACAGAGGTGGTAAATGCATCTCCAGAGGTTGTGTAGTTGCCAGGGATGGTGAACGAGTGCGTCTTAACGCCTGTCTGGGCGTTTGTTACTGTGATCGTCGTTTGCCCATTTTGAGGAGTAGCAGTGTAGATGTTCTTATAATCCAAAGAGTACAAACCAGCAGGCAAGACTACCGGTTGCGCTTTTACGCCTGGATGAAATGCCACAATACGTTGACTGGTGTATACGTGAGTGGAAGAGATGGAGCCATCAATAATATAAAGGCGCTCTCCCGCCGGAGCTACTAAAGGGCCTGGTTTAGTGGTTGCCGGGTTTGTTGAGCCGCAAGCTGCCAGGATGAGAGTGAGTAGCGCACTTATGAGTAGGTGGATCCAGAGTATTCTTTTCCGCATGGTATGTGTCCTCTTCGCTTTGTGCACATGTATCCCACATGAGCATAGCATGACATACTGTCTGATTAGATTATAGTTCGTAGCACTGAAACCAATCTAAAACGATCCTGAATTAGACCTGAAAAAGGAAGATGATGATGATATATGAGATTCAAGCAATCGCGCAGGAGAGGGAGTGCTTTTCGGATTTGCTACTATTGGCTGAACCCTCGCGAGAATTGGTTTTGCATGTTTGCATGAAGGTATCTCTTTGTCAATTGTGAGGGAAAGGTGGTGTGGCTAGTTTACAGAAGTTTCTGATGTTCTCATTACGTTCAATTCTTGCGTTTTGTTCGCTGTGTACCGCTATTGATTGCTACGGATCATCGATGTTGCTTTATGCGTTGCTTCAGTTTATAATCTCATAGGCCTGTAAGATTTGAACCCTCAGTCAATAGTTTATAGTTGTTTGTTGTTGCTTTCTGTATGCTTAAATTGCGCGCCCATTGCTTGTATTTGTGTGCTATTTTTTGCCTAAACATGCTGGCGTTGCTACATGAGAGGTTATGGGATATGGAGTTATTTTGCTATAGTAACGGTCTTTACTCAGCATTTAAAGCGTGAAATTTTTTCCCAGAAGGAGGTTGCCTTGGATTTCTCGCTCACGTCCAAGCAGGCTGTTCGTTGACGTATGTAGGCGTTCTCAACGCGCTCAAATTGCCCTTTCATTTTTTGCCACGTATCACTACATACAGCAGTTTTTCGTCGTCTTTGCTGTCAAGATTGCTGTCAGCCTGAGATCACCATCATTTTTGCTGATTTGGCTCTGTTTTGATGTGGTAAGTTTTCATTCATTGTTTCGTAATACTTTTTCGGCTTTGCTTTTGTGTTTTGCCATAATTCCTGTCCTTTAGGGTCACTAAATGTCTCATCCGCAGCCCCGCTGATGCACAGAGTTCCAGGCGGGTCAAGCACGATACCTTTCCTGGTGGAGGGTCTTCCCACCCTGCGCGTCCGCACGGCACTTGCGCAGGCGCAAGCCCGCCCGGCGCAAGGTTCCTGCTAGTCCTGGCTCTGGTTCTGCGACTGGGGGACTTCGATGAGCATGTAGGTCACGACATCCCAGGCGTTGCGGATGCCCATGATCACGAGCAGCAGCGTTCCCGCAGCGATGACGAACAGAGCCAGTGCCGCAGAGATGGTGAGCACAATCCCCCCGAAGAGCAGGGCGCTGTAGGCGAGCAGTGGCACGAGGGTGTACCACAGCCAGTCAGAGAGCACCAGGTGATAGCCCACCAGACGGTAGTGCACCTCCCAGAGCACGATGAAGACGTAGATCACTCCCCACAGACCCGCCAGACCGACCAGCAGGGAAGCCTCCCAGAGCGCCGGCCAGGGGGCGCTCAGCAGCGCAGCGATCAGCAGCGCCGTACCAAAATGCAGCACGTTGGGGGTGCTGAAGATGCGAATCCCGCTCGACGGCGACGACACGCGCCTCAGTGCCCCCGATACCAGGGTGATGACCACGAACAGCAAGCCCGTCAGCGTGGCAGCAGCGGTGCCGATGATGACGTAAAAGTTTTGCCAGGCGGCCAGCGGCGCCAGCACAGCTTCTGACATGATGATCCTCCCTTCGATGGACATGCAAACGGTCGACGCCTCATCCGCAAGAGCCGAGGAGGCACGATGGGACGACTTCGCAAGAGCGGGCACCATCTGGCAGTGGGAAGGCTCACTCCGTGTTGCTGAAGAAGCCATGTCCCTGCTCTTCATCCTAGCACATCTCGCAGCCGCGAGGGTGCGGATGAGCCACTAAATGGTTCAAAAGATCATTGGACACATTATGGTAAAAACTTGCGATGTGAGGCACTTGTATGAGCGCAGCCAGGAAGAGCTTGAAGTATCTCCTGGATACCTGAAAAATAGGAATTAGCACAATTTGTATAATGCATTAACATCATCGAATCGCGTCTATCAACCCCACTTTAGCTTGTAGATGCTTGCCAGCTTTGCATTTGAGTATCATCACTTCCTCTCTTCTTGCTTCTCCATGTGGTTTTTGATCAGAAAAATCACATTCTGTAGGAAAAAAGGGTGATCAGCAAGCGGTATGACTATATCCGGTTGGTCGAGCGTTCGGACAAATACAGTACCGATATCAAGGTCTAACCGAAGAAGGAGACCGCGCCGGGGATAGCGCAGAAGGAGACTATGAATGAGATCGCCAAGGGGATAGCGCTTTTCCACCTTGATGTCACGGATCTTATCATAGGTGGTCGTATCATGCTCCTCAAAGAAGAAGATAAACTTTGACTTGATATGGATGATGCGCTTGGTGGTAAGAATGAAGA
>Ga0070706_100005684_pt1 | contig 11859 bp, 12 predicted proteins | sample KBSK5501metaG_FD_65476 | JGI IMG/M metagenome (GOLD analysis project Ga0070706, IMG submission 65476) | Corn, switchgrass and miscanthus rhizosphere microbial communities from Kellogg Biological Station, Michigan, USA - KBS K5-50-1 metaG | ecosystem: Host-associated > Plants > Roots >...
CGCTGCCGACGTGGGGCAGGCCCGCCAGCTCCGCGTACATCGGACCGACGAGCGACTCGTCGTACCCGACGCCCTTCTGGCCGAACCAGTGGAAGTCGTAGGCTCCCCCCTTCGCGGCCGCCACGAGCGCCTTGGCCGTCCCGACAGCGTCCAGAAACTTCACGGCGTCCGAATCGACCCAGATCGCATCGTCGGCGCCGCGCGCGAGGCACTCGCGCAGGCCCGTCTTGGCGCGCTCGGGCCCCACGGTGATGACGGTGACCGTGCCCGCGCCCTTCGCCTCCCGAGTCCTCAGCGCCTCCTCCAGCGCGAACTCGTCGTAGGGCGAGACGATCCACTTGACATCGGTTTCGTCGATCGATTTTCCGTCCGCGGCGATCTTGATCTTCGTCTCGGTGTCGGGGACGTACGCGATGCAGACGAGAGAGTTCATGCGCCCGTCACTCCATCCGCTTCAGGATCAGGCAGCCGTTCGTGCCCCCGAAGCCGAAGGAGTTCGACAGCACGTAGCGCACCCTGGTCTCGCGGGCCTCGTTCGGGACGTAATCGAGATCGCACTCCGGGTCCGGGTTCTCGTAGTTGATCGTCGGCGGAAGGACGCCGTGATGCACGGCGAGAGCGCAGATGGCCGTCTCGAGCCCGCCGGCGGCGCCGAGCAGATGGCCCGTCATCGACTTCGTCGAAGAGACGGCCAGCTCGAAGGCGTGCGCGCCGAAGATCTTCTTGATCGCGATCGTCTCCGCCTTGTCTCCGAGAGGCGTGGAGGTCCCGTGGGCGTTGATGTAGTCGATCTCTTCGGGCGCGATCTCGGCGTCCTCCAGGCAGTTCTTCATGACGCGGGCGGGGCCGTCGCCGTCCTCCGACGGAGCGGCGATGTGGTACGCGTCTCCCGACATGCCGTAGCCGACGAGCTCGGCGTAGATGCGCGCGCCCCGTTTTCGAGCCGACTCCATCTCCTCGAGAACCACGAGTCCCGCTCCTTCCGCGATGACGAAGCCGTCGCGGTCGCGGTCCCAGGGGCGGGAGGCGTGCTCCGGATCGTCGTTGCGCGTCGAGAGCGCCTTCATCACCGCGAAGCCGCCCACCGCGAGCGGCGTGATCACCGCCTCCGTCCCGCCGGCGAGGGCGAGGTCCGCGTCTCCGTACTGGATCATCCGGAACGCTTCGCCGACCGCGTGCGCGCCCGTCGTGCAGGCGGTCACGGTCGCGAGGTTGGGGCCCTTCAGCCCGTACTTGATCGAGATGTTGCCGCCGGCCTCGTTCACGATCAGGCCCGTGATGAAGAACGGTGAGATGACCCGCGGATTGCCACCGTTCTCGACGTACTTCCGCTGCGTGTCTTCGATGAGCGGGAGCCCGCCGATCCCGGAACCGACGACCACCGCGAACCGCTCGCGGTTTTCGTCGGTGACCGGAATCCCGGAATCCTCCATGGCGAAGTGGGCCGCCCCCATCGCGTAGTGAATGAAGCTGTCCATCTTCTTGATCTCTTTCTTGTCGATGTACAGCGAGGGGTCGAAGCCCTTCACCTCCCCGGCGATGCGCGAGGACAGGCGCGACGCGTCGAACCGGGTGATCGGACCCAGACCGCAGCGCCCGGCGATCAGGGCGTCCCAGTTCTCGCGATTGCCGATCCCGAGCGGAGAGACGAGGCCCACGCCCGTCACGGCCACGCGGCGCGGTGAGGAAAGACGAGGCATGCGTTGTCAGTTTTTCGAGGAGTTCTTCTCGATGTACTCGATGGCGTCCTTGACCTTCTGGATCTTTTCGGCGGCCTCGTCGGGGATCTCGATGTTGAAGGCCTCCTCGAAGGCCATGACGAGCTCCACGGTGTCGAGCGAGTCGGCGCCGAGATCATCGACGAACGATGCTTCCGGGGTCACCTCATTGGCGTCCACGCCGAGCTGCTCGACGATGATGCTCTTGACCTTTTCTTCCACAGCCATTCCGTCTCCCTTCTTCGCTGACTCCGAAGGACCCGTATTCAATATCAGATGAGGGGGTGGGGCAAGGGAGGCAACCCGCGCCTCACATGTACAGCCCGCCGCTCACGTTCAAGACCGTCCCCGTCACGTAGGCCGCCTCGTCGGACGCCAGAAAGGCCACCGCCGCCGCGACGTCGTCCGGATCGCCGAGCCGGGCGAGGGGGATCTGGCCGGTGAGCGTCTCACGCGCGGCATCGGTCATCTGGCGAGTCATCGCGGTGTCGATGAAGCCGGGCGCCACGGCGTTGCAAGTGATCTGCCGCGAGGCGAGCTCTCGCGCGACCGATTTCGTCAGGCCGATCAGACCGGCCTTCGCGGAGGCGTAGTTCGCCTGGCCCGCGTTGCCCATCAGCCCGACGATCGAAGTCACGTTGACGATGCGCCCGTAGCGCTTCCGGACCATGCCCTTGACCGCCGCCTGCGTCAGCAGGAAGGCGCCCGTCAGATTCGTGGCGAGGACCCGATCCCAGGCATCCTTCCCCATCCGGAGGATGAGGTTGTCCTCGGTGACGCCGGCGTTGTTGACCAGCACGTGGATCTGACCGTGCGCGTCGAGCGCCGCCTTGACGGCGGACTCGATCGAGCCCGGGTCGGAAAGATCGAGCGGAAGGGCTGAGGCGCGCCCGCCGGCGCCTGCAACTTCCGCGACGACCCGCTCGAGCGCATCCGCGGTTCGCGCGGCCGCCAGCACGGTGGCGCCCTCGGAGGCGAGGCGCTTCGCGATCGCCTCGCCGATACCGCGGGAGGCACCGGTGACCAGGGCGATCTTGCCGGTGAACCGTTTCACGGATGACGAAGTGTACAAGCTACCGTCTCGGGTCTCAGGTCTCTCACTCCGGTTTCTCCACGATGTCCGGCAGGTCCTTGGTCCATTCATCCACGATCGTCTTGGCCAGATCGGCCATCGCGAGGACCGCGGGATGGTCGGGCCCGAACCCCTCCGCCTTGCTGCCGTCCGTGAAGATCGCCAGGACGAACCGCCCCTTCTTCGTGCGGAGAATCCCGGAGTCGTTGCGCACGCCCGCCATCGTGCCGGTCTTGCCGGCCCAGAGCATGCCGGGCGGAAATCGCCGCGCGATCCGCAGCCGGCTGGGGTCCTTGTCGAGGTAGTCGAAGATGCGCCGCGAGGAATCGGCGTCGAGAAGCTCGCCCCGGGCGACTCGCGTCATCCACTCGGAGACCTCGTGAGGCGTGAGCGAGCCGAGACGGAAGCCTTTCCACGGAGACGGCGTCTCGTCCTTGCGGGCGGCGTCCGGAATTCGCGCGAAGAGCCGGATGTGAGGGAAACCCAGCGATTCCATTCGGGAGTTGATGCGATCGATGCCCAGCCGTTCGATCCAGGCGTTCGCCGCGGTGTTGTCCGACGGCCCGATCATCAGCGTGGCCAGGTCGTTCCAGGTGGGACTCAGGCCGGCGTCCATCATGAGGAGGATCCCGGAGCCGTCGGCCTTGTTGTCCTCCGACAAGCCCCAACGCTCCGACAGATCGACTCGTCCCTCCCGCACCGCCGCCATCGCCTCCGTCAGGACCGCGATCTTGATGACCGATGCGGGCTCGAACTCCGCCTCTGCGTTGTGCTCGTAGAATCGGCCGCTCTCGAGATGCCGCGCCGCGATCCCCACCCGGCAGAGGCAACGACGTTCGGCCGCGGAGACGACGGAGTCGAACGGAGAAGGGGTCGAAGGACGAGTCGTGGCGCACGCCGTCAGCGCGGCGACGAGGGAGAGTGTCTTGAGTAAGGGTTTCATGTTTCAAGTTTCAAGTTTCAAGTTGGATCCTGAAACCTGAAACCTGAAACCTGAAACGCATCAACCGCCCGAGTAGCTCTCCACCCTGATCGTCCTGTCGATGCGTTTGACCAATCCCGCGAGCACGTTCCCGGGCCCGATCTCGAGCGCGGCGTCCACGCCTTCCCTCGCGAGCCGCCGCACCGAGTCCACCCAGCGCACCGGGGAGTCGATCTGGCGCGTCAGCGCGTCCCGCAGCGCGGTGCCGTCCCACTCCGGGCTCGCGTCGACGTTGGTGACGATCGGAATCGCCGCGCGGTCGAAGGCGGCAGCCTCGAGCAATGGGCGCAGCCGCTCTCGGGCCGGGCCCATGAGGGCGCAGTGAAACGGCGCCGAGACGGGGAGGGCAATCGCGCGTTTGGCGCCTCGCGCGAGGCACGCCTGGGAGGCGCGCGCCACCGCAGACGCGTGCCCGGCGATCACGGTCTGTTCCGGAGCGTTGTAGTTTGCCGGAGTGACGATCTCGTTTCCCTGACTCTCGCGGCAGGCGGCCTCGACCTGCTCGGCGGCCAGCCCGACGATCGCGGCCATCGCGCCCATACCCGCCGGCACCGCCTCCTGCATGAAGGCGCCCCGCGACCGTACGAGCGAGACCGCCCGAGCGAAGGGAAGGGCGCCCGACGCGACGTGCGCAGTGTACTCGCCGAGCGAATGCCCGGCAGCGAACGCGGCTCCGGCGATGCGCTCGGGCGCGCGCGCGCGGAGCTCCGCGTGCGCCGCGACCGAGTGCGTCAGGATCGCCGGCTGCGTGTTTGCCGTGAGACGGAGCTCCTCCTCGGGCCCTTCGAAGCAGAGTCGGGAAAGCGCGAACCCGAGCACGGCGTCGGCCTCATCGAAGATCGCCCGAGCCGCCCGCGACTGCTCGTACAGGGACTGACCCATCCCGACAAACTGAGAGCCCTGGCCGGGGAACAGGAGAGCCAGCATGATTTTAGATTTTAGATTTTAGATTTTAGATTTTGGATTGTGGATTGTGGGCGTCGAGCGCAGCCCAATCTAAAATCGAAAATCAAAAATCGAAAATCATTCGTCACCATCTCAGCAACACGCTCCCCCACACCAGCCCCGCTCCGAAGGCGGTCATCAGCACCATGTCTCCCACCTTGAGCTTCCCCTCGCGCGCGCATTCGTCGAGCGCGATCGGAATCGAGGCCGCCGACGTGTTCCCGTAGCGGTCGATGTTCTTGTAGACCTTGGCGGGATCGATCTTCAACTTCTGGGACACGGCGTCGATGATCCGCACGTTGGCCTGATGGGGAATGAAGAGGTCTATCTGTTCGTGCGTGAAGCCCTGCTCCGCGAGCAGCTCGGACGTCACGTCGGCCATCGCCTTGACGGCGACCTTGAACGTCTCGTTCCCCTTCATCTTGATGAACGGCAGGCGCTCCTCGATCGACTTGGGATCGTTCGCCGGCCGGTCCGAGCCGCCGCCCGGCATACAGATGAAGTCGTGGTAGTTGCCGTTGGACTTCATGATGCTGCCGAGGATGCCGTGGTCCCCCTTGGTCGCCTGGAGCAGCACCGCGCCGGCGCCGTCGCCGAAGAGCACGCACGTGTTCCGGTCGGACCAGTCCACGTAGCGCGACAGGATCTCGCCTCCGATGACGAGCACGTTTTCGGCCTTGCCCGCTCCGATCAGCCCGTCGCCGAGATGGAGCGCGTAGAGGAAGCCGACGCATGCCGCCGAGACGTCCGACGCCGCGGCGCGCATCGCGCCGAGGTTGCGCTGCACGAGACAGGACGTCGCCGGAAACGGCATGTCTCCCGAGATCGTTCCGACCAGGATCATGTCGATCTCTTCGGGCTTCGCGTGCGCGCGCTTGAGGGCCGCTTCCGCCGCGCGGGTGCAGAGGTCGGAGAAGTGCTCCCCTTCGGAGACGACGTGCCGCGTCTTGATCCCGGTGCGGCTGGTGATCCACTCGTCGGAGGTCTCGACGAGCCTCTCGAGATCGGCGTTGGTGAGGATCCGTTTGGGAACGGCGGCGCCGGTGCCCACGATGCGCGCTCTATTCATGAATTCATCAACAGCATCGCTTCGTTCCGTCTCATACCGTCAATCCCCGTGGCCGCGCCCCGCCAAATCCCCCCGGGGTTACGCCTTGATGAGTCTTTCCTCTCGGGCGTGCAGCTCCGCGATCTGCGACTGAATCTTTTCCGCGAGCGCCCGCCGCGAGAACTCGCCGGCCAGCCGGATGGCGTTCTTGACCGCCTTCGCGGAGGAGCGACCGTGGCAGATGATGACGCATCCCTTGACCCCCAGGAGCGGCGCCCCGCCGTACTCCGAGTAGTCCAGGCGCTGCTTGAATCGCCGAAACGCCGAGCGGGACAGCAGGAACCCGACGGAGGCTTTCAGGGTCGACTTGATCTCCTCGCGCAGGAGCTTCTCGACCATCTCCGAGAGCGACTCCGACACCTTCAGGATCACGTTGCCGGTGAATCCATCGGTGACGATGACGTCTACGGTACCGTTGAAGACGTCGCGCCCCTCCACGTTGCCCACGAAGTTGAGCCCGGTCTCCTTCAGCGTCTTGAAGGCCTCCTTGGTCCGGTCGGTGCCCTTCGACTCCTCCTCGCCGATCGACATCAGTCCGATCGACGGCTTGCGCCGGCCGAACAGGAGCTCGGCGTAGATCGAGCCCATCACGGCGAACTCCTTGAAGTGGGCGGTCTTGGCGTCGGGGTTCGCTCCGACGTCGAGGAGCAGGCAATGGCCGGTCAGGTTCGGCAGCACGGCCGCCAGGGCCGGCCGATCGACGCCCTGGATCGTGCCGATGACCATCTTCGCCGAGACCATTGCGGCACCCGTGTGGCCCGCCGAAACGAGCCCGGCCGCCCGCCCGTCCCGAACGCAGTTGGCCGCGACGCGAATCGAGGAGTTGCGCTTCTTGCGTATCGCGGCCGTCGCCGGATCGTCCATCGTGACGACCTCCGGCGCGTCCACGATCTCGATCTCGCGGCCGCGGAAACCGGAGTCGGCGAGGAGCCGTTCGAGCTCCGCCGCCCGTCCGACCAGCAGACACGAGATCCCGAACTCGCGCGCCGCCGCAACGGCGCCGTCGACGTTGACACCGGGGGCGTGGTCGCCCCCCATGGCATCGACCGCGATCCGCACGTTATGCCGCCGAAGTGAAAGGGAGCACGGGAGTCGGAATTATACCGACTACGTGTTGATCGCCTGTTTCCCCTTGTAGTAGCCGCAGTGCGGGCACACGCGGTGCGGCTGCTTCGCTTCGTGGCAATTGGGGCACTCGGAAAGAGCGGGAGGCGTCAGAGCGTCGTGGGCGCGCCGTTTGTCGCGTCGGGCCTTGCTGTGGCGTCGCTTGGGATTCGGCATGTTTTCCTACACTTTCTCCCGCAGGGCGCGCAGCGCCTCCCAACGAGGGTCGATCGTCTCCCGCGCGCAGGCGCAGGCATCGAGGTTGAGATCCTTGCCGCAGGTCGGGCACAGGCCCCGGCAGTCCGTCCGGCAGAGCGGCTTCATGGGCAGGGCGATGTGGACTCGCTCCTCGGCGATCGGCGCGAGCGCGATCGTGGGCTCGCTGTAGAAGAGGATGTCCAAGTCCGCGGGCTCGAGCTCGATCTCCTGCGCGCCGGCGGGCCGCCGGGGCGAGAGGACGAGCGAGAAGGTCTCGTCCTCCTGGAAGGGGTAGGCAGTCAGGCACCGGCTGCACTCTAGCTCCCCCTCGTAGACGAGGCGGGCGGTCATCGCGTATCCGCCTTCGATGCGGCGGATTTCCCCCGACATGTGAAGGGGCGAGAGGGAGATCAGCGGCTCCCGGTCCAGCGCGGCGACGCTGACGGTCAGCTCGTTTTCGAACCGCAGAGGCTCGTCGAGAGCGGCTTCCAGAGAGAGGTTTCCCGGCTTCATGAGTGAATCGCGCATTTTAGCGGAGCGAAGGCGACAGTCAACCGGGAGCGGCCCTCTCTCGGCCGATGGCCGACGGCTGACAGCTGATAGGTTGTTCCGTGCATGAGGATCGCCATCGATGGCCGCGCCCTTCTGGGCGAGCGGACGGGCATCGGAACATACACGCTGGCCATCGCGGAGGGGCTCTCCGGCCTGCCCGGGCTCTCCGTCGGGCTCTTCGCGCCCCGGGCGTTCCCCGACTCGCTCGACGGGTCGCGGCGCTTCAGCGTCCATTCCGACCGGCACCCCTTCGGGATCGTGTGGCTCCAGACCTCGCTGCCGCAGCGTATCGCCGTCTGGGGCGCCGACGTGCTGGTCTCCGCTTTGACCATCGCACCCGCCCGAGGACAGATTCCCTTCGTTTCGGTCGTCCACGACCTGACGCCTCTGACCCACCCCGAGTGGCACGCGCGCCGGACGCTGATCGGGTTCGTGCCTCTCTGGGAGCGCACGCTCGAGCGGGCCGCGCGGTTCCTCTGCGTCTCGGACACGACCGCTCGGGACCTCGTGTCCCGATATCCCGAAGCCGCCTCTCGGACGCGGGTCGCGCACAACGGCGTGGACCTCGTCTTCTTCTCACGAAAGGACGACCCGGCGGCGCGCCAGCGGACGAGGCAGCGCTACGCCGCCGGCCAGCCGTTTCTGCTGTATCTCGGCACGCTCGAGCCGCGAAAGAACGTGGAGGCGCTGGTCGTGGCGTGCGAGCGGCTCTGGGGGCGGCGCCGCGCACGGCCGGATTTGGTGCTCGCGGGAGGCGCGGGATGGAAGACGGCGGGCCTCCACCGCCGGATCGCGCGCTCGCCCTTTCGGGACAAGATCCACGTGGCCGGCTACGCGACGCGGGAGGCCGCGCGCGAGCTCTATCGCGCGGCCGAGGTCTTCGTCTATCCCTCGCTGGCCGAGGGGTTCGGGCTGCCGGTGCTCGAGGCGATGGCCGTCGGCTTGCCGGTGGTCGCATCCACGGCGGACGCGCTCCGCGAGGTCGGCGGCGACGCCGCGATCTACGCGCCGCCGCGCGACGTCGAGGCCCTCTCGCGTCAGATCGAACGAGCCCTCGAGGACGAACCCGTGAGGACCCGTCTGGCCGAGGCGGGTCCGGCGCGGGCCGCCCGCTTCACGTGGGCCGCCGCCGTCGAGGCCACGGCGAAGGTGATCGGCGAGGCCGTCGGGGAAAACCCTTGAGCCGCGGTCGGCCGCCGCGGGTCGGTATCGATGCGCGAAAGCTGAAGGACTTCGGGATCGGCACGTACATCCGCAACCTGCTGGAGTCCGTGGCTCGCCGCCCGGAGTCGCAGGAATACCGATTCCGGCTCTACGTCCGGCGCGCCGATCGGGACGCGGTGCCCGCGCTCCCTGCGCACTTCGAAGTCGTGGAGGAGGACTCGCCCGGATACTCGGTCGCGGAGCTGACGGCATTCGCCTGGCGGTTGCTGCGCGACCGCTTGGACCTCTTCCACGCGACGCATTACGTCATTCCCCCGCTCGCCCGGGCCCGCGCCGTCGTCACGATCCACGACATCATTCACGTGCTCTATCCGCAGTTCCTCCCCAACCGGGCCGCGCTCGTGTACGCGCGGGCGATGATTAGGCGCGCGCTGCGGCGGGCGGACCGGATCATCACCGTCTCCTACAACAGTAAGCGCGACCTCGTGGACTACTTCGGGATCGCGCCCTCCTGCGTCGACGTCGTGTACAACGGGGTCGGCCGTGAGTTCCATCCCGACATCCCGGCGGCCGAGCGCGAGCGCGTCGTTAGGCGGCTGCGGCTGCCCCGCCCCTACATGCTGTTTCTCGGCGGGGAGAAGCCGCACAAGAACGTACGCAACGTCCTGCGCGCGTTCGCGGAGGCGCGGCGGCGGCTCGCGCTGCCGCACGCTCTGGTGCTGGCCGGCCCGATGCCGAAGAACCGCAGCCGCGTCGAGGCGTTGATAGCGGCTTTGGAGCTTTCCGGCGCGGTCTGCCGGCCGGGAGTCGTTCCGGAGGAGGATCTGCCGGGACTCTTCGCAGGCGCTGAGGCGTTTCTGTATCCCACGCTCTACGAGGGCTTCGGCCTGCCGGTGGTGGAGGCGATGGCCTGCGGGGTGCCGGTCCTGACTTCCTCGACCTCGGCTCTCCAGGAGATCGCCGGCGGCTATGCGGAGCTGGTGGACCCGATGGACGTGGAGGCCATCGCGCGAGGCATCGTCACTCTGGCCACGGATCAGGCGCGCCGCGCTGAGCTCTCGGAGCTCGGCAAGCGCCGCGCCGGCGACTTCTCCTGGGACCGCGCCGCGGAGCAGACGCTGAAGGTGTATGGGGATGCCTTGGGCCGGGACGCGGTAGGCGGTACGGGGTAGGCGAAGCACGAATGAGAGCGTCCTCCTCGCCTTCCACCTTCCGCCTTCCGCCTTCCGGCATTCGTCGCACAGCCGTCGTCCACGACTGGTTGAACGGAATGCGGGGAGGCGAGAGGGTGCTCGAGGCGATTCTCCCGCTCGTCCCGGATCCGACGATCTTCACGCTGTTCCACGTGCCCGGCTCCGTCTCGTCGGAGATCGAGCGATACCCGATCCATGTCTCGCGGCTCAACCGAGTCCCGTTCTCGCGTCGCGCCTATCGACACCTGCTCCCCTTCTTTTCGAGGGCCGTCGAGTCGTTCGATCTCTCCGGATTCGATCTCGTCGTGTCCTCCTCGCATTGCGTCGCGAAGGGCGCCGTGGCGCGCGGAGGCGCTCCGCATCTGTGCTACTGCCACACCCCGGTCCGTTACGCATACGAGCAGTTCGAGCTCTACTTCCCGCCGCGAGACCGGCTGCGCGGCGTCAAGTCGGCCGCGGTGGCGCGCCTTCGCGCCTGGGATCGCGCGACGGCCTCGCGGCCGACCCGCTGCCTCGCCAACTCCTCCGCCGTGGCCGAGAGGATCCGCCGCCATTGGGACCGTCAGGCGACGGTGTGCCACCCGCCGGTGGACGTCGAGTTCTTCACGCCGGAGACGCGCACCCGCGAAAGCTTCCTTCTCGCCGTGGGCGCACTCGTCCCGTACAAACGGTACGAAGACGCGGTCGAGGCCGCCCGCCGCACGGGGCGGCGCCTCGTGCTCGTCGGCGAGGGCCCCGAAGGGAGCCGGCTGGGCTCGCGCGCCGGCTCCCCGGTCGAGATCCTCCCCCGCGTCTCCGCCGACGAGCTCCGCGAGCTGTACCGGACCTGCGCGTTCTTCGTCCAGCCGGGGGAGGAGGATTTCGGCATCGCCGCCGTCGAGGCGCTCGCGTGCGGCGCCCCCGTCGTCGCGCTCGGGCGCGGTGGCGTGCGCGACGTCGTTCGCGACGGCGAGAACGGCATTCTGTACTCGGACGAGGGCGGCGGCCCGCTCGCGTCCGCGATCGAGCGGGCGGAGCGGACCGCGTTCGACTACACTCTTCTTCGCGCGTCGGCGCTCCCATTCCGGCCGGAACGGTTCGCCGCGGAGTTTCGAAGCGCGCTCGAAGAAGTCTCACGAGGCGTTGCGTGATTCGAAAATCGACCCGACGCGTGGCGGCGCTGCTCCTCGCCTCCGACCTCGCCGCGACGTGGCTCGCGCTGGTCGGCGCCTACTTCCTGCGCTTCCGCGCCGAGATCGTGCCCATCACGAAGGGCATCCCCGACGCCTCCTCCTATTACCGGCTGTTCCCGCTGATGGCCGCGCTCTGGCCGATCGTCTATTACTTCTACGGGCTCTACCAGGTCCGGCGGAATCGTTCGCGCGTGGAGGAGGGATTGTCCGTGCTGGTCGCCACGGGGCTGGCGACGCTCCTGCTGGCGGGCCTCGCGACCTTCTACCGCGGCTTCTCGTACTCCCGGCTGGTTCTGCTTCTCTTCCTGGTCTTGGACGTGCTCTTCGTCTTCGCCGGGCGCACCGCGATCCGGCGCTACCTGGAAGAAGCGTGGCGGCACGGCGTCGGTGTGCGGCACGTGCTGGTCGTGGGAGCCGGACGGCTCGGACGCGCCGTCGTGGACAAGTTCCTGGAGCACCCCGAGGCGGGCCTCCGCGCGGTCGGCTTCGCCGACGACGATCCCGGAAAGCGGGACGCGGATCACAGAGGTGTGCCGGTGCTCGGGACGACGGCGGAGGCGGCCTCGATCGTCGAGAAGCGCGGCGCGGACACCGTCTTCCTGGCCCTTCCCTTGGAGGCGCACCGTACGATGCTGGCCGTGCTCCACGACG
>Ga0070706_100005686_pt1 | contig 11854 bp, 7 predicted proteins | sample KBSK5501metaG_FD_65476 | JGI IMG/M metagenome (GOLD analysis project Ga0070706, IMG submission 65476) | Corn, switchgrass and miscanthus rhizosphere microbial communities from Kellogg Biological Station, Michigan, USA - KBS K5-50-1 metaG | ecosystem: Host-associated > Plants > Roots >...
AACCCAGAGACCCGTGACGTGCATCGATAGTGGTGGGGCTACGTGGACTTGAACCACGGACCTCTTCCTTATCAGGGAAGCGCTCTAACCGGCTGAGCTATAGCCCCTCGGAGGCGGCGGTGCCTGCGGGCCGCGATCCGGGCCCGGGTGGAGCACGCCGACGGGAAAGGTTACCGCATCCGTGCGGTGGCGTCCTATTCGGTCTCCTTGAGGGTGACCTCGATGCCGCCGCCGAGGTGGGTCACCAGGTTGTAGATGACCGCGCCCACCGTGGAGATGGCGGTGATCAGGACGACGTCGACGGCACCGAGCAGCATGGTGTAACCAAGCACCCGGGTGGCCGAGGTCCACTTGGCCAGGTCCACGCCGGCCGAGGTCTGGCTGGAGGTGACGCTGGCCAGGGTCCGCTGCAGGGCGGCGAAGACGCCGAGGCTGGACAGCGCGTAGTAGAGCAGTGCCACCGCGACGAATAGCACGATCCACAGGACCAGGGAGATCAGGAAGCTGAACTTCATGACCGACCAGGGCTCGACCCTGGCTATGACCAGGTTGGCCTTACGGGCCGGGGAGCCAGTGGGGCGGGAACCGGTGGGGCGGGACTTGGGCCCCTCCCCGCGGGACAAGCGGGCGCTGCTCCGCGGCTTGCCGCCGCGGAGGGCCGCGCCGATGCTGGCCGCCGTGGTCCCGGCCCCGAACGCCGCGCGCTCCTCCCGGGTCCCGGTGCTGGCGCCGGTGCCGCTGAACCTGGAACCGGTCTCACCTGCTGCGATGCCCCCGGCCGCCAGCGGTTCGGGGGCCGGGTACGGCAGCGCCGCGGTATCGGTGTAGGGCGCCGCCGGCGAGGCGGCGTAAGGGGCCGCGGTCGGGGCGGTGTAGGGCGCCGCCGGCGAGGCGGCGTAAGGGGCCGCGGTCGGGGCGGTGTAGGGCGCCGCAGCGGTGTCCGCGGAGCTGGGCCCGCCGCCGTGGAAGCCCGCGGCGGCACCCGGGTACCCGGCGTCGGGCATGGCCGGGTCGTAGAGCCCGCTGGCGGGCAGTTCACTGCCTGGCGGACCGCCCGTGACCGTGGCGGCGCCGGTGAGCCCGCTGGCCGGCAGGTCGTGCCCGGGCAGGTCGATCTCCGGTGCGTCGTCGCCGGGGTCCGTGTCGCCGGCCGCCAGCCCGGTCTCCCGCGCGGCCGGGTCCTCGGCCGCGTAGCTCGTGGTATCGGCCGGCCGATGCGGGGCGAACGGGCTCCGGTAACTGGTGCCCTCCGCGAGCCGGGAGTCTTCGCCGTAGTGATAGGGATCGTCGTGGGAGTAGGTGAACGAACCGTCGTGGCCGTTGCCGTTGGAGAATTCCTCCGGGGGGCTATCGGCCGCCGCGCTGTTGTCCTCCGCTGCCTGTGTATCCTCAACCGACGGGGTGTCGTCAACCTCGGGATCCGCTGCTTCCGGCGCAGCCCCCTGAGGCAGCCACGCTGGTGGCTCCACGCGGTGATCCACGCCGTCCTCCTTCGGGAAGCTCGTCAGGTCGAGCTTATCCGGCCACACTACAGGCGGGCAGGTACGCTCCCACCCGGTACTTTATTGACGCCTTGCCAGCTCGATCCGTTGCAAACATGGACGAGCGCACCGGTTCGGCAATGCCGTGCGGCTCACCCGCCGGGGGTCAGCCGTCCTGCGGCTGACCCGTTGCCACGTCGCCGGGTTCCGGGGCCGCTTCGGCCGCCGGCTCGCCCGCCACCTGCTCGCTCTCGTCCTCCTCGGCTTCGGCGACGGTTCCGGGGCCGGCTTCGGCGTTGCGCGCGACGGCGACCACGCTGTCCCCGGGAGCAAGGTTCATCAAGCGGACGCCCATCGTCTGCCGCCCGGACTGCTTCACCCCGGTGGCCGAAGTCCTGATGACGCCGCCGGTGGAGGTGATGGCGAAGACCTCGTCCTCGGGCAGCACCATCAGTGCCCCGACGAGCTCGCCGCGCTGGTCCACGATCCTGGCGGTCACGACGCCCATCGTGCCCCGGCCCTTGATCGGGTACTCGCTGACGGGTGTGCGCTTGGCGTAGCCGCCCGCGGTGGCGACCAGCACGTCCGCCCCTTCGCGTACCACGTACATGCCGAGGAGCTCGTCCCCGTTGCCGAACCGCATCCCGATGACGCCGGAGGTGGCCCGCCCCATCGGGCGGAGCACCTCATCGGTGGCGTGGAACCGCAGTGCCTGGGCCTTCTTGCTGATCAGCAGCAGGTCCTGGTCCGGTGACATCAGCCGGGCGGCGATCACCTCGTCGTCCTCGCGCAGGTTGATCGCGATGATCCCGCCCGCGCGCGGCGAGTCGAAGTCGGTGAGCCGGGACTTTTTCACCAGGCCGCCGCGGGTGGCCAGCACCAGGTACGGCGCCACCGAGTAGTCCCGCAGCGCCAGCACCTCCGCGATGCGCTCGTCCGGCTGGAACGCCAGCAGGTTGGCCACGTGCTGGCCGCGGGCGTCCCGGGCGGCGTCGGGCAGCTCGTAGGCCTTGGCGCGGTAGACCCGGCCCTTGTTGGTGAAGAACAGGATCCAGTGATGCGTGGTGGTCACGAAGAAGTGATCCACGATGTCGTCGGTGCGCAGCTGGGCGCCGCGGACCCCCTTGCCGCCGCGCCGCTGGGCCCGGTAGAGGTCGGTCTTGGTCCGCTTGGCGTAGCCGCCGTGAGTGATCGTGACGACGACGTCCTCCTCGGCGATGAGGTCCTCGTTGGTGACGTCCCCGTCCCAGGCGATGAACTGCGTGCGCCGGTCGTCACCGTACTTGTCCACGATCTCGCCGAGTTCGGTGCCGACGATCTGCCGCTGCCGCTCCGGCGAGGCGAGGATGCCCTCGTAGTCGGCGATCTGGGCCATGAGATGCTCGTACTCGTCGGTGAGCTGCTGCCGCTCGAGGGCGGCGAGCCGGCGCAGCTGCATGTCGAGGATGGCGCGGGACTGCTCCTCGTCGATGTCGAGCAGTTCCTGCAGGCCCTGCTGGGCCACCGCCGCGGACTCGCTGGCGCGGATCAGCGCGATCACCGCGTCGATCTGGTCGATCGCCTTCAGCAGCGCGCTGACGATGTGCGCGCGCTCCTGGGCCCGGCGCAGCAGGTACCGGGTGCGCCGCACGACCACGTCGATCTGGTGCTTCACCCAGTGCCGGATGAGCTGGTCCAGCCGCAGCGTGCGGGGCACCCCGTCGACCAGCGCCAGCATGTTCGCGCCGAACGTCTCCTGGAGCTGGGTGTGCTTATACAGGTTGTTCAGGACGACCTTGGCGACCGCGTCCCGCTTGAGGATGATCACCAGACGCTGGCCGGTGCGGCCGCTGCTCTCGTCCCTGATGTCGGCGATGCCGCTGACCCGGCCTTCGCGTACCAGTTCGGCGATCTTCGCGGCCAGGTTCTCCGGGTTGACCTGGTAGGGGAGTTCGGTGACCACCAGGGCAGCGCGGCCGCGGTTGTCCTCCTCCACCTCTACCACGGCGCGCATGATGATGGAGCCGCGCCCGGTGCGGTAGGCCTCCTCGATGCCGCGGTGCCCCACGATCAGGCCGCGGGTGGGGAAGTCGGGGCCCTTGACCCGCTCGAGCAGCGCTGCGAGCAACTCGTTGTCGGTGGCCTCCGGGTTGTCCAGGTACCACTGCGCGCCGGCCGCCACCTCACGCAGGTTGTGCGGCGGGATCTTGGTCGCCATGCCGACCGCGATCCCTTCCGAGCCGTTGACCAGCAGGTTGGGGAACCTGGCCGGCAGGACCACGGGCTCGCTGGACCGGCCGTCGTAGTTGGGCCGGAAGTCGACGGTCTCCTTGTCGATGTCCCGGAGCATCTCCATGGCCAGCGGGGCGAGCCGGCACTCGGTGTACCGGTACGCGGCGGCCGGGTCGTTGCCGGGTGAGCCGAAGTTGCCCTGCCCGTCGACCAGCGGCATCCGCATCGCCCAGGGCTGCGCCAGGCGGACCAGCGCGTCGTAGATCGCCGAGTCGCCGTGCGGGTGGTACTGGCCCATCACGTCGCCGATGACCCGTGCGCACTTGGAGTAGCCGCGGTCCGGCCGGTAGCCGCCGTCGTACATCGCGTAGAGGATCCGCGTGTGCACGGGCTTGAGCCCGTCCCTGACGTCGGGCAGGGCCCGGCCGACGATGACCGACATGGCGTAGTCGATGTAACTGCGCTGCATCTCGACCTGGATGTCGACCGGTTCCGTCCGGTCACCTCCGCCGGACGGCAGCGTTCCCGAGTCCACGTCCGTCACTTGCTGATCCTTCCCGTCCCTGCGAATACGGCGGCTGGCCGGCCCTGATGGCGGCCGGTGCCCGCGTGGCTCACGACCGCGGGGCCCGGGTGGCCGCTAGATGTCGAGGAACCTCACGTCCTTGGCGTTGCGCTGGATGAACGACCGCCGTGCCTCCACGTCCTCACCCATCAGCACGCTGAACAATTCGTCCGCCTGCGCCGCGTCGTCGAGCGTGACCTGGAGCAGCACCCGGTGCGCCGGGTTCATGGTGGTGTCCCACAGTTCGTTCGCGTTCATCTCGCCGAGGCCCTTGAACCGCTGCACGCCGTCGCGCGGGCGCGGGTCCTTGCGGCCGGCCGCGATGCCCGCCTCGATCACCGCGTCGCGCTCCCGGTCGGAGTAGGCGTACCCGGGGTCCACCCCGCGCCCCTCCCACTTGATCTTGTAGAGCGGCGGCTGCGCCAGGTACACGTGGCCCGCCTCGATCAGCGGCTTCATGAACCGGAACAGCAGGGTGAGCAGCAGCGTCCGGATGTGCTGGCCGTCGACGTCCGCGTCCGCCATCAAGATGATCTTGTAGTAGCGCAGCTTGGTGAGGTCGAACTCGTCGTGGATGCCGGTGCCGAGCGCCGTGATCAGCGCCTGGACCTCGGTGTTCTTCAGCACCCGGTCGATCCGGGCCTTCTCCACGTTCAGGATCTTGCCCCGTATCGGGAGGATGGCCTGGAACAGCGGGTCCCGCCCCGACTTTGCCGAGCCGCCGGCCGAGTCACCCTCGACCACGTAAATCTCGCACTTCTCCGGGTCACCGGACTGGCAGTCGGACAGCTTGCCGGGCAGCGCGGTGGACTCCAGCAGGCCCTTGCGCCGGGTCAGGTCGCGGGCCTGCCGGGCGGCGATCCTGGCCCGGGCCGCCTGGGCGGCCTTGGTGATGATGTCCTTGGCCTCGCCGGGGTTGCGCTCGAACCAGTCCCGCAGGTGGTCGTTGCACACCTTCTGCACGAACGACTTGGCCTCGGTGTTGCCGAGCTTGGTCTTGGTCTGCCCCTCGAACTGCGGGTCGGCCAGTTTCACGTGGATGATCGCGGCCAGGCCCTCGCGCACGTCCTCGCCAGTGAGGTTCTCGTCCTTGTCGCGCAGCAGTTTCTGGTCCCGGGCGTACCGGTTCACGATCGTGGTGAGCGCGGCGCGGAAGCCCTCCTCGTGGGTCCCGCCCTCGGCCGTGTTGATCGTGTTCGCGAACGTGTACACCGACTCCGCGTACGAGGCGTTCCACTGCATGGCGATCTCGGCCGAGATGCCGGTGCCTTCCTCGCCGAACTCGATCACCGAGGCGTGCACCGGGTCCTTGGTGCCGTTCAGGTACCGCACGAAATCGGCGATGCCGCCGTCGTAGCAGTAGGTGACCACCCGCGGTTCGCCGTTGATGTGCGCGGGGCGCTGGTCGGTGAGCACGATCGCCAGGCCGCGGACCAGGAATGCCATTTCCTGGAGCCGCCGGGACAGCGTTTCGAAACTCCACTCGGTGGTTTCGAAAATGGACCCGTCCGGCCAGAAAGTGATTATGGTGCCGTGGCGGTCGGTCGGCTCGCCCCTGGTCAGCGGCCCGGTCGGCTCACCGATCCGGTAGGACTGCCGCCAGGCGTAACCGTCCCGCAGGATCTCCGCGTCCAGCCGGGTGGCCAGCGCGTTGACGACCGAGACGCCGACGCCGTGCAGGCCGCCGGAGACCGCGTAGGACTTGCCGTCGAACTTGCCGCCGGCGTGCAGCGTGGTGAGCACGACCTCAACCGCGGGCCGCTTCTCCACCGGATGGTCGTCCACGGGGATGCCGCGGCCGTTGTCGGCCACCCGGACCCCGCCGTCGGCGAGCAGGGTGACCTCGATCCGGTCGGCGGCACCGGCCAGCGCCTCGTCAACGGCGTTGTCCACAACCTCCTGGACGAGGTGGTGAAGACCGCGCTCACCGGTTGACCCGACGTACATGCCCGGCCGCTTGCGGACCGCCTCCAAGCCTTCGAGTACCGTAATCGAGCGCGCGTCGTACGACAAGAACAAGCTCCTCCTGAAAGGGATGCGCCCGGGACATGCGCCAGCCCCCGCTTTCCCGTCCCGGGGCACTTCACTAAATATTTTACCTGGTAAAGCGTCCTGACTCAGCCGTAGTCGCCGGTATGTTGCCGACTTCCGCGCACCCGCAGCGGGCCCATCCGGCGCGGCGGGGCCGGGCCGCGCACCACCACTTTGGTGACGGTCCCGTGCCCCAGTTCCTCGTTCAGCCTGCGCAGCACCGCGGACGTGAGCAATCTCACCTGAGTAGCCCATGCAGAGGAGTCGGCAAGGACCACCAGTTCACCGTCGCTGAACCGCTCCGGGCGGGTGTGCGCGGCGACATCGGGGCCGACGAGCTGGTCCCAGCGGCCGAACACCGATCCGACCGCGGCCGCCGTCCGCCACCCCTGGTCGGCCAGCAGGCCGTCCAGGGCGGTGCTCAGCGGCTGCGGATCGTCCCTCCTGGAGCGCCCCCTGCGGCGCGGCTGCCGTGAGCCCGAAGCCGCGGCGGCCCGGCCCCGCGGGCCTTGCTGGCCCGGCGCCACCGGCTGGCCCGGCACGGCAGGCCCACCTGGCACCGTGGGCTCACCCGCCACAGCGGCCTCAGCTGGCGCACCCTCCTGGCCCTCACCCGGCGCGGGGAACCCGCCCGGCGGCGGTGATCCGCCCGGCGCGGCGGATCCGCCGCCCCCCGGCGCTGGCGCCGCGGCCGGCCCGCCGCGGGCCGGTCGTGCCCGCCCCCTGGGGACCGGGTAATGCCCCTTGGCCTGGGCGTCCGCCTTCGCCTCCGCGAACGCCTCCGCGGCGAGCCTGGCCCGGCGCTGCCAGTCAGCCTCCTCCGGCACGCGTCACGCTCCCCTCCGCGACCTCGAACCGGGCGCCCGCAAGCACCGGCGGCACGTCCTGCGCCACGGCCGCGGTGACGATCACCTGCTCGGCGCCTGCCGCTACGGCCGCGAGGCGCTCCCGCCGCCCGGCGTCGAGTTCCGCGAACACGTCGTCCAGCAGCAGCACGGGGTCGTCCCCGCCCGCGCGCAGCAACTCGAAGGCGGCCAGCCGCAGCGCGAGCGCCGCCGACCACGACTCGCCCTGGCTGGCGTAGCCACGGGCGGGCAGGTCGCCGATCCGCAGTTCAAGCTCGTCACGGTGGGGGCCGACCAGGCACACCCCCCGATCGATCTCCTCGGCCCGGGCCAGCGCCAGCGCCTCGCGCAGCCACGCCGCCAGCTTTCCCGCGTCGGGCTCCGGCTCGGGCCGGTCGGCGGCATCTGTGCCGTTGCGGTGACCGGGGATATTGATGCCAAACGCCTGCCGGTAGGCAATCGAGAACCCGGCGTCACCCCCGGCCACCGCAGCGTACGCGTCGGCTGCCAGTGGCCGGAGCGCTGCGGTGAGGGCGATCCTGGCGGCCAGCAACTCGGCACCGGCCGTGGCCAGGTGCTCGTCCCACACGTCGAGCGTGGTCGCGGCGGGCCCGCCCGGGTCGCCGGGGGCGCCGGGGCCCGCAGCGAGACCCTCGTCCGTGGAACCGGGGCGCGGCCCGCCCGGCGCGCCGCGCCCGGCGCCGGCGAACTGGCGGGCCCACGGCCGCCCGCGCAGCGACTTGAGCAGCGCGGTCCGCTGGCGCAGCACGCGCTCGTAGTCGCCCCGGACCCCGGCGTACCTGGGCGCCTGGGCGACGAGGAGGTCGTCCAGGTACCGGCGGCGCTGCTCGGGGTCCCCCTTGACCAGGGACAGGTCCTCGGGGGCGAACAGCACCGTGCGCAGCACGCCGAGAACCTGGCGCGGCCGTGCCACCGGCGTGCGGTTCAGCCGGGCCCGGTTCGCCCTGCCGGGGTTGATCTCGATCTCCACCAGGCTGTCGCGCTCGGCCGAGGTCACCGCGCCGCGCAGGATCGCCCGCTGCGCCCCGTTCCGGACCAGCGGCCCGTCGCTGGCAACCCGGTGACTGCCGAGCGTGGCCAGGTACCCGACCGCCTCCACCACGTTCGTCTTGCCCTGCCCGTTCGCCCCGATCAGCGTGCTCACCCCGGGCTCCAAGGACAGGTCCACCGCGGCGTAGGACCGGAAGTCGGTAAGCGCGAGGCGGCTCAGGTACACACGCCGAGGTTACTCGTCGCGGCCAGCGCCAAGGGTGCTTGCCGGGCAGTGCTTTGCGAGGGTGAACCGGTTACGTGCCCGGGTCGGTGCCGGAGGCGGTGACGGCGTGCCCGCCGAACTGGTTGCGGAGGGCGGCGACGACCTTCATCGCGGGGGAGTCGTCCTGCCGGGACGCGAACCGGGCGAAGAGGGCGGCGCTGATCGCCGGCATCGGGACGGCGTGGTCGATCGCCGCCTGCACGGTCCACCGGCCCTCGCCGGAGTCCTGCGCCACGCCGCGGATATTCTCCAGTCCCGGGTCCTCGGTGAGCGCCTTGCACAGCAGGTCGAGCAGCCAGGAGCGGATCACCGTGCCCCCGCGCCAGCTACAGAACGCACCGGCCACGTCGGTCACCATGTCGGTGGCCGCGAGCAGTTCGTAGCCCTCCGCGTAGGCCTGCATGATCCCGTACTCGATCCCGTTGTGGACCATCTTGGCGAAGTGGCCCGCGCCCACCTTGCCCGCGTGCACGAAACCGAACTCGCCCTCGGGCTTGAGCGCCTGGAAGATCGGCATGACCCGGTTCACGTCGGCGTCGTCCCCGCCCACCATCAGCCCGTAGCCGTTCCGCAGCCCCCAGACCCCGCCGGAGACCCCGGCGTCGATGAAGTGGATGCCGGCCTCGCCGAGCATCTTCGCGTGCTCCTGGTCCTCGACGTAGTGCGAGTTGCCGCCGTCGATGACCAGGTCACCGGGTTCGAACAGGCCGTTCAGGTCGGTGATCGTCTGCCGGGTGGGGCCGCCGGCCGGGACCATGACCCACGCGGTGCGGGGCGCAGACAGCCGGTCCCGCAGCTCGGCCAGGCTGGCGACGTCCCTGGTCTCGGCGTGATGGTCGTAGCCGACCACGTCATGTCCCGCGCGGCGCAGGCGCGCCGTCATGTTGCCGCCCATCTTGCCCAGGCCGATCATGCCGATCTGCATCGCGCTCACTCCCGTCGCCTGCTCCGCGGCCGTCCGGACCTACGCTAGCCACCCGCGCACCGCAGGTCGCGGCTGGGGCGGCTATGACCCCAGCCGGATGGGCATGAGCAGGTACCGGAAATCGGTCTCGCCCGCGGGCCCCGGCTTGCCAGTGATCAGCACCGCCTTGCCCGGCCTGGTGAACGCCAGCCTGGCGGTGTCGGAGTCGATCGCGGACAGGCCGTCGAGCAGGTACTGCGGGTTGAAGGCGGCCTGGAGGCCTTCGGGCTGGAAATCGTTCTCGTCGGCCGGGGCGGCGCCCGGATCGCCGTGGAACTCATAGCTCGCCTCGAGCACCTCGGTCGCCTGGGCCTCGTCCCCGGTGCCGGCTTCGAGCACGGCCTGGCCCGGGCTGAACGACAGCCGCAGCGGCGTGTTCCGCTCGGCGACCAGGGCCACCCGCTTGACCGCCTCGCTGAACGCCGCGGTGGGCAGTTCGCCAACCGCCGCGGGGCTGCCCGGCAGCAGTGCCCGGTACGGCGGGAACTCACCGCCGAGCAGCCGCGTGGTGGTGCGGCGGCCGCCGCCCTCGAAGCCGATCATGCCTTCACCGGCCTGGCCGTCCTCGCCGGGCAGGCCAAGGGCGATGAGCACCTCCGCCCCGGAGGTCAGCGCGCGGGCGGTATCCAGCAGTGCGCGGGCCGGCACCAGGACCGAGGCGCTCAGCCCGGGCCGTACCGGGTTCCAGCGCAGCTCGCGGACGGCCAGCCGGTACCGGTCGGTGGACACCAGCGTGAGCGTGTCGTTCTCGATCTCGATGCGGACGCCGGTCAGGCCGGGCAGGGTGTCGTCGCGCGCGGCCGCGGTGGCAGACTGGCCGACCGCCGAGGCGAAGGCGTCGCTGCCCACCGAGCCCGCCGCGGGCGGCATGTCCGGGAGCGTGGGGTAGTCCTCGACCGGCATCGTCAGCAGCGTGAACGTGGCGCTGCCGCAGGTCAGGGTGGCGCGTGTCGCGTCGGCGGAGATCTCCACCGGGCGGGCGGGCAGGCTGCGGGTGATCTCCGCGAGCAGGCGGCCCGAGACCAGCACGGTGCCTTCCTCCTCGGCCACGACGGGGACGCTGGCCTGCGCGGACACGTCGTAGTCGAAGCAGGACAGGGCCAGGTCCTCGCCCGCCTGCAGCCGCATGCAGGCCAGCACCGGGATGGCGGGACGTGCCGGGAGCGCACGCGCCGTCCAGGCCACGGCGTCGGCGAGCGCATCACGATCCACCTGGATCTTCACCGGAAGCTGCCTCCTGTCACGTGGATGGGTTGCCGGCGGCCGGAGCGGGTACCTCGCCGGTGGCGGTTCCGGCTCCGCGGCCAGCCCCCTGCTTCTTGATTTTGAGTCTTGGTGATAAGGAAATACGTAGTCGTCGTAGGGCCGGTGGAAGCTGGGGACAAGGGGCTATCGCCCAGTCCAGCACGGCTTTGCGTGACCACAGCCCCTGTGCGCGGGCAATGGCCCGGCGGGGGAGAGCTGTGGACGGCGTTTCTTTCTCCACCGGACGCCCGCTTGTTACCCCCTGGACTTCCGCCGTTGCCCCCGTACTGTCCCAAGTATGTCCACAGAGATATCCACAGCCTGTGTGTACCGATTGTTACGGGCGGCGCTGATACGTGGTGGGTCATCCGTGCCGCGGGCCGGCTCATCCGGACCGTGCCTGCTGCTTGATGCGGTTGGTTAGCTCAGTGACCTGGTTGTATATGGAGCGCCGTTCGGCCATCAGCGAGCGGATCTTGCGTTCCGCGTGCATGACCGTGGTGTGGTCGCGGCCGCCGAATTGCTGCCCGATCTTGGGGAGTGACAGGTCGGTCAGTTCCCGGCAGAGGTACATGGCAATCTGCCGGGCGGTTACCAGAACGCGTGACCGGGACGCCCCGCAGAGGTCGTCAATGGACATGCCGAAGTAGGACGCGGTTTGGCCCATGATGGTGGAGGCGGTGATCTCCGGGCCGTGAGCCTCCGGAATCAGGTCCTTGAGCACGATCTCGGCCAGCTGAAGGTCCACCGACTGCCGGTTGAGGCTGGCGAACGCGGTCACCCGGATGAGGGCGCCCTCCAGTTCCCGGATATTGGTGGAGATGCGGCTCGCAATGTACTCCAGCGCCTCGGGCGGCGCGTTCAGGCCTTCCTGGACCGCCTTTTTCCGGAGGATGGCGATGCGCGTTTCCAGTTCCGGCGGCTGGACGTCGGTGATCAGGCCCCACTCGAACCGGCTGCGCAGCCGGTCCTCCAGGGTCACCAGCCGCTTGGGCGCCCGGTCGCTGGAGATGACGATCTGCTTGCTGGCGTTATGCAGCGTGTTGAAGGTGTGGAAGAACTCCTCCTGCGTCCCTTCCTTGTTCTCCAGGAACTGGATGTCGTCCACAAGCAGCACGTCCACGTCACGGTAGCGGCGGCGGAACCCGTCCTGCTTGCCGTCCCTGATCATGTTGATGAAGTCGTTGGTGAACTCTTCCGAGCTGACGTAGCGGACCCGCACCCCGTGGTAGAGGT